>ERZ827450.173-NODE-173-length-87661-cov-11.140310_pt1 | contig 87661 bp, 156 predicted proteins | sample MGYA00519773_ERZ827450 | MGnify/ENA primary metagenome ERZ827450 (study PRJEB31778, sample SAMEA3449306) | human gut metagenome | biome: human gut; feature: human-associated habitat; material: faeces | place: United Kingdom | collected 2010/2012 ...
CTTGATATTTTCTCCGGAGGGAATTTTTGAGAAAGTATCATTAGTATTTTTAGATTAACTAAGGAGGTGTTGCTATGGCAGAGATAAGTGGGAAAGGAATACCCACAACAAAAACGGTAGCTTCAGTAGGTGATTTCTATACAGACTCAGACTCTGGAACCAGGTATAAATGCGACTTGGCCTATATATCAAAAGACGATAATGGTAAAGATGTCGTCTACTATAAGTGGTCTAAGGTTAGAAGTAGTTCATCCGGCGGTGGAACAACTGATTATACTGATCTGACGAACAAACCAAAGATTAACGGTGTGGATCTTACCGGTAATAAATCTACATCTGACCTAAAACTCGTAGGCGAGGATACCGTCAACAATAAAGTGTCGAGTATAAAATCTTATATTGATTCTATTGTTGGAACTTTTGACCTGAGCTGGACCGATAATAAGTATATATCCAAAGACGATGGCTCAGTTAACGATGAAGCTGGATCATCATGCAGTGATTTCATTGAAGTCATTCCTGGGACAAAACTTATCATCTCGAATACAATGACAACAGATAATGAGCGGAATGTATTTTATGATTCTAGCAAAACATTCGTATCAAGCTTTTCAAATGCTACGGGAGTTATAACAGTACCAGAGAATGCTAAATACTTCAGGTTGTCAAAACACACCATAGCCACATTGACAGTGACGTCGGAAATTCCGAATCCGTTAACTCACGAAGTTACGCTCACCAAGTCCGAATACGATGCACTCACGACAAAAGATCCACTAACAACTTATTACATTACGGAGGATTAAGCCATGGCTATTTATCGTAATGGAAAGAAGATGAAGGAGATCTATCGTGGCGAAACAAAGATCGACAAAGTGTATCGAGGAAGTAATCTAATAGCGGATTACATCGAGCGCATTATTTCAACTGGAACAAATGTGAAATTACTCACAAGCACCGGTAAGAAACTTGAAAACTTATTTGATGAGTTTAAATTCTATGGCTGGAGTAAACAAGCATCTGCTCCTTCAGTAAATAGTCCTCAAGAGATTGAGTCATCTGGTATGGGCGGTACAATTAATATAATCGAACGAGGGAATAATATTCTGCCAAGAGGAGATTTGATGTATTATCGCGAAGCTTACACGACCGACATCATTCCGTGGTCAGGTGATACAAGTATGACATTAAGCGGTACTGTTTTCACGAACAACGATGAAGGAGAATACCACGTATTTGTTGATTATTTGGACGCTGATCAGAAGTATCTTGGTACCAATGGGTGTTCAGACAAATGCGGTAAAACACCTACAAGATTTGAGCAAGTATTTGATGGGTCTTATGCCGGCGAGAATAGTAATCATCTCGATCTTAAGAACGACGTAAAGTATATACAATTGTATTTTTTCATTTACAACAATACGGCTAATGAAGTTTCATACAACAAGCTTATGCTGAACGTTGGGAATACAGCGCTTCCTTATGAAGTATATCAGGGATGTCAGTTGCTAACTTTACAGACTCCAAACGGTCTTCCAGGAATTCCAGTATCGTCTGGTGGAAACTATACTGATTCAGCTGGACAGCAGTGGATCGCAGATTACATCGATCTTACTAGAGGGAAGTATGTTCAGAGAGTATGGCAAAAGACATTTGATGGTAGTGATGACGAGAAGTGGACTCGATATGATTCTGATGAAGGCTACGAAGGGTTTGTTATAATAGCTTTACCGGAGCCAATGAAAACAAGAGTTGGACTTTGTAATAAATTTCCAATACACACCGATTGGTATAAAGGAGTCGAAGGGCTTTGGTTAGGTTCTCCGTCTAACACTAATACAACGTTATATTGTAAAAGCTCTAGCTTCTATGACAGTTCACTCGACGATAAAGGAATAGCTAACTTTAAAGCTAATCTCGCAGAACATCCGATGATTCTCATGACTTATTTGGATGAGCCAATTGAACGAGATCTGACGACTGAAGAAATTACAGAGTACAAAGATCTTGTTACTTATGATAATGTCGTAACGAAGATTAGCACAAACCAAAATGTAACAATGTCCGTTAAGTATCCAAAGAGATACAACGCGACCATATAAAAGACAAATAGAGACTCGCTCTTCCTAAGCTATGGAGGGGTGAGTCTTTATTAATGTAAAACTAAAGCAACATTTAACTGAGGCTATAAGGCGTATTCCGCAATGGTCCCGTCCTCTTACACTTTTATCTCCTTTCTTATAAGGGTGTACGATAATGATCATGTCTTATAGTCTCTGTTAAGTGCTGTGAAACTAATAGAGAGGAGGCAGTAACTATGGCGAAAGGTGTAACAAAGTCGTCAAATACTAGACGAAAGTCACGACCCGCAATAGATCCAGAAGCCAGAGAGAATCAAATGATAGCTCTAGCGGTTGATCTTGCCGAGCAGCAGTTGATAGAAGGTACAGCTTCTTCTCAGGTTATTACACATTTTCTTAAACTCGGCACTACGAAGGCGGAGTTAGAGAAAGAGAAGCTAAGACGAGAAAACGAGGTGTTATCTGCGAAGGCAAAAGCTTACCAGTCTGGCGAAGAAATGAAAGAACTTTATGAGAATGCAATTAAGGCGATGCGCGATTATGCGGGACAGGGTGATCCAGATGAATACGACGAATATTAAAACCTATTCCGAAATGGTGCGATTGCCAACATTCCTCGAACGTTATCGATATCTGAAAATTGGCGGTCAGGTCGGAGATGAGACTTTCGGATACGATCGATATTTGAATCAGATTCTTTATCGTTCACCGGAATGGAAGCGTTTTCGTAGAGACATAATTATACGAGACAATGGCTGCGATTTAGCTTGTGACGGTTATGAGATTATCGGTAAAGTTCTGATTCATCACATCGATCCGATTACGGTCAGAGATATCGAACTGAGGGATCCGAAAATCTTTGATCCGGAGAATGTGGTTTCAGTAACGCTCAATACTCATAATGCAATTCACTATGGTGATGAGAGTCTCTTAATCACAGAACCACTTGTCCGAACGCCAAACGACACTTGTCCTTGGAAGCGAGCTTAGGAGGGAAAGGAGTAAACAATGGAAGATAGTATTCTTAACAGCGTGAAGAAGTCTATTGGCATTATGCCTGAGTATGACGCGTTTGACAATAGTCTGATCATGCACATTAATTCCGTCTTCATGATTCTGGCTCAGATGGGAGTAGGACCTGCAAAAGGATTCCGAATCGAGGATGACACTGCTGAATGGAGTGATTTCCTTTCAAATGAAGATGAAAACTATGAATCTATAAAATCCTACGTATGCATGAAAGTACGACTTCTCTTCGATCCTCCATCTAGCTCAACTCATATGGAGTGTATTAAGCAGCTCGTAAGTGAGTTTGAGTGGAGACTGAATTTCGAAGCAGAAGAATCAAAATGATTTAGGAAGGAGGTAGATAAGGATGTATAGTAATGAACTTTATCATCATGGTACCAAAGGGATGAAATGGGGCGTCAGGAGATATCAGAACACTGACGGAAGTTTAACTAATGCTGGTAAATCACGGTATGCCAGAGATGCCAGAGAAAAAGAATTCAACAAATACGACGAGTCTAGCGGAAAATACTATAAGCAGTCTAAAAAGAACGGACGGACCGATTTAGAATTTGATGCGAAACGTTATGCAAAAGAAGATACAGAGAGAACAAAACGGTTAGTAGATTCTGGGCGTAATTTTTCGAATGATTTAAAACGAAGCGTCGACACGTCTTCCAAGAATCGTAAAGTTCCTAAAATGGATCTTAGTAACATGACGGATCAGCAAATGCGAGAACAGATCAATCGTGCTATGCTAGAACGCCAGTATAACGACATGTTTAATCCTCAGAAAGAATCAAGAGGTAGAGAATACGCTAGTCGTACTCTGGAAACTGCAGGTAATGTACTTGCTGTAACCAGTTCCGCGTTAGGTATTGCTTTGGCTATCAAAGAGCTTAAGGGGTGATGTGAGATGTACAATAAAGAACTGTATCACCACGGTATTAAAGGTCAAAAATGGGGCGTCAGACGCTATCAATTTGCAGATGGATCAGTTACGCCAGCTGGAGCAAAACGGTATTATGTCAAACAAAGCAGTAGTACTGTAAAGCGAACCACCTCTTTAGCGAGTATGAAAGTGAAAGAGCTTACAAATACAGCAAGGACTCAGATCACCGGAAAGCAGTATGTCGATACATATCTGAAGAAAGGAACCACTTTCTCACGAATTCAGACCAGTAAAGACTTTGAGAACTTCGCATTCTATGCTACTTACAAGAAAGCGGATTCCGATAAGTACATGGGCCTATTCGGTAAGAACCTAACAAGTCGAGCAAATGCAGCTGCAAAACAGGCAGAGAAACAAGCTAACGCTTCAGGTAGTGAGGCGGATGCGGCTAAGGCAAAAGAGTTGCGTACCATTAGCGACAATATGAAAGTTTATCAATTGAAGATAAGCGCTACTAATAAGCTCAGAGTTCCTTCGGACGAGAATGCAGGTCATATCACTGCAAACTTGTTAAAAGATAAAGAGTTTAAGAAGAATGTAGAAGCTTCCATAGCCGATTCAAAAGAGAAGATGAGACGTGGACAGCAACAACTCTTATTTAAACAGGCTCAAAACGCTTTAAACAAAGATCCTTCTAGAATGACAAAATCTGAGAAGGTGGCCGTTTATAAAGCACTGAATCTTTCACTTACGAATCACAATGATTACGAAGTGGCTGCTCAGAATCGATTCTATTCGGAGTTGAAGAAGAAAGGCTATAACGCATTACTTGATTATAACGATAAGGAATACTCAAGTTATCATGCAAAACGACCAATGATCGTGTTCGACACCGATTCCGTAAAGCTTCAATCTGTAGCAGAAACAAATCCGAAAGTCGTGGATCATATGTACAAGAAGTACAACAGTGAACGAATTGCGAAAGAATCAATTGCGAGCACGTTAGGACTTGTTGGCAAAATGGGACATAAAACCGTATCTGAGTGTAATTCCTATGTGGAACGTAAAATGAAAGATTATTTGAGTTAGGTAGGTGATGATATGGGTAACGAATTATATCACCACGGAGTCAAAGGTATGAAATGGGGAGTTCGGAAATTAGACGAACGTAATGGTGATCTATATTTGAGAAAAGGCACTGCCGTAAAAAGGGTTTCAAGAGATACCCAAGACAGAGTTTGGAATAACCGAAAGTATGTCAGCATAAATCAGGAGGATCACGCCAAATGGGATGACTACTTAGGACGCTTATATCTTACACGAGGATATTTAACAACAACGCATTCATATAAAACAGTAAAAGATCTTAAAGTTATGAGTAGCACCAAACAAGGTGAATTGTATACAAAAATGCTTATGGACAGTGACTTTAAAAAACAAGCTGTTAATGACCTTAACGCATATTATGAAGCGATGCCGCAAATGAAAAGAACGAACAATCCATCTGAAGAAATATCAAGAATAATGTCTGCGTCTTCATTATGGACTGGTAAAGCATTTGCAGATGAAGTTCTCAAAAGAGGATATGACGCGGTTATTGATACTCATGGACAAAACACTGCAAAAACCCCACTCATAATTTTAAACGCTGACACCAATCTAAAGAAAATAGATGTGGATTATACCGATAAAGCCAAAGAGTATCTTCGAGAGGCTCATGGCATAGCCGCATAAAGTAAAATTACCCCCCCCATTTACTAGGGGTGAGAGGAGGAAACAATGAGTGATTATGTAATAACGAGAGCCGGCGATTCAGACGATCTTATGCACTATGGTATACCAGGTATGAAATGGGGTAACCGCAAGTCCAGTTATAGTTCAACAGGAGTTAGATCGGCGATTGCTCGTAGATCAAATGAAAAAGTTGATGCTGGTTTTAAGAACTGGGGCGAAAATTCTAAGAAGAAAGCCAATGCTATAGAGCTTGGAAAGAAAGCGAATGTGTCTAAACGTGCTTATGAGAGTAATAAGTCAGATAAGGCTTTAAAATCTCAATATAAGCAGGACGCGAAAGCATATAAGAAAGCTCTCAAGGGAAATACGACATATCGAAAAGGTCAGATTAAGAAAGAAGTTGGGTCAGACCTTTCGCGTAAATATCTTAGTGACGCTAAGAAAGTAAAGAAGCAGTTGGATGCTGATCCGGTAAACAAACAACTTCAGAAGCAGTATAACAAGTTAATGAGTAAACATGACGTTGAGAGAGCCATTGCAAGACGTGCTCCAGAAGTGGCTGCTAAACGTTCCAAAAAGAAAGCAGCTCTTAAACGTGGTATGACAATGACTGTAAAATCAGCAGCAACTACGGCAGCTGTAGCTGGTGGCATGTATGCGGCTAATAAGTATTTGACGAACCATCAGGTAACATTAAATGGTAATTCGGTACAATTTAGTTCTCAGAACGTTAGTGATATCATGGATGCTGCTAAAAAGGTTAAAAACTTCATGGGTTATATGTATTAAAAGCAAAAGTAGGTGATAAATCATGGCATTATCAAACACAGCCGTTCCGCGCTATTACGGTAAATTCAGAGATGCCGTGATTAGAGGTGAGATTCCGGTTTGTGAAGAAGTATCCCTTGAAATGAATCGAATAGATGATTTAATCGCAAACCCTGGCATTTGGTATGATGATCAAGCTGTCGAGGGTTTTATTCATTATTGTGAGAATGAATTAACATTAACTGACGGTGAAGATCTTCATTTATTGGATTCATTTAAATTATGGGCAGAAGAAATCTTCGGATGGTATTACTTTGTTGAACGAAGTATTTATGATCCGGAAGAAGGTCGCTATGTAAAGAAGACGATCAAGAAACGACTGATTAACAAACAGTATCTAATTGTAGCCAGAGGTGCCGCTAAGTCAATGTATGCTGCTTGTATTCAGAGTTACTTCTTGAACGTAGACACGACCACTACTCACCAGGTTACCACAGCTCCTACTATGAAACAGTCTGAAGAGGTGCTTTCACCGATCCGAACTGCTATCACAAGAGCACGAGGACCGTTGTTTCAGTTCTTAACAGAAGGTTCATTACAGAATACTACAGGTTCTAGAGCTAACCGACAGAAACTAGCAAGTACCAAGAAAGGTATTGAGAACTTCTTAACTGGTTCGCTGCTTGAAATCAGACCAATGAGCATTGACAAGCTTCAGGGTTTGAACAGCCGAATCAACACCGTGGATGAGTGGCTTTCAGGCGATGTTCGTGAAGACGTTATCGGTGCATTAGAGCAAGGCGCGTCGAAGAACGATGACTATCTGATCGTAGCTATCAGCTCAGAAGGTACAGTCCGAAACGGTAGTGGTGACACAATCAAAATGGAGTTGGCCAAGATTCTCAAGAATGAGTATCGAAATCCACATGTGTCAATCTGGTGGTACAAGCTTGATACTATTGATGAAGTTGGAAGACCTGAGCTGTGGTTGAAGGCTAATCCCAACCTGGATAAGACAGTCACTTATGAAACCTATCAGCAGGATGTAGACAGAGCAGAACAAGCACCGGCAGCTAAGAATGATATTCTGGCTAAAAGGTTTGGTATTCCTCTTGAAGGTTATACATACTACTTCACATACGAGGAAACATTGCCTCATCGAAGGAGAGACTTCTGGCAGATGCCTTGCGCACTGGGAGCGGACTTATCGCAGGGTGATGACTTCTGTTCATTCAGTTTCCTATTTCCGTTACGAGATGGTTCGTTTGGTATCAAGACTCGAAACTACATTTCTTCATTAACTCTTAAGAAATTACCCGCAGCTATGCGAACGAAGTATGACGAGTTTATGAAAGAAGGGAGTCTGATCATACTTGAAGGCACTGTTCTGGATATGATGGAAGTTTATGACGACTTAGACCAGCATATTATTGACAGCGCTTACGATGTTAGATGCTTCGGATTTGACCCTTATGGCGCTAAGGAGTTTATGGCTCGATGGGAAATAGAGAATGGCCCTTACGGAATTGAAAAAGTACCGCAGGGCGCTAAAACAGAATCTATCCCATTAGGCGAATTGAAGAAACTGTCCGAAGAACGAATGCTAATCTTTGACGAAGAGATTATGACATTTGCGATGGGTAATTGTATTACTCTTGAAGACAGTAATGGTAACAGAAAACTGTATAAACGTAAACGTGAGCACAAGATTGACTGTGTGGCTGCTATGATGGATGCTTACGTTGCGTGGAAATTGAATAAGGATGCTTTTGAATAAGCAAAATTACCCACCCCATTTGAACGGGGCGAGAGGAGGAAATAATGAGTGATTATGTAATAACAAGAGTCGACAATCCAGACGAACTTTATCATCATGGTGTGAAAGGTATGAAGTGGGGACATAGAAAGAATTACTATGGAACGTCTGGTGATAAATACAGAGCAAGCAATGGCGTAACTGTTGGTGCTCCAAAGAATGCAGGAGTAGCCGCCTTTAGAAAAGTTCAGGGAACCAAAGTCGGAGGAGCAGCTTTGAATGGAATGGCCAAAGCTAACACGGCTTTCTATGGTCGAGGTAAAAATAAAGGTATATGGAAAAACGCTGAAAAGCAGGTTCGTAGAGAGAATCAGGCAGTCAGAGAAGCTAATCAGGCTCATAAAGCTGCTAAGAAAGCTAACAAAGCTGCTAAGAAAGCTTATGACAAAATGGCTAAACAGAAAGTGAAGGATCTCTATAAGAAGTATGGTGATATAGAAGATCAGGTCGACTACAGTCGACATGGGGATAAGAAGAAAAATGCAAAACTCGAAAACGAAATGACTAAAATCCAGAACGAAATTAACAAATACGACAAAAAGTATAGATAAGAACTGAGGAGGTAAATCAAAATGGAATTATCGTTTAGTTCCCGTCTCAGACATGCCTGGGACGTATTCAGGAACCGGGAACCTACTTATGATTATCAGGATACTGGTCCATCAACTTCATATCGCCCAGATCGCACAAGACTGACGGGTGGTAATGAGCGATCGATTGTAACCTCAATATTTAATAGAATTGCATTGGACGTTTCATCTATTAACGTCAAACATTGTCGAATTGATGAGAATGGTAGATTCAAAGAACAGATTAATTCTGGTCTAGATAACTGTTTAAATCTCGAGGCAAATATCGATCAAACTGGACGAGCGTTTATGCAGGATGTCGTCATGAGTATGCTGGATGAAGGATGTGTGGCAATCATACCGACTGATACGACACTCGATCCGACAGTCACGACGTCTTATGATATTCAGGCCATGCGAACTGGTAAAATTCTAGACTGGTATCCAAACCATATTCGAGTACGAGTCTATAATGAGAAGACCGGTAAACAGGAAGATATCAAACTTCCGAAGAGTATGGTGGCAATTGTTGAGAATCCACTCTATGCAGTGATCAATGAGCCGAATTCAACGATGCAACGATTGATGAAAAAGCTTGTATTACTAGATGCAGTTGATGAAAACACTCGATCTGGAAAACTTGATATGATTATTCAGTTACCTTATGTTATTAAATCTGATGCTCGTAAAGCACAAGCGGATAAGAGACGTAAGGATATCGAAGAACAGTTGAAAGGACCGTACGGCATAGCTTATGTTGACGGTACCGAAAAGATCATCCAGCTCAATCGGCCTATCGAAAATAACTTGATGAAGCAGATCGAGTATTTGACGAATCTGCTATATAGTCAGCTCGGTGTTACAGCGGAAGTTCTGAATGGAACCGCTGATGAGAAAACCATGCTGAACTACAATAATCGTACGGTTGAACCAATCATCTCCGCAATAGTGGACGAAATGAAACGGAAATTCTTAACGAAGACTGCAAGATCGCAATTACAGACTATCCAGTTCTTCAGAGATCCGTTCCGTCTGGTTCCAGTAAACGATATCGCAGAAATTGCCGATAAGTTTACGCGTAATGAGATTCTCACAAGTAATGAGATTCGACAGATCATTGGTATGAAGCCGTCTGATGATCCGAAGGCTGATAAACTGGTTAATAGCAATCTAAATCAACCTGATGAGCAAGTTCCTCCTGAGGAAACTTCTCAAGATGAAGCATACCAAGAAGATGTTCCCCAGGAAGTGGATTCGGAAGAACCATCATTTTCCGGCGACACACCGATTTCCAGCCTACCACCGCTGGAAGAATAACTAATGTTCTAGATGTGCACTGATTTGTGAGAAACATAACGATTAAGGATAACGATAAGAGATATAAAACACCTATTCGATATTCTTATGCGATATGCAGTATACGAGTTGACGCACGTTAATAGAAATATAAATGTAACTATAAAACCAAGTAATCTTATAAACATAGGAGGTAAAGTCAAAATGAGTAAAAAGTTCGACTGTTCTGGTTGGGCCACTCGTGCGGATATGCTTTGCTCAGACGGCAGGACAATCCGTAAAAATGCCTTCGAAGAATGTGATGGAAAGACCGTACCAGTGGTTTGGAATCATGAACATAACAATCCAAACGCCGTGCTCGGTCATGCTTTATTAGAGAATCGTTCTGATGGAGTATATTCATATATTGCATTCAATAATACCGACGCCGGACAGAATGCAAAACTGCTAGTTCAGCACGGTGACGTTGACCGTTTATCAATCTATGCCAATAAGCTGAAACAGCGTGGCGGTGATGTTATTCACGGCGTTATTCGTGAAGTTAGCCTTGTGTTAGCCGGGGCAAACCCGGGAGCAGTTATTGACACTGTCATGGCACACGGAGAAGACTCCGAAGAAGAAGGCGTTATTCGTTCTGGAGAATTCATCGAAAATGTAGAACCTTTATTCCATGCTGATAAAGATGAGAATGAGGGTGGTTCTAAAGACGATGAACCCAAAAAAGAGAAAGGAGAACCAGAAATGGCAGAGAAAACCAAGACAACCAAAGAAACACCGAATAATAACGGTGAAAAGACAGTAGCAGATGTATTTAACACTCTCACTGAAGAACAGAAAAAAGTCGTTTATGCATTGATTGGACAGGCTCTCGAAGATGCTGATGCTAAGTCAGGCAAAACCGACGATGCTAAAGACGAAAAAGAAACCAAAGATGAAGTGAAACATTCAAAAGACGCAGCAGCTGCTAATGAAGACGATGATTCAGAAGAAACAGTAGCAGATGTGTTCAACACTTTGACAGACAAACAGAAACAGGTTGTCTATGCAATGATTGGTCAGGCTCTCGAAGATGCCGGCGTTGACATGGATGAAGAAGATGATGAAGAAAATGGAGGAGGAAACAACACTATGAAACATAATGTATTCGATCAGGAGACAAACGCACAGGATCAGGAAGTTCTCTCTCACTCTGAAATGGAAGAGATCTTTACTGAAGCTAAGAGAAACGGAAGCCTTGCTGATACAGTTCTGCAGCACGGTATCACAAACATTGATTACATGTTCCCGGATGCTAAAACCATCGATAATGTACCGGGATTCATCAAGAGAGAAGATGACTGGGTTGCTGGCGTAATGGCTGGAGTACATAAAACACCGTTCTCTCGTATCAAATCTATCTTTGCTAACATCACAGCTGATGAAGCAAGAGCTAAAGGTTATGTTAAGGGTAATCAGAAGGTTGATGAAGTGTTCAGCATGCTGAAACGTACAACAACACCGACAACCATCTACAAGAAACAGAAACTGGATCGCGATGATGTGGTTGATATTACAGATTTCGATGTAGTAGCATGGCTGAAAACAGAGATGCGTATGATGCTTGATGAGGAAATCGCTCGTGCAATCCTTGTTGGTGATGGAAGAAATCAGTCCAGCAACGATAAGATTAACGAACAGAACATCAGACCAATTTGGACAGATGATGACGTTTATACAGTAAAGGCTGAGATTCCGATTACTAAAGCTACTACAGCTGACGAGAAAGCTAAGGCATTTATCAAGGCTTGTATCAAATCAAGAAAGAACTACAGAGGTTCAGGTAATCCAGTAATGTACATGTCAGAAGACATGCTTACAGATTGCCTGCTTCTTGAAGATGTAAATGGACGTGTCATCTACGATACAGTTGAGAAACTTGCAACAACTCTTCGTGTAACTAAGATCGTTACTGTTCCGGTTATGGAAGGTCTGAAGAGAGTTAAGACAACTAATACTCACTTCCTTGCTGGTATCTATGTAAACCTGAACGATTACAACGTTGGTGCTGATAAGGGTGGAGCTGTTAACATGTTTGACGATTTCGATATCGATTACAATGCTCAGAAGTACCTTATTGAGACACGCTGCTCAGGAGCTATGACTAAGCCATATGGCGCTGTAGCACTTGAGTTTGTTGGAGCTACTACAGACGTAGATCCTTCATAAGCTGCGTAAATTCAAAATGGAGGAATGATTATGTCCAAGTGGTTTGGAAAAATAGCTTTTGCTGCTCAAGTAGAGTACGAGCCAGGTAGCTGGGAGGATCAGGTTGTCGAACGTCCGTACTATGGTGACGTAATCAGTAATCGTTGGAAAAGAGAAAACTCCGGATGGGTCAATGATAATATTAATCTTTCAAATCAGATTAGTATTGTTGCTGACCCTTTTGCGATTAATCATATCACTACGATTCTCTATATAGAGTATATGGGGGCTAAGTGGAAAGTCTCAGATGTTGACGCTTCACAATACCCAAGACTTGTATTATCGGTGGGAGGTGTTTACGTTGGGGACACGACTGGAACTTCAGAGTAAATTGGTAGAGTTACTCGGTGCAAACCATGTATATTATCAACCACCGTCAACTGTTAAAATCGAATACCCAGCTATCATTTACTCAAAAGGCAAAATCGATAAAGATAATGCCAACAATACTGCTTATCGTTTTAAAACCAGATATGACGTTATAGTAGTTGACAAGCGCCCCGATAATGCTGTCATTCAAAAACTGCTTATGCTTCCGTACTGTTCTTACGATAGGCATTATACTTCAGACAACCTAAATCATGATTCATTAACATTATATTATTGAAGGAGGAACTAACCATGGCAGGTCAGAAACTTGAATGGGACAAAACTGGCGAACGTTTATATGAAACTGGTGTCAGCAAATGTGCACTTTATGTGCAGGGAGAAGGCGGAACATATCCGCAGGGTGTTGCTTGGAACGGTATTACAGCTGTAACAGAGAGTCCGTCTGGAGCAGAAGCAAGCCCGATTTATGCAGATGATATCAAATACCTCAATCTGTTGTCTACCGAGGAATTCGGAGCAACGATCGAGGCTTATACATACCCAGAGGAATTCGAGGCATGTGATGGTACAGCTGAGATTGCTAAGGGTGTGACAATCGGTCAGCAGAAACGTAAGACATTTGGTCTTTGCTACAGAACTATTGTTGGTAATGACACCGACAGTAACGAGCACGGATACAAGCTGCATATCATTTACGGTGCTCTTGCAGCTCCTTCAGAGAAAGCATATGCAACCGTTAACGACAGTCCTGAAGCAATTACATTCTCTTGGGAAGTTAGCACAACACCGGTTAATGTGAACGGATCTAAACCAACAGCTTCTCTCACAATTGATTCTACTAAAGTTGATAAGCAGAAGCTGGCTAAGCTGGAAGACATCCTTTATGGATCAGCAGAAGCAGCTGCAAGACTTCCACTGCCAGATGAGATCGCTACCGTTATGGCTGACTCATCAGTGTAAGAAACTAACTTAAATTAAATAGCTGAAAAGGCCCTGCTGTCATAAGTGGGGTCTTTGTTTATATGAAAGGAGAATGAAGCATGTTAAAGAAAACAATCACTTACAGAGATTATAATGACGTAGAAAGAACCGAGGATTTCTATTTTAATCTTACGAAGGCAGAGATCATGGAGATGGAACTTGGCACAACTGGCGGTTTTACTGAGATGGTTCAGAAGATTATCGATACTCAGGATATCCCGCAGATCGCTAAAATCTTTAAAGATCTTGTTCTGAAAGCGTATGGTGAGAAGAGTCCAGATGGCAGACGATTTATTAAGAATGACGAGATCAGAGATGGATTTGCTCAGACAGAAGCTTACTCCGATTTATTTATGGAATTGTCGACTAATCCAGACGCAGCGGCAGCTTTCGTTAACGGCATTATTCCAGATAATATCGAAGGACCTAAAAATGCTGTTCCAACACCTGTTAACTAAAACGGATGTGATCGAGGAGGCTTGATAGAATGCTCTCAATTACTGTACCAGAACGTGAAATATTTGATGAGAAGACTGGGGAGTTTATCTATACAAAAGAGACAACATTGCAGTTGGAGCATTCTCTCGTCTCTCTTTCAAAATGGGAATCAAAATGGCATGTTCCATTTATACATACACCGAATCTGAGTATTGAACAGACTCTTGATTATTTTAGGTGTATGACAATCACGAAGAATGTAGACCCTTTGGTTTATCAATGTCTTACAGCCGATAACATTAATCGGATCAAAGCATATATCGATGATCCAATGACAGCCACGACAATCACTGAACGTAATACAGGACCGAGGAACAGAGAAATACTCACGTCTGAGGTTTTGTATTGTTATATGATTGCTCTTGAAATACCGTTCGAGTGCCAGAAGTGGCATCTTAATCGATTGATTATGCTCATACGAGTTTGTGCAGCAAAGAATCAGACTTCTAAGAAAATGGGTAAAACAGAACTCGCTAATCGCAACAGAGCTTTAAATGCAGCTCGAAGAAAACAACTCAACACGAAAGGATGATGTGATATGAGTAATAGTAGTTTAGTAAATTATACACGAATCTCTCCTAACAAGACGAGTCCTAGACATAAGAAGATTGACAGAATCACAATTCATCACATGGCTGGAAACCTTACCGTCGAAACATGCGGCAATGTGTTTGCTCCTAGTAGCAGACAGGCATCGTCTAATTACGGAATCGGATCAGACGGTCGTGTCGGAATGTATGTGGAAGAAAAAGACAGGGCATGGACAAGTTCATCAGGAGCTAACGATCATAGAGCAGTTACCATTGAAGTAGCTGATAATGCGGGTGCTCCTGGATGGGGATGCTCAAGTGCTGCTATGGCAAAATTGATTCTGTTATGTGCAGACATCTGCCGTAGAAACAGAATCGGTAAATTGACCTATACGGGTGATACAAGCGGTAATCTTACGTTACACAAATGGTTTGCTAGCACCGATTGTCCGGGAGCATATCTGGAAAGTCAGATGTCGACAATTGCGGCAGAGGTAAATAAATTACTTGTTTCTGGAGCAACGACTTACACATGGAATGGTGCAACAGCGTCTGGTGGATCTTCTGCGCCAGCTCCGTCTTCTGGCAAGATCGCTGTAGATGGAAAATGGGGACAGGCTACAACTCGAAAAGCACAGCAGGTATTTGGAACAGTTCAGGACGGAATAATTTCGAATCAGCCGTATGTTAATCGTAAGTATTTACCAAATGCTTTTACATCAAGCTGGCAGTTTAAGACTGGCGGATACTCGCAGGGATCTAACTTGATTCGTGCTATTCAGAATAGAATTGGTACAAAAGCAGATGGCTTCTTTGGGCCTAATTCAGTTAAGAAATTACAGCACTTCCTTGGCGTTAAAGTCGATGGATCTATGGGACCTGCTACTGTAATGGCATTTCAGGCTTGGTTGAACAAGTTTTAAAGGAGAATAATTATGATAAGGTTCAGTCACAAGGGCGACTTCTCTAAAGCCACTCATTATTTCGAACAGCTTGGTAAAGTAGCAAATCTCGAACAGGTTCTTAATAAGTATGGTCAAATGGGTGTATCAGCCCTTGCGTCTGCAACTCCTACAAATACTGGATTAACAGCAGCATCATGGTATTACGAGATAGAACGTCAAAATGGAGGAGCTACTTTATCGTTTAAGAATTCCAACATAAACAAAGGGGTTAATATAGCCATCATTATACAGTATGGTCATGGCACAGGAACCGGTGGATGGGTACAAGGGCGCGATTATATTAACCCTGCAATCCAACCAGTTTTCGACAAAATCGCAGATGACGCTTGGAGGGAGGTTACTAAGATATGAGTAGAACAGTAGACGAACGAGTTGTCTCAATGCAATTTGACAACAAGCAGTTTGAAAGTAACGTCAGAACAAGTATGTCAACTCTTGAGAAATTAAAGCAAAGTTTGAAACTGACTGAAGCTTCTAAGGGATTGGAAGGTATCGGGAAAGCAGCGAAAAGCGTTGATATGTCTCCAATGGCTACTGGCGTCGAAACTGTTAGGATGAAGTTCTCGGCTTTGGAAGTCATGGCGGTAACAGCTCTTGCGAACATAACGAATTCTGCGGTCAATGCTGGTAAACGAATGATCTCGGCTATAACTATACAGCCTATAAAAGATGGATTTGCCGAATACGAGACTCAGATGAATGCGGTACAGACTATTCTGGCTAACACACAAAAAGAAGGTACGAACGTTAAACAGGTTAATACTGCTCTTGACCAGCTTAATGCATATGCAGATAAAACTATTTACAACTTTACGGAGATGACTCGTAATATCGGTACGTTTACAGCTGCTGGTGTTAAGCTAGATGACTCAGTTTCGGCTATTCAGGGTATTGCTAACTTGGCGGCCGTATCTGGTTCAACCTCCCAGCAAGCATCCACGGCGATGTATCAGCTATCGCAAGCATTGGCGTCTGGTACTGTTAAACTTATGGACTGGAACTCAGTAGTAAATGCTGGTATGGGTGGACAGGTATTTCAGGACGCCCTTATCCGAACATCTGAACATTTGCAGACGGGTGCAAAAGCAGCTATTGAAGCTAAAGGTTCTTTCAGGGAGTCATTACAGACTGGCTGGTTAACTACCGAGGTTCTTACACAGACTCTTGATCAGTTTGCTACAGCTGCTGACACACAGGAAGAATATGAAGCCGCAGTACAGAAATTTGTCGAGCAAGGATATACTCAAGAAGAAGCTAAACAGATGGCGGATATGGCTAAAACGGCCGGAGAAGCTGCGACCAAAGTTAAGACCTTTTCTCAGTTGATCGATACGTTAAAAGAAGCTCTTGGTTCTGGTTGGACTACGACTTGGCGAACAATTATCGGTGACTTTGAGGAGGCTAAATCACTGTGGACGTCGGTCAGCGATGTGCTTAGTGATTACATAAATAAATCAGCAGATGCAAGAAATCAGATGATACAGGGATGGGCTGATCTTGGTGGAAGAACTGCGGTTATAGAGGCCGTTAAAAACACATTTAATGGGCTTTTAAGCATACTCAAACCGATTAAAGAAGCTTTTCGCGACGTGTTTCCACCTATGACTGCTGAGAAACTGTATAAGATAACGGATGGGATTCGTAAATTAACAGAGGGATTTAAACTTAGTAAGAGTGCGTCAGAAAAACTTAAATCTACATTTAAGGGTTTATTCTCAGTAGCTTCTATTCTAGGAAAAGTCTTATTGAGCGTTGGAATTGCTTTTGGTAAGTTGATTACTTCGGATGGTATGAAGGCTCTTGTTAATCTTTTACTTAGTGCTACGGCTGCTATTGGTAATTTCATCTCTGCTTTGAACGATGGTTTCGATGCAGGCGGGTTAACTGGGGTTCTATCGACTATATCTGGCGGGATTTCGAGTTTTGTAAAGTCAGTTTGTGATGGTTTAGGCAAATTTGGTTCTGCTTTACCTAACATTGGTAATGGAATAATTAAAGTAGTATCAAACATATGGAACGCTATAAAAACTGCTTTTGGATGGATCCGTGATAATTTCTCTATCGGCGATATATTCGCTGGACTAGTCGGTGGCGGTCTAGTCGTTACCATTAAGAAAGTTATGAATTTCATCGATCTTATAAAAGAGAAATTTGAAGGGTTCTTCGGAGGAAGTGAAGTATCTGGCATCAAAGATAAAATCACTGATGTTCTGGATTCCGTACATGATTCTTTGCAGAATTTTACCACGGGAATAAAAGCGACTACGCTCCTCACTATAGCAGCTGCTATCGGTATTTTATCTGCATCATTGAAAAATATCGCAGGATTAAAAGCAGCAGACGTTGGAAAATCATTAACCGCTATAGCTGCCATGTTTGTAATGTTGAATCTAATGTTTAAATCAATAAATAAGACCCTAACAGAATATAATCCAAAAGGGCTTATTAAGGCTGGTGCGTCTATATTAATTATTGCTCTTGCTATTAAGACTTTAGCCAGTGCGATGGTTAAATTATCAGGACTATCATGGAGCGAAATAGCTAAAGGATTGCTTGCTATAGGTGTTGGATTAACTGCTCTTTGTTTGGGATTAAAAGCGATTAAAAACGTAAAAATATCGATGTCTACGAGTGTTGTAATGTTAGCTTTGGCAGAAAGTTGCAAAATACTAGCTGATGCTCTTAAAAAGTTTGGCGGTATGAAATGGCGCGAAATAGCTAAAGGCTTAGTTGGAATGGGCGGCGCTCTTGCTGAATTTGTTATCGCATTAAAAGCGTTAGATAAAATTGGAGGAATGAAATCCATATTAAGTAGCGCTGGTTTGCTCATAGCGGTTCAGTCGCTAGGCAAAATGGCAAACGGACTCAAGAAGTTTGGCTCAATGTCATGGAGTGCGATAAAGCGCGGTTTAGTTGGTATGGGCGGAGCTTTGGCTGAAGTATCTGTTACTATAGGCGCTCTCGGGAAGATAGCTGGATTTAAAAGTATATTTGGATCCGGTGCTATATTTATAGTTGTTCAAGGGCTTGGTGATCTGGCCGACGCATTTAAACAATTTGGAATGATGTCTTGGGATGAGATAGGACGTGGACTTGCTGGCATGGGAGGAGCTCTTGGAGAAGTTGCAGTGATTACTGGTTCTCTCGGTAAATTAGCTGGCTTTTCAGGTCTTCTTGGATCTGGGGCTATTCTAATGTTAATTCAAGGTCTTAGCGATCTTGCCATATCGTTCTTACAATTTGGAATGATGTCTTGGGATGAGATAGGACGTGGACTTACTGGTATGGGAGGAGCTCTTACTGAGTTGGGAGTTGTATCTGGTACACTTGGTAAATTAGCTGGCTTCTCTGGAATAATTGGATCGGGGACGATACTGATTCTTATTCAAGGTCTTGGGGATTTAGCCGATGCTTTCCAACAATTTGGCTTAATGTCTTGGGACGAAATAAAGCAAGGATTGGTAGGCATGGGAGGAGCGCTTACTGAGCTAGGCGTAGTGTCTGGATTATTAGGAGGATTGGCTGGTCTTTCTGGAGTGCTTGGTGCTGGAACGTTATTAATAGCCATTCAAGGTCTTGGAGATTTAGCTAATGCTTTTCAACAGTTTGGATCAATGTCTTGGGATGAGATTAAGCAAGGATTGGTCGGCATGGGTGGTGCTCTCACTGAACTTGCAGTTGTATCTGGTCTTTTGGGTGGACTAGGAGGTCTTGCCGCTATAGTTGGTAGTGGTTCTCTTCTATTGGCAGTTCAAGGTCTTGGAGATCTTGCTAATGCTCTTAAGAAGTTTGGAGAGATGTCTTGGGAGGAGATCGGTCGTGGTTTAACAGCCATGGGTGCTGCATTAAGTGAAATTGCGGTAGGCTCATTAGCCAACACTCTGTCTGGCTTAGGTGCTTTATCTATTGATAAAATCGCTGAACCATTGGGTACATTGGCTGATTCCGTTAGAAGATGGACCGGTGTAACAATACCAGAAGGTCTTGGAGAACAATTAAAGACCCTTGCAAGTGGTATAAGGAGTTTTACATTCGACGGGCTCGGCGCTTCAGCTTTAAGTACTGCTGCTGAACCTTTGGGTACATTAGCTAGTTCAGTTAGAAAATGGACGGGAGTAATTGTGCCAGAAGGTATCGGTGATCAGCTTAAAACTTTAGCTAGCGGAGTCAGAAGTTTTACATTCGACGGGCTCGGCGCTTCAGCTTTAAGTACTGCCGCTCCGGGGATCGGAGATTTAGCAGGAGCAATTCGAAAATGGACCGGTGTAACAATACCAGAAGGTCTCGAAGGTGGATTGAAATCCATCGCTAACGGTGTGAAAGCATTTACACTTGCGTTCATGGGCGGCATGTCGCTAGATACGGTAACCGGTCCGATCGGTGAATTAGCCGGCTCAATTAAAAAGTGGAACGGAGTAACGATACCAGAAGGTCTTGAAGGTGGATTGAAATCCATTGCTAACGGCGTGAAAGCTTTTGGATTAGCATTTGTCGGCGGATGGACTCTCGATGCTGTTACTGGGCCAGTCGGTGATTTGGCAGGTTCAATTAAGAAATGGAACGGAGTGCAAGTTCCAGAGGGTCTTGAAAGCGGATTGAAATCTATCGCTAATGGAATTAAGTCGTTTAGTCTGGCGTTTGTTGGAGGATGGACTCTTGATGCTGTTACGGGACCCGTCGGTGATCTTGCTAGTTCGGTGAAAAAGTGGAATGGCGTAACAGTTCCGAGTAACATTGGAACTCAGTTATCGAACTTAGCGACTGGTGTGAAAGCGTTTTCTGGAATCGAGGACATATCTTCGACTGTTAGTAGTATTGGTAAGATAGCGTCTTCAATGACCACATTAACAGGAGTTGGGTTCGGAACAGTTGCTCAAGGGCTAAGTTCGGTTGCTACGGCATTGTCTAATTTCGCAACTTCTACGGGGTCATTATCTGGTGTGGGTGAAAGTATAGTGACGAATGTGATCAACCCTATTAAGAACGCTGGAACACAAGTGTCTAGCGCAGTTAGTACTATGATAACCAATGCTACGACTAGCTTGAGTGGCTGTGGGACTAAGTTTTCTACAGCTGGACAGCAAGCCGTTACAGGTTTTGTGACCGCTTTTTCATCGGCAGGTCCACGTGTATCAGCTGCTATGAACTCTATGATGTCGTCTATGTCTTCGACCGTAACGTCCAACAGCGCTCGTATTTCTTTAGCGTTTAATACTATGATGAATTCAGTCGTGACGTCAATCACGAGTCGACGTGGATTATTTATGAGTGCTGGAACACAGTTGATGGCTGGGCTTAGTGCTGGTATGAGTACTGGGTCTTCGTCTATTGTTCCTGCCGTAAACTCGACAATGACACAAGCAACAGCTATCATTATCGGTCGTCGTGGATTATTCCAAGCAGCAGGTATGCAATTAATGGTTGGTCTTCGTGCAGGAGTTACGAGCGGAGCGGCTGGTATGGTTTCAGCTGTTACCATGGTAGTAACTAAAACTTATACTATGATCTTGGCGAGACGAGCACAGTTCCAGGTAGCCGGTAGACAGCTTATACAGATGCTTGCGAATGGACTTCGTTCTGGGGCTTCTGCAGTTAACTCAGCGATTTCTTCAGCAATGAGTAGCTGTAGTAGCGCAATTCGGTCACACTATGGTTCATTCAAATCAGCGGGCGGTTACCTTGGTGATGGTCTTATCGCGGGTATCAATTCTAAAAAGCAAGCTGTTTATAACGCAGGTTATGCTTTAGGCCAGAAAGCGGTACAGGGTGAGAAAGATGGGCAGCAATCGAAATCGCCGTCTAAGCTTACAAAGAAAGCTGGTCGTTGGCTAGGCGAAGGTCTTGTAATCGGTATGGAACAGATGGGTTCTGCAGTATACAAAACCGGTAAGTCAATGGGTGCAAACGCTGTTGACAGTATTACTGGAGCACTTAGTAGCATCAATGAAGTATCTACAATGGACATGGGATTTGAGCCTACAATCAGACCTGTAGTTGATATGAATGAAATTCAAAATGGATCTAGATCTCTGAGTATCGGAGCGGATCTCAGTGCGAATTTACTTTCTAAACCTGTCAACTCATTACAGCAGATTGTATCAAGCGCACAGGCCGACATCAATGCAAGTAATAATGAAGTGATTAAGGCGATTAACGATTTACGAGCAGATTTGGCTACACTCTACTCGGGTGATGACACCGAAGTTGCTCTGTATATGGATAGCAAGAAGGTTGCTTCTACACTTGCGAAACCTATGAATCGTCAATTGCTTACATTACAGAAAAGGGGGGCTTACTAATGAGTTATCCGAGTTATCCGAATAACCGTTTAATTGTAGACGGTGTGGATCTGACTTTGAAATACGGATTGATTCTGGTAGATGGATATACGTTAGAACCTCCTGAGCCAAAAACTTACGAGGTAGATATCCCAGGCGGAGACGGTAAGATTGACCTTACTGAAACTCTGCTTGGCGATACCGCCTACAAGAATCGAAAGATGGAATTTGAGCTCTATGCGATTGGACTTGAAGACGCTAAAGATTTCGAACGAGTCATGACGGATGTGAAACGATTTCTTCATGGAAAGTCATTTTATTTCAGAATTACGATGGATCCGGATTATACATACCATGGTCGATTTACGATTTCTGGACCGAAACATTCCATGTATATGAACGGAGTTGCTGGTTATATAAAGGTAACCGTTGATGCCGATCCGTTCAAGTATTTGGATGATCCAGTATACAAAATTGACGCTGTTGGCGGGAAAACAGTTTACTTCGAAAGCGGAAGAAAACGAGTAAGACCGACTATTGAGACTGATGGATTCTTGAAAGTGATTTTCAACAATAAGCTCTATATGCTACAGCAAGGATCATGGATTATTAATGACATTCTATTCAAAGCTGGAATGAACGAGCTCTATTTCAATTCTTATGATATGAAGAATCTTACATGGGGAGAAGTGAAAGAAGCCGGAACAACTTGGGCTGACTTTAAGAAGAAGAAACTGTTCGAGTGGTATAAGTTAAAAGGAGACGGTACTCAGGTAATCGAATCTTGGAACGATGAATCTGCAAATACGTGGCAAGATCTTGCTGAGAAAACATGGGGAGATCTTACATATATGGCGGAAGTAACTGGAAATATAAAAGATGTTTATGTGAAGTATAAGGTAGGTGAATTGTAATGCCAAATCAGACAGCTAAGATGCAATTCAATACATTTTTAGAAAATGATGTGGTGGATTGGTCATTGATTAACGACAACTTCGAAAAGCTGGATAACGTGGTTCTATGTGTTGAGAGCGGTGAGAAAACGGCTGCTTATTCTGGTGGAGTAACTGGTAATGCTACGTGGCGCTATAAGAAATACTCTGACGGATCTATTGAGCTTTATACAAAGATGGAATTTGATAACATTAAATGTAATGGCGGAGCATCATCTCCTTATTATTCAGGAACATCTAAAGTTATGTTCCCGTTTCGGCTCACAGCGGTTCATGACGTACAGATGCATTTGGCGTCAAATACTATTGGATGGGTATCTGACATTACTGGAAAGAGTGTTATCGATTACGTCATGTTTAGAGTCATGAGTACGGCATACGAGAGTACGAATATCTATAAACAGGTATTTATTAACGTGAAAGGACGGTGGAAATAATGGCTACAATTACAGCAAATTTGCGATTGTTGAAACCGGATCTTGCAGATAATATATCACCAGCTCCAATGAATGAAAACATGGAAAAAATAGATGAAGCGTATGGCGATTTATCGGTTGACTATGTTGTTGCACAAGGTGTTCAAGGTAAATGGAGATATAGAAGATGGAATAGCGGTCTGGCTGAATGCTGGTATGCCGCTGAAGGAAATACTGGTGCCTGGAGATGGTGGTCTACAAAAGCGGACTGGTTACAGTATGGATCAAATGTCCTGTATGCTGAATATCCGTTAACATTTGCAGAGCTTCCTATGGAGTTTGCATCTGCTACTTGCTCGACGACAGACTGTTGGCTTGATCGAACTGGCGGGCAAACAGTTTCAAGATCGTCAAATTACTATGTTACAACCCAGGGTGATACTGCGAAAACAGCTGGTACATATAGACTTCAATTGTATGTTGTAGGTAGGTGGAAATAATGTATTTCGTAAAGTATGGAAAGGAATATTTACATGATCCGAGAATAGACGAGTATATTCTTATAGATTTGTCATTGGATTGTGATGAGAATACGTGTGGTTATTGCGACTTCACGATATATCCTTCCCATCCGATGTACAACAAGCTGAAAGAGCGTGACGCCGACAATCCTATTGAAGTGTATGACGATAATATTCTTCTATTCTCAGGTTTTATCTACGAACTTGGTTTAGAGTTTTACCAGGACGGTAAAGTCAAATGTAAGGGCGAATTAGATTATCTTAGTGAGTCTATCGTTCGCCCTTATTCAACTTTAGAGAATGGGTATGGTGATGGGCATCAGCCTCCCACCAGTGTAAATGGATATTTCGAATGGCTTATCGAACAGCATAACGATCAAGTTAAAGACAATAAGCGTTTTACGATCGGAATAAATCAAGGAGCAAGTCTTGATCCAAATAACTACTTATATCGGGAATCGACAAAGTATCCGACAACTTGGAGTGAAATCAGTGAGAAGCTGTTAGACGAGCTTGGTGGGTATTTTCGCATCAGGCATGAGGGCAGCACCCGGTATATCGATTATCTTTCGGAATGGACTGATACAAACACTCAGATTCTTGATTTTGGTAAGAATTTAACGGATTACACTCAAACTGATGATTCAGAGAGTATTGCCACATTTGTTATTCCTCTTGGCGCAAGAATGAGCGATACCGGGTATTCATACAACGATGGATACTATAAAACCGCCGACACTAAGATGGATCCCGAAAAAGAGTATTATACGAAATCAGATAACGGCTATACGAAATGTAGTGATGATCTCAAAGCATTCGAAGCGGGGGTTACATATTACGAATATTTCGAGTTGTTTGACGAGTCTGGATTATCCTTAACAATCGAAGGCCTGGAAGATAAGGAATACGATACAGCAGGTTATAGGAAATCTGGAGACATCATATATTGCGATTCGGCTGTACAGAAATATGGCTGGATTGGCGTTAAGTATGAAAACAGTGATATCACTACTAAAGAGCAGCTAGTTTCGAAGAGTATCATAGCTTTGAAAGAACTTATTTCACCTAAACGGACGATCGAGATCAAAGCAGTTGATATGCATCTAGTAAACCCGGAGTTAAAACCAATCCGAATTGGCGAATATGTCAGAGTACGCTCAAAACCTCACAATCTCGATAGCTATTTTCTTTGTACGAGTATTGATCTGGACTTAAACAATCCAGAGAATAGTACGTATACATTGGGGACGACATTTGATACTTTAACCGGTCAGCAGAACAAGAGAATTAAACTTCTCAATGCAACAATCAATCAGACTTATGAACAAGCTGAAAAATTGACCGAGAAAGAAAAACAGAATGCTCAATCTGCAAATGAGGCATTGAAGAAATCAAATGTAGCTACTAAGACCGCTAATACGGCTAAGGAAACTGCAACCGAGGCTAAGAACAAAACCATCGTCAAAGTAATTGATGAGTATGCTGTATCGGAAAGTACTAGTGACCCACCTCAGACAGATGAGTGGTCTAGAGAAGCACCTGCTTGGGAAGAAGGTAAATTCATATGGCGGCGCTTTATTTATGTTTATGGTGACGGTCATGAAGAAACTGGCGAGCCCGCTTTGTCGACTGGAGGAAGTGGAAAAGACGGTGAGGATGCTGTCACGCTAAGGATTGAATCATCAAGAGGCACTGTATTTAAGAATGATCAAGTTTCTACGATTTTATCAGCGGTGATTTACCAGGGGTCACAGCGGATTACTGACAGCGCAACAATGAAGTCGACATTCGGTAACTCGGCTTATTTGCAGTGGAAATGGATGCGGTTGGATGACGAGACATTCGGTATAATTTCGTCTGGAGATCCGAGATTCAGTGATAACGGTTTCAGGTTTACTCTGTCACCGGATGATGTAGATACAAAAGTAACTTTTATGTGTGAATTAATAGTGTAAAGGAGAAGATAACATGGCAATTAAATCAGCGGATCAAATTACAATCGTTGACGTTACCGATGCCTACTCGGTCATGTTAACAAGTGAAGCATATACATTTGTAGGAGGAGTCGGTGGTGTTGGCTCTGGACAGGCTTGTACGACAGAGGCAGTGGCATATTGTGGTTCAAATCAATGTGCGGCTGTAAACGTAACGGTTGGGGATATTGTTTGTCCGACTGGAATCAGTGCAAAAGTTGAGAATAGTGGTACGTCTAAAGTTAAAATCACATTTACGACTACCGCTACCATCTCTACGTCATGCGAGGCAACGATTCCAGTAGTAGTTGACGGAATCACAGTAAATAAGAAATTCTCATTCGCAGTGGCTAAGGCTGGACAGAATGGTACATCTGTAACTGTAAAATCTACCTCTGTAACTTATCAGGTAGGAGATAGTGGTACGACAAAACCGACTGGAACCTGGGGTACTGATATTCCGTCTGTAAGTAACGGGAAGTATCTGTGGACGAAGACAGTTGTGGTTTATTCAGACAACAAGTCAACTGAGGCTTACAGTGTTTCATATAAAGGAACTAATGGTACATCTGTAACAGTGAGTTCATCATCTGTAACATACCAGGTAAGTACATCTGGTACAACTACACCTACTGGATCTTGGGATCCTACTGTTCCTACCGTGCCAAATGGACAATTCTTATGGACAAAGACCGTTGTTACCTATTCAGACGGTAAATCTACAACTTCATACAGTGTTTCTTATAAAGGGACTAACGGTGTTAATGGAGCAGATGCTATCTCTATGACAATCACAAGTTCAAACGGAACGGTCTTTAAGAACAATTCCGGAAGCACAATTCTGACAGCACATGTGTATAAAGGTGGAGTAGAACAGACAGTTACAGAAGCAGGTATATGCGGATCATTAGGTAGTGTTAAATGGTACAAAGCTGGAAGCACTACGGCGGTCGCTACAGCTAACACATACACAATTTCAGCAGCAGATGTAGAGAATTCAGTAGTTATCACAGCACAGTTAGAAAAGTAGGTGATTGCTTATGGCAGTAAAAGCGAGTGTTCAGATTACTATTTCAAAAGTAATTGACATATATGCGTGCTACCGTTATTACAAACTTCAATCATCAACTTTAGTGAAACCAGCTAAGCCGACTACAAATCCTCCAAGCGGTTGGAGCGATACCGAGCCGGCTTATATTTCTGGTTCGACTAACACACTGTATTTTGTAGACTGCAATGTATATAGCGATCAGTCATTCAGTTTTTCAGAAGTATCAATAAGTAGTAGTTATGAAGCGGCTAAGGATGCATGGAATAAGGCTAATAAAGCGCTAAATGATACCGTTGTATCAGTAGACGTCGAATATTACCTCTCAACCTCCGCTACATCTTTGACTGGTGGTTCATGGTCAACAACAGCACCAACCTGGGCGAATGGAAAGTATATGTGGTCCAGGACAGTAACGGTCGACGGAGCAGGTAACAAAACATATTCTCCAAGTCAAAATGGAGTTTGCATTGCTGGAGCAAAAGGAGACACAGGAGCTAAGGGGGATAAGGGTGATACAGGTGGTACCGGTGCAGCTGGAAAAGGAGTAACGTCCATCGTTGAACAGTATTACAAGTCTACCTCAGCTACCTCTTTAGCCGGAGGAAGCTGGTCTACGACATATCCTGGATGGGAAAGCGGAAAGTATATCTGGACAAGATCCGTGATCACGTATACCGATAACACTACGTCAACTACCACAGCAGTATGTGTTACCGGAACTAAAGGTGACACTGGAGCTAAGGGGGATAAAGGCGATACTGGAGTAGCCGGAAAAGGTGTAAAATCCTCGTCAGTTACCTATCAGGCAAGTACATCTGGTACAACTATACCGACTGGTGCATGGAGTACAACAATTCCATCTGTAGCAGCCGGTTCTTTCTTATGGACAAAAACGGTCATTACTTACACAGATAACACCACTACAACTTCTTACTCAGTCGGTAAGATGGGAAGTAACGGATCAAAAGGCGATACAGGAGCAACTGGTAAAGGTGTGAAATCAACGGCGGTAACTTATCAGGCAAGCACGTCTGGCACGACAGTTCCAACTGGTACCTGGTCATCAACAATACCGTCAGTTTCAGCCGGTTCGTTTTTATGGACTAGAACGATTATCGCCTATACAGATGATACGACATCAACCTCATATTCTATCGGTAAGATGGGTAACACTGGTGCTACCGGAGCGATAGGTGAAACTCTATCCAACGGTAAACTTCTGTATAAAGACGTTATGTTTGCTGAAGGAAATAACGGCATAAGTTCTTATAACAATTCCAGCGGTGGCGCTGTTACGTTGGTACGACAGGCTAAATCGTCAGATAACCCATGCGGTGACTATGAATTAGTCATTACGAATACTGGCGCTGCTTCACCTGGTATTGGTGGATTTAAATGGGCACATGCCACACGAGCAAACGCTGTATTTATTTACCGTATTATCGCAAAGATCCCGACAGACAGATCTTTACGCTGGATGAGTAATAGCGCCGGTGGTGTTACTTCTGGTAAGTTCCTTACTTCCAATAGTGGAACTGGTAAATTCACAGAATACATCTACAAGTTTACTTGTGGCGCATCTGGTACTTTCGGCACTACCGGTTGCTTCTATATAAACGGTTCAGCAGGTAGTTCATCATCTCCTGTGAAATGGTATGTGGCTTATGCTGGCGTTTGGGATATGACTGACTATGAGGACATGCTTCCGAAAGACGAAGCAAAGGACATCTATACGACTCAGCTTGAAATGTCAAAGACAAATAGCGAGCTTCGTTTGGATTTTACTAAATCAATCGCTTCGGCATCTGATGATATGCAGTCGAAATTAGATGCTGCCAATAATGCAACTAATCAAAAGTTCGGAGAAATCAGCAAATATATTCGATTTGTAGACGGCAAGATTATTCTTGGGGAAACAGGGAATGAACTAACACTTACTGTACAAAACGATCGAGTGTCGTTCCAACAATCGGGTAATGAGGTTGCATATTTCTCGAACAATAATCTTTACATCAAGAGAGCTGAAGTTCTCACGACGTTGAAGGTTGGTAATTATGAGTTCGCACCGCGTAATGATGGCGGTCTGGCTCTAAGAAAGAGAGGTAATTAATGGGCGTGGGGAAAAGCACATTCGCTTTCACAAACACAGCTATCACGCTGGATGGTGGATCAACTACCATTAATATTACACGAGATAATCAGTCATACAGCCATAAGTTATCTCATGGTTATGGAACAATTGCTACGTTGGCAGTAGGAACAACTTCATATACTTGGAAACCGACAGCGGCTCAGTTGACGAAGTTCTTTGAGGAAGTTCCAAATCAGAAGACAAGACAGATCGACGTTTATCTTGATACTTATAACGGTTCGACATTGGTTGGACGAGATGTACATGCTCTGACAGTTACCCTATCAGAAGCAACTGGTAAAGCTACGATAAGTGGGTTCGCTATTAATGACGGTAACTCTACAACAAGTGGCTGGGGCATCGTAGTTGATGGTAAGTCCGCATTGTCTATAGCCAAAACGGTTACGGCTAAGTATGGAGCAAACATTACCAAAGCGGTATTTACATATGGGTCAAACGAATTCATGACAATTGATGATTTGGTTGGATCTCTGCCGTTAACCGCAGCGGCAAAAAGCTACAATATTGGCTACAAGGTTACGGATAGTAGAGGATTTGTTACGACTGCTAGTGTATCTAAGTCTTGTGCGAGATACGAAGCTCCTATGATCGATACTCTTGAAATGGTCAGATGTGACTCGTCAGGTAATGAGACAGAAGCCGGCACTAAAGCTAAGGCTATCGTGAAAGGATCCTGGGCATCTATCGGTGGTAAGAATACTGCTACATTTAAACTCGGTTACAAACTTCAAAATGGAACTTCTTATACGTATCAGACAATAACTGTTACGAATGGAGTTGTTAATGTGGAGCAGATCCTGAGTGTTACTCTTTCAGCAGATTCTGATTATCTGTTTGCTGTTTCATTAGTAGACGGATTGGGCGGCTCATTCACGGAAGAAAGTATCGGTTTCTCAAATAGTAAGAATATTATGTATGTTTCTGCTGACGGTGAGGAATTGATTCTGGGTTCTAGTTCTGATGGTAATATTCTTATCGGACCTGATCATGTTGATATCAGGAAAGGTGAGAATGTCAGGGCATCGTTTGAAGCTGATAGAATAACGCTTGGCGATGGATATCTTAGAGTTGAATGTATAGATGCTGATGGAGGAACTGGAAAATGGACTGGCATAAAAGCTGTCGATCCTTTAGTTAAATCTATGGAACTGGCCATTGACGACGGAACAAATCACGGTAATTGGATAGCTCTAAGCCTTGCACAAAAAGATAAACCATCAGGAACAGGATCAACACCAATTGCAGGTTATGCTAGTTTACACGCAGATCATATAAATTTTAAAGCGGCTCAATCTCTGACTTACGACATCCCAGTGCTTAATTCCGGAGACTGCAACACGCTAACCAGAAGCGGGAAATGGTATCTTGCTAATGGCAGTATAAATCGCCCAATCGATAAAAATGGTTGGCTTGAGACTAAACTCTATTCCACAACTCATTGCCATCAGACGTACACAACATATACCGGTGAAATATATACACGAATGATGCAGGCCGGAACGTGGGGTGGTTGGAATAATGGAACAATCGCCATGGCTACTAGTGGTACATCCGCTGCGAGACACATACGGTTGGGTCCCGTTCATATAATAGGAGGTTCTTGGGTAGCTACTGGTATTGGAAAGAACTATATAAAAATAACAGACGATGCAAATTTAAAATCTCAATTTGGATTTAGTTCGTTCGATCCGAACAAATGTGTCGCACATGCTATGTCGATCAGCGGATCATTTGTGGTGCAAGGAATTACTCGATTTCCGAATGATGGGTACTATGCGTACTTTAACGGGGTGGTTGGAACTGGAGCAAAGGTGACCCTGACATTTGTATATATGTATTTTGACTTTTAATTAGGAGGGGTTAACGTGGGAAGCGGTTATTACAGGAAAGTTACTCGTATCAAACAAGATGCTAAACCGATCGACAATGTCACCAAATTTGAATATGGTGACGATGACTATGAAGAAGTTGAAGAATGGGTCGAGTGTAGTGAAAATTTAGCAGCCGCAATAGCTAAATCTGATAAGCGTGAATCATTCCTCACAGCAGGACCAAATACGATAGCTGAACAGGACGATGCTATCTGTGCTCTGTATGAAGAAAACTTGGCGTTAAAGTCTACGGCAGCAGATCAGGATGATGCAATTTGTTATTTATATGAGCAAATGACGGAGGTTGAGTAAATGGCAACTAATAAAGCAATTATTAACGCGTATGTACGAAGAATCAAACGAGGAGCTATCACAATCGATGATGTTCCAGAAGAAATTCGTGATGAGGTTAGAGCAGCTTTAGAAAGTACTAAATGAGGAGGTAAAAGCTTATGAAACTTTCAGACAAAACCTATGACACTTTGAAATGGATTGCAATGTATTTGTTACCAGCGGCCGGTACCTTATACTTTGCATTATCCGGAATCTGGGGATTACCTTATGGAGAGCAGATTGTAGGTACGATTACCGCAGTCGATACTTTCCTCGGTGTACTCCTTGGAATTAGTACAGTACAGTACAAAAAGGTATCGTAAATGGAGTTCTCCATAACATCGGGCCAGATACTTGCATTTTGTGGTCTCGTCACAGCTCTTTACGGTGTATGGAAAATCGTTAAGGAAATGAAAAAGCCTGGCGATGATTTGAAAGAAACCGTAGAGAGACATAGTCAGATTCTTGATAAGGATAATAGACGATTGAAAGAAGTAGAAGAGTCAAATCAGATGATTCTGAAATGTTTATACGCTATTCTCAATCACGAGATTACGGGCAATAATGTCGACAAGCTGACCGCTAGAAGAGACGAATTGCAAGAGTATCTGATTGATCGATAAAAATCAAAATGTATTAGGAGAAGGGGCAGCCGCAAGTAAAACAGCCCCTTTTCTTTTTCTCCAACCCTTGATATATAGCCATTGGGATGAAGTGACCCCGTATGAATGGGGACCAAATTGACCCCAATGCTATTCGCACTTAAGTTTCACTCGTATAGTATACGGAGCGACATGATACTGCAAGCCTTTTCTAACATCTGTCTCAAATATCTCGGCATTCTTTTTATTGATTCGCACGATCTGTGGACGGTCGTATTCGATGCGGTCTATAATACTTTTTAGATACTGGTTTGTGATTTTGGCATCTAGGTCGGCATCTTCTAAGGCTTTCAAAGCTTCGGTCGTTTTGATCAGCTCGTCTTTATAATCGATGTGTTTAGGAGCGGAACCTTTAGCTTTATCAAGTGCTTTATTTATCTCTTCCTTCTCGGCTAATACTTTCTTATTCAACTTCTCGAAAATATGTTGAGGAAGGCGTTTATTTGGATCAGGGTCATATTGCGCTTCCCATTGGTCCTGTTCTTTTTGTTCAGCATCTTTAAGTTGTTTAGTGAGACGCTCTATTAGATCCTTATGCAATTTCAAAGAATCGTCTTGATCGTTCTCTATACGAACCTTAAAGTCTTCTATACAATCTCTTAAAACTTTACACATATAGTCTAGTACTTCGTTATAATCTACGGATCCTGTCTTACAATGAACCTGATTATTACATACGAGTTTTGGGGGAGCAAATTCAACTCCATTTCGATTGTATGTGTTATAGCCTATTTTTGATCCACATTTCGTACAAAACATAATTCCACTAAAAGGATTCTTTAGGCTTAGATTTTGTTTAGTACGGTGGCGTTTTCCCTTAATCGCACGTGCTTTGTAGAAGAGCTCTTCCGAAATAATCCCATCGTGTTTTCCCTCAAAGATTAGATACTCATCGACTTTTGCTTTTGGTCGGAGCTTCTTAATTTCTTGATTCTCGATTACTTTAATAGTTTTTCTCCAGTTCCAACGAACACAACCAATATAATGGACATTTTCCAAGATTCCAAAAATGATACTCGGTTTCCAAGTAGAGCAGCCTGTTTTAGTTTTAACACCTAGCTCTTCTAATCGTCTGCAAATAGTTGTAACACCGATATCGTCATTACAGTACCAGTTGAAGATCATACGGACCACGTCGGCTTGGTCTTTACGTTCGACTAGGGTAAAGTAGTTTTTCTTCAGCACTTCGTCATATCTCTCGACACGATCATAACCATAAGGAGCAACAGAACCCACATAATTACCAGCTTTAACACTTGCTAATCGACCACGAGCTTGAATCTTTTTGAAATATTCGAGATATTCATTCCCGCGTTTTAGCTCTCGCTCGAAAGCATCACGGTCATATTCATCTCTTAAGTCGTATATTTTATGTGGCGTAATGACGCAAGTATTTGTATATCGAAGAAGACGAATTAGTTTCCCAGCGTCCTCTAAATCACCACGACTGAGACGCTGTACATCGACTACGATAATTGCCTTAATGGCTGGGTTCTCAATCGCTTTTAGTAATCGTGTGATTTCAGGTCTATCTTTAAGTGATTCACCAGACCCAACTTCCATGTATCTGTTTTCTTCTGGAATGGAACCCCCGAGATATTTCCGTGCATATTCATCGATGATTTCGCTGTGTCTTTGAAGTGTCTCCTCGACCGATAATAACGGGTCGTCCATTCTCGACTTTCTTCCATATTCTAACGATTCGTAATAATAAAACTTCGGATATTCTTTGTACATTGGTGTTCTTCCTTTCTATGATGTGTGTTTTATAAAAGATGTGTACTGCCCGAATAACTTTAGACATCACCTCCTTTACGCATAGAAATTAAGAACTTTCCATACTCTATCAATTTTTCGTGTTCTTCATCGGTAAATGGATCCATGCCGAATACTTTATGCCAAGTTTCAACATGCCTCACATATTCTTCATTCATTGATGAGTATATAGCTTCTTCTTCGCCATCTGATATTTTCGTTGATAACATTTCTTTCGTACCCCAACCCATTAGATGAGCAGGCGTTGTATCCAGAGCCTCAGCTAACGGATTCAGTATGTCTAACGGTAAGTTCTCAATGCCTCCGTTTTCGTAACGATAAATAGTTGTTCGATTCTTTCCCAATTTTGAGGCTAATTCCTCAATCGTTATCCCTCTTTTCATTCTTAAAAGTTTTATTCGTTTTCCTATTGTCATTAACTTTTCTCCTTTCTGCTTAATCAATCATATATTAATAATTGCACATATGCAAACAAAAAGTAAAGTTAGAATAAAAATGTTGCATGATATGCGAAAAAATCTATTGACAGAAAAATCCCAATGATGCTATCTTTTTAATTGTTGCGTAACATGCAACTAGAAAGAGGTGTGTGCATTGAATGCAAATAAATTATGGATCAAGATCATCGAATCGGGGATTATCATCGGGGTCGCGTTAGAAATATACGAACTATTATGCAACCCAGAAAAACTAACGATTGGTGATGCACTGCTGTTAAAAGAATTACTGAATTTAACGAACCTTGAAGCAATTGACATATTTCTATCATAGAGGTGTTATACATATGAAAACTTATAAATTTGAAAACGCTACGATTTATGTGCATGGCGAAGTAGATAAAGATGTGCTTAGAAAAGCAACGATTAAACTGGTAAAAGATTCTCGTAAGTATAAGGCTGAACGGAGGGCGGTTAAGTGATGTCTACCGTGATACGACCAGAAGTATCAAAGAAGAATCGTTATTGGATTAGTAAGCATCGGCATTACGAGTTGAAACATTTCTGTTTACAGTATGCCGATTGGAAGAAAACCTATTCATATTTGGATGGGAATACAGTAGCTGCTACGAATTTAGAGAGGCTGCCATCTGGGAATGAAGTTGGTGATCCGACAGCAGATGTCGCATTACAGAAAGCTTATTATCTAGAGCGAATTGAGCTGATCGAGAAGACCGCTGAAGAAGCTGATAAATACTTGAGTGATTACATACTGAAAGCTGTGACGGAGGGTATTTCGTATACATGCTTAAAATTCAAAATGGAGATCCCGTGTGGTAGAGATATGTTCTACGACAGATATAGACGATTCTTTTGGCTTTTATCGAAGATGAGAGACTGAAAATCGAGATAGGAGAGATTAAAGGCCATTAAGTAAGACGCAATAAAGCATACAATTAAATATTAAGTTTTAAGAGGGCTTGGGTTAATTGAACTCGGGCTCTTTTTTTTTATTTGAAGACACTGAGAATAGGTTTGAGCACGCCGAAAACAGACGCGAAATAAACAATTCCTCTTATGAAAAGGAGAGAAAACCGCTGAGGAAGAAGCCTCATTGGACCCGAAAAATTACGAGGGATATAAAAAGCTAAGAAGTCGAAAGACCTGAGATTAGCCAATGAGATGTGGTTCGAGTCCGCACGGCTCGTCCTTTTGTTTTCTCCCATACGCGAAATTTACACGTACTCTTATGAGAAAGAGAAAATTACCTCGATTGGAAGAGGCCAAGCCGTAACAAGTATCAAATGCGGAGCAGGTTTAAGCCCTGTGATTCTCTTTCTTTTCTTTTCGCGCCACAAACACATGCTGTTATGGAAACTATGAAACGCAATTAGAAAGGAGGTAACCATATGAACGAATTAGTATTCTTAGTACTCGGTGTTATCGTAGGGGCTGTTATTGCTACATTATTAAATCGTAGTAAAACAGGCTATGGGTTCTTCAGACTTGAGAAGATCCCGGACGAAGAAGATCTCTATACGATCAATATGAGACTCATTCCGGATCAGAAGTTGAATGAGAAGAAGCGTATTATATTAACGCGAGAATAACACATGCTTTTATGGAACACATTAACTGAATTCAAAAGGAGGATTTTAAAAATGAGCACTAAGAAATTATTAGAGGAAGAAATTCAGTCAGAGATCGAAGAGATTTCGAAGATGGAAGTTGGTTCAGACAAGCATAAAGCCGCAACTGAAGCATTAGCCAAACTGATGGACAAGTACAATGAAATGGATAAGCTTGAATTGGAGTATCAGGAAAAATACGATAATCGAGAAGAAGATCGTAGATTGAAAGAGAAACAGTTACAGCATGACAAGAAAGATGCACTTGTTAAGAATGTATTGACTGGTGTGAGTGTTGTGGGCGGATTTGCGTTAACAATCTGGGGGACTTGCAAATCAATTAAATTCGAAGAGACTGGATCATTCACGACAATAATGGGGCGTGGCTTCATTCAGAAGTTGCTCCCGAAGAAGTAAAGACTGATGTGATTCAAAATGGAGGGTCTAAGTTAAAATAACTTGGACTCTTTGTTTTCTATTTGAAAGGATTGAGAATAGCTAGGAAGCACGAATTCGCGATTTGAACACGTGCTGTTATGGAAACAAAGTTAATTGGATTCAAAAGGAGGTTTGTTATGAACGAAATGGAGAAAAAAGAGAAAAGGAAACTCAGCAATAAGGAAAAACTTATGTTTGCAGGTGGCGCTTTATACTCGACTTTATTACTTGCAGGAGCATATAAAGTTGGGCGTAATGTGAGCGATCTGCGAATTGATAGAGGTATACGTTATTGTTGGAGTATAGACCCGACTTTTAAAACTCACATGGAGGAAGTATTAACAAAAGCACATAAGAAGAAAATAACTTTCTAAAAGAAATTGGCGTCTGGAATACGGCGCCTTTTCTTTTTCTCTCGCGTTATTTACATGCCCTATTATAGAAAAGGAGGTAATATATATGGAAGAATCAAAAGTTATAGCTATGTATACACATTGGAGAGATTCAAACGAAAAAGCATTTGTTATCATGTGGAGTGATCATACTTGGGAACTTATAAAGTATCCAAGTAAAGACTACTGGGTTGGTAAGAAATCTTATAAGCAGTATATGCAACTCAACAAAATAGTTAGTGGCAAAATGACTAAAGACGAAGCTATGAAATTTATTAACGAAAAATTTGAGGGTCTTAGAGAAATCTAGGGCTCTTTCTTTTCTTTTTCTCATAGACGCGATGATTTCAGCTCCTATTATAGAAACTAAATCAATTCAATTAAGAAAAGGAGAATAAAATTATGAAGAATATGACATTTAAAGTTTATTTTAATGTGACTGATTTGGGAGCATATGGAGCAATTCCAGGACTAAAAGAGGCTATGCAAAGTGAACTTATTAGAGTTTACAACATATATGCTGATAAAACGAATTCTGGTATAACTGAACAGTTGAACAGTGAGTTTGACAGACTTAATCCGAATTACTTTGAAAAGAATTCGAATAGAGAATGGTATGAGCTAACTGATTACAATCGGTTTATGGCAGACGGATATCAGAAATTAATCGTTGATGAACTTAATAAATCAAATGCGAGTCAATTACTGGACTTCTACGTAGATCCTGAAGAAGTTGTATTCAAAGGAATGTTAAAAGTAAATCACGATATTAAGATCGATTTCTATATGAAAGAGGCTTAGTTTTGAGACAAGAGTTTGAGCTAAATACTCAGGCTCTTTTCTTTCACCCCTATTTATTAATATATGTGTGAATTAAACAATAGTTAAAGATATTAAACAATAGTTAAATTTATAAAATAAGGAGTAATAGAGTGCGATATTTTTACGAGAAGCCACAACACTATCGATCAATGTATGGTTCTATATACAAATGTAATCATCCTGTTTATAGCGAATGCACATTATTTAAGATAGGAAACCGTGGATTGGGTGTAATTCAGCAACGATACGATGCATCCACTAAACGGACTTGGTGGGGTGAAATTGATCCATGGCTTACCGATGAACTATATTTGCATACGAAATTTAAGCAGTTCTTCGACGAACGATCTGGAGAAGCAATAGACAGTCTATACCCCACTGTTACAATTCGACAAATCATGTGGGCTCTTAAGATGAAACCAATACCGCGTGAACGATGGGAAACATGCTTTGATCGACGAGTTATCTAATTCGCTAAAATTACATGTTCTCTTATGAGAAGTGAAGGAGGTATAACTATGTTAACACCGAAAACAATAAGAATCGCAAAATTCGTCGTATCTGTTATTGGAGCGGGATTAACACTCGTATCCAGAAGCAATACGGAGAAATTGTTAGACGAGAAAATTGCTAAGAAGGTGACAGAAGCGTTATCTAAGCACAATCAGTAAGAGGGTCCTTAGGGACTCTTTTATTTTTATAAAGAAATTAGGAATGTCGGAACATAAGTGAAGTATTTTCGCGTTAAAAACATACCCCTTTATGAGAAAATCATAAGGAGGTAACTAAAATGTTAGACTTTTTAAAATTAAAATTATCTACAAAATTTATGAAAGGCATCGTAGCCAAAGTTATATCTAAGAAAATATACAAACAATTAGGATACAAAGTTGATATCCAATTGAACGATATTCAACTAGATATAGTCGATGGCGACGTGAAAATTCATATCGATGTAGACGGTAAAATGAATAAGACTGAGTTTAGTAGACTTATGGAGCAAATCGAGGAGGAGGCCTGATTAAGGGACTCTTTCTTTTCTGTTTGAACTTAGGTGAGAGCAGCTGCACGAAGTGAAGATCCGCGATAAAACCCATTCTCTTATGAAGATTCTTAAAGGAGGAGATTTACGATGAGAGACAAACTTGTAGGGAAAGACACTATGAAGACTGTAACAAATGTTGCAAAAAGTCTGAAAGGAGTTATCATTCCAGTATTAGGAGTAGTCTTGTCTAGTATCACGATTTCGGATTTGCTGAACGCGGTTAGATATAGCGGTAACGTCGGATATGACGATGCTGTGAAAGTAATCATGAACAGTAATATGTTAGCGTCATACAAGACAGAAGCTATTACCGTACTGAAACACGATGGTTCACCAGACTATTATCGAGCAGTCATTAGCACAGTTAATAGTGATATGATGAGTAGCTATAAAGTAGATGCGATTCGTAATATGTCTAAAGAGCAATGAGATTCAAAATGGAGTCTGAGTATCGATTACTTGGGCTCTTTCTTTTTCGCGTAGATAACACAGTCTTTAATGAAAGGAGTGATTGTATGAAAATCAGAAACATTAATAAAACTGACGTGATGAGCATGTTAACAAATAGCGATCTATATTTGATTAGAGTCGTGTATAAAGATTACGAAGGTCAAAAACTTAGAAATTGCTATATAAAACATATATCGACAATGCCAGTCAATAAAATATTAGATGCGATAAATGATGAAAATGCAGCATTTGTAGAAATCAAGGAGGAGTCTTAATGGCTCTTCTTTTCTATTTGGGACTCGCGAAATTTACATGTGCTGTTATGAGAAACAAATAGCTCAATGGTAGAGCACTCGACGGAAGCCGATGGTGTAATCGAGAGATACGGGTTCGAATCCCGCACTGTTTCTTTTCTGTTTGGTTTTTAAAAATACTAAATAAGGATGTGTCCTAAAATGAATGCGCGGCTATTTGCCAAACGTAATGCATCAACAGTATTAACTTGCTTAGGAGGAATTGGAGTAGTAGCGACATCTATTATGGCAGTAAAAGCAACACCAAAAGCATTGAAACTTATTGAAGACGCTGAGCGTGAGAAAGGAGAGAAACTATCGAAATGGGAGAAAGTACAAGTAGCAGCACCAACATACATCCCAGCGGTACTTATCGGCGCAACTACAATGGCGTGTATATTTGGAGCGAATATTTTAAACAAACGTCAACAAGCATCACTAGCCAGTGCTTATGCGTTCCTGGATCAATCATACAAGAAATACCGTCGAAAAGTAGTAGAACTGTATAGTGAGGAAACGCATAACGAAGTCGTAAAGGCAATTGCGATTGAGGAAGCAAATGAAGTATATATGCACGCTAGTAACTTTTGTACGGATTGCACACAGTTCTTAGAAGAAGATTACAGTGAGCCTGTTCTATTTTACGACGAATATGGTCATCGATATTTTGAGGCACCAATTGAACAGGTAATCCTCGGAGAATATCACCTAAATCGTAACTATACAATGCGTGGATTTGCTTTATTAAACGAATTCTATGAGTTCTTAGGACTAGAGCAAACTGATCTAGGAGCAGAAGTCGGTTGGGTTATCGAAGACGATGGCTCATTTTGGATCGATTTCCATCACAAGAAGGTAACATTAGAAGACGGTTTAGAGTGTTATATTATCGAGATGTTTATGGAACCATCTGTTGAATGGAAAGAATATTATTGGTAAATGAAAGGAGTAAAACATGTGGGAAGAAACTAGTTTAAATGAAACACAGACAACATTTGGATATTTGAAACAGTATTATTGGGATCGAGATATCTTTTGCGAAACCATACAAAGTGTAATGAATTATAATACATTACTTGACGCTTTTTGCTATGGAGAATTCAATCAAGGGCAGTATTTCGCTTGGTTCAAAGACGAAGATGAGTTCTACATTATTCACAAAAACAGCGGCGTGATAATTAACTGGTATAAACATCTCGGACGAACTAACACGTGTAATCGAGACGGCATAACGCTTGATAATTTACGAGAGTTCTTCGAGTTGTTCAAAGAAGACCTTTTAGATTGGGCAGAAAGTCATAAATATAAATTAGACGAGTAATTCGCGAAATTTACAAAGCCTATTATGAGAGAATAAGATCGACAACTGGGAACAGAACGATCATGTATGCAGTGAAATTCTGAGTACATTCTCTCTTTTTCTGTTTGAACTTTGTGAGAACGGATTTGGCAAAACAGAGTTCAGTACACAGGTGACAAAAGTACATGCTAAATTTATATCGCGAATGAAACATAGGCTTTTATGAGAATTAAGAAAGGAGACTTAAGAATGAAGAAAATCAATGTAGACAAAAGAGTGGTCTTGACAGCATTGTCAGCTATATTTGGAGCAGGAGGATTTATTATAGATATCCTGTCACATAAAGATGACACTGAAGAGATTGCGCAGAGAGCAGCAGAGATTTTAGAAGAGAAACAGTCTGCTGATGAATAATCGATATAAGAGAGATCTGACGAAAATGTTGGGTCTCTTTTATTTGTATAAAAAGTAACACGTTCATAAGAAAGGAGAACAATCATGAACAAACCAAATGTAAACAAGTATTTCAAAATGGCTACACGAGTAATTAAAAAACGTAGCCCAGAGATTCTAACAGGTCTCGGTATTGCCGGTATGGTGACTACAACCGTATTAGCAGTAAAAGCAACTCCGAAAGCACTCACGCTCATTCAAGATGCTGAAATTGAAAAAGTGGACGAGCAGGTTAAAGAAGGAAAAGGTCCTGACGAATTGGATGAAAAGCTTACTCCAGTCGAAGTCGTAAAAGTAGCATGGAAACCATATATTCCAGCAGTACTTCTCGGAACAGCATCAGCAGCTTGTTTGATCGGAGCTAATTCTGTACATGCTCGTAGGCACGCTGCGTTATATTCTGCGTATAAGTTATCTGAAACGGCTCTTACTGAGTATAAAGATAAGGTTAAAGAAATTGTGCCTGAGAAGAAGGTAAAAGAAATCAAGCAGAAACTGGCTGATGATAAGGTTGATAAAGTAGCTAAAAAAGATTCCGAAAATAAAGATTCCAAACCAAGAGTTATTGTATCAAATGATGGCGATACGTGGTTTGTAGATCCGTTCACAAACGAACCGTTCTTATCAACAACCGCCAAAGTCGACGCAGCTATCAATAAAGTAAACAGACAGATGATGGACGAAATGTTTGCATCATTAAGTGACCTATACGATGAGCTCGGAATAGATCATACAGTCAACAGTGATGATATTGGATGGTGTATTGATGATGGTCTTATCGAATCCGATTTCAGCGATGCCATTGTAAGGAATGGTAAAGCGTATGTGGTGATGGATTTTTTAAAGAGACCGGAATACGGGTTTGATGACAAATCCAAATATTACGGATAAAACGCGAAAATTACAAGTGCTGTTATGAGGTAAAAACCAAATAAAAATTATTTCAAGGAGGAAATCAAAAATGAGTGAAACAATGAATAAGGTAATGGATGGAGCAATGACAACTGAGGAATCTATGGATTCAATGGCAATGGGACCAGAAGAAGAATATGAAGGGGGATCTGGAAAGGCATTAGCAGCAGTTTTAGCTGTTGGAGCTGGTGTGGTTGCAGCAGGTACTGTAGCTTACAAAAAGCTTAAAGCTAAAAAGGATGAGAAGCCTAAAAAGAAAACTAAGAAGAGACTTCGCTGGGTTGAAGTGCCAGTTGAAGACGAGGAGTTTGAGGAAGACATTATCGACTCCGAAGCTGAAGAAGTTGATGAATCAGATGACGAAAAGAAGTAAACGGTTTGGATTTATCGGAGGGGAGACCTGAGTGAAAAACTCGGGTTTCTCTTTTTTGTTTGAACTATGGTGAGAATAGTTTTTGAAAGGAGATTTGCAATGAAAAATAGTTTTAAGTATGCATTAGTATTCATGAGTGGAGTAACTGTAGGTGTTGGTATTTGTGGAATCAAAGTAATTGGCTATGCAACTGAAAGAGGATATTTACAAGATGCTATCGCGAAAGCCGTGTTTAATAAACTGAATGATAAATCACAAAAAAGTTCAACCGAGCGTTTTATGTACGTTGAAAATATCGTATTCGAAACTCGTGATGCAGCGGAACAAGTATTAAACAATACAAACGATATGCTCGAAAAATATGGGACGATCAGTGTAACGGATTTACACGATATAGCTGAAATTACCGATGTTAATTACACAAATACAAAGTATGGCTGGACCAGTACAAAACGCTTCGAAATATTAAAAACACGAAAAGGTTATGAGTTGAAGGTACCAAAAGCTATAAGAATTGAATAAAAGAAAAGGGGACATTCTATGCAGGATTACAATGATTATGAACCTTATCATAAATTCACATATGACGGTCCGGTATTAGAATTCGATAGATTAGTAGCGGATCATTGGAAAGGAGAGACGATGGCTCCAACTGCTAGAAAAGCAAAGAGTAATCTCTCCTTTCAATTTAAAAAACAGAATAATCGTAACGCCGGTGTGAAGATAACATTACCTGGCAAAATCAAAATGGTTAATTAAGGAGGCAGCTAATGGCAGAGTACAAACCAAACTCTCATAAGAGTAAAGCTGAGAGTACTGAAGTCGCTACTACTGAAGAGAAAAAGGTTAAAAAAGTAGTAAGCGGTAAAGTGTCAAAAAAAGAAAATAATACACGTAAATTTGCTGGTTTGTTTGTATCAGAAGACGCAGCAAATGTGAAATCTTACGTGTTAATGGATGTATTGGTTCCAGCGATTAAGAAAGCAATTTCGGATATTGTAACGGATGGAATCGATATGATCTTATATGGAGAGACCAGAGGTAAAAGGTCCAGATCATCAGGCGGTGTATCTTATCGAAGTTATTACGATGACCGGGATCGTAGAGATCGAGACAGAGGCCGTGATAGAGGTGGACATGGAATGTCTGGTCGATTCGATTATGAAGATATTGTATTTGAATCACGAGGAGATGCTGAACTTGTACGAGAGCAGATGCTCGATATTTTAGATCAGTATGGAATGGTGACTGTTGCTGATATGTATGATTTAGCGGGAGAGACAGCGCCATACACGGCATCTAAATATGGTTGGTTCAATATTCGTACAGCAGAAGTAACTCGTATACGTAATGGGTATATTCTTAAACTGCCAAAAGCTATGCCGATTGACTAAATTCAAAATGGATCGGAGTTGTCGTTACGATGTTATTAATGACTAAAGAATTAGAGAAAACATTCGAGAATTATCCCTTATATTCTCAAGAAGATAAAGGTTTTGAGTCTGATGTAGTCGTCAAGTATTTCAATCCATGTGGCAGTGGTACTTGGCTAATCACAGAAGGAGAAAAACAAGAAGATGGTGATTGGCTGTTTTACGGTTATTGTCATCTATTTGAGTGGGAATGGGGTTATGTGATGTTATCTGAATTGGAAGAAGTTATATTACCTTTTGGCTTAAAGATCGAACGAGAGCAATATATCACTGGCAGAAAAGTAAAAGATTATATTAAATAAAAGAAAGGATAGAAAAATCATGAGAAAGATTAAATTACCAGCTAGCACAACAAGAGCATTGAATCGTGCAGCATTAAAAATTAGAAAGCATAGTCCTGAAATCTTAGTAGCGTCAGGTATCGTTGGTGTTGTAACAAGCACTGTTATGGCATGTAAAGCTACTACAAAAATCGACGAGGTTTTGACTGAATCAAAAGAACATGTCGAAATGACTAAGAAATACGTTGAGGATAACGGTTTCACTGAGAAGTATACAGAAAACGATTATAAGAAAGACCTTACAATCATGTATACTCAGCGTGGTATGAAACTTGTTAAATTGTATGCACCTGCTGTTATTTTAGGCACAGTATCTATCACTGCAATTCTGGCAGGTCATAATATTCTTCGTAAACGTAATGTAGCACTTGCAGCAGCTTACGCAACTGTCGATAAAGGATTCAAAGAATATCGTGGTCGTGTGATCGAACGTTTCGGTGAAGAGCTTGATAGAGAGCTTAAGTACAACATCAAGTCCAAAGACGTTGAAGAAGTTAAAGTAAACGAGGAAACTGGCAAAGAAGAAATCTCTAAAAAGACAGTTAATGTGGCGGATCCAAATGCATACAGTGATTACGCACGTTTCTTCGATGATGGATGTACAGGTTGGACAAAAGATCCGGAGTATAACTTGATGTTTCTTAAAGATCAGCAGCGTTATGCAAACGACCGTCTTCAGTCAAAAGGTAGTCTGTTCTTGAATGAAGTATACGATATGTTAGGTATTCCTCGTACAAAAGCAGGAGCATGTGTTGGATGGATCTATGACGAGAAGAATCCAGTTGGTGATAACTTCGTAGACTTTGGTATTTACGATATGTATAACGAGAGAAAACGTGATTTCGTGAATGGTTATGAGCGTACAATCTTACTCGACTTCAATGTGGATGGAAACATTCTTGATTTGATCTGAATGGCAGGATTGGATAGTCCATATTCTGGTAATCCGTATCGGGATATGTTCGACTATTCACTTTTATAGAAAGGAGAAGCCATGACTGGGAAAGAGTTAATTCAGTACATTCTCGATAATAATCTTGAAGATAAGCCGGTATTTAAAAATGGAAATCTGATAGGTTATATATCGGTGGAAGAAGCAGCTAAGAAATTCGACGTCGGTACTGCTACTGTAAAAGTGTGGCATCAGTTCGGAGCGATTGACGGTTTTAAAATTGGTGAGCAGTTGTTTATAGCGGCTAATGCTAAACCAAGAATTAAGAAGGAAGATCAATTCGACATGACGTTGGATTTATTAAGCTTATATATCAAAACACATCAATAGAAGGAGTGGTTCATCATGAATAACAAATTGTCCGTAGTATTTGCAACTTTAGCGAGTATTTGTTTTGTTGGCGGTCTTGTTGTTCTACGAGTGTAACTGACTATCTATTTGAAGGGGAGTTAATCATGGAGAGACTAGAAAGAATCTTATCGATGCTGGACCATGCTTTAGGGAATAGAAAGAAACGTCATATTGCAGGAGGGATTCTGTTGTCAGTATCTATGTTATTTGGGGGATTAGCGTTCACGGTCATGACGTTGAAACATGATAGTGAAGAAAAGGAGAGCGAAAATGAAACGAGATTTATTGAGTAAGATTATAGCGTTCGCTGCTGGAGCCGGTATTGGTTCCGCAGTGACCTATAAGGTATTAAAAACAAAATATGATCAGTTGATTCAGGAAGAGATCGATTCGGTAAAAGAGGCTTTTTCGAGAGTTGATAGCGAAGGGTCAAATAATCCAACGGAAGAGTCTGTAGAAGAAGATGAGCCTGACGAAGAAGACATCGAAGACGATATTGAAGCAGCTGAGGAAGTAATCAATCAAAATGGGTATGCAACAGTATCTGATAATAAGGTAGAAGAGGAGGAAGATGACGATATGGACGAACCACATGTAATTAGTCCAGATGAATTTGGCGATTGTGATTATGTAACTGTTACTTTATGGTACTATACCGACGGTGTGGTAACAAATGACGACGGAAAGATGATTTCTAACGTGGAGGAACTGATTGGTAAGGATTTCGCTGATCATTTCGGAGAATACGAGGAGGATCCGGATACCGTATATGTAAGAAATGATGATCAGGAAATTGATTACCAGGTTCTTGCAGAATACAGAACATATTCGGAGCTGTAATGAATGACAAAATTAAGACAGGAATATTTCGAATGGATGTACCGCACCGTTTGTGATGGTCGTTTCGCAAAAGAAAACAGTTATCGTGAACTTCTTACGTATCTCGATAGTGTTGATTATTTCTGGATTATTCCGGATGATAGTAATCGTGCAGCAGATGGTGAAGAAGGATTGAGATGGCGATTCCTGTACGAGAGCAATATCGATTATCCGACAGATGAATTGGACGGCACTTGTAGCGTGTTGGAAATGATACTCGCTTTAGCATATCGATGTGAGGAGATCATGGATGACGCGTCTATTGGGGATCGTACGGTTCAGTGGTTCTGGAATATGATCAACAATCTCGGACTTGGCGGAATGACCGATAGACGATTCGATCTTATTTACGTCGAGGAAACGGTTGATCGATTTCTTAACAGAGATTTCGAACCAGATGGACACGGTAGCTTATTCGTAGTTCGTAATTGCGATGTTGACTTAAGAGACGTAAAGATGTGGACATGCATGTTATGGTACTTAGACAGTATCACATAATCACAGGAGTTAAAAATGTTACACGAAGAGGTATATAAACAATTTAAAAAACAATTTCCGCAGTATTCAAAATGGACTACTGATTGGTTTCCTAATGGTAAGGATAGCGTAAGGATTCGCATGGGGCGCAGTGCTAATGACTTCGTATTCACTTACCATAGTATGACCGATTGGCGTTTTGAGACTGCGGATTCTTTTATTAATGGATTAAAGAAGGGAGGTCGTACGATGAATGTTGGACTTCATGACAATCTCCACGAAAGTAAATAAAAAGTCAAATACTACAGAAGTCTCGCCTAAATGGATTTTAAAGAAGTCAAAAGATCTTATGATTCGAGGTCGTGATTTCTATGCTATTTGGGATGATGAACAAAAACTGTGGAGCACGGACGAAGATGACGTAAATCGATTGGTTGATCGTGAGTTGAAGAAATTCGTAGATGAAAACTCAGATCGAATCGAAGGAACTCCTATCGTTAATTATATGTGGGATTCAGATAGTGGTTCGATGGATAGATTTCATAAGTATTGTCAGAAGCAGATGCGAGATAACTATCATGAGTTAGACGAAGAACTTATATTTGCGAATACGGAATTGACACGCGAGAGTTATGCCAGCAAGCGACTTTCGTATCCATTAGAAGAAGGTAGTATCGAGGCTTGGGATAAGATCATCGGTACGTTATATTCTGAGGAAGAGAGACATAAGATCGAATGGGCTATTGGGTCAATCGTATCTGGTGATTCGAAGTGGATTCAGAAATTCATGGTTCTGTATGGTGCAGCTGGTACGGGTAAATCGACTATCCTTAACATCGTGCAGGAATTATTTAAAGGATATTACTGTACATTTGATGCGAAAGCGTTGGGTCAGTCAAATAATGTGTTTGCTCTTGAATCGTTTAAGACGAACCCGTTAGTAGCAATTCAGCATGATGGTGACTTATCGAGGATTGAGGATAACACTCGACTTAATTCGTTAGTTTCTCACGAGACAATGAGTGTAAATGAGAAATTTAAAGGGTTGTATGAGACTCGTTTCAAATGTTTCTTATTTATGGGTACAAACAGACCGGTTAAGATCACAGACGGTAAATCTGGTTTATTGAGAAGACTGATCGACGTGTCTCCATCTGGTAAGAAACTTAGCACACGAGAATATCATCGTCTGACCAAGCAGGTGAAATTCGAACTGGGAGCAATTGCATATCATTGTTTACAGGTTTATAAGGATGATCCGGAGTATTATGACGATTATATTCCGAAGAACATGATGTCTGCTTCAAATGATTTCTACAACTTTGTATGCGATTCATTCAGTATATTTCGTAAGCAGGATGGAACTACTCTTAAAGCGGCTTGGGAAATGTATAAACAATACGTAGACGAAGCGAAAGTATTCAGTCCATTTTCAAAACGTATATTTAAGGAAGAGTTGAAGAACTATTTCTGGAATTACGAGGATCGTGTAGATCAGGAAGACGGTACGAAACTTATAAGCTATTACAGTGGATTCCGTACCGATATTTTCGAAGAGGAAATTGGAGCTCGTGTTGTAAAGAAAAAAGAAGAGCCAGAAGTACAGCTGATTGAGTTCGCCGAACAGGAGTCTATATTCGATAAGGAATATGCAGATTGTCCAGCACAGTATGCAACGACAGAAGCGTCTGAGAAACCGCTTAGTAAATGGGAAAACGTCAAGACGAAATTGTCAGAGATCGATACATCAAAAGTTCATTATGTTCGAGTTCCAGAGAATCATATCGTTATTGACTTCGATATTAAAGATGCGGACGGTAATAAATGCTTTGAGAAGAATCTCGTAGAAGCAAGTAAATGGCCAGCTACTTATGCGGAATTGAGTAAGTCTGGTGGTGGAATCCATTTACATTATATTTATACCGGAGAAGACGCATCGCAGCTTAGTCGTATTTACGATGATGATATCGAGGTTAAGGTATTCACCGGTAATAGTTCGTTGAGGAGGCGGTTATCAAAATGTAATAACCTACCGATAGCGAATATTAGTTCCGGGTTACCGTTGAAAGGAGGTAAAAAAGTGTTGAATTTTGATGGCATTAAGAATGAGAAGATGCTTCGGTCACTTCTTAAACGCCATATTAATAAAGAAATCATGGGTAATACGAAACCGAGTATTGACATGATTTATAAAGTGTTAGAGGAAGCTTATGAGAGTGGAATCGGCTATGACGTCAGCGATATGAAGAATGCGATTTATATGCTGGCTGCTAGCAGTAGTAATCAGGCAGATACTTGTTTGAAGATCGTTAGTAAGATGCATTTTAAGAGTGAGGAAGCTAATAATGTAGTAGCTGACACGTCGCTTGATGAACTAGACGATATTGTATTCTTTGATTGTGAAGTATTCAGTAACTTATTTTTGGTAAATTATAAGTTTATTGGAGAAGGTAAACCAGTAGTACGTTTAATTAATCCGACTCCTACTGAAATCGAAAGCTTGATCCGACATAAATTAGTAGGATTTAACTGTAGGAAATATGATAATCATATGATTTATGCATGTATGATGGGTTATAACAATCAACAGCTATATAATTTATCTCAAAATATGATTGTTAATAAACGTGGTTTCTTTGGAGAAGCATATAATTTATCTTATACCGACGTGTATGATTATGCTGCTAAGAAACAATCCTTGAAAAAATGGGAAATAGCTCTTGGCACAACGCATTTGGAATTAGGCCTTCCTTGGGATCAACCTGTAGACCCTAGTCTTTGGGATAAGGTAGCCGAATATTGCGACAACGATGTAATAAGTACGGAATTGGTATGGAATGCTACACAAGCTGATTTCAAGGTTAGAGAATTATTAGCTGAACTGTCTGGTCTTACCGTAAATGATACTAACCGCATGCATATTACTCGAATTATATTTGGTACTAATAGAACACCAACACTTGTTTATACTGATCTAGCAACTGGTGAGCAATTTGAAGGGAGATAGAAGTATGAGTTTATTTTTTGAGAACGACACTGACGATATGTATGATTATTTTCCAGGCGAATATGTTTATGGAGACGATATTTACACACCTGAAGAATATATGGGTGAAAAATGGTGGTACATAGATGGAATTCCAGGTTATATGGTTAGTGATTGTGGCCGAGTTTGGTCTGAAAAAACTCAACGTTTTTTGAAAATCAAACCTATGGACAAGCATGGACATATGGGTGTTTGTTTACGTGTAAATGGTGTTGCCCATTATGAATACATCCATCGTTTAATGGCTAAAGCATTTATTCCTAATCCGCATAATTATCCTATTGTAAGACATTTGAACGACGACCCTAATTATAATGAAATACCTAACTTAAAATGGGGTACGCAACGACAAAATATGATGGATGCTCTTAGAAACGGAAGAACTTTTACAGCAGATCCGGAAGTGCGAGATAAAGCTTTAGACAGCCTTAGAAAACCAATAATCGCAACAAATTTATCAACCGGAGAAGAATTATATTTTAGAGGACAGAATGAGGCTTCTAGAATTTTAAATATCTGTCAGGCAAATATATGGAAAGTACTTAACGGAGAACGAAGATCAGCCGGTGGATATTCTTTTAGGTATGTAGAGGAGTAAAGACCATGAGTGAAAATATTATTAATTCATTTCCCGGATATGAATTTAAATTTATACCTGGCGAAAAAGAAAAGCAAAACATATACATGGGTACAAATCTCGGAAAAGGCGGATATGTATATTATGAAGAGGGTATATACGGTAATGTAGCTTTAATAGATCTGCAAAGTCTACATCCGGCATCAATCATTGCGTTAAATAAATTCGGTGAATATACAAAACGATACATTGAGATCAGAGATGCTCGTGTTGCTATAAAACATCATGAGTTGGATAAAGCAAAAACTATGTTAGATGGAAAACTAGCCAAATATCTCACAAACGACGAAGAAGCGGATCAGCTACAACAGGCACTTAAGCTTATCTTGAACAGCACGTATGGTTTCTGTTCAGCTAATTTCGAGAATCCTTTCCTTGATTCAAGAGATAAGAATAATATTGTAGCCTTGCGGGGAGCTCTATTTATGAGAACACTTCAGGAAGAGGTTGTTAAACGCGGTTTCACCGTAGCTCATATCAAAACGGACTCCATCAAGATACCTGATGCTACACCTGAAATTGTGAATTTCTGCATGGATTTCGCAAAGAAGTATGGATATATATTTGAACATGAAGCAACTTACGAAAAAATGTGTTTGGTCAATGGTAGTACCTATATCGCTAAATACGCTTCAGCTGAAAAATGCGAACAGCTTTACGGTTATGTTCCTACAAAACAGAAGCCAGGTAAATGGACAGCAACCGCTAAACAGTTTCAGGTGCCATATGTTTTTAAAACATTATTCAGTAAGGAACCAATTGAATTTAAGGATATGTGTGAAACGTTTGAGGTTAAGACATCTTTATATTTAGATAAGAATGAAAATCTTCCCGATGTATCCGAATATGAGAAAAAGTTAGAGAAAGTTGAAGATAAATATAAGAAAGGTCTCATCTCGGATATTACATTCGAATCTGAATGTGCGGAACTTAACAAAGAAATTGAAAAAGGGCATGATTATCATTTCATAGGAAGAGTTGGTCAGTTCTGCCCGATTAAATCTGGATGCGGTGGGGCTGTATTATACCGAAAACAAGGCGATAAGTACGCTGCGGCAACCGGTTCTAAAGGGTATAGATGGTTAGAATCCGACATGGTAAAAGAATTGGGAAAAGAATCCGATATTGATAGATCCTATTATAACAAACTCGTTGATGATGCTGTCGAAGCGATTTCGAAGTATGGGGATTTCGAGCAATTTGTTTCCGACGATCCGTATATCCAAGCAGAAAAGCCAAAAGAACCATTAGATCCGTATAACTTCATGAATACGCCAATTGATGCGGACGAAGAGGTTGAGTTGCCATGGGGTTAAAACCATCAAATCTCACAACTCAAGAATACATAGATTTCCTACAACGATTCATACTCGTACATTCTTATATTTATTACGAGCTGAATAACAATGTTATCAGTGATAAGTTCTACGACGCAAAGTCAAAAGAATTAGTACGACTAAAGAATCAATACCCTGACGAATGGAAATCAAGCATGTATTACGAACAATTTAAAGACGACTATAACGGTGCGACGGGTTTTACTCTGTTCTACGATTTATCAAAATCAGAGCAGGAAAAGATTCGTCGTATTTCTATGTCTGTTTTGCATCATAAGTAATCCGCGAAATAAACACGGTCCTTTATAGGAAAGGAGTGTATAAAAATATTACAAAACACTACGAAGAACGGGAAGTCCAATTAAGGGCTTCTCTTTTCTTTATAAGTAACTTACAAACCAATATTCCAAAACAATTAAAAAGAAAAAAGGAGATTAAAACTATGGAAGTAACATTTGCACCAAGATCAGTATTGGAGATTAACGACGCTAGAATCATTTTCAGAAACTTTAAAGGTTTAGGCGACAAGTACAACCGTGAGGGAGATCGTAACTTCGCTATGATTATTGCGGGTGGTACCCTGGATGACGGTAATGGAAAAAGAGAAGTAACAGCTGAAGAAATGGCCGATGCTCTGATGAACGATATTAACCGTCTTGGAGTTGGTTGGAACGTTAAGATTAAAGCTCCAAGAGAAGAAGGAGATGAACCGTTCATTTACCTGTCAGTCAAGATTAAATTCAACGATAGAGGACCGAAAGTATATTTGAAATCTGGTCATAACACGATTCGTCTTACTGAGGAGACAATAGGCATGCTGGATGACATCGATATTTCTAGTGTTGATCTTGATATCAGACCTTATGACGATGAAATCAGTGGTAGACCTTTCCGTGCAGCATACGTACAGTCTTTATGGGTAACTCAGGAAGTTGATCGATTCGCTGCTAGATTTGCAGAAGAGGAGCACCCAGAAGAGTAAGAAAGGCAACAAATGAGACGGCTAGTTATATTTTTAATACGTAAAAGATTGGGTCTCAAAAAGAATGAGCGCTTCCGGTTTACTAATCAGAAATCGGAGGCTGCTTATTTCTTCACAGATTATAACTTAATGAAAATTGAATATGGATATATTTTCTTATCGAAGGTAAGTATCAATTGGTTACTAGATGAGGAATGCAAAGTGACAAAATTAAAAGATCAAGGAGGAAATGAAACATGGCTAATTTAAAAGGAACAGGAGCTCCAGACAAAACAATTCAGGCAGGAATCGGGGATATTTATACAGATGAGAATACCGGTAGAAAGTACAAGTGCATATTCGCTCTTCGTTTGGATGACAGTCAGAGATTCGATACTCAGTGGACGGAATTAAAGGGTACCAAAATTGAACAGAAGCCGGAAGCCAAACCAGAAAAAATCCCGGTGGAGAAAACTGACGAAAACAAAGCTGAAGAAGTAGAGCAGACAGCTGAGCAGAAGCCTAAAAAGAACTACACGAACTACAGCAAACCGAAAAACAAATAATACGCGAATTAAACACACTCCTTTATGAGTAGCATGAAAACTATTATATTTAAGGAGGAAGTAAAAATGAGTGACAAATATGAATTAGTACTAAACACAAAGAATATTCGTAAGGTAGCTTTTGCTGTAGGTTTTGGATTGACACTAGGCAAAATGGCAGGAGGCATTGTGGATTCCGCATTAAAAGGAGTCGTACGTGGAACACTGAAAATTATGGCTGGTAAAGGAAACGAAATAGCACAAATCATCTGCAAAGAAGCCGATGTGAAGTACAATGACAAATCGCAACATGAAGAAGAATCCGAAAAAGTAAAAATGGGATTTCATGTATAACTGGCAGGAGAGTCTTGACTATATTTAGCTGAGGCTCTTTTTGTTTCTATTTGAAGGTACTGAGAACAGGTTTGAGTAAAACTAAAACTGTGTTGGTGCCGACTTATATATGTTCGGTTAAATGTCCAGTAAAGCTAAGCGAGTGAAATAAAGCTATGATCCAGTGTATAAAAGTAACTCGTGAAAGAGGAAACAGCCACGCAAGGGAAATCGGTCGAGTTATATATGTGGGCGTCCGACATTGGTAGCAATAGTGAGCATAAGGGATGAGACTATCAACTATAACATAAGGAGTTGTTCTATCATGAAAAGAACACAAGATTATATCAACCTAGTAGAAAAACATCGTAAAGAAATTGAAGCATTTCCTATTGCGTATGCATTTGACGAAAAACAGTTAAAAGAAGCATTGGAGAAATTAGGAGCAAAAGACGTTTCTGAATGTGTAACTATTTCTGGTATTGGCGATATTGTGTTGAAGAAAGACGCTCCAAGATATATTCAAATGTTGAAAGATCAACGTAAAGAAACATTAGAAGCATTAAAAGATAAAGATTTCGCGGTAGCAGCATTCCGTTATGAGATGGATAATCACGAGTATGCGATTAACTATGATGGTGACGGAGACGTATTAGGCTGCTTCGGAATTGAAATGGAAGACTTAATTAATATGGGTCTTGAAGATGTATACCTAATTGCACGCAAAGGTCATATGGAATACATGCATAAATTGGGTGTGATCTGAAAGAAAGGAGATAATTTATGAGTTTAGTAGAATGGGCAAAGCGAGAAGTGGAAATCGCTTGTAAGAGAGAAAATCCAGAGAGGAAAGAGGGAGAATTCGATTACGGTTGTGCTTGCTATGAAAGCGCGTTAAAAGCTTTCGAGAGTTTATGTGAGGACGGACATTCAGGCATGAGTATACGGTTTACAAAAGCTATTCTTGACCGGTTAATCGATGGTAAACCTCTTACTCCTATTGAAGATACAGACGATGTTTGGCGTGAAGGACTTCGATTGGTTGGGCAAAATTATACGTCCTACCAGTGTAAACGTATGTCTGCATTTTTTAAATATGTTTATGATGACGGCAGGGTTGAATATCACAGTAACGATTACTGTTACTTTGTAGATGTAAACAATCCAAATTCAGCTCGGCAGAACGGTTTCATATCTCGTATTATTGCGGACATGTTTCCGATTACAATGCCGTATATGCCTGGTAAACCGATTAGGGTGGTCACTGAGGGATTCTTTGTAGATCCGAAGAATGGTGATTATGACACCATGGGCATTTTATATTGTCTGAAAGAAGAAAATGGAGAACAGAAACGAATCGAAATTAACAGATTCTTCAGAGAACCAGAGGGAGATGAGCCTACAGGTTGGACTGAGATTTCTAAAGAAGAATATGAGAAACGTAAGGCTAGGAAGATTAAGTAGGAAAGGAGACTAGGGTGCATATAGATGAACTTATATTGTATGTTTGAAACGATAATAGTATTGATATTTTGTCATTTGATTGGTGACTACGTGTTGCAATGCGACTTTATAGCGAAGACAAAAGGTGAAAATTGGTATCACTTATTTGTTCATTGTGTTTTATATTGCGTACCGTTCTATCTGGTATTTGGATTAACATGGCAGATAGGGTTTATATTTACAGCGCATTGTATTGTTGACCCGTTGAAAGCTAGATATCAGAAAATTAATTATTTTACAGACCAGTTATTGCATTATGTTGCGATGCTGGTCTATTTGATTTAACGACTAAATAAAAGGAGCTATCCTACCATGAGACAAACTGATTGGTATAAATGCAAGTTGATAGATTATATTTACGAAAAGTATCCAGAACATGTTGACAAATCTGAATGGTTTGTGAATCCTGCGCCTAATCAATTTAAAGGATATTTTCCAGAATTGAGAAAGCTCGTTACATTCACATGTGATGATAACGGACAAATCACAGAAGAAATTCGACTACTAGTAAAAGACCTCGATTTATTTCACGAGATTATAGCTGGTTGTTCTAAAGGTATGGATGCAGTTTATGAGGATTATGTTTTATATTTAATCGGACAAGAAGGATTCGATATGTTACGAAAGAATCATATTTTAGAGTCTTGTGGTTCAATTGACGGTAGAAACTTATATACAGTTAAAGGTGGGACATTGGGTTGTTGATACGCGTAAATAACAAGTCCTGTTATGAAACTAAGAGGTAGCGATTAAGAAAGGAGAACACAAATGGAAATTAAAATCGGAGACAGAACTATTAAAATCCCGTCATGGGTTATGGCGGCAGGAGTAGTAACTGTGGGTACGATCGTTAGTGATATTTGTAACGTTCGTATTGCAAACCACAAGAAGTAGTTTCGCAGAGAGACCTGGTTGAGAGAAATCTCAGCTGGGTCTTTTCTATTTTGATTTATTGTAGATGCGAATAATGAAAGGAGAACACAAATGTTAGTAACAATTAATGAAGTTGTAGTATTTATTATCAAAGCTATTGTGATTTACATAATGGTTTATGGGGTAGTCGATCGAGTGTGTAAATCGGCAGAATATAGAGCTTGCGTAAAATACGCAGGTGTAACAAATAAGGAGGAAAAGTCCAATGGCGTTAAACATGAGTAAAGAGTATTCAGAGCAGTTTGATAAATTGAGAAAAAATAGAGTAGCAGTTAGTTATCATAAATATGGTCCAGCTAAAACTAATTTCGGAGATAAATTAGTAAATGCGATCAAGTCACATGATTTATGTATCGAGAAATATGAGGAAACTGGTAACACAGAATATTTACTCGACGCTGCTAACTATTTGATGTTCGAATTCATGTACCCTCAGAAAGAAGGAGCATATTTCAAAGCAACCGATAGCGATGGATCAGCTGGGACTGTAGGAGAGCCTATAGGTGAATGGGGTCTGTAATATGGACGAGATTAATAGTTTCATTAAGGAATTAGAGTCTGTTCGTCTGAGGCTGTTTAGATCTGCTGCGAACCTAGACGAGATCATAAGAAAACTCAAACTGGATACTTGTAACGAAGAAAAGCCGGATAAAAAGTACTTGGATTATTTATTCAAGAACGACGAGGTTTGGCAGTCGCTTGTTAATTCAGTTGAAGACTAAGCAATAAGGAGCTGTTTCATCATGGAAGACTGGCTTTTACGAACTGAGAAGAAGTATAAATACATGTTATTAGATCGTTTAAGACAGGATTGCGATTATTATATTCGGATTGGTGGAAGTGCGAAATGCTTATGGGCTGAGGACGAGAAAAGACAGATCGAAGTCATGAAGGAACTTTGGGATTACTTTGATGAAGAAGATAAACCTGAATGGCTAACTATGGAACAGATTAATGATTATGCCCGAAAAATGGGTGTTGATAATTGAAAGGAGAAAATAAATGAAATCATTAACAGATACACTTTTAGTAAGCATTGATTTAAAAATGGATGGAAATAATGCGGTTTTAATCGTAGGAAGGAAAAGAAAAGGCGAATCGGTTGAGATCGTAAACGCATTTCGAGGTAAAGAAGCTAGCGATTTATATAATCGTTTAGTTACTGTACAGAAAGGAGAATGAGATGTTTAGTTTAATACCAAACGGCCCAGAACGAAGCGATTGCACGGCTCCGTATAAAGTTACGTTCTACAAAACATATACGGTCAGAGAGTTTATCGATGAGGTGCTTAAACACAGATCTGGCGATTGGGGGTATATTGGCATGTATTCGCCTGGTGATATATTCGGAAACCCACGCTGTGCATATAGATATGGAAAAGTAGATACAGATCTTCCGATTGAGTATATGAATAAAGAAATTGTCTCAGCCACGGCAGACGGAGGTTGGTCTCGCATGGATTATATTTTACTCGTGAAAGGAGAATGTGATGATAGTAGCTATATTTAAAGGTAAAAACAGAACAACGAATTTTATGGCTGGGAAAACTTATAGGCTGAAAACAAGTATAAGGACGTATGGATCAAAGCCAGCAATCATCGTTGAAGACATAGAGGATACTAATCGATATTGTCCATACGATTCGCTGGAATCGTTTTTAGAAAATTGGCACGTTGTTACGATTAGGTGGTAAATGATGGCTGGATTATATATAGAGCATAAATTAAGACCTTGTTATATTTGGGTTAGAAATAGAAATAAAAAGAAGAAAGCTTTATTTCACGAATGGGTTCACAAACACAACATATATACAAATGAAGAATATACTGTAGGCATCGTAGAGCTTGAAGATGGTAAGGTGTTTGAAATTAAACCAGGTTGTATCGAATTTGTAGACAATCCATTCCTTGATTATGCATGGGACGATGAGAAAGGAGAATGACTTATGAAACATCGTAGTTTCTTAGGATTGATATTTGATCTTATTATGGTGTTTGTTACTGGTGGATTATGGTTGATCTGGTTGCTAATCAGATACTTGAGACAAAGTTAGGAGAGTACTATGTTTGAAGATATCTGCCGATTTGTATATGAACTGAGATTACGAATAAAATTAATGTCTGATACCGACTTTGTCAGATTACTGGACAGTTGTGATTATCAGCAGAAAATCTATGCGTTATATTTCAGATATTGTTAAGGGCCTGTCTGCGGATGGGCTCTTTCTATTTGAACCTAGCGAACAGAACGAAAGGAGAAATATTATGTATACCGATATTTTTGATGCGTTAAGATATACCGACTTTAGAATTGAAGAGGCTAAAAAGAAAATACATGAGTATAATTTCTGTCAGAAGTATTTCGGAATTAGGAAAGTTATATTTAGTTGTCCGGCGACAATCGTGCTGTGGAATGATGGAACTAAAACTGTCGTGAAGTCTGGCGATTATGATGTATTCGATCCGGAAAAGGGTCTTGCTATGGCTATTGCTAAAAAGGCGCTTGGTAATAAAGGAAACTATTATAACATATTTAGAGAATGGTTGCCGGAAGAAGAGAAAGATGAAAAACCTAGTTATACGATCGACGAGATGGCTAAGTCGATAAAAGAGAAGTTTATTCGGTCGGGTCTTATGAAAGGAGACAACTATGAGAACGAAGATAAGTAAATCAATTATATTTTCAATTGTGGTATTCACCATTGCGGTAATCATTGCGGCTACTTTACCATCTGTTACCGTATCGGCCGCACCGATGAAAATGAGTAAGTCATTTGATGTAGATATGAGCAAACAAGTCGTAACTGATACTACTAAAATCAATCCCACTATCGAGGAAATGCTTACTGCCAAAGTAGAAGATATTCAACAACGTCAGCAAGTGATAGAGGCACAGACCACATCTTCATCAAGCACTCAATCATATTCTAATGGAAGTGGACTGACTCGTAATAGCGGGGTAAATTATCACGATGGTTGGAGAGAAACATATTACTCGTCAAACGTGCTCTACCATTATCGAACCGGCGAATGGACAGTAGATTCGAACGGTGTATACAGAGACTCAGACGGGTATGTAGTTGTTGCAAGTAGCTCAGACGCTAAGGGATCTGTAGTTAGCACGAGTTTCGGAGCAGGTAAGGTTTATGATACGGGCTGCGCTGCTGGAACTCATGATATTTATACAAATTGGTAGGAGGTGTAGTTGATGGATAATATTCAAAAAGAAATAGATACTTACATTCATATAATGGATTTTATGAATAACAACTATGATCGATTGCCGCCTATTCTACAAATAAAATACCTCGAAGAAGTTATGAAATTCGGAGAATCAATAAAACCTATTTATATTACAGGAATTGCTTTACTCGGAGACTATAAGAAAGGGGACACTGAGAATGAGTGATTATTTAGTAATTAAATGTAACACTGTTCTTCATCCAGACAAGTTAAATGAGCTATATCAAACATTCACTAATCAAGCTGATAAAGGGATTATATTACTACCATCTTATTGCGATGCCGTGATTGTTCCGGAGGGTATGTTAATCAAGGAGGATTCGGTCATTAAGGTGATGGAGGTGTAAGTATGAGTCGAGCTACATTTAGACGATCTCAGCGAGAAGAAAAGAAAGCCAAGACCGCTACATATAACTTAACCAGTGCTCAATTAGACGCTCTGATCGAGGAGAAAGTGAAAGATAAACTGGCTGTGATAAAAGAAGAGGCTACATATGATGCGGTTAATACTGCCATGACTTTGATGCTTACTTTACCGATGGAAGTATTAATGGATCATTATTGGCAGAAAACTTACGAAAAACGTATTCCTGAATTCACCGAGCATGTTTTAAATTACTATGATCGTTGGTTGAAAGGTGAGCTTGATATGGACGAAATGAAGCGGGATCTCTGGGAATATGGTGGAGTTAGATTAGAAGAATCAAAGGAGAGGACAATATGAAAGTAAAAATACTTGCATCCACAGACGGAAAGCAGCTTGAGGGATGGATTAATGAGTTTATTAAGGATAAGATGTGCGTCGATATTCGTTTTAATAGTGTGAGAATCCCTAATAAAAATGGCAGTGTCACTATTTGCGATCGAGTTCTTATTTCTTATGAAGACTTCGAAGACTGTGAGCCATTGGAAAAACATAAAGTAACGGCAGAGGATATTTTAGGGGAGGCATTTTTAGATGAGTAGAATGAATTTCGACACAACCAAAGGAAAAGCGAAAAGATTACATGCAGACATAGTAAATGCGAATTTGGCTCTTTCTGAAAAGGCAAAAGAAACACAGAGCGCAATCAGCATGTTCTACCATAAAGCGTATACGGCTGATATGAAAAGAGCTGGAGGTACGGTGAGATGAGAGCAAACGGTAACGCTAAAGAATATGGAGATAAGCAGTATAAGTTAAAGAAAGCAAACGAGTATATGGGTATTGAGAAAATGCAAGTAAGACCGGATGCTTCTCGTAGGTTTCATCATAAACCATACTCTAATGATTTCGGGAGGGATAAGGATGAATAATTGTGTAGAATGTAAATTTGGTCGTATTGAAAACATTTGGGAGAATCCTATATGTAGGCTGAAGAATCACGAGCCACAGCATATTGATATTTTTAATGCTGCTGGTAAGGTGAGGTTGGAATCAGGAGAGCTGGTGGACTGCGAGGATGGTGTGAAGAAGTGAAAACTGAGACAGATTTTCTGTATCCATACCAACTCGATGCGGTAAAACGTTTACATAACGGTTGTATATTATGCGGAGGAGTCGGGTCTGGTAAATCTAGGACCGGGCTCTTCTATTATTTTAAAGAATGTGGTGGGTGGATTGATAAGGACGAATATATTCCGATGACAAAGCCGAAAGATCTCATCATCATAACCACTGCAAAAAAGAGGGATTCGAAAGAGTGGAATGGAGAACTGGCGAACTTTCTTTTATATCCTGAAAACGATGGGCGTACCAGATTTGGTAATAAGATCATAGTTGATAGCTGGAACAATATTGGAAAGTATGTAGATGTGCATGATGCTTTCTTTCTATTAGATGAACAACGATTAGTATCGTACGGGGCATGGACTAAGAATTTCCTTAAAATCGCTAAAATGAATGATTGGATTTTACTTACAGCAACGCCGGCAGACTCCTACGTCGAGTATCTTCCAGTATTTTTGGCGAATGGGTTCTTCAAAAACAAAACAGAGTTCAATCGTGAGCATGTTATATTTTCCAGATATGCGAAGTTTCCAAAGATAGAGCGGTATATGAATACAACCAGACTCGATAGATTAAGAGACCGAATAACGGTCAATATGGATTATAAGCATGATATTAATAAGCATGACGAAGTTGTTTATTGTGAATACGATAGAATGTTGTATCGTGAAGTTATGAAAAATCGATGGAATCCATATAAACAAGAGCCAATACAAGACGCAGGGGGATTGTGTCAGGTTCTTAGACGAGTAGTAAATTCTGATGAATCACGTCAGGCCACTTTACTTGAAATACTGGAGAACTATAAACGTGTGATTATATTTTACAACTACAATTACGAACGCGATATTTTGCTGAATTTAGCTTATGAGGAAGGAACCGAGGTGGCCGAATGGACTGGACATGCACACCAACCAATTCCAGAGGGCGATAACTGGGTTTACATATGCCAATATAATTCGGCATGCGAAGGCTGGAATTGCATCCGTACAAATTGCATTATATTTTACAGTCAGAATTATTCATACAAGATAATGACTCAGGCTGCTGGACGAATAGACAGACTCAACACACCATATGACGATTTATATTATTATCATCTGAAAACTCATAGTGGAATCGACCTAGCTATCTCACGAGCATTGTCACAAAAACGAAAATTTAATGAGAGAAAATTTGCTGGGTTTAATTAAAGGAGGTTAATAGCAATGGCTAAGAAAATAGCAGCAGACAATAATCTTCCGACAACTGAGGATATACTTATTGCGATTCTCAAAGGATATGAACGTGGATGTTCTGATTGTAATAAATTTGTGTCAGATTTGTTAGACGATAAACCCAAGAAAGGAGAAAGATATGTCAGGTATTGAAGATGTTTTAAATGATTATATCAACACTTATAGGACTACGTCAAAATACAAAGACAGAGGAAAGATGGAGATTATGTGTGAGCGCGCATCGTTTGAGCAAAATCTCGATGCGATGTGGGATATTTACAGAAAGGGTAATCCACATCAGATTGTCGAGTATAACAAAGGAGTAGCTCAAATCAAAGAATGTGGTTTAAAAGTGCTTCGAAATTCAGCTGGTAAACATAAAATTGTATTACCACAAGTGAGGTGATTCAAGTGAAAGCAGATGAGATTGCATTTTTCTTCTATTGTTACTGTATGCGCATGCTTTACGGATTTCCAGTACGTGAGATCATCGATATTTACAGCGAGGAAATACCTAGAAAGCGACGCTTATATTTGCTTAAGAAATGGGCTAATTTAGGGTTCTATGAGTACGGTATATCACTCGATTTAGGTTGGTTTGAGTCTTATCACATGCCAGATCGCTATCGTGATATTTTGAACAGTATTGGTAAAGGAAAGGAGGTCTCATGAGTGATCATTCAAATGTTATATTTGATAAAGAAACGGGTCAAGTCTTGATTTACGAGTGCAATGGTGAATGGGTTATTCCTGAAGGATTTGAATTAGCACATTTCGAGAATGGGGTGGAACCAGTGTTTACTGAAGATGATCAAGGTAATTTATATTTAAAGCCTAATGCGATGGTTATAACAGACTATTAAAAAGGACGTGACTTCCATGAGAAACGTAAAGGTTTTACAGATGTTGGAAGATGGTAAGATTGACGAATTGAAAGCAGAATTACGAGACGAGATTTATAAAGACTCATTGAAACAGAAACCAGATGTAAAAAGACGTTATACGGCTATGAAGAAGTATTTCTACTATCATACGTCTGAGCGCGAATGTATAAAGAAACCTTGTAAGATCATGTTTGAGGGTAAACCTTATACCTCTTTCACAAATTCTTGGTCTCTAGTATTAACAACTGAAGATACTGGTGAAATAGAGTTATTTGATAATGAAAATGGGAAATACCCGGAAGTTGGAAGACTTGTAAACTTTGATGGAATTAAGAGAAAAGTAGACTTGAATGCTGTGTTTGCTGAAGCTAAATGCAGAGGTTATAAATTAACAAAGAAAGAGGTGGGTCCCAGGATTCCGTTATGTAATGCGTTATGATGGTACGTATTACAAGATCGGTTTACTGGAATCCACTTTTGCTTTAATCGATGATGGAGAACCGGCCATGGTTTATCATCCAGACGGTAAACGACAGCCTTTAACTATTCAAACCAGTATTGGGATTTGTGTGATTATGCCGGTTTATATTGAGAGCGATAGTGACGTAGAGGCCGAAAGAATTATCGATGTGGAATTGTAGAAAGGAGAATTATATGCGTGAAATTGATCATGAAATAGAATTAGTTAACAATATTTTAGAGCAGGCAGTACGTCATGGAGCAGATATTGGAGGTTCGTATGAAAGTAATGAAGGAAAACTTGTTTGCGCTATTATTGAATGGCTAGAATATAGAAACTTACTTGATAAGTATGAGGTTATTCATACGGACGATGGTTCAAACTGGTGCAAAATAAGAATAGTCGAGAAACACACGTGTGGAGAATGCCGATATTTTTGTATCGATGAGAAAAATGTCGAGAGTTATTGTGGGAGAGTAATCGTGAATGTGGATCCGAAGTCATTTGCTTGCGATTATTTTGAGCCGGATGATTTGTAGAAAGGAGATACATTGTGAATGCAAATAAATCAAATATTAAATGCGGAGATTGTTTTTACTGCTATAAGTTATACGGTTTGATATGGTGTATGAAAACGGGACCTAAACCGGAAATAAGAACTAATCCAGATAGTAATGCATGTGGTAATTTCGAAGAACCATCATGTAGATAACCACGCGATAAAAACACATCCTGTTATGAGAAAAGATTTATATTTTCAAGGAGGTAATTAAAATGAAAGACGCTTTTAAGAAAACATTTGGTATTGTAATGGGGATTTGGGCAGCTAGTGTGGCGGCTAATTTCCTTAGCAGTACGTTGAAGAAAGTAACAGGAAATGAAGATACTTCTAAGAAAGAAGAATCTAAATTCGAGGAGGAGTCCTAATTGGGCTTCTCTTTTGTTTTTGCAGTAGGTCACGTAGTCAATGGCAAAAATTATATTTACAAAAATCATACAGGAAGTGAATCCAAATGAAACATGAAAAGTGGTATCAACGAAGACTAGCTAAATATTTTACTGAGAATTTTGAGCAATACGAAGATACTGCGGAATTCTGGAATGACCCGGCGGCGAATTGTTGGCTATTTGATATTCCAGAGTTAGGTCAGAAAATTGAGCTGCTTTGTCGAGATAACGGTAAGGTGGAAGAGACTCGGTATCCCATCATTAAATGAGAAACGCGAATCAAACGCCTCCTATTATAGATAGAAAGAGGAGGTAATGATTATGGTAGAATACGAAAGGTTGTTTGCAGAATCCGTGCAAAAAAAACTGAAGAGTAAAATCATAGGAAGGATATTTGTATGTGTGACTTATAATGACGAATTACTTGTCAAAATTTATAAGGATGACGAGGTTATATTCCAATCATTAGAGCCACATTTTGCAAGGAGACTTCAGAATGGTTTGACTTCGAATGATGTAGTATGGGATATTCTGAAACAATACAAACGGTTTGTCCATGAAAAGATAGAGAAAGAATATTTCTATCAGGATTAAAGATGGAGAGTCTTAGAGAAATCTAGGGCTCTTATTTCTGTTTTGTATTTAACGAAAGGAGAGGGATTATGAATAAAGATTTGATTAAGCCATTATCTATCAATATACCAAAGAAAGAAACATGCAAATCTTTCTTTGATGATACTGATGCGGATATTAGATGTCGAGATTCATTAAATATAGACAAAGTTCAAAGCGATCTAAGGCTACACTGCGAAGAAACGGCAGAAGAATTTATATTTTCCTGCATTAAACCGTTTATAGACTCTATGTCCGAAACTAAGATTTCAAAACAAGAATTGGTCGAAGCTGTTCTGTATATTAATTTGAGGAAAACTATCATTGAGCAGTATGGATGTTATATGGATATGAATAACGATTTGGAAACGGCTACTAAGAAAGAAGCAGAATTACGTAGAGCTTATAATAAAGGTCTTAATGACGGGTATCAAAAGGCAGCAGAAGAAGCCCGAGAGTTCTATCAAGGAAAGGAGAAAGAAAATGGCAAAGAAGAAAATTAACCGATTAAACAAGGAATACTACGTGACTGATGAGTATGGTCACAGTGACAAGATTGTAGTTCAGAAAGTGAATGAACTTATCGGAATTGTAAATCATCAGCAGGAAGTAATTCGTGATATGGAGCTGTTGCTTAAAAATAATCCAAACGGTAAAAGAAGGAGGAAATAGAAATGAGTATAAATCTAGCAACCATAAGTATCGGTTATATTATTATCGTGTTTTCTATAGTGATGTTGGTAAAGAACTACAATACATATAATAACATGATGAAAATAACAGAGGCGATCTATAGTTATAACGTTCATAAGTTGCACGAAGCCATTGATACTCTGTTTGACAATAAAGATGAGATTCTGGAAGCAAAAAGATCTTTGGAAAATGCTGTGGAGAAAGCCAGAGAAGTAAAAGAGGACAAAGAAGAATTACTGGAAAACATAAAAGATATTTTATCACTATAGGAGGATACGAATAATGATTTGGATTTTAATAGGATTTATTATATTGTCTATTGGTATATTTTCAGCATATATAAATAGTCAATTATTGTGCTTTGACTGGAAAGATAATTTGACGTTTGGTGTCAGTGTAGTTGGAATTATTATCGGCGGTTCAGCGAGTATAGCATTTTTAATTATCATTATACTTGCCCATGTTAATGTTGATAAGAAAATACATGACGCTGATATGCAATATAAATCTCTCGTAAAACAGGTAGAATGCATTGATAGCGATTATGAAGACGTGTCCAAAGCAACCGTCATTAAAAACGTGTATGAATGGAATAAGGATGTCTATGATGCAAAATATTGGTCTGAGAACAAATGGACTAACTGGTTCTATAACAAAGACTATGTGGACTCTTTAAAATATATTGAGATGGAGGAATATAAAAATGACAATTAATGAATATCAGAAAGAAGCATTAAAAATAGAATCAGGAATGGCTAAAGACTACCCGCGGATTCTTAATGGCCTGATGGGATTGAATGGAGAGGCTGGGGAAGCAATTGGTATTTTGAAGAAGCACTTCTACCAAGGACATGAACTAGATAAAGAGCATCTGGCAAAAGAGCTTGGAGATGTAGCTTGGTATCTTGCAGTAAGTGCGGATGCAATTGGCTATGATTTAGAAACCATTTTTCAGATGAACGTAGACAAATTACATGCCAGATATCCGGAAGGTTTCAATTCAGAACATTCATTACATAGAAAGAAAGGAGATATTTAGTGATGATATTTGTAATTAATAATCTTAAATATGATACAGAAAAAATGGAGCTTGTTTCTGATAAATGTCATTATACATGGACGAAAAAATTGTTTTGTAGCAGCATGGAATTTGATGGTAAAGACGTAAAATTATATAAGAGCAAGAAAGGTAACTATCTTCTAGTATTTAAGAAAGACTATGATATTACTTGTGGAAGGGCAATTTCTGAGGAAAAGGCTAAGAATCTTCTAATGGATTATGATTTAGAAGTATACGAGAAATTATTTGGAGAATTGGAGGAAGCATAAGATGATTAAATTAGAAAATGTAGTTCTGGCGAGTCCAGAGCAGATGATGTTTATTATTCAAGGACTTCGAAATCCAATGAATAGTCATGCTAAAAGTGATAGTGAGATTACAGCAATTGAGGAAGATACATATCGACAGTGCTATATTTCTGAAGAATTTACACTCGGCGAAAACGACCGCTCACTCATGCAGCGGCTCTCCAAAGCAGGTACAGACCATAGAAAATTTATGAGGATGATGCCGGTGTATGTGAGAATTACGGCGCCGTTGTATTGGTAGTTCTTTCTGCCAATGAAACACTTTACCTAGTTATCGCTAGGGGTCACGCGAAAAACACATATCCTTTTATGAAGAAAGGAGTGTGATATTTATGACAATTATTCAATTAGACAAAAGTTTGAAAACAATAAAATCACTGGATATGAATGAGTATAATAAGATATACTTCTTAACTTTGGTAGAATCTAAAACAAGAAGTGGTACAGATAATTATGTGTTCAGATCCAAACGATTAGATTATTTGATGTTTAATGAACTTGAATCATATTTGAATAATCCAGAATACATTCTGGTAAAAATTGAAAAATAATTAAAATAAGAGTCTTAGTTGAAGATAATTGAGACTCTTTTGTTTTTAAGCGTGGCTAACGGGGAACCACCCATTGGAATCCCGTGGGAAACATTTCAAAAATATATTTCGCAAAAACATTACTTTTAACGAAAGGAGTGACATATATATGAACATTTTAAAAAGAGCAAAGAACAATTTAGTTTATGTCTATCACCGAAAGCGTCGAGATTTGGCGGTATACATGATGAGAAAGATCGATAAATCTGCTCATGATAGACGGGAAAAATGGCATAGAGTAAATATTGAAAGCCTAAGAAAATGTTATGAAGCAAAACTATATAATAAACAAGTTGAGTCCTAACCAGGTCTCTTCTTGTTTATTTTTGAAATGAACCTGTAGAGGCTATCCCCTATGCCTTCTGGGCGGGGGAGTAGGGCTACTATTGATACGTAGCTGGGTTTTAGGAAACGAAGCCCATGAAAACCGAAATGGTGTCCTCACTAAAATAGTGAGTAAAAGATAGTCCATTAATGGGAAAGAATTTGATACTTACAAGGTTGGTACTGTTACGAACTCTTGCAGTACCATGCATAAGATTGCGGAGAAAGAGTTTACACTGGATGATTTTTCGATGGAACATATCTGTATCCGGCAGTCGATGGATGTATTAAAGGATACGATTGACACATTGAACGTATTCAGAGACGTTTATATGAACGGTGGAATTTTGCGTTATGAGAACGGCAATATGAAATGCTTTGGTAAAAAAGACAAAGAAATTTGGTGGAATATGATCCAGCTTCTTCCGAGCAGCTATAACCAGACTCGTAATGTTATGCTGAACTATGAGGTGCTGGCGAACATTTACAGACAGCGGGAGAATCACAAGTTGGACGAGTGGCGAGAGGTTTGTAAATGGATCGAAACTCTGCCATATTCTGAGCTGATCACCGGAGAGGAGAAAACAAATGAATAAAAAATTTATCAGAGTAGCAGTAATACTCGTCTCAGCAGCTGCTATATTCACAGGCGGATGCCATAAGAAGTCAGAAAATTCAGAAAAAACAAAAGCCACAACAGTCGCATCGTCATCTGAAGCAAACCCATTAGTAATTGATATTCCAGAACCTCGTACCGATGGGACTCTCACCATTAAAGATTCTGAGGGGAATATATATTTTCAGTACGCAGGTGTAATCGATATAAAGAATAATGGTAAAAACGGTGAAGAAATTAATATCGAAGTGACTTTACCGAGCGAGAAAATTCAATCAGCCGATACATCGTATTCCAGCACGTTACCGGTAGTTCTTTATGACAAAGATACTCAGAGCATTCAGCAATACATGACGCATCCGGAATACGAACATGGTGTGCTGAAACTCAAAGATGCTGAGCAGACATATTTAGAAAGAGACATCGAGTGGGAGGATACATATTGATATGAAATCTAGAAAAAGCGGTCACTATACACAGAGCCTACGGTATGAGAAAGAAAACATGTTAAAAATCGCGAAGGAGCTTTTCTACGGTCCGCGGGTTATTGAGAAACTTAAGAAAGCGACAAGTTCAGAAGAGTTATCACGAATCATGAACGATGCCAGGAAAGGGGTGATATGATTTGCTGAAAACAGCAGCTGAAATGAGGGAACTTAGCAATGAGGTTAATCGTCATCAGAGGAAGCGTGATGATATTTACCAGGAGATTGAAACTCGTATATATTTTGCAGCGAAGACTGGTATGATCTCTTGTAATGTAAAGCTATATTTCCAAACTCACGAAGAATACAACATGATAGAAAGTATTGTTGAAGACTTACATAACAAAGGCTATATTGTGGTAAAACAGCTCACTTCAGACACTTCTTGTATCCTATTTATCACTTGGTAATTGGAGGTGATATTTGTGGGTAAAGCGATGTTACTGTTCGATATGCCTGGGAAATGTGTTGATTGTCCATGCGCTGGACCTGGTAAGACTAATAATGAAATCATATGTAGAGCAAAGGGTCAGATTGTTACTGTCAGTGATTCGAAGCCGTCTTGGTGTCCATTGATATTTTTGGATATGGCTAGATTGGACTCGATCTTGAAGTCGATTAATGATCCTTTAAATTTGCATATGGATCCAATTCAGTATGTGAATGGGAAATGACGTACGCAGGTGACTGGATTAGAGATTACTATGATAGGCAAGAAAAAGATAAGGAGAATAGCTATATGAAAATTAAATTTAAACCAGTATGTGAAAAGTGTGGTAAAGCTTTTCCGAAATTGGAGTATAAGAAAACGGAGAATGGTGTTTATATTTCACCGCCAGTTTGTCTGGAATGTGGCGAGCGTATAACACAAATTGAGATCCCAAATTTCGATAATGAGGGTTTCATATATGAGGAGGACGAGTCAAATGATATTTAACTTTTGGAGAAGTGCTAAGTGGCTCAAACCTAGAAAGAGTGGCTGGTATCAATGCACAGCTGCTCATGGGAACGGACTAGATCACCCAAGAGTGATGGATTTATATTTTAATTCGGAAACTGACAAATGGCTAGATCTTCGCAGACAGCGAGTATTCGATGGCTATAAAGTATATTTACCATGTCGTGCTCCGATTGACGATAACCGTGTGTATACCGATTCGGATTGTGAGCGAATTGACGTTACTGCTTGGAGGCAAATTCCGAAATATTACGGCTATTGGAAGAAAAAACGAGAGAGTAACTATGACGCTAATGTCTGGGAAGAAATGGATGGGAGGTAAGTAAAAATGAGTAGAGAGTATGATTTATATTTGCAGGAGCATAAGGCTAATGTAGCTAAAGGGTATCATTGGATCAAGGAGAATTTACCTGAGTTGATTCCGGATGACCTGGCTATGGTTTTGGAGCACCAGATCTGTTTCGCACATGACGCTAGTAAGACTATGGATGACGAATATGACGCTTATGATAAGTATTTCTATGGCGGGAATAGATCGAGTCAGGTGGTAGATGATTTCAATTATGCTTGGTTACAACACATACATAGAAATCCGCATCATGCACAGTACTGGATTTTGAGATGTGACGAACCAGACGAAGGTGAAATTGTTCTAGATATGCCTTATCAATACATAATTGAGATGATATGTGATTGGATGGCGTTTAGTTGGAAAGCTAAGAATTTATACGAAATCTTCAACTGGTATGACAAGCATAAAGATTACATAAAACTAAGCCATAAAACTCGTATTACTGTCGAAGATATTTTAATGCAGATTCACTATAAATTGGATGAGTTAAATGGAGGTGATTCGTCATCAACTACGGAGAAATAAAAACTTACGATATTGCTGATGGACCAGGGGTAAGAGTTAGTTTATTCGTATCGGGTTGCAGGAATCATTGTAAGGGCTGCTTTAATTCGGAGACTTGGGACTTCGATTATGGACAGCCTTTTACTGCTGATACAGAGAATTATATTTTAGAAGCTCTTAAACCGTATTACATAACTGGATTTAGTCTACTTGGTGGAGATCCTTTCGAACCGGAGACTCAATTCTTTTGTACGATGTTGCTAGAGAAAATTCGTAATGAGTATCCAGGCATTGATATTTGGTGTTGGACCGGCTACTTGTACGATGTCGATTTGATTCCAGGTGGTAAGTGTTGGACACCATGGACCGAACAGATGCTGAGTTATATTGATACGCTTGTGGATGGTCCATTCATAGAAGAAGAGAAAGATATTACTTTGCGATTTCGCGGAAGTAGAAACCAGAGAATTATAGAGTTGAAGAAGGAGGGTTGAATAATATGGCTAATAATGCTAGAGAAAAAGCTAGTGAATATTTTAAAGAAGAGGTAAAGGCACTATTATCCGGTTATATACCGTCAGAGGATACTAGGGGATATTTAGCTTTAAAAATTACTCAGTTACATGATGTATATTTAAAGGAGGTTATGCCTGATGAACGGTGATGGGATGAAACTCGTATATTTCGATGAGTATTGCAAGACTTGTAAACACAAGAACGTAGCAGAAGACAGCGAACCTTGTGATGAATGTCTGACTGAGCCGGCACGACAATATTCACATAAGCCGGTCAAATGGGAAGAGAAGTGATACATATGGAAGACAGATGTGTTATGTGTGGCAGTTACGTGGTTGAAGGCAGACAGGTTTGTAAATCGCGTGAGCAGCGTGTTAAAAGAAGCAAGAAAGAGAAACATATTCGTAAACCTCGTTGGGATAAATAGTTTTAACTCGCGACCAAAACACACTCCTTTATGAGACAGATAGAAAGGAGTGAAAGATTATGGCTATTCACATGTTAAAAATATATCCGGGTTCTGAAGCAGAGGACACATTTATGAATCTATTGAAAGAGGTGGATGTAAAGCCCGATTCTGTGATTTGTAGATTAGGCTCTGTATTTGGAAAGGATTATAACGAATATGTAATCAGCGAAGGATTATTTCAGCAGATCCGAGAACATTTGTTGAAGATTAAAGAAGAGGAGGCCTGACCGATTTGGTTGGGTCTCTTATTTTTATCTTTTCTGTATACGCGATAAAAACTAATCCTATTATAGAAAGGTAAAGGAGGAAATGACAAATGGACAAAGTGATGGAATGGATTGGAATTATTGGAGCGATCTTATCAGGGTTATGGTTTACGGCAATTATATTTATAGATCTGCCTGGATGGATTGGCTTGATTCCAATTGGAATGATGATCGTATCTGTCATATATTCTGACAAAATCTAAAACTAAAGAGGAGAAGATCTAAATAAGGGCTTCTTCTTTTAATTTTGAAAGTATTGAGAAATTGTTTGAAGGACTGAGAAATTGTTTGAAGGACTGAGAAATTGTTTGAAGGACTGAGAATGGCTGTATATACAGGATTCTAGCGATTTATATTTTGAGATAGCTTTGGTCTAGGCTGATATCGCTAAAGTGGCTAGAATCGCCAAATACGAGCTTACAGTGGCATTCTGTGAGGTTGTTTTATAGGGTTGATGTTATTAGAGCATTCTGTGAGGTTGTTTTATAGCTTTTCGCACTATATGCACGGTCTGTTATGGGATAGAACACAATGATATTTTCAAGAAAGGAGAATGAAACTATGAAAATTACATTTGATGTAACTATTGAGGAACTTGAGAAACTTTTTAGAGAAGAACCAAACAAAAAACATAAGAGTGGAAGATATCCTTATGGACCAGACAATATCAAAGTTTGGTTTAATGAGGGATGTGCTCGGAGGACTAAAGATCCACAGTACAATAAAAGGTACTTGCAACATCAGCAACAACATTTAAACGACTTGCTGAGGTTCAGAGGACATGTATATTTGAACGAGGTCTTTGACGTACTAGGCCTTCCAAGAACTAAATTCGGTCAAGTGTCAGGATGGGTTTATGAGGATGAGAACTCTTATATAGATTTCGGTTTGAATTCTGAGAGTAATGAAGATTTCATCAATGGTAAAACAGCAGATGCTTTATTAGATTTCAATGTCGATGGACTTATTATTGACAGAATCTAAACCAGAGGAGAGGTCCTATACAAGGGCTTCTTCTTTTTATATTTACATTTCCCGTTATGAGAAAACTAAAAGGAGGGTATTCGAAATGAAAGAACTTAATAGCAATATAAGATTGGAAACACCGGCAGTTGCAAAACTTATCAACAAAATGATGGAACAGGGAACTACATACGAGGATTTCGAAAAGGTGTTGGCATATGCGCTTTCAGCAATGGCAGCTGATGACGCTCAGATTAGTATGTGGGAAGCGGCTGAGAAAACAGGAATCAAAAATATTTGTAAAAAATATATGGGCAATGAAGCAATCACACCGACAAAACGTTCTGGAAGATTTACGTTGAGACAGCCATCAACAATCTTTACAATTCCAACCGTAAGACAGAAAGTTCTTGAACTCAAGCCAAGCGAAATCAAAATTGGAGATAAAATTTGTGTAGAGCTGAAAGGGCTTGGGACTTTTATGGCTACTGCTCATAAAGTTACAGCAAATGAAATCTTATTTATTACAGACGAATATATTGCATTGAGGCCTATGTATGGGTTACAGGAATGGATTGAAACATCTGTATATAATGCTTTCCCAGAAGAGTTAAAAGGTAGAGTTAAAAATCTCACGATTCCGACTGTTGGACAGGTGTACAGCTGGGACAACGAATGGTGTCGTAAAGCTTTTGTGAGAGATGATGACGAGCAGTTACCACTTATGAAAGAAATACGCAACAGGGTTGCATATCTGGATAATAATTGCGAATGGGGATGGCTACGAAATTCTACCAAGCGAGAATTTTCTTCGGATTCCTTTGCCGTTGTCGGCGCCCGTAGTTGTGCGCATTCTTACCACGCTTCGAACTCTAGTGGTGTTCGTCTTGAGTTCACGTTGGTAAAATAAAAATCTCGTGGATCAAGTTCCACCTACAACAATTGCTAATGAAAGAAACATACTTTGAAATACAATGGAAGAAACTTACAAGCTGCCACGAATGCTTTAATGAGGCTATTAAAAGAACCTATTATATTTTAGAAGATCCAGGAAGGAGTGAAATTAGATGATAAAACAATTAAAACTGTTATACCTGATTTATATTTGTGAGAGGCGGTATGTCAAATTAGCTCGGCGTTGCCTTAATAAATTCAACAAACACAAAGATGAGAACATCAGTAAGGCCTATAAGTATGCTTTGTTGACAGATAGATATATAAGAAAAGGCGAAGAATGTGCTGATAAGATAGATGAGCTATTCGAGAAGGAGGATTGATATTTATGAAATACACACTTACTAAAACTAAAGTTGAAAAGGAAGAAATTGAGTTGTTGCCATGTCCATTTTGTGGAAGTGAAAATCTAAAACCAGTTCATATCGATGGCTCATGGGGATATTCATCATCTAAGGACTATATCGAATGCAAGTATTGTGGTGCGAGAGGCAGCGTGAGTGGAGATAGCATGGATAAAGCAATACAGAAATGGAATAGAAGAGTTGAGGAGAATTAAATCATGGAAGAAATGAAAAAGGTTACTATGGACAGTGACAAAAAGCACGCTTGGATTGATGGTCATCAGTACGTGTCACTTGATAGATTTCTAGAAGTGAAAAGAGATAGTGCAATAGAAACTCGTTTGTTGAATGACCGAATGAAAGAGCTGCTAGAAGAAAATGAAGCGTATAAGGTGTTACTTAGAAAACAGTTAAATAAGGAGGATTGATCAAATGGCTAAAAGAGGAAGACCACCGAAACCAGACGCCAAACGTGACAGCATTCATTTTAGGCTTGGGAAGGATGAGTCGGAAATGCTGAACGAATTAAGTGAGAAAACTGGTAAGAACAAGACTGATATTTTCATTGGGTTAGTGACGAAAGAATATAGCAGTCCCACATGTCTTTGCTTTGCTTAGAGTATCGTTAACTCTAACTTCGCACCAGTCGTACTTATTTAATCCTAGAGCCGTTGCATGATGATCAAATAAGTGCCAATTCAATTCACGCATATATTTGATACATTCACTCTGAATATAGTCGGCTGTATCTTCGCTAATAGAAATATCAGTTATGTATATATGATCGTAGATTCTATAAAGTCCAGTCTCACAGAAAGCACGAACTTTCCCATCAACATCGCCGTAATCACAATACTCCACATCTACATTCTCACGACCGAAAGCCAAATATGCGAGAATAGCACAACCAACACCATCGAGATCCGTGTGTACGAAACATTTAATTTTCATAGTTTTATTCCTCCTTTTTCTTCTTTTTAACTTTTATATGTATTACTCCAACTTCATTCCAACTAGCAAGACTTTCGATATTAGTAACTTCAGCATGTAAAATATCATCCGGTAATACATTCTTGGCTGTGTTTACAGATGCAGAGAATACATTATAATCCCTATTGATATGAACTGAAATATTCTGAAGTCTGTCCATAAGATTCAAAATATCAATTAGTTTAATCATTTATTTTCCTCACTTTCTCCTATTATTCTTTCAATCGTACGAAATTTATAACGGCAATATCGACAATCATAATATCTCGTTATTTTAGTTTTGTTTTCATATATCTCTTGACGACGAGGCTGTATTTGATTACCACATTTAGGACATCTCATACTCTTATTCCTCCTGCTTTCCGTGAAAATCATAAATAGCTTGTTTAATAATTGCTTTAACCGCCAGTTCCTGAAGACTATTAGACAGAAAGCCCAAATCGAAATCTTTACTTTTAACAATCTCCGGATTTCTGACAGCACATCCAACAAGTTCATACACTCGATTCTTCTGCTTTTCAGTTAATGTATCAAAAATTCCTTGAATAGTGTATTCCATATCCTTATTCCTCCGTTCCCTCTATTAATTCATCCAACTTATCTCTCAACTCACGGATATCATCAACAGATAAGTGATTGATGACCCACCGGTCGTATTTCGTAAAACCACGGTCTTTAGAAGCAATCAGGATTCTCCCACGGTCATCAGCAGACTCGTCAAATCCAAAACGAACATTTTCGGATTCGAATATTCTTTTAATTTCGTCCATACTCTTATTCCTCCTTAATCAAAGCTTTTAAACAATGAATCATACGCAATGCTTTTATGAAGTGAGTCATGAGTATTTTGATTCATATATAGTTTACCGTTCAACTCTAGAATCTGGCCGTCTTCAAGAGGCATACCACAACGTACAATCCCATAACGTTTAGCCCACTTTTTATTAATACGTTTCTTTTTGTGAGTCCTTCGTTGTTTATAACGATCTGTAATTACAATTGGTATTCCGCTGAAACCAAATAGTGCGTTAGAAGAATATCTTTCCGCTAAATCTTTAAAACTTACCATAATCAATCCTCCTTCTTTACGAAATTACTAGAACACTTACAGTCACCGCACGCCCAGTTCTGAACGCCATATAGATGTTTATTCACGCAATTCCGACACGAATACTGCTCCAATATTTCTTTAATTTCTTCAACTGATGGGCCATAGACATGATGAAAAATAATATCTCCGTACTTCTCATAGGCTTTAGCGACTGCATAATTCATTTCAAATGTAGGACTCTTTCTCAAACCAAAGAAGACGAAAACCTTATAAACTCGTCCCTCTGTACAATGTCTATACCAATCTTTCCAAACCTTAAATCTGAATCTCAAAATATCATTCCTCCTCAAAATATTTACATTCTATTTCTTCCTCACTAATAAATCCTTCCTCATCTAAGTGTATGTATTCACCTTTTCTGCACATCCATTCGCCCCAAATGTCCTCCGCATAAGCATGTTTACAATCAAGACAATTAGCCATAATCTTATTCATCCTTCCTCTTTGCACTTCTACAATAATCTTCCTTGTCAGTCCCCCTGTTAAAGTTCGTACAAAAACCGCTATAATAAGAATCTTTCTTTATATCAGAAAAAGGTATATAATACTTGCAATCTTTACATCTGGTAACCTCCACCAAGTTTTTAAGCTTCGGAGGAAGGTCTAACTCGGTGTGTATTTCTACTCCGCATAAACCTCGATAATCAAGATTTCTATTAACATCCATTTGTACAGGCCAACCTTTTAATAAATGCTCAATGTCTTTGTTATCAAGAGTTATTACAATCGTACTCATAAATATCAATCCTCCTTCAAATCATCAATGTGCATCAACTCTTCGCTAGGCCACACTCCAAGCCTCTCCAAATACCCACGAAGAATCCGATTCTCAAGCTCTAATTCCTTCAGACGATCCATAGAAATATTCCCACGATCTGAGATAGTCACTGCTCGAATCGGAATACCTGATAACAAGGTTTTAAAAACATCATCCGCATCATCGATCAGCAACCCATCTCTACGAATACACGATCCTCGAAATTTATTACCTTTTAAATATTCCTCCGCAGTAACAGGAAACGGAATATGCAATCCCATCCTACGAGCCGATTCAGCAATATATTCCGCACTGCGCTTAGCATCTGTCAAAATATAAAGACCGTCCTTAGCTGCTCTCTTAATTAATTCAGTTGTCTTTTCAGTGTCTCTTTCTTTAATTATTATTTCTGTCATCTTCTTACTCCTTTCCTACAATCCGCTTATATTCTTTCGGCATCTAATCGATATAGAATGTTTCGTGAACTTTAAACCGGAAAGAATTAATAACATAATAAAGTTCGTCAAAATCGTCCGAGATTACGATACTTGGAGATGGAAAGAGCGTGGTAAAGAATGGGTCATTTGCAAACAGGTAAATGATCTCTTTTATATTTATGGACGTGAGGAATTCATCCGATGGGCTATGCATCAGATCTACACATATCGTGAGCTGAGAAAAGTTGATGTCGATGGTGAGACTTTAGTAGTGTTGGAATCTGAAGGATATTCGTTTCCATGGTTTTCTGAGATGGACCAGACACTATTGGAACAGAAACAAAAAGACATTGATATTTACGTAGAGGAGAAGAACAAGCAGCTCGCTCAGAAGATTGACGAATTTGGAAATATGTATGGCGTGGTCTTCGCGGAGAGATATTTCAGTGAGTTGGGTAACCGATTATGTGAGATGAATCCTGAAATTGCTTATGTAGCGATAATTGATATTTGTGAGGGCAAGGTACATTATCGTACTGTTCGTGATGATATCGATGTAGGAGGTGAAATTGCGCGTAGTCGTGGTGGAGGTGGTCACAAGAAAGCTGCCAGAAGTGAGTTTGATGGTAGGTTTATTATGGCTATGGTTGCTCATGAAGTGACGCGTGGTAACGAAGATGAGAATGAGACTGAGGACACAGATACCAGAAAAACATATATTGCTGAGCGGATAGCAATACTACCAACAGATAGAGCGTGTATGCAACTTGGAGTATATAGCAATCTTTCGAAAGCGGCTTGGGCGGTACGGGAAGATATTAAACGTATGGCTGATGTCTATAATTGGGGCGACGTAAATATACCAAGCGGTAAAAGTATTATGTTTAATGTGGGTGTATTTATTAGTGTAGACAAGTCTTGTGATATTCTTTACAGGATTACAGAATGCGATGTTAAGTAGAGAAAGGAGCGACTATGATAACTAATGTTTTATTCAGAGGGATGGATGTTGAAACCGATGAGTGGGTCTATGGATATTTCGTGAATTGTAGAGACGAATTTTGTTCTGATTCCGATACAGTTCCTGAGATTATTTCGTTAGATGCTGAACGTATATATCGTGGTGAGTACAACTGGCTTAAATCTTTCGTGGTTGATCCAGATACAGTCACTCAATGGACAGGCATATTAGACAAAAACGGAACTAAAATATTCGGAGGTGATTTACTTTCTATCAATAATAGTAAAGAAGAAGGAATGCTGGTTGAGGTTGTTTGGGATTCAGAAGATCTACGTTGGGTGTGTAAAATGCATGGTGATCCAGATGAATTCCCATATTACTTACATCCTCTTAGTAATAACCCTAAAAAGTATGAGGTTGTTGGGAATATTTGGGATAGTGAATAGAAAGGAGAAATAATGAATACACAGCTTAAAGAATTATTAAAAACAGGGGAGCAGGATCGGGTTGATATTTCATTGATGCGTTACGAGCAGATGAAGCATTTGATCGATACCGCGGACAGTAAAATTGAGGAGTTGAAGAAAGAGAATGACACTATGATTGAGTATCTTAAGAAGTTAGGGATTCCGATAGATGCTGAGATTATACCAGATTCGTTTTCAGTCGTTCAGTATTATAATCCGTTTACTCAAAGAATTAAGTATTGCATTGATTTTGAGGTTATTCCGGATAGAGAGATGCATTAGAAAGGTAGATTGATATTTATGGATCAGATAAAGTTAGGGATAAGAATTGTATCGCTTGTGGTTGGCGCTGTTGTGTGGGGTTGTGTTTGGCAGTTTGTTATTAAAACGATAGCGGATGCATTACCCGATAAAGAAGGACGGTATAAAGATCTTAGTGATTTGGATATTTGTAAAGTTGTGTTTGGTAGTTTATGGATTATCATGCATGTAGTTAGTGCTATGGAATTAGTGTTTTGGGCTTGGTCGTAAGGTCATCTGAGTGTGGGGAAGTGGAGTTTGGTCGTAATGTCGTCTGAGTGTGGAGAAGTGGAGTTTGGTCGTAGATATTTTTGTGACTATAACATAGCCTTTGGCCCGCTCATATTTTCGCGATGATAACGCGTCCTGTTATGAAGAAAGGAGATGACAGAATATGAGTCGAATTAAACGTTGGATGGATGATGTTTATTATAAGAAGATTCTTGAGGGTAAGACCCAGGAGCTTATTGATGAGGGAATGTCACGAGAAGAGATCGATGAAATTCGTCAGATGTATGAGGAAGCAGAGGGGCTCAATTAATGGGTCTCTTTTCTTTGTTCATGTTAGAAAGGAGGTGGATTGATTGAGTGATGAGAAGAAGAAACGTGGGAGACCTATTATTGGAGAAGAGCCTAAAACTGCACGTATAGAAGGTAGAGTGACTAACACAACAAATCAAAAGTTCGAGTATATTTGTAAAAATAGAGGTTTAACAAAGACAGCAGCGCTAGAATATTTGATCAATAATCAGTACAATTTCGAAATATTCTTGACGAAAGATGATTGATTTATGTACGGCAATAAATAGGTATTTATGTACGGCAATAAATAATTTTAGCCTTATTTATGTACGGCAATAAATATATTTGCTATTTATGTACGGCAATAAATACGTGAAAAATTGGTGTTTTTGGGTATTTATGTACGGCAAAAAATAGCAAATTGTAACCTTTTTCGTAAGAATGTTGTTTTAGGTCTATATATTTAATTTAATTGGAAAAAATTATACTTTAATATAATATTATAAGATTAATATAAATATAGGGGGCTAAAACGCATATTTAGCAAAAAAGGTTACAATACAAGAAAAAGGAGGGTAAAATGTCCAAAACGAACAGGAGAAGTTACAATAAAAAGACTGATAGTATACATGTTGGTGACGGAGGACGATATTATAAAGGGCTTTTTAATAAGTTTAAATGTGAACATCCCGAATTATTATGCTACGGAACTTGGTGGGAGCCTCACGGTTACCGGGAGATAAAGGTGGATATTCCAAGACAAGGGGTTCTTCTATATAACGAGATCGGTACAACTACTGGAAAAATAACATGGATAAAACGGTATATCGATGAGCAGGTAGTTAAACAAAAAGAACGAGAGATGCGTCCGGACATGTATCGGCGTTTTCTTAGCGAAATTGATATTTATCAAAGAGAGACCGGTGCTACTCAAGGAGAAATAGCGAACATGACTGGGTTTTCTAGAAAGTCAATCAATCGATATTTATCTGGTACTGTTATTCCAAAAGTGAGCACGATGCGTATAATAGCGAATGAATTAGACATTGATATTTAGAAAGAAGGTGCTTATATGTCGAGAAGAAATAAACATGAACATAAAGAATTTGACAGTCTGATAGATTGTTATCTTGCATATTATCCATGGAGTGATAGCGAAATAGATGAATGGATTGAATTAAACGATTGGACCGCCATAGCTGTAATGCAAAATGGACGGTCTTTTTTATTTGATGATGTAGAACGTAAATTACGAGAAGTATATGTTATTAGAGATACGTTAAATTTACCTGATGATATGTGGGCTATAGGATTTGGTCAACGTTTACAAGATGCTATATATCGTAGCAGATTTAATAATTATGAATTGGCAGATCTGATCAGAGTAACTCCAGTCATGTTAAGTCGGTATATAAACGGTAAAGCAATTCCTAAAGCTCAAATTGTTCATAGGATAGCTACCATTTTAGACTGCACAATTGATGAATTAATGCCAAGAGATTACATACTTCTTAGTCATTAATGCATAAGAAAGGAGAATTGATATTTATGATGATAGAAGAATGGAAACGAAGTAGGATGTGTCCGGATTATGAAGTTAACAATTATGGACGAGTACGAGATATTAAAACAAAAGAGAAAATAGGATACACATGTGTTGGTAATAGGACTAAGGTCAAACTAGAAAACGATGGAAAACAAAAGAGTTATTATATTGACGAGTTAGTTGCAGATGCGTTTCAAGACGTTAACCATGAAAATATGAAAATTATACATAGGAATGACAATCGTCAGGATAATACTCCGGACAACTTACAATGGGTTCCTAAAAGGAAATCTAAGTCTATGAAAGAAACGTATGACAGAATCAAGGTTCGCTGTATCGAAGCTGATATAATCTATGAGTCTCAGGATGCATGTAGCAGAGCTCTTGGTATACCGGTAGCAGAAATAATGGCATGCTGTAATGATAAATCGCAAAAAGTGTATTCTAAGGAATTCGATGAGATGTATAGCTTTGAGACAGTAGATTGATATTTGAAAGGAGTTAACGAATGGAAACATGGAAACCACTACGAGAAACCGATAAATATGAGGTCAGCAATGAGGGCAGAATACGAGCCGCCAAAACAGGCCGTATCATGAAAACGCAAATTGACGAGCAAGGACGAGAAACTTTAACGATTATTGTTAACGGTAAAAAGTGCCATAGACGTGTTGCTCGTTTAATAGCGGAAGCATTTTATGGCGCTAAGTGTGACGGATTAGAAGTTTACCATTATGACGGCGATCTGCTCAATAACTATCTCGATAATTTAAGAATCGGAACAAGAACCGACTCTGTACGAAACTCATTTCGAACTGGAAGACATAAATCAACTGTTATTGGAGTTAAGGTTGTTGAGACGGGAGAAGTATTTAACTCGATCGGTGAGTGTAGTAGAGCTGTCGGTATGAGTATGTCCGCTGTAAGTAAATCGTTGAATGGTAAACAAGTTACGAATCAAAAAGGCTTGCACTTCGAAAGAGTAGATTGATATTTATGATTGAAGAAACTGAGAGCACGAAAGGAGATAAGAAATGGAAGAATGGAAACAGAGCGAGGAATTCCCATCATACGATATTAGTGATGAGGGAAAAGTGCGGAACAGAAAAACAGGACGAATCTTAAAAACAAATATTTCGGAGAAAGGATATGAACGAGTTAGCTTATCTGAAAACGGCGTGTCTAAAACTAGGAGTATACATACTTTGGTCGCGGAAACTTACATTCCTGATTATGAAGCCGGTATGGGTGTTATGCATAAGGATGATAATCCTTTGAATAATCATGTTGATAATCTTGAATTAGGGACTAAAAGTGATATAGCTAGAAGATCTTATGATCGGGGACGAAAACAAACCCATCGAATGAGACCTGTGAGATGCGTTGAAACGGGTGAAGCGTTCGAGTCTATCGAAGAGTGCGCTAAGAAAATGGGGTTAAATAAACATTCCGTTTGTAAGTGTGTTAATAACGTTCATCAAAAGACACGAGATGGTTATCATTTTAAACCATTAAACAATTGATATTTTTACATAACGAGAAAGAGGGCGCTAGATTTACACGCTCTCTTTTTTTTTTCTAAATAATTACTAAACCGTGTCCTGTTATTATTCACGTAGAAAACAAAGCCTTTTATGAGGAGAGAGACTAAATGTCTCTTGTATTGTTTTTATAAAAATAGTAAAAACAAGCACTGCTATGATTCATAGTTGATTAAGCCTTTCTGTTTTCTTTGACAATATACTTACCCATAACTTTCAACCTGTCATTCAAATGACAAAGATTAACTCCTTAGATTAAACATGTAATCGTTAGTAATCATCAACCAACGTCAAAGATTTCAGGAAGGCTTTTTCTTATAGATTGAAACACATTGATATTTAGAAAGGAGCTCGTAACTATGTTAGAAAATAAATTCCAGTCAAAACTCATCAAGGACATTAAGAAAGAGTTTCCTGGCTGCATGGTATTGAAGAACGATAGTTCATATCTTCAAGGAGTTCCTGACTTAAGTATATTTTACAAAGATCACTACGCAATGCTTGAAGTTAAGAAAAGCAAGAATGCGAAACGGCAACCGAACCAAGAATATTATGTTGATAAATTGAACGAGATGTCTTATGCGTCTTTTGTATATCCAGAGAATAGAGATCGAGTTATGGAAGAATTAAAGAGAAGGTTTAATGAGTAAGGAGGAAGTTCAATGATATTTGACACACACAAAGAGTTGAGAGGAAAACATGCGACTCTCACACCAAGTCAACCACACTGGTTAAGATATTCCGAGGATCAGTTGTTTCAGAAATATGTAAGCATGTATTCACAGAGTATGGGAACGTCACTACACGAGCTGGCAGAGACTCTCATAAAAAATAGTTTGAAACTGAAGAAAGGCGATAAGCTAACCGTTATATCTCATCTGCTGAATGACGGCATTCCACGTAACGTTATTGACATGGATAGAATCTATCCAAATTTCATGGCTTATGTAAACGATGCTGTCGGTTTTAAATTAACGCCTGAACAAATTTTATATTACTCGCCATATTGTTTCGGAACCGCAGATGCTATTTCTTTCAGAAATAATTTCTTACGGATACACGATTTAAAAACCGGAACAAATCCGGCAAAAATGGAGCAGTTGATGGTATACGCTGCTCTATTTTGTTTGGAGTATAAAGTAAAGCCAGGTGAGATTGAGATGGAACTTCGAATCTATCAGAACGGAGAGATAGTACATCACGAGCCAACGGCAGAAGATATTTTACCAGTCATGGACTGTATTGTTCAGAACAGTAGAATCTTAGAACGAATTCATGAGGAGGGATAAATATGAATCCAGTAGCAGAAGAGATCCTGTCTTACTTAGGAGTCGCAGATACGATTAACCCTATGGAGTCTATTGATATTTCAGAAATGTTACATTCCTCATCGAACCCAGTAGCAGAAGAAATCGCTTCGTATTTTGGTATGGCTGAAACAGTTGAAGAAGAATATCTTGAGCATTACGGTATGCCAAGACGATCTGGTCGGTATCCTTATGGCAGTGGTGATAATCCTTATCAGCATGGGCGTGATTTTCTTGGACGTATTGCTGATATGAAGAAAGAGGGATTTACATATACTGACGAAGATGGAGTCACATGGACTGGCGAAAAAGCTATATATAAATCTATGGGGTTGACTTCCACAGAATATCGTAGGCAAGTTAGCTGGGCAAATTATGAAAAACGACTGATTGATGTGAGAACTGCCAAAAGTCTGAAAGAGGATGGTTTGGGTGCCACAGAGATTGGTCGAAAAATGGGAATCCCAGAATCAACGGTTAGATCTTTATTAAATCCTAAATCTGAAGATAAAATGAATCAGGTTATGGAGACTGTTGATTTTCTTCGTGATCAAGTGATTGAGAAAGGTATGATCGATGTCGGTGCTGGTGTGGAATATGATTTAGGTATTTCCAGAACACGATTAGATACTGCACTCGATTATTTACAGAAAGCTGAAGATTGTCCAGTATATGGTGGTGGTATTCCTCAGCCTACGAATTCTGGTCAGCAGACAAATCAGAAAGTATTATGTCTTCCAGGAACGAAGAAGAGTGAAATATATGATTACGACAGAGTTAAGTCTGTAACTGATTATGTTTCAGATGATGGTGGAGATACATATCGTAAGAAATTTACATATCCTGAAAGTTTAGATTCCAAACGTTTGCAGATTCGCTATGCTGAAGATAAAGGAATAGATGGTGCACGAGGTATTGATAAAGACGGAATTATCGAATTGAGACCAGGCGTTCAGGACTTATCATTAGGCGAATCTCGATATTCTCAGGTTCGTATTATGGTTGACGGTACTCATTACCTTAAAGGTATGGCTGTATATGGCGATCCGAAATCATTTCCTGATGGAGTGGACGTTATATTTAATACTAATAAAAAAACAGGTACTCCTCAGAGTAAAGTATTAAAAGAAATAAAGAAAGATCCGGATAATCCATTTGGTTCTTTGATCAAAGATGCTGATCAGGGAGGACAGTATTGGTACACAGATGCCAAAACCGGTAAGAAAAAATTAGGCCTCATTAATAAACGAGCTGACGAAGGCGACTGGACGGAGTGGGCTGATGCATTGCCGTCACAGTTTCTTGGTAAGCAATCTATTTCCATGGCGAAGAAACAGCTAGGATTAGCGAAAGCTGATAAAGTTGCGGAGTTTGATGAAATATGTAAATTAGATAATCCTACTATTAAAAAGCATATGCTTGAGAAATTCGCCGATGGATGTGATTCAGCAGCTGTACATTTGAAGGCAGCAGCCTTACCTGGACAGAAGTATCACGTTATAATTCCTGTCAACACTCTTAAAGATAATGAGATATATGCTCCTGGTTATGAACCTGGAACTAAATTAGCTCTTATTCGATATCCTCATGGGGGTACATTTGAGATTCCGATATTAACTGTAAACAATAGAAATAAATTGGGTAAAGAAATAATCGGAACAAAGAGTATCGACGCCGTTGGTATTAATCATAAGATTGCTGATCAGTTATCTGGAGCAGACTTTGACGGAGATACTGTTATGTGTATTCCTACACATGATGCTGGTGGTAAAGTTAAGATTAATAATAAGCCTCCACTCAAACAGCTTGAAGGATTCGATCCTAAAGTTGCTTATGGTGGTACTGAGAAAAATGGAAAGTACTACCGCAACGGACATGAATATCCTATCATGAAAGATACTCAAAAACAGATGGGTGTTATTTCTAATCTTATTACAGATATGACATTGGCTGGGGCTTCGGATGCAAAGTTAGCAAGAGCTGTAAAGCACAGCATGGTTGTTATTGATGCTGAGAAGCATAAACTTGACTACAAACAGAGTGAGGTTGATAACGATATTGCTTCGTTGAAAAAAGAGTTTCAGCGTGGAGTCGATAAAAATGGTAACACAAAAATAGGTGGAGCTAGTACTTTATTATCTAAAGCCAAAGGACAACATACTGTTGACAAAAGACAAGGCAGTTATAAAACCAATCTACCAGATAAGGAATATTATGACCCTACCAAACCAGTTGGATCTAAGTTGTGGAAACCGGCTGACGATCTATATTATCCTGCACGTAAGTTTAATAAGAAGACTGGCACTATCGATATTAAGACAACTGATGGTAAAACTATTTCCTTTGATCCTAAGGATAAAGCGGCATATAAAAAGTATAATCCTGTACGTAAAACAAATAAGGAGACGGGTGAAGTAACATATACTGATAGCACCGGAAAGATTTCTTATAAAGTTAAGACACGTACACAGAAGAGTACTAATATGGCTGAGACAGATAACGCATATTCATTAGTGTCCCCTTCTCGTCATCCAATGGAGTTGGTATATGCAGAATATGCTAACGATATGAAGGCCCTTGGGAATAGGGCTAGGGTAGAGATAGCCAACACTGGTAAGATAGCATATTCTAAAGAAGCTAAACAGAAATACCAGAATGAGGTAACCTCTCTGGAAAATAAACTTACAAATGCTTTAAAGAATACCCCTAAGGAGAGACAGGCTCTTAGACTAGCTAATGCTGAGATAGCTGAGAAGAAGAAGGCGGATCCAAATATGAAGAAGGAAGACCTCAAGAAGACCAGTCAGCGTGCTGTTTCTAAAGCTAGACAAGAGGTTGGTAGTGTTACCAGACGAGATCGTAATATCGATATTACAGACAGAGAATGGGAAGCTATACAGGCCGGGGCTATTAGTGAGACTAAGCTTAAGCAGATACTTAATAATACAGATATCGATAAGCTTAGAGAGCGAGCAACCCCGAGACTTACATCATCGCCTAGCTCAGCACAGATTGCTAGAATTAAAGCCATGTCCTCATCTAACTACACGATTGCTGAGATCGCTAAGAAGACTGGCTTCTCTACATCAACTGTGTCTAAGTATTTAAAAGGGAAAGGAGTGAATTAGTATGACGAATGAAACCTTTACTGAAACAGACTTTCGTTTAACAACGTTTGATAATCCGTTTGATCCGTTTGACGACTTCACTTCTTGGTTTATGTATGACGTTGAGAAAGGCTACAACACTTGCGGTTACTTGGATCGAGTGTCTAATGTTACTGATGACATGTCACAAAAGGAAGCAAACAAAGAGATTGAAAGAGCAATTGATGAAATCATTGAGCTTAATCCTTTGAACATCTATAAGAAAGTTGTTCGACAAGTTGAAGTTACTGTTTGATTCATTGCTTCATTACTTCCTTGCTTTAAACGTTTGTCTTTCGTTGCTTTAGTGTTTGATGAATCAGTTTTAAACAATTTACATTTAATTACAAAG
>ERZ827450.181-NODE-181-length-86538-cov-5.272874_pt1 | contig 86538 bp, 98 predicted proteins | sample MGYA00519773_ERZ827450 | MGnify/ENA primary metagenome ERZ827450 (study PRJEB31778, sample SAMEA3449306) | human gut metagenome | biome: human gut; feature: human-associated habitat; material: faeces | place: United Kingdom | collected 2010/2012 ...
TCAACCTGAGCGGTGGGGCTGCTCAATCCGGGCGGTCCCATTGCTCAATTCAAGCGGAACCGCTGCTCAATTTCGCCGGTCGAGGTGATTTTGCTCAGCGGTGTACGCACCACAAAACCCATATAAAGCACAAAACCCCGCCGCAGAATTGCTCTGCAGCGGGGTTCGCTTATGCGCCTGAACAGCCGAAAAGCCTTATATCAAGCGGTTTTCGGGCATAGAAAAAGTCCACCGTAATTCTATCAAAATTACGGTGGACTTATGGTGGAGCAGGCGGGCGCCGTACTCCCCATCGAAATCAAGTCCGGCAAGGTGGATAAAGAGGATTATCTTCTTGCGATGGAGCGCAGCCCTATCAAGGATGTGGAGATTAAGGTGCTGCTGAAAGTGACGCTGACTGACGACATCAACAGTCGCGAGGTTTATATGAAAGGGATTTGAGTTTCACTGTAAATGATATAGTAATCTGCCTACACGTTTGATTTTAAGTAATGCAAACTGTTCAATTTGTCTTATGATTGGATGAAGTATAAAGATCTCGTATTTCCTTTCTAATGAAACTTATGTTCTTCCTCTTCATTACACTCCATTGATCGCGTAAATTATCAGCGGACAGAGCTTCATAGCAGAATAACCAATAGCGATCCATCTCTGTCTTTTCTAACTCTTTGGCTACTTGATTAAGATCCTTTACCTGTGTCGCATCTCTTTTACCATGGTTCTGTTGCACAAAATAAATCCATGTCATAGTCAGTAGCAAGCAATCCCTGCTGTCTTTCACATATTTCAGCGAGCCTTCATAATCTTTTTCAAAAGCATCAACTAAAAAGTTAAAACGAACTGCAAAATACGTTGAGTAACACAAGCTTTCGTAATCATTAAGCTTGGTTGCTTCCTGATATACTGCATCCGAAAATTCCTTGATATCACATACGGCAACTTCATACGGGATAAATACGTATTCCTCCATAAGCGGTAGAAGGTATGGATAGAGTACAGCCATATGCATAAAACGTTTTGCTGCCAACTTCTTCCCGTTGGCGGAGAGTTTTGCTCCTTTTAGCTTTTTGATGGCATAATTCACAATTGCAAAGTTACCTGTTTCCTTGGCCAACATTAAAGCAGTATCAATAAATGCGTTCACTTGTGGATACTCAACCAGTCCTGATACACCAACTTTGGGCAGGTCGTTCAGCTGGCGTTTCCAGTTTGCATCTATGCAAGTTGGGAGCTCTACAATCTTGGTTTTCTTGTGATTTAAAGACAAATCAAATTTGCGAAGCTCTTGTTCAAGATCCTGTAGAAATCGTTGTGCCTCATCACAGCTGCTAACATAGCAGTCGTAGTCATCAATATTTCTAACATAGCGGTAGCCTTTATCGTAAAGTTCCTTATCAACGACAGTTAGGATAATCTCTGCCAGTAGATTTGAGGCATGTGGCCCAATAAGGAGTCCATGTGTTTCGCCATTGCGCATATTAGAACATACTTTATCAATTCTGTTATAATACAATTCTTCATCTTTGATTTCTTGTTTTGCAATATTTTTTCCAGCTAAGGCCCATGGTATCGAATGCGTATAAACACTGGCAAAGCAAGTGGAAATATCAGTTTGAACGATAAAGCGGCGTGCCACTCTGCTACTATCATTGCTTTTTCCAACATTATGAATTAGCAAATCAAGTTCCGGGTTGCCATCTGTTCGCCAGTTTTTATAGTTCATTTCAAAAATACGTTTGCTGTCGTATTCCTTACGAACGTGAATTCGACTGACACGATAATTCTGCCCGTCCGTCTGTTTGTGAAAGTGGGTGCGCAACTGATCCCAGTCATTTTTTAGTTCAGCACATAACATTTGATACCTAAAAGGATTTGGAATTCCCATAAGTCGAGGTATGCTAATATTACGCATTACACGAAAAGTAATGTATTCATTCCAGCACATATTAAGTTTAAATTCCTCTGAACGTGTTTTGCAGTAATTGAAGAAAGGAACAGAAGTAAATACGGGCGGGAGTTTCTCAGCAAAGAGCCCATATGCAAGAAGCCCTTCGTAGAGTTCATCGGATGATATTTCATCCATAAAGTCTGTATACTTTTTGTCCATGAATATGTTCGCCTCCCCAAATTGATTTTTAAGTAACGTAACCAGCAAATAACAGGATATTTGTTAATTGCTGGTTGGTTGTTTGTACCGACAGTGCCACGTCTTGACCGCTCTTTTTGCGTTCTGATTGCCGATTACAAAGACCATGTCAATATTCTTCGTAATGCTGCTACGATTTTGTCCACTTGTTCCTCATTGTTGTCCATGCCGAGTGTGATGCGAATTGTTCCCTTCGCATACGCTTCTGGCACCGCTATTGCCTTGATTACATGTGACAGCACTGTGTCTTTGGAATTACAAGCTGATCCTGTTGCAACGGCAATCCCCATCAAGTCAAGACGGTGCAGCAGCATTTCCCCATCAACGCCTCTGAAAGAAATGGATATGCTCCCCGGAACGTGTTTCTCAGCACCGTTCACAATAAAATCCAGAGAGGCGGAATGAAGCCCGCAGATTAACCGATGCCGCAGACCTTCAAGGTATTGCTGTTCCTCGTCAATAGACTGCATATGTTCTTGCAGCGCTACTGCCATACCAACAATTGCTGCTACGTTTTCTGTTCCGGAACGCATTCCCTTTTCCTGTCCACCACCATGCAATAGCGGTTCAATCGGTGTACCTTTTTTTAGATAAAGGAACCCAACGCCTTTAGGGCCGTTAAATTTGTGTGCTGATGCTGATAACATGTCAACATCAATCGTATGTACTCTTACATGCTCATGCCCCATGATTTGAACAGCATCCGTATGAAAAAGTACACCGTGCTCATGTGCAATGCGACTATACTCCCATACCGGCTCGATTGTGCCAATCTCATTATTAGCATACATGATGGACACTAAAACGGTATCATCATTGATTGCATTCCTTAAATCAGATTCCTTAATTGAGCCAGAATGATCAACGGGAAGATACACCACTTCATAGCCCAGCTTTTCAAGGAAGCCACAGGTGTGCAGAATTGCATGATGCTCTATGCAGCTTGTAATGATACGCTTCCGCTGATGGGGAAAACGTAATGTAGTGCCCAATAGCGCCCAATTATCGGATTCTGTTCCGCATGATGTGAAGAGAATTTCATCGGGGTCAGCCTCAATTGCTTCAGCAATGATTGCCCGGGCATCAGCAATAGCCTTGCGTGGATTTCGCGCAAGGCTATAAAGCGTTGAGGGATTTCCATACTCTTCACACAGCCAAGGGAGCATTGCCTCCTTAGCCTGATTGGAAAGCATCGTGGTAGCAGCATGGTCAGCGTATATCATCAGAGAATCACCTGCTTATTTACTTACGGGTTATTTCGGGAATGTTCTTACTAAGTACATCGTATTCCTTGGGATCAATGATGCAAAGCTGCTTATAGATAGTCGAACGCATATCGATGGCCGGTTTCAGACAATACTTTTCAAATTCTTCCCATGAAATATCGTCCTTCGATTGCACATGGGGAAATAACAACTTCAGCAAGGCAGTACACAGTCTTGTGATTGCTGTCATATGTCGCTTATCTGCTTTGGGCGGCGCTGAAATGAGCTCATCCACGATAGATGCGTAGCTTAAATCATCGCGTAAAGCATGCAGCACTTCAGCGAAATATTCAGTATTGATGGCCCAGCCCTTGGCAATCATTCCGGTTGTCATTCGAGGAATTTCCCACCCGGGAATAAAACCGTGAAAACGGTCTAACGTTGCGGATTCGCCGAAAACTTCACTGATATGTTCGACCATGTTCTTGTTGATGTCGAAGCGATCAGCATCAATATTGCCCAGCACAATGACACCGGCATCTGCGGTCAGCATCGCATCAAAACCTTTGATTTCGCCGAACTCCATATAGTGCTTCAATGCCTGTTGAATTTGACCGGGCTGCTCGAAGGTTATTGACTGCACTTCATCAAAGCCAACATAGTCGAACCGAGTAAGCAAGCCGCCCACTTTTTTCGCATTGTCATAAATCAAGGATGCACGGGAAACTGTACCGCCGCTGATAAGCCAACCGCGTTTGCTGATTTTCTCAAACACATAGCTTTTCCCAGTGCCTTTCGGTGCGAGCTCAATCATATTGAGTCGCTTTTCCACAAAAGGCAAAAGCCTGCGCAAAAAGAACAGCTTCGTTTCTTCACTGACTTCACCATCTTTGTTGCAGTAGCCATCAGGATTATAGTCAACAGCACTAATGATGACGTCAATCCATTCCTGCGTTGTAAATTCTCGCCGCGCTTCTCGGTAAAAATCCAAGTCAATGGAATACGGGCAAAACGGCTTGTAGCCCACCATCGTGATGACGCCCTTCGGCTTAGAAGGTGTTCCTTCCATCGTCCATGAAAGTGAAACAATGCCCCAATTTTCGCTTTCGTGCAGAAGCGTTGATTGCCATTCTTCCGCAACATCGAATGCGACAACGCCAGCTGCACCCCCGCGAGAACCACCGAAATCAGGCAATTCAAACATGGTTTTCCCGCGCTTGACATCGACGGACACCCGCACTCGTGCCAAGAATTGCACAGTTTCCCCATTCACCATTTGGAACTTATATTGTTCGAAGTCATCTCGATTGGGAATGTACCGTTTGATGTATCGACGAACACTATCGTAGTCAATGCTGCCATCATCATCCGAAAACTTCATGACCAACCAGTCTCGCATGTAAGATGGAATACTGAGGTTGGAGAAATACTGGCTGCGCTGGGGATCTTTAAGCACCACCATATCAGCAAATACTTCTCTGACTTTCTCTTCAAGCATGATAAGCCTCCGTTATAAGAACAAGGTACAGCCTTGTTCCTTGAACTCCTGAATTTTCTCGATTAAATCCTGCTCCGTACAGCCAATATACTCAGCAAGACAGCAAATGCAGTAGAAATCTTCAGTATCCGCATCAATCAGTTTTCGGCTTAAAGCAACTTCGTCTTTCGATAGTTGCTTGCCGCAATCGCAGCAGGTTTTCTTCCGCGTCAAGGCAAATCACCGTCCCCTCCACCAAGTGCAGAAAGAATCTTAAGCGGTTCGGTAACAACAAGTACACCATCAGCTGCAATAGATGCAGCATAGGTGTTAGGTGCAATGCCCGGGAACTCAATTGTCCACTGCTTTTTGTCAGAAGAAGGAGTGCATTTCCCCTCATAGCTCCCCAGTTTGACTTGAAGTGAATGAACAGGACGGCTAAATTTTAGAACAGGTTTTGCCTTCTTCATCATTATCTTAACTTCAGACTTTTGCCATTGAGCAGTTAGCGGCTTTTCCTTTATGCTGTCATAAACAACAACAGGGACTAACATTTCTTCCGGGGTTGCACCACCATGTACTTCACCGTAGATTGCATTTTCATCGTCAGCGCCAGCTGCAAAGCCGGATTGCGTGAAATGATCATAATTGGTAAACACAAGGTACTGGCAACCAGCACTATCTTTGGCAATTGTCTGATATGTCTGTGCAATTGCCGGCGCGGTTAATTTGCAATAGCGGCCATGACTGCATGCAGTTGCACCTTGCGGCGGATTCATTCCATCAGATTTATGGAAAAAACGTGCTGCCAAACGACTTGTGCCGTGATCACCGGTAATAATTACGCGATGATATGACGCAAGAAGTTCGTCAACCCTTGCGGCAAGGCCGCCCACAAAAGAAAGCTGTTGTTCTATGCAGGCATAGTAGTCCGGAACATCAACAACTCCCTTATGCGCCAATTTGTCCAAACGATCCAGCTTCATATGCGGCGCATTCATCTGCTTCCACTGCTCATTAAAACAGGTTTCAGTTGGGAGTGTTGCCTGTGCAATTGAAATGCCGGCAATTTTGCCATTCTGATTCTGCTCAAGCGACCAAACAAGCAGCGGAAGCCATTCTGCGCCCAGTGCATCAATCCACAGGACAATGCAATCGTCTGTTACCGATTCGCTAAGGAGCGCATATCGATAATCGTAAGAATCAGTCCGAATGCCAGAGAAATAGAGCTCTTCATCTGTTGGCAAAGAATTTTCAAGTTTATGGGATTTGTAGAGTGCAAAATATCTGCTCAAATCAGAATCATATGTTTTACCACCGAGGTATGCATAAAGCGCCGGATATGTCTTTTCAAGGAGTTCACAGTTTCGTACTTGATTGGCATCCTCGCGCATCCATTTACCAATCATGTGAAGCAAATATACTTTCTCTTCTTTACTTCCACCTGATAAGAACTTAAGCCGTTCTTCATACACAGCAATCTTATCCAATTCGCTGAAAAAGATACTATCTTTTTGCAGTTTCATAGCTGAAACGAGACGCTGACTATCGTTATCCCATTCAGGATGAGAAGAGCGAAGATGAAAAATATCATGTAGTACATGCTCGGGAATATCTTGTAGATTGGTACTGGCCTGAATGCAGTGATAGAGATAACTGTTCTCTGGATGACGTTTGAGCCAAAGAGATACCAGTTGCTTTTGTCCTTCTGAAAGCACAGGCCATTTACTCATGACATCAATTTCGTTAAATTGTGCCATATTAAGCGCAGACAAAACAGCGTCATCCAGTGTTTTCCCCGCCAACGAATATTCGAATAGTATATTTTGTGCTTCCGGTGGGCAGGTATCTTTTGTTAAGGTGTGCCCATCCTTCAGGTTCTCTTGCAAGAAAGAAAATGTGTCCTGAATTACGCGGATGGAAATATTTCCTTCTGTGGGCTGAATTGAGACATAGCGTTTGGTGAGCAGCAGAATCGTGTTAGAGGTTGAGGAAGGATTCGCCCAGTAGTCATACCAGTCACGCAAGCCGACAAGCATATGTGCACTCTGTGCAGATAACTGCGAGATATACTGCTCAAAGGCACCAGACATGACCAAGAAATTTAACTTTTCTTCCTCATCATCTGCCGAAAAACACTTCATATAGAAATCGTCTTGCCGCTCATCTTCACAGAGATGCAAAGAATGGTCATGCCATTGCGCTTCGCATCCCCATAGTGGAATAATGATTCGGCCACGGCTGGTTGCGGGAACTTGATGGCTCCACAGCGAAGAAAAACGGTTATTTACTGATTCACTCTTGCCGAACAAGCGAAGATATTCGCTCACACCAGTCAAAATAACCCATTGATTGGCATACTGGGAAGCTGTTAAGTTGATATACTGCGGCATTACATCAGCAGAGGAAAACAATTCAGCAGGCGAAACTTTCACGATGTCAGGAATTTTTTGAAGTTCAGAAAGAAGCTCACAGTATTGCTGCACATTTTTAACCATGATAGCGCGGCAAGGAAAGCGGGAAGGGATTCCCTCCTGCTTTTCCTTGTTCAGCTTATCAATAACTTGCGAAATTGTCATTCTTATTTTCTCCCTTATTTGGCGAAGAAATCACAGAATTCCGGGTGCTCGTCCAAAAATTGCACAACGCGGCTGCGCAGATCACTTTCAGGCATAACGGCAGCTTTCTTCTTTGCACCCGCCAGTTTCTCCTTCTTTGCTTTTTCTTTCTGTGCATTCTTCAGCAACCCAAGAAGCGTCGGCAGATCAGAAGTGTCCCATGCGCTCATGTCGTTGCCAATGCGCATTTTGGCCTGTGCAAGGATAACCGGGCCACATTCTTGGAAGAGCGATGCATATTCAATGCCTATAATTTTCATAAAAGCATCATTAATCTTTGCACTATCGTTCAGAATGGCAGCGTCCATAGTGGACAGTGTGTTGATTGCGTTCTGAACACTTTGATCAAGCACGCGATTATTCTTCTGCACATCAATCAACGTGACAAAGTCCTTTTTGAACTCCTTTGGAATAATCCAGAGCAGCGGTGCGCTATGATCGGAACACCACGCCTTAACAGACTCTTTGCCTGTTAAGCTAAGCCAGCGTTCTTGAAGCAGCGCACGATTTCTAACCTGACTAATGCGACCAATCTGTGTTTTCAGCTCTTTCTCAAACTGAGATAACGATGTATCGCAGGTCATATCTTTAAGACCAGCATAAATTGAATCAAGTTCCTGCTGTGTGCAGTCAATATCCTCGCTTTCCAGAATATCAGCCAGCACAGGTCTGGCATCTTTCAAGCAGTCCATGGCATTTTTCCCATACTGCGTCAGAACTGCAATGTCAGCAGCACGCTCTTCTTGCGTCATATGGAGGATGCCATTGTACGAAACTTTATACAGAATTTGCATTGCTGCAAACCAAGGTTTATCCAGCTTTGCAATGGCTGCCATAGAAATTCGCAGGAACTTGAAAAGGTTAGCAAGGTCTTTCACAGCATCTTCGGTGCTGTGGTAGACTTTTTCCAAGGCACTGTTCAGCGCATCAAGATAGCCGTATTCGCTTACGATGTCCGGCAGCTTTCCCTTTACCTGCTCTTCTGTCCAAGTATAGATGGCATTCTGCATCACCATGTGCAGCTTGTCGCTAAGCGCTTCTGGCGTCACAGAGAGCTTGTCCGCAATCGCCTTCAATTCAGGCGATGCATCAAACAGGAAGGTGCGGAAAGCAACAGCCATAACGTTCTTATCTTGGAATGCCTTTGTGAGATTGACTCTCAGTTTGCCGCGGCCGTTAAAAAGCTGAATGACATTGCTCATGGCACCTTCACTGTTATTTTCAGCAGCAATAAATTCTTGCATATTATCAATAATTTTCATTGCCACCAGTTTGAAATCAGGGCTTCCATAAACTGCATCTGGCAGATACTTGAGCGCCCAGAAAGGAGAACCTGTCTTCGTCACAGCTTCACGCATATTGTGCCAACATGCTGTTTCATTGGCAATCTCTGCATCCGACAGATTCAGAATGTACTTGGCATACTGACGGAATTGCTGGAATGTAACACTGCCCGCAGAGAGGTAGTCAGTTGTCATGATTCCCTTAACCATGTTTAGAATCAACGTTTTGAGCGTGGCATCACCCAGATCGTGTGTGCTTTGTACATTGTCCGTCCAGTTAAACGTACTATTCTTATAACAAGAGAATACATAACCAAGCAGAACGCCGCAGGCAATGCAATTGTAATAACCGAATGGCGCTGCTTGCAGCTTTGCCCACAAATCACTTAAAACGACTTTTTGACCAGACTCCATCTCATCACGAATTAACTTAGCAAGTGCACTGACGGATGTTGCTTGCTTGCTGCCATTGGCATCTACCATGCTGTTAATGGTATTCAGCGAAAGCAGACCGGGCTGCTTCAAACCATCAAGAACGTTTTTCAACTGAGAATTTGTTGTTGCGCGAGTAATGCCCGCAAGTGGTGCCGGATCATTGCAAGGCTTATAGGCTGTGCTGGTGACAACGATGGTTTCCGGCGCATACGGGAAGAGTACATCCTGCACGTTCATGCGGATGGTTTTTCTCAGATTGAGCATACCAAACTGGTTAGTAAAGACATTTTTCTCATTCCACGCAATGATGTTGCTGACGCTTACAGCTTCATTGACCCATGTGCTTACAATAATGCGGGCATCGTTTTCGTACTGGGAAGCAGCTGCAGTCTTCACGCTGCTACTTGCCAATTCCTGCTTCGTGATGTTTGTCAGCCACTGCTTCCGCTTTTCATCAGTAAACGGCGTTTTGACCAATGCAATAATCAATCGAGGTTCACCAGAATTTGCTGCGGTGTCTTCCAAATCCTTCTGAATAGACTTGTACTGGGCCTCATCCTTCACTGTAACAATCAGCAAGCCGAGCTTATAGGGACACTTATCCAGTTCCTTCTTGATTTCTTCCAGACGTGTTTTAATGGAACGCGTTTCAGCACAGCATACGCAGATTTTCATGCGCTTGAAAGCAGCATCGTTTTCATCCCATGCCAGCTTCTCAAAAGCTGATGAAAACTTTCCATCCTTTGCAAACATTTGATAGCGGCTGTACTTGCCGTCATTTTCTTCGTACCGGATTTTGAAATCATCGCCGTTAGCACCACGGAAAGGCAGCTGTAAGCGGATAACACCATTCGTAGCCTCATCGCGAAGCAGTATTTTGCAATCCTCCAGGGTTGTAAGCAAGTCCTTCACCTTGTCAGCAGACATTACACCAGCCAAGCAATTGATTAAGCAGTCTTGTGTGGCAGAAATACCGCCATGTGCCTTCATACCACCATAAACGCCTTTTGTGGAGGACATGACTGCAAGCAGCAGCATAGCTGTCTTAAACACGCAATGCGCATTCTCATCGTTTTCTACCAAATGCTTACTTTCTTCGTAGTGATGGATATATTCGGCAGCTTTGGTGTCCTTGTCGCTGAAGTCACTTGCTCGGGTGAAGAAATAGTCCCACAGCCAGTCGGGTGTGAGCCAGCAAAATTGGTCATCCGGGCCGTACTTGCTGATATAGCCGAGGAAGCCCAATTCAGTGCTGGAGCTATCCTTCATAAAGCGAAACATCGTTCGCTGCGCCGCGGCAAAGCTCTCTGCAACGCGGGAGAGCAGACGAATCGTCATGGGGTGCATTGGGCAAAACAACTGGATATGTTCGCTGATTTTATCATCCAGCCCGGACATGTCCGGCAGGGAAGGCTGAATCCGCTTGATGACTGCCTTCCGATCTTCCTTCCACGTTTCGCTCATGCCGTTGCGGACGTTAATGGAGCCAGCAATCAAGTCAAAGGCGGCATCCGCACTAACATGGAACTCTGTCTGGTGGAAGCGATTGGTAATCATCTGATAGCGGTCTTTGCCCATGCTGTCCACCATTTCCTGACTGCGGTGAACGACATAGAGCATAAACAGCGGCTGCACCTTGCAGAACTCAGAAATCTGCTGCATAACCGTATGATCATCGCTGTGGGCAACGTACTCGGTAAACTCGTCCCAGATAAAGAAAATACCGCTCTTGGAGAGCCCATTGCTTTCAATCACATCGGCAATCCACGCCTTGAAGGTATCAAGGTTGTTGATTAAGCCGCCGCGCCGACGAATTACGGCAGCTGCCGCTTGAATAGCTTTCAGATTTCCCTCATTGACTTGGGCACGCAGTTCGTCGGCGGAGCTGTAATCATCACCCAGCGAGGTTGTTTCAATCAGATAATCCCAGTTCGTGCCGGGGTCGTTCAGCTTCGCCTTTACAGCATCAAGCAAAGAACTGCTTCCGAGCTGCGCTTTGTCACCGAATTTTGCAACCAGCGCCTGCTGTATTGCTTGTTCCATCTCCAGCAGCATCATGTCGCCGGAGCGTATACCGTTGCATCCGGTCTGCCATACGACGAGGAAGTCGCCCTTGCTGCGGAATTTCATCACGCGGTTCTTGTACTTCGCCAAGCGGTTGGATGCCGCGAGAAAATCGCCCACCACTTCCGGCTTTTCTTCCATCAAGTGCTTGACGAAGATGGCGGCATAGCTCTTGCCAGTTCCGTAAGAGCCGTGAATCCAGAAGGAGCGGCGCAAGTCGGGTGCTTCATTGCCGATAGACTGGCACATCTGCTCGACAAGGGACTCCATATCATCCCCGACGATATACTCGCGCCATAGGTTTGTATTTCGCGTATCCGCATCAATGTCAACGACCGACTCGAAAGACGGGTTGATTTCAAGATAATTGCTGTATTTGGCGGTGGGCATGGCTGCATATTCCTTTCTGTGTTATTCTTCAGCAAGCACCAGAACGTCCAAAGAAGAAATTCCGGGTGCAAGAATGATGTTATCCAGATTGGCAACGAAAGACACGCGGATGTACTTCGGGAAGCCCACCGCCAGCCCTTGCACATGTTCGCGGAAGTTCTTCACGTCAATACCGAAGATGTCTGCCGGGGACATGCCCGCGCCGTCAGGGTTGTTGTGGGCGTTCACGAGGTCAGTGAATGTGAAGCTGTAGCGGCCGGTGCGCTCCGCGTAGAGATACAGCGCATAGAGCAATGCGGCGGCGTGAGGGTAATCCCAACCGGCGCGGAGGTAGGAATATGTATTCTTTGTAATCTCCATTGCAACCCCCTGCTTGATAGCTGAACCAATGGGGGATTGGCGGAGTGTTTCAGTCAGTGCGGTAATTGCGTTGTCACGGCTCGACTTGGAACCATTCTCGCCCAACATGACGACGAGGTCGCCCTTCTCATAGGTTGCGCCAATTTCGGCATTTAGGCAATACCAATGACAAATTGTGGAGTTATACGCCAAATTTGCCCAGATAACAGCCCAAGTAATCGGTTTATAGGGCCCGAACTTGATCAGTTTTTCTCCAATGGGTGTGATGGATAGAGACTTGTTTTTGCTGTTACTTTCCAGTATCTGCGATTCCTTGAGCCAGACTTTCAATGCATCATATTGACGATTGCCAAGAACTCCTTGCCCGAAGCACTCTACGCCTTCAGACATAAAATGTTCAACCCAAGCCTGCCTTAATCCAAAGTGCTGATAGGGATTCATGCCCTTCATATCCATACCGTTTCCGCCTCCATTTGTTGTGCTGAGCGACTTTGCAAGCAAACAGCTTTTCTCTGAAAAAGTTAGACAGTTATAGCAATGGACACAAATTGACTGTCTTATTAGAATTGAGCCATCTGACTGAATAGTAAACGCGCCCGTTGGACATTGCACAACACATGCGCGGCAGCCTTTACAGAAAGCACATTTATACGCAATTCCTCTTAGATGGCTGATAACAAATCTGTCCATTTTTGAGAATGGCTTATACGAAACTTTTAATGAACTTTCTTCCCTTACTATTCGATACTCATAATTAATTCCGCTAATTTTGTGAACACCGTGTATGTCGTTCTGTTCAGTAATAGAGCCGAGAATGGGTGCAACCGATAGCCAATTCTGTGTCGCGTTATTGATAGTGAAAGTGAGTTCATTATTCTGAATTTGCTCTGTTACTCGATTTCCTCCGTTGAGGAGCCCTCGTCCCCCCATTCGAGCCTTCCATCCACCATCTTCAATATACTTTTTGACTTCGTTTTCAGGCTTCGTTCTTTTTGCATATTCCTCTACACGTTGCAGCAAAGGTTCCATTTCGTTTTTGTAATATGCGTTTGCTATACCATCCCACCAATCGGATGACAACGGACAGACCATACATCCGACTCTGAACAAGCCAAGACGATAAGCATTGTTTATCATCAATGAATTTTTTAGAATATAACAGTATAATTCAGCTGTATTCCATTTGTGTATTGGGCTGGCATTCACCTGACTAATGTTCTTTGCTCCTTCACTTACATCGTCGTATTTGGCTCTTCTTGCACTTTCTTCTGCTCTAACACCATCAAATACAACAGCTTTGGCGTTATAATTACCAATAATCTCACGCAACTTGATAATGGTCGGAACAGACTTGTGAACAACGCAACACCAACGCATCCTGCGACCGGGAGGCCCAAACTCATCCCAAGAATCAGTCGGTTTCATATGGCACTTTGCTTCTTCAAACCGCAAGTTCGGCCATAGTCGCTTTGCCGCATCGACTGCTTTTAGTGTGTCCGATAGTTCCATGCCAGTATTGCTAAATACAACATAAAAATCTCCGGGAGCTAAAGCCTTAGAGGTTAAATCGAGTAGAACAAGAGAGTCTTTGCCGCCTGAAAAGGCACAAATGAACGAATAGCCCTTAGGCTGATATTTCTCGTGCTGCGTTTGAATAAATTGTATTGCCTTCTGTTCGAGGCTTACCATAAGAGCCTGATTAACCTCGTAAAGGCGTTCAACATCTATTGGCTTAAGTTGAAGTCTATCTTCGGTCAACAGTTTGATTGTTGGTTTTGTGTAGAACCCACCACCCTGTGCCTCTGCCACACATTCACCATTTATTACATAACGGCGAATACCTTCAGCCCACAATAGAGGATTATCGGTATCTTTGGGATAGTCCCAATATTGATCCATCCCAAAAAAGTCCAGTTCTTCATGAAAGACTGGACGAATTTCTTTTTGAATCTTTGCATCAATGGTCAGACGGAAGATGCCATATTCCGCTGTCCACTCATAGCCATACATGGACTAACTACACCCCCGTCAGCGGAGTAAATTTCCGCATTTTTCTTTGCTTAACCATGGACGATACTGATGCAATGCTGTATGACAATTCGGACACACGGTGATAAAGTCACAGGATGTGTATTTTTTACTGCCATCCATATCGCTTGGTGGAATAACAAGGTGCTTCTGAAGTAAATTGCCACAGTACTGATATAAAGAATCTGGTGACAATTGGCATATCATGCATCGTTCCTCTAAATTATATTTTTTACCATCGCGATTTTCAATGAACCTATGAAGATGACTTAGCAACGCACCTTCTGGGAAACCATTCTGCTCTAAATCACTGCCAAATGGTACGAGTGCATAGTATGGAATGTTTCGACGAATTGCCTGTGCTACGGCATGTAATTCGTCATGTTTGCCTTTATATTCTGCATCAACCTGAAAAAACAGACAGCCGACATTCCATATTTTTTGATTATCAGAATAGCCCTTTTCAAAACGCTCTATCTGGTGACTTACACCAACACAATTACGAAAATTATCCGGACGTTTTTCTAACGGATGAATCGGCAGTTTGTTTAATACAGCGCTAAGTTCTTTGATGCTCTCAGAAGCGGGCGATAAGCTTTTCCCCTCGGCGGAATATAACACATCTAATGAAAGGATAATTTCGTCTCGAGTAAAGCTAACATTCGCCATAACCATCACACCTTTACTGCAACATATTTCCCATCGGCATCCCAAGCAAAGCGCCCGTCTTTTGCCAGCGCCTTGGGCATATTCCAAATCAGCTCATTACCCGCAATCATGCCGCGCTGAACCAGCAGCTGACGCAGTTCCTCTGCTTCAAAACGGCGCTGCTCAACCTGATCATCAACAAGAAATGCAACCACCGCATCAGCAAATGTGCTGATTTCGCTGGTGTTGCTGACAATCATGGCATGTAAGGTATCGAGCGCCTGCGTATTCATCGCGCAAATCGTATGTGTGCCTTTCAGCTTCTTGCTGAAGTGCATCAATATGCTCTGCAACAGCAGGGGTGTCCAGTTCCTATTTCCCGGCAGTGCTGGCAGCTGCGTATACCACCACGGCTGAATGTCGCGCAGAACAACGTGATCACCCATGTCGGCAAACAAATTATCCAGCGCCTTCTGCGCGGTTGCAAACCATGCATCATCAAAGCCGATGCTTTCGGCTGTAATGAATGTACGCGGTGCATAGAAGAGGAAGGCGGGTTTTGAGTATATCTGCATCTGCGTGCGCATACCGTTCGTCTTAATTCCGACGCTCTTCAAGTATTCTTCCAGCTCGTCCTCCACGAAGAAACCACCCTGCTCACGCGCGAAGTTGCGCATGATGTCAAGGTTCGTAGTAACCGCGGTTTCTCCTCTGGAAATATGGGTCTTGGACTGGAATACGAGATGCTTCCCGTGGTAATCGACCTTCTCGAACAGGTGCTGCGCCAAGTCATACACAGCCCGAGTATCGTCCATATTGTTGTCGTTCAGGAACATCTGCATATCCGCATGGACATACTCGTAGAGTTGCGCGGCGGACACATAGCCGTTGTTCTTGGCAAGCAGTTTGTCAAGAATCTTCTCCATCTGGTTTGCGCCATCTTCCCAATCCACAAAGGCATCTTCGTGAATGAGCTTGCCAGCGACGGAGACAATTCGGGGAGAATCCGCCACAGCCTGCTTTGTGGCTATCATGGTTGTTCGCAGTTGACTATAAAGGTTTTCCATCGAAATACCATCAATATCAGCTGCAAGGACAATCTTCTCCGCACGTTCCGTAAGAAAGGCATTCGCCGGAACGAATGTCTTGGCTTCAGGCTGTGAGGTGGGGGTGATTTCGGGCTGACTGGCAGCCTCGGGTTGCTGGGGAGGTACGGAAACATCAGACTGCTTGGGCACTTCCGGCGACCGAGGTGTCGTCGGCTGACTGAGCGTCCCGAGTTGCTTGGGAGGCGCAGAAACATCAGGCCGCTTGGGCAATTCGAAGTGTTGCGACGGCTCAGTCTGTTGGGGAGGCTTTGTTTCTTTGGGTGCATTCTGATGCTGCTCGGATTCCAGCTTAGGCTGAACAGTATTAGCAATCGGCTGCTGTACAGCAGATTGCGCTTTCTGAGGCTCTGACATGGAAACCGGACAATCAGGCTCGTTGCACATTTTGCAAATCCACTGACCGTAAACCACCGCAGCTTGTGCAGTAAGCGAGCCTGTGATGTAAGCAACCGGGTTCATCAACTTAGCGCAATCGCTGGATGATGGCGTTCGGGAAAGTACGATAGAACCTTTTCCGTTATACGGCATGTCCAGCAGCGATCTGATTTTCAGCGGATACTTCTGCGCAATATTCTCGCAGAAAGCCGCGAAAGACTCAGCCGGTGAGTTGCCCTGATAGGAAGTTGCTTTCGCCTGAAGGATATACAGCTGTTCTGGGGCACTCTGCTTGATAGGCTTGAGGCGAGATATAATCTGCTTATAGATGGCCTGACGCTGTCCGATGCTATACAAGCCGTAACGATTCATGAATGCCCAAGGATTTATCTTCTCGAACTGCTCTACCGTCGTGATGCCTTGCTGAAGCAAGCATTCCAGTAGCGGTGCATATTCATCTTCGGCCAGCAGTGCAAAAAGTTCTGGACTTATAGAATTTTCGGGATTGACAGCTTTCGGTGCTTCCATTGGCTGTAATGGACTTTCAACGACAAGCTGCGGTTTCTTTTGCAAATACCATCCCGGTCGCCCATCAGTGGCCTTTGCGCCGCCCTTGGCATATTTGAAATCATAACCCATCTGATGCAGTTTGATCGTATGTGGATAGATGCTCATATCGCCAATCAGCCAGAGGCAGCCGTTTTGATGACGCTTATCAATCCATGCAATTCCGTTTTGGTCGGCATAAACCAGAACCGGATCAGCTGCGACACCTTCCATTACAAGCTGCTGTGTAATAACAGGTTTCTCTGCCGGCAGTTCTTTAACTGCGGAAACAGGAAGCACCTGAGCTTTTGTTTCTTGCGGCAGCGGTTTTGGTATTGCAGAAGGCTGATTAAGGGGAACGTTCTGTTTTGCTTCAGACGCTTTAGCAGCTTTATTCGCTTTCAGCATCCGCACATAAAGCTGCACGGCAGATACACAGCAGTCATTATATTTGTGGTTTAACTGATGAAACGCATCATCTGCCAGCAGCGAAAGAAGTATGTGATTGACTGCGGCATCGCCCGTTAGTTCGAGTATACTTCCACCATATCCCGCATTCTTTGAAATAAACTCATCAGTAGCTAATAATGCATCAATTAACCGCTGAATAGCTGATGCCGAATTTCCTTGCTTGTTCAAAAAACTACGAAAGCACTCTATCGAGTGAGCAGCAGCCTTGGAGAGCGTTGCCGATGCGGACGTTTGCACAATCACAGTAGAATGTCCTGCTGCAGTAGCCTTATGCGCAGAATCTTTCGGTCTACTATTTGGCGCGGATGCCGCTGCGTGAAACTGTACTTTCTCGAAAATATTAATGGATATATATTTCGCATAATATTGCAAAAATGACAACATGCGATCTACCTTTTTGCGATTGAAAAGCTTAAAAATCTTGTCACGAGAAAGGCAGACACGAAGGCGATCAATGGTAGCTGCATCAGATACTTCGAAGATAGGTTCGTTCAGAAACTTTTTGTTTACACAATACGTTTCAAGATCTGTGGCTGCTACATACAGATCTGACAGACATGCAGGCGATACGTTCTGTGCGAGCCACTCGAAGAAAGCGCTTCTTGCATTGGCATCAGTCTGCTGTTGCGCCATAACTCTCATCCTTTCATTGATTACAACAGGAGTGCTTCTTCTCAGTAGCGACGCAACTGATAGCTTACGGCTACTCAATCCACAGGAAGGTAGAGAGCTGTAATGCAACGTTCGTCTTTTTGCCTGCTATATCAATTTAGTCGGGTTCCTTTGAAAGAAGTGCAACCTTTACCAGCATTTTCTTTTGGCAATGCTAAAAAGGTAACTAAATGGCGATGACATAATCCGCGAATCGTCACCGACAAACACCTCCAATCTACCAATTATCATTATATAGTGCATTTCCGTCATTGTCAATATTGTTAGCCTTTATTTTCTACGTATGATGCACTAATAGAAGAAAATAAAGTTTACAAGCATTATTGTTTTATAGCGTAGCAGACAAAAAAAGGGAACGTATGAGTTAATTGAACCATCGCATATAGCGACTCGGAATAAGAAAGCATTGTACTCCAAAACCCCAGTGTTATGAATCGCACTGGGGTTTTGAAAATTCTTCAGAGCTTGTTATTTGTAATCATTTATGTTTGAGCGGATCAATTTCAGAAAATGCAGGGATGGCACTTAGTTCAATCGGCTTATTGATGGAGCTTGCAAAAGTATTGTCCTGTGGAATCTGCGGCATTGGAATGTCGGAGAATCCAGCAGAAGTGGGAACGGTTGTAGGCATGGCGGCATTGTTGTTGGGCAGCGAAGTGAGGTGGGGAGTAGCAGTCGGTTTTACAGTAGGCTTAGGGGTAGCAGTCGGTTTTACCGTGGGCTTGGGAGTAGCGGTCGGTTTCACCGTAGGCTTAGGAGTAGCAGTCGGTTTCACCGTAGGCTTAGGAGTAGCAGTTGGTTTCACCGTGGGCTTGGGAGTAGCAGTCGGTTTCACAGTAGGCTTAGGAGTAGCGGTCGGTTTCACCGTAGGTTTGGGGGTAGCAGTCGGTTTCGCAGTCGGCTTCGGCGTAACCCGCGAAGTCGGTGGATTGGTGATGATGGTGCTGCTGTTATGCGTGGGTGCAGCCACCGAACCGTGCGAGGAATGCGAAACAGACTGGTGCGAGCTATGTGATTCATGCGAAGAATCTGAACCGTGCGAGCTACCGTGAGAACTGGAACCGTGCGAGCCATGCGAACTGTGCGAACTATGGGATCGATGCCCCGCAAAGGCCTCATCAGCATAGAGAATGCTGAGCAAGAGAATCATAGACCCAAGCGTCAGCAGTTTATTGCGCGGGATGTTTCCTTCCTCCTCATACAGGAAGTCTGTGATGCTCTTTTTGACTTTCGGAAAGAATGAATCTGCCATGTTCTTCCTCCTTTGCGTTACTGTACGCGAACGCCGTTTTCCCACTGGGTACGGAGCACGCTGCCGCTTTTTGAAATATAAATGAGTACCCCGTGGGGAAGATTGTTGATGAAAGTTCCGGATAACTGCGCTGGAGAAGCAGAAGCATCATAGTAGTAGATACCCTGACCTTCCATTTTGTCCTGCACCCAGTGACCGGTGAAGTGCGCGCCATCCGCCCATGTGTAAGTTCCGGCGTCATCTTCCTTCAGGCTGTTGACCAGAATGCCGGCGTAGGTATCCCCATTCGCATACTGAATCTGCGCCTGACCATTGAAATAACCGTCCGTGTAGAGTCCGGTCACGGTTGTACCATCCGCATAAATGATGGTTGTCTGCGGATTCAGCTGAAACTGTTCGACCGATTGTTGCCATGTGATACCGTTGAATTTGTAGACAATCGTGCCGTTTTTGAGCTTCCCGGCCTCAAAATCTCCTGACAGCGTGTATCCTTCGGGAAACTGGAGCACGCCGAAGCCGTCCATTTGGTCGTTTGCCCATCCGCCACTGTAAGTGACGTTGCTTGTCCAGCGGAATGAACCCGTGCCGTTGCGTTTCCCGTCTTTGAGGTCGCCGGAATAGGAACCGCGGAAATTAGACGATGATGCAGTCTGCCCGGCGCTTGCGTAAACATCAGCAAAAGCGGGCGCAGCGGCAGAATCATCAACCGAAAGCGAATAAGAGGCAATAGAGGGTGTATTGTTTGCGGGCGTTTTATTGTGGTCGGAGAACGAATTGGCGAACGCGGCAAGTCCGCAGACAACAAGCAGGGCAATGCCAACTTTACGCAAGCGTTTTTTCTTCTTCATGGTGTTGCTCCTTACGAAATCCATTGCTTCAGAAAGGCGATTTTTTCATCGTCCTTGCGGTAAAACAATTCAAACAGCGTATCCAGCATGCCATGGTAAATTTTGCAGCGTTCACTGTGGAGAGGATTGCAGTGCAGCTGTCCAGTCTGCGCATAGTGAACGACAGGGCAAACACCGCAGTACGGCTGATAGACGCAGTCGCAGCAGCCGGGCTGCGTTTCAAGCAGGGATGCCGAGCAAACCGCCTTGCAGACGTTGCTGTTCAGCCACTCGTCATACCCGTTTTCAAAGACGTTGCCGAGCTTGAATGCATCGTCTCCCATTTCCGCCATCATGCGCCCCTCGTCACAGGTATAGACGTTACCGGAGGCGGTAAAAGCCAGCTGCCCCAGCGCTGCACCGCATGGAGAACGCAGCTCCATATAATTTTGCCCGCCATTGCAGAACAGTTTGGAGGCAAAAATGGCTGCATGGTTCTCAAGAAAGAAAGTGCCTTGCTGATTCAGCTCAAATACCGCTTGCAGTCCTTCGCGGTAGAAGGCTAAAAACTCTTCCGGCGTATATCCGATTTCGTTCCAGCGTCGTTTTGCTGCACCAAGGCAAGTTAGCGGGCGGAGAAATACGGATTGAAAGCCTAATGAAGCATATGTTTCAACGATTTCACGGGCATATGGGAGCGCGGCCCGCGTTGTCGTCTGAATCGCACCAACAGAGCGATTCCGCACTCGCAGGCGTGCCAGTCCTCGCAGCATTGCCTCGTAAGAACTGTCGCGGTCTTTGCGCGGACGCTGCAAATCATGGAGGAACTTTGGCCCGTCCAAGGAGGTGGATACGGAGATATTGTTCTCCGCAATCCAATCCGCCACCTCCTCCGTGACCAAGGAGAGATTGCTGACCAGTGCGAAGGAAACGTCCTTGCCGTTCAGCTTTTCGCGGCTGTAACGAACGACCTCCTGCAAGATTGGGAAGTTCATAAGCGGCTCGCCGCCTTGAAATTCGATGGTAAGGTGCTTTGCTGGGGACGCGGCAATGCGGTCAATGATTTTTCGCGCGGTCGGTATGTCCAAGTCAGCACATTTTGCGCCGCCGTTCGCCTGACAATAAACGCAAGCATTGTTGCAGCGATTTGTAACAGCAAGGATAAACAGGCTTGTGGGTGAAAATAGATGGGCATGATTTTCGCGAACTGCAGCCATTACGCTGCGCAGATACACTTCGCGGTCTGTATCATAGCAGAAGAAATTCTCCTGCAGCCGCTGCCACGTTTCGCTGTCATGTGGAAGCTGATGATGCACGAACCGGGAAAAATCCTCCGGCGGAAGAAAGGCGAAGCGACCTGCATCATTCGTCAGCAGAAACTGGTCATGGAAGCGCGCAAATCGGAAACTGCCGTTCAATCAAGCACCCTCTTTCCAATAGGCTGTACAGGAAACAAGTGCAGCAGATAAGTGGAGTAAAACATACCGCCGCAAGCATCGCGGACAGCGCATTGACTGCATTTTTCATCATAGCGGATTTTCCAAGGCGAAATGCTCCGCTTGGCTAACGGCCAAGCGTGCTGGGGCAAAGCGCAGAGCGGAAAGTCGTACAGATTGACATCAATGCCATGCGACAAAAGCTGGAAAATTCCCGGCTCAATGAGCGGATAAATCTTGTCATAGGGCATCCAAATTTGGTCGCGGTGATAGGCAGCGCTTCCTGTCATCTCCATTGCGATGAAATTGACGCAGGTAATCCGCAAACCGCTGTGGCAGAGCATCCAGCAAATGCTACTCAAATCATCTTGATTGAGTGCGCTGCATACAATGCGGATTTCAATATCAGCAGGAGAATCGGCAAGAAAATGCAGTCCGGCAATGGTCTGCGCAAAACTGCCGGGCGATTGCGTGATTGCATCATGAAGCGCGGCATTGCTGCCATGAATCGGAATGCCGAAACGATCGTGCACATCAAGAAGCTCTTTGAGCTGTGCTTGAATCTGCGGCAGGCAGAGCGCTCGGCCGTTTGTCAGCAGCAGAACGGGCGTATCGGCCTGTGTATCCCGCAGCGTGCACATCAACGAAAGCAGCCGCTCCGCCATCAGAAAGGGTTCGCCGCCTGTGATGGAAATGTGGCGATACCGCCGCTTGTGGAGCACTGCCAGCGCTTCTGCCCATGCCTCATCCGAACAGTGATTTCCACGCTTGCGGGAATCGCGGCTCATGGGACACATCACGCAATTGGAGTTGCACGATTCGGTCATGAATACGGTCAGGTCGTCGTTCTCTTCAATCAATGGAAACAGCATAGAACATCACCTCACCAGCTGGAACAGGTAGAATACTGCAAAGCCAAACGCAATCAGCGGTGCAAAAGGAATTTTGCGGACGATGACAACATCCGCCTTGCCCTGCTTGCTGTTTCCCCAGCGCCGAACTGCCTCCGCTTCGGCTGCGCTTAATCGGGCGCTCATGTCCTCCACAGTGTTTCGGGGGAGGTTCTGGATTCGCGAGGGCAGAAATTGTAGCACCGTACCGGCGGACAGAATCTGCCCAGCCTGCACGCTGCCTGTGGGGATCCTTTCATAATTATACTGCGCAGACCACGATTGCAGCAGGAGAATGGCGGGCACGAGCAGGTAAATCCACCAATTCACAGAAGCAAATGAAAACTGCACGGGAAAGAGGTACATTGCAACAGCGAGTGCCGCTCCGTGAACGGCAATGCAGATAGGCCGCTTGAAGAAGCCGGACGTGCTGCAAAGATAGGCATATATCATGGAGATGGCGGCGTGAACCAGTGGATTCTGCGCGAAAAAGTCAGGGGAAATTAGGGTGGATAGATGCTGAAAAGCAACAACCTCCAAGAGAATCCAAACGTAACCTTTTAATTCAGCGCGCCAATCGTGCGGCATGTGGAACTTCTCTTTCCGCAAAATTGCCTGGTGGATGCTGTCCAACACTGTCCAGAAAAATGCGGGCAGAAAAATGAAAATATAGGGCAGAAAGCTGTTGGTCAATGTGCTGTCACTCAGCAGCGAAATTGGGAAGCACAAATAAGAGAACGCAAACAGCTTGCTGTCGCCAGCGCCCCAAAGATGCCCTGCATACAGCAGAACAGCCATAACATCCGCCGCAATCATGCTGAACAGCCACGGCAGCGCCTGCTCGCTGGGAAAGAAGCACAGGCGAACGGCCTGCAATATGGCGGCGGCAAGGCAGCCAATCAGCAAAATCCGATTCGGAACACGCTTCACTCGGCAATCTGCAGCAGCGCAAACACCGCCAATGCCGACGCAAAGTGCAAGCAAAAGAACATCCGGCAGCGGCATCATGTTCCCTCTTTCTGAACGGTGGATGACAGCACATAATTCGCAAACTCATACGCGGTCTGCTGCATGTCATATTTGCTTTGGCGCAGCGTGCAAATGCACTGATTTTCTGTGAACTTCGCGGTAATCTGGCAAAATGCACGATACGTCAGCAATGCGTCATGGATGGCGGCTTGCGAATAAATGGAGAGGTCAAACGGAATCGTCAGCATTTTGCTCGAACCATCCCTTCAAAATGTCATTCGAAAACGGCGTATCGGCAGAAACGGCAGGACTGCTAAGCGTTTCGTCCGCAGTCTGGGAGGTTTCAACCAGCGTGGAGGCCATTGCCCGTGCGAGCAGCACCGTGCGTAAATCACGGCTCTCACGAAGCAGCTCTTTCCTTAGCTGCTGCTCGATGAGGGCGTTCTCGAATGCTTCTGATGGCAGCGTTTCACCGGGTTTGTTATGCCACGAAACGTACCAGTTCTTGTCATCTTGCGACAAGTGCAGATACGCGACCTCCGTGAAGGAGTAGGCGGCTTTCAGCAGCGCACTTTTTTCATAAAGCCCCTTGGAAAAGGCTAATTCCATGCGACGCACCTCTCTTATCAACGAGATAATTCTTGTAGTCAAAATCAGTATACTACAATTATAGAAGAAAGTCAACCAAAATGCCGCGCAAATCGAATATTGTGAGACAAATTCTTCTGTAATTACAGAAACAGTCATCCGTAGCTTCAAAACGCCATCCCCCTCAAAAAGTTGAGAAGCTTTGAGAAGGTTTGAGAAGCTTTGAGAAGAAATGAGAAAGTTTGAGAAGAAAATCTGTGCTATACTATATACGTGTTACCAAGCACCTCTGCCGCCCGCCTCCCGCTTGATAACATCCGCCCCGCTGTACCCACAAACAGCAGCGCATAGCACCCAACAGGACAAATTAGCAGCGAACAGCACAAAACAAGACGAAACAGCACAAAATAGCACGTTTTAGCAAATAAACCTGTGCTATGATAGTATCGTCGGAAGACCGCGGCCACCGACAGAGGCAATCAGCGTCATGTTGACTGCCTTTTTTGCATCCCGCTGCGCATTTTGAAAGGAGGTGGTCGCCTTGATTGCCAGCAACTGACCCCAATTTTCGCAGGCAGACTGCACCCGCAGCCTGTCTATTTTGTTGCCGCAAAAGCGGAGAAAGTGAGAAGTATATGAGGGTATTTGGCAAAATCAACATCATCGGGCTGGATAACGGCTACGGGAACATCAAGACGGCGAACGGCATTTTCCCGGCGAGCGTTACTTGCTGCGAGACCGAACCGGCGCACGCGCAGGACATGCTGGTGTACGATGGCAAGTATTACGTCATCGGCGCGGGGCATCGGGAGTTCACGCTCGATAAGGTCGGCAATCAGGATCATTACCTGCTGACGCTGGCGGGCATCGGGCAGGAGCTGTGGTGCAATCAGCTGACCACGGCGGCTGTTCATCTGGCGGTCGGACTGCCGCTGACGTGGGTCGGCGACCAGCGCGAGCAGTTCCGCGCCTATTTGTCGCAAAACCGCCATGTGGATTTCAACTGGCGCGGCATCGATTACCATGTTGATTTGGTCGGCGTGGACGTGTACGCGCAGGGGTATTCCGCCGTCATTCCCGAACTGCGGAAATTCACCGGGGCGAACATGCTGTGCGATATTGGCAACGGCACCATGATTGTCATGGCGATTAACGACCGCAAGCCGGTGCTGGAGCAGTGCTTCACGGAAAAGTACGGCACTTACCAGTGCGTGCTGAAGGCGCGGGAAGCCTTGACGCGGCTCTGCGGACGAACCGTGCCGGACGTGACCATCGAGCAGGTGATGCGCGAGGGCACGGCTGATGTTGCGCCTGAATATGTGCAGGTCATCCGCGAAGCGGCGGCGGACTACGCGGCGGAAATCATGCGCAAGCTGCGCGAGCATGAATATGACCCCAAAACGATGCGGCTGTGGATTGTGGGCGGCGGCGGTTGCCTGATTCGCAACTTCGGGCAGTATGACCCCAATCGCGTGACCATCATCGGTGATATTCACGCCTCCGCCAAGGGGTACGAGTATCTGGCGGAGCGGCGTTTGCAGCGTGAGGCGAGGGCGCGGTGAAAGAGATTCTGCGCACGACGATTCGCCTGTATGCGGAGAAACCCGCCGACCGGGAGGCGCTGCGGCTGCTGCGTCAAGTGCGGGAAGAACAGCACTTGCGCTATGCAGATGCTATCGTGGCGGCGGTCAATGCACACTATGGGCAAGCGCGGCAAGGCGGCTTCGATCATCAGCAGCGGGAGGAAATCCGCGGCATTGTCCGCGAAGAGATGGCAGCATCATCCGCGTCTGTGTTCAACCTGCTTCGATGTGCTGGGCAAACACCGGCAGAGACATCGGAGGACGCGAACGCGCCGGACGAGAACGATCTCGACAATCTGCTGGATATGATGGGCAACTGATGCGAAAGCGCACCAAATTTCTTTCTGCTGATGCGCGGAGAAACTTGGATGGCATCCGAGAGCATCAAATGCGCACCAGCGGGCATGAGCATTCAGCGGGCGGCAAACCCGCCGGAGTCCAGAGGCGGAGCACTTTGGTCAGTGTTCAGAGGCGAAGCCTTTGACCCACAGGGAGGCGCGCCGACCGAAAAAGTGATGCTGTGCGTCACTTTGTAGTGGGTAGTCTCTGCCGCAATCAGAGGGGCTCGGTCGCTGCGCTCCCGCCGCCCGCAAGCAAGGAGGTACTATACGAGCAAAATCAGAGCAACCCGGCACAACGGTCGTGCCGGAAAGAACGGTGTGTTCACCACCAAGCACAATGACCGCAATTTTGACGTAACCCACGCCGAACACATCCATCCGGCGAAAACGCAGGAGAACGTCTATTGGGACTGGCTGAATGGAATGCGCACAGGCGAAAGAAGCGCCGACGTTCCTTCCTTTGAGGAGGTCGAGCGGATTTTTTTCGAGCGGCATTATTCCGATTATGTCGCGGGGCAGTGCGCGCGCAACGCCCAGCGCCGCCACACGGAGCGCAACCGAACCGTAGAGCAGATTCGCCGCGACAAGCGCACCTGTCCGGAAGAAACCATCTTCCAGTTCGGCAAAGAGGGCAGCGGGGCGACGCCGGAGCAGCTGCTGACCATTTTCACGGCATTCAAGCAGCAGTTCGAGGAGCGCTACGGCAAACACGTCCACATGCTGGACTGGGCGATGCACTGCGACGAAACGACGGTGCACATTCAGGAGCGCCACTGCTTCGACTATGTGAACAAGTACGGCGAGGTCGAGCCGAAGCAGGAAAAGGCGCTGGCGCTCATGGGCATTCCGCTGCCGCAGCCGGACAAGCCGCCGGGACGCTACAACAACCGCAAAATCACCTTCGATGCCATGAATCGGCTGATGCTGATTGAAATCGCGAAGGCGTGCGGCCTGGACATTGAGGAGCAGGTAAAGTACGGCGGCAGGAATCATCTGGAAAAGCTGGATTACATCATTGCCAAGCAGCTCGAAACCATCCGGAATCAGCAGAAGCAGCTGACCGCGCAGAATCAGCAGATTCAGGCCCTGACTGCGCAGATTGCCGAGAAGGATGCCGAGCTGGACACGAAGCTGTTCCGCCTGTCCGATGTGGATTTGCTGATTGAACAGGTCACGGACATTTGCTACGAAAAAGCCGTGACCGCCGTCAGCGAGAGCATGAGCAAAACGGCGCTGGACAAAGCGGCGGCGGGCGTTGACCGCACCATTCGAGCGGCAAAGTCGCCCAGCAGTGGGCTTGGCGTTCCCTTCATCGGCGTGGTGGAGACGTGGCTGGGCAAAGCGAGGGAGGATGTGTTCAGCGCGCTGCTTTCGATGGCGGATGACGTGCGGCGACGGCTGCTGTCGCCCACCATGCACGAAATCATGAAATGCAGCATTGCGGAGACGGCGCGCCCAGCCGTGGTGGAAAAGCTGCGCCCCAAACTGCGGGATGATGCCTATCCGAAGAAGCGCCCCGATGCGTGGGCGCGATAACCATTGCAGGAGATGAGCACATGAGCGACAACACGAAAATTGACTGGTCGCCGCCGATGCCGGACGACCAGATGGCCGCCGCCTACCAATCTGTACAAGCCAAGTTGACCCACACCGCTGGCGGCGAGGTGCGCAATACGCTGCAAAACTTCGTCACGGCGCTGACCCATGATCCGGTTTTTGCCGGAAACATCCGCAGAAATCTGTTCAAGGAACGCATGTCGATGACCCGCCCCGTCTGGTGGACGCGGAAAAGCGACATGATTGACGACATGGATGTTGCGTTCCTGCGGCTGTATCTGGAAGAACACTACGGGCTGCGGTCGGAAAAGCTGATTTATCCGGCGCTGAACATCGTGTCCACCGCGCAGGGGTTCCATCCGGTGCGGGACAGGCTGAACCGCCTCGTCTGGGATGGCGTGCCGCGCGTCCGGGTGGCGCTGCACCATTTTCTTGGCGCGGAAGTGAGCGACACGAACGAAAAGTACCTGCGCACGTTCATGCTCGGCGCGGTGAACCGGGTGTTTCATCCCGGCTGCAAGTTTGAGCTGATGCTGGTGCTGGTGGGCGGGCAAGGCGCGGGCAAAACCACCTTCATCCGCTTCCTTGCGCTGGAGCCGGAATGGTTCACGGACGATGTCAGCAAACTGGACGACAAGGAGATTTATCATCGGCTCAACGGGCATTGGATTTGCGAACTTTCGGAGATGGTCGCGACGGCGAACGCCAAAAGCATCGAGGATATCAAGTCTTTTCTCAGCCGCGACAAGGATTTTCTGCGGATGGCATACGACCGATACGGCGGCGATCATCCCCGGCAAAGCGTGTTTGCCGGCACGACCAACCGCATGGATTTCCTGCCGCTGGACAGAAGCGGCAATCGGCGCTTTCTCCCGGTGACGGTGGATGCGTCGAAAGCCGACTGCCATATTCTCGACAATCCGGCGGAGTCCCGGCACTATTTCGAGCAGCTTTGGGCGGAAATCATGGTGCAGTACAAGTCCGGCGCGTACAGCACGCACTTGTCCAAGGCGGATGAAGACGCGTTGCGCAAACAGCAGCAGGATTATTGTCAGGAGGATACGCTGGCGGGGCGCATCTACGCATGGTTCGAGACGTTCGAGCAGGACAAGGTCTGTACTTTGCAGATTTACCGGGAATGTCTGGCGCATCCGCTTGATGAGCCGAAGAATTACGAGACGCGCGAAATCCGCGAAATTGTGGACAGCGGGATAGCCAGCGGCGAAATCAGCGGCTGGCAGAAGTTTCGCAATGCCCGCAAGTTTGCCAAGTATGGGCGGCAGTATGGCTGGGAGCGAATCCCGCCGCCTGCACAGCTGACGTTTGGCGGCTGCACCGTCGTGGACGAAGAACCGCCCTTCTGACATGTTGCCTATCATCCGAATGTCAGGGAATAGCCGCAGAATCCCCGCTGCGGCAAGGTGTTTCGCGGCTTGACATGCCGGACATATCCAAATCAGCAAAACAAATTGTTTCAATAAAGAAGAGACGCAGAAAAGGTTAGCATCCGGCGTGTCAGCATGTCGGATATGGCCCTGCGTCTCCATTTCGGAGGTGAATCTATGTTCAATCGCGTTCCAGCGGACGAACAGCCGGAAGAAAATCAAGCGGAGTCCGCGCACAAAGTCCCCAAAATGACGCTGACGATGGCGGAGCTGGCAGACGAGCTGCACATTTCCCTGCCCACGGCGCGGAAGCTGGTGCGAAAATCAGGCTTTCCCGCGTTCAGCATCGGCAGCAGGATTCTCATCAACCGGGAAGGGCTTCAGCGCTGGCTGGATGGTCAGCCGCCGATTGCTGGCACCTGAATTTTTTCGCAAAATGTACTTGCCCCGTGCTGTGATGTGTGCTATGATCATCGTAGCACCTTGACAATTGAATCAGCATACACAGCACGGGGCGATTGATAAGGAGGAACATCAATGCCTCGTCAGAAATTAACCCAACGTACCGACGGCTACTTCAAGGTGAAGTACGGTGAAGTACCATGATAAGCAGTTTTACGGCAAAACGCAGGCGGAAGCTATGAAAGCCCGCGATGCGTACAAGCAGAAAGAGCAAATGGGGCTCAGCCACGACCTCGAAGGAATTACCTTTTTGGATTATGCGCTGAACTGGCTGGAAATTTACCGCTCCGATTGCAGCGTGCCATTGCAGAAGCAGTACGCCAGCATGATTCGCTTTGCCGCCGACCACACGCGGAAGCGGTTCATCTGCGACATCAACGCGAACGACTTGCAGGCCATCTTCAACAAGCTGAGCTGCTATTCCTCGTCCTATGTGAGCAAGTTTGCCTCGCTCATGAACGGCATCTTCCGCAACGCAGTGTCCAACGGTGCGCTGATTCGCAATCCGATGGCGGGCGTGCAGCGTCCCAAATGCAAGAAAACGGGCGGACACCGCTGCTTGGAGCCGTGGGAACGGGCACTGATTCGCAGTACATGGCAGGAGCACGACTTCGGCCTGGCGGCGATGGTGATGCTCTACACCGGCTTCCGCAGGGGAGAAATGCTCCACCTGAACATCGACCGCGATGTGGATTTCGAGAAAAAGACGATTGCCGTCCGCGGCGCTGTGTCGTTCAGCGAAGGCAATCGCCCGAAGCTCACGAAGGGCAAAACCGCTTCCGCCATCCGCACTGTGCCGCTGCTTCCTCCGCTGGAAGAGGCGCTGAAAGGGCGGCACGGGCTGGTTTGCCACAAGGAGAACGGCGGCATCATGTCGCAGTCCGCCTTCGCGTGCAAGTACGAGTCGTACATCACCTTCTTGGAGACGAAGCTCAACGGCATCCACAAGCGCTGGTACGGCAAAACCAACGAGCAGAAGCAGCTCTTGGCGGAGGGCAAGCTGCCGCCGTGGAAGGAAATCAACATCCGCTGCCACGATTTCCGCGTGGAGTTCTGCACAAGAGCCTACTACGCGCAAGTGCCGCTCAAAACGCTGCAAAGCTGGATGGGACACGCCGATGCCGACATGATTCTCGCCATCTACACGAAGCTGGACAAGGAGCAGGAGCGGACGGATGCCGCGAAGATGGTCAATTACCTGACCCGCTTGGAAGTGGATTCCGCCGCCGAATGAGAGAGCGCCGACGAATTCCCGCAATTTTATAACCCCGCCGGTACAGCGGCATGTCCCTGAAAGCGGCTAATTTCAAGGGATTCCGGGCAAATTTTATAACCCCGTTATAACCCCATTGCCCCCTGAAACGGCGTGAAAATAGGCGAAAATGCGGTTTTCGGGGAGGAAAAGGGGCAGAAGCTCGGGAGCAACGGAATCTGTGCTGCTTGCAAAATCATGTGCTATACGGCATAAATTCCAACCATAATAGACGAAAATCTGCCCGAAAGTACAAAAAAAGAAGCGATTTTTCAATCGCTTCGATGTCTGGGTGAGAAGATTCGAACTTCCGGCCTCTTGAACCCCATACGCCGAAGTGACTTGCGAATGCGAAAAAACACTATATGTTGTGTATGAATGAATTGACGATGACCGTATGTAGTATGCTGCGGCTGGAAAAAGGGCGCGTGTTGTTGGCAGAAATGCTGTTGACACGCGCCTTTTTTTTGTGCGGTCAGCGCGGGGGAAGGGTGGTCAGGAGCTGGGCGGTTGCGGTGGTGACGTCGGTTTCGTCGATGTGGGTGTAGATGTTCGCGGTGGTGTCGTAGTCGGCGTGACCCATGAGGTACTGCTGTGTGGCGGCATCGACCCCGGCGCGGCGCAGAAGCAGGAGGTAGGTGTGGCGCAGGCGGTGCGGGGTAGCGTCCGCCATGGCGGGAATGTCCTCTTGCAGCTGTGCCCAATGGCGCTTGATGGAGGTGTATGGCAGGGGCGTGGTGCGGTTGTAGAGCACATAGTTATCCGGCGCACCGGGCGTTCCCAGCTGTTCGCGCAGAATGGGAAGGAGGGGCAGTTTCCGGTGTCCTGCCTTGGTCTTGGTGTCGCCGATCTGCGTGGTGCGGTTGCCGATATAGACCGCCGCGCGGCTGACGGTGATGATGCCGCGTTCGAAGTCGATGTCCTTCCAGCGCAGGGCGACCGCCTCGCCGCGGCGCAGGCCCGTGTAGAGCATGAGCAGGGGGAGGATGCCGTACTTGTGGTGCGGGGCGGCGGCGGTGATTGCCTCGACCTGCTCCATCGTCAGGGGGAGGCGCTCTTTCTGCGTCCCCTTGGGCGGCTCCATCTGGTCAACGGGGCTGCGGCGAATCAGGTCATCCATGACGGCGCGGGCGAAAACCTGCCGGAGAGTCAGCATCACCTTGTCGATGGTGGACTTGGACATGCCGTCGTACTGCAAAATCAGCTCTTGCAGCTCATCGGCGGTGATTTCGTCGATGCGGCGGCCGCCGATGACGGGGAACAGGTGGTGACGCATGGCGTTCTCGTACATGGCGCGGCTGCTCTCGCGGATTTTGGGCTGCTTGTACAGGCGATACCAGCGTGTGGCGTACTCCTCGAAGGTGGGGCAGACCGGCGCGGGTGTCGGGGCACTTTGGCTGACGATGGACTCGACCATCACGGTCAGGCGCGCGACGGCGGCGGTGAGGGCAGCGAGGGTCGCTTGGGTTGCGTCGGCGGACGATGTCGGGGCGGGAATGGGGCAGGACGGCACAGAAAGAGGGCTGGGGGCTGTTCTGACGTCGGGGACGGGAATTTGGTCATCCGAAGCGCGGGACGGCTCTACGGGGCTTGCAGATGCCTTTACGGGCGTTTTGCCTTTTCGACGGCGCGAATCTGCGCCGGGAGTGGGGCAGGGCGGCACAGAAAGGGGGCTGGGAGACGCTCCGATGTCGGGGACGGGAATTTGGTCATTCGGAACGCGGGACGGCTCTACGGGGCTTGCAGATGCCTTTGCGGGCTTGCGGCGGTGATGTGCCCTGTCGTACTCCTGATGAATGCGGGCGATTTCGGCATCCAATTCTTCCTGGGAATAGGCGGATGCCCACTTGTAGACGGGTTTTCCCTGTTTGTCGCGACCGAGGTTGACGCGGGCGCGAAGTCGTTTTGACATGATGCTCCTCCGATCAGGGGCATCTGTTTGCTGTTTTTGAAGGTCAAATTTGGTCAAAGCGACGTTGCCTTGCCATGCAACATTCACTTACCCTTAGGGTTATTTTCTTCGGGCATGGAAATGCCCAGCGTCCGGCAGATCAGCCGCTGCTGTTCCGCATCGAGGGCGCGGTAGGAGGCGAGTAGTTCCTGCTCGTGGCGATTCATGCGGGTGTCCTCCTCATGCGTGCTGTTTGTTCTTTTTTTGTTTTTCGTCGGGGTGCTTAATGCCGACCATACGGCAGACCATCTGCTGCTCCTGCGATGACATGGCGTGATAGGCATCCAGCAGCGCTTGGTCGTGCGGCGGCAGGGACGGCAGCGGCTGTCCGTGCTCGCCAATACGGACAATTTCACCGTTTGCCAGCGCATCGACGCTGATGTGCAGAGCTTGACAGAGTTGCAGGATGTTTGTAAAGCTGGAATTGTTGAAGCCGCGATTGAAAAACGCGGTCACGGTAGATGGAGATTTACCTATCGCGGCGGCGAAAGCGCGGAGACTCCCATAGTGTGTGACGATATACTCTCTCACTTGCTCTTCGATACTCATGTACTCACCTCCCTTCTCTCATAGGATAGCAGACAATCCACGATAAATCAAGGAAAGTATACGAAATTTCGTACTTAATCACGCAAAAATCGAATAGAATGTGCAAAATTGTGCTCAAAACCCACTTGACAATCAGCACAATTTCACTTATACTGATTGCGAAGATGACCAAAATTGTGGTCAAACGGAGGTGCGCATGTTTCGGAATCTAAGCGCTGAAATGGCGCGTCAGGGGTACACCATCGGGAAGCTGGCGAATGCGCTGGGCATTACGCCAGGGACACTCAGCCAGAAGCTGAACGGCAAGAGCGAGCTGACGCTGCGGCAGGCGGCGGACATTAAGCGGATTCTGCAAGTGGATCTGCCGCTGGAAGTGCTGTTCGAGAGGACGACGATATGAAAGAGCAGACCAGCGCGGAATACCTGCGGGAGGCCCGCAAGCGCAGGAAGATGAGCAAGCGGCAGGTCGGCGCAATGATGGCGCGGATGTGCGAGATGCAGAGCGGCATCCTGCCGATGTGGCGGATGAGCGCGGACGGGCATCAGGCCGCCTTGCAGCGGATGGAGCGGCAATCGCAGTTCTGCACCTGGGAGGACAGCCGCTTGATCGCGGAAATCCTCCAAGTGGGCGAGGAAGGCGCGAACCGCATCCTGACGACGCGGGATGTTCGGACAGCCATCAACCATGCGCGGCACATCAGCGTGGTCAGCCTCGGCGGACGGGTTGCGGTCGCGATCCGGCGGCGGGATGACCCGCGCGGCTGCGCCTTCGTCGTCACGAAACGCGAAGAGCTGAGCGTCATCTACGACCGGCATCGGCGCGACGCAAAGACACGCGACACGCCGGCGCTGACGCTGGCGGATCTGCGTGCAAAGGACTGGTGTCTGTGCTACGCCGCCATCGAAGCGCCGTTGTACACAACGTGGCGTGCGAACCTCATCGGCAAAACGCCGAAAGACGGCTACTGCCTTGTCTGCGTCCGCTGGCGCGGACATGTGCTGGACTTGTGACGGAAGGGGAGACAGGAATGCAACTGAATCAGGCAATCGAACGCGCCTTGCGCGCAACGGAACACAGCGGACGATGGCACTGCGTCTTCCGGCCGGATATGCTGGAACTGCGCTACATCGTCGCACGCCAGGATGATTTGTGGACGGTGCGCGGGGCGCTGGTGGCGAACAATGCCTGGGCGCGGTCGGAGCGGCTTCCGCTGGCGCTGGAGGATTTTGCCGCGTCGGACTGGCAGATGGAAATGTGCGACGAGGGGATTCAGGCCGGAACGCGCGACTGCCTGCTGTTCACGGGCAGCGAAACGCGGGTCAAAGACAGCGTGACGGGCAGGACGGCGCTGATCCCCATCATGCCGGACTTGCAGCGGGGACGGGCAGCGCTGGCGAACCAGCAGCGGTGAAACCGATGAGAAACACAGAAAGGGCGGGATAAACGCATGATTGATATGCAAACGTTCCTGTCGAATTTCCAAAGCGTCAAGAAAATTAGCGGGGGATACATGGTCAAATGCCCCTGCCATAACGATAAAACAGCGAGCTTGTCCGTTGGCATGGGCGAAAAGGGGATTGTGCTGCACTGCATGGCGGGGTGCGATTCCAGCGACATTGTGCGCGCACTGGGACTGACGTGGCGTGACCTCTGCACGGATGAGGTGCAGCGCGAGTGGCAGACGGCGCATCCGGCAGGCGCTGCGAAAACGCAGCAGAAGGCGCAGAAATCCACAAAACCCGCAGCGGAAATCACCACGAAACCGCCGAAAAAGATTCCTGCCGACCTCAACCGGCTCAAAATCGGGGGGACATATGCCCAAAAGGACGCACCGCCGGAAACCATCACGGCGATGTATGAGTACACCGATGCCGACGGCGCGCCGCTACTGCGCGTGTACCGGACGGACAAGAAGTCGTTCCCGACGATTCACTGCGACGGCGGGAAGTGGTTTTGGGGCGACGGCGGGCGACACAATGTGCTGTATCACCTGCCGGAAGTGGTCAAAGCGGTGCAAGACGGCAAAAAAGTGCTGATTGTAGAGGGCGAAAAGGACGTGGAGACGCTCCGGACGCTCGGTTACGCTGCCACGACGAACAAGGGCGGCGCGGGCAAGTGGAGCGAGGAGCTGTCCAAGCACTTCAAGGGCGCGGATGTCGTCATCATCCCGGACATGGATGAGCCGGGCGAGAAACACGCGAAGCTCATCCTGCGCGAACTGCAGAAAACAGCCAAGAGCGTCCGCATCACCTACCTGCGAAAGCAGAAGGCGACTTCGCCGCTTCCGCCCAAGTCGGACGTTTCGGACTTGGTGAAAGTCCTCGGCGCGGTAGAAGGCAAGCAAGTCCTTGAAAACCTGATGGCGATGTCGCCGGTGCTGGCGCGGAACATTGAGGGCGGCGACTATGAGGACTATTTCGTCGGCATCAGCGGGTGTCATGTGCGCTCTGGCTGCATTTTCAGTCCGACGGCAGAGGGCGATGAACGTCCGCTGAGCAATTTCGTCGCACTGCCGGTGGAGCAGGTGAGCATCGATGACGGCGAAGGTCAGCTGCGGCAGGAATTTGTCATCGAAGGATGGAGCAGCACGGGCATGAAGCTCAAAGCGCTGCGCGTCCCGGCGGAATCGTTCGCGAAGATGAACTGGGCGATTGAGGGCTGGGGGCTGAACGCCGTCATCTACGAAGGCAACGGCGTGGCGCAGAAGCTCCGGCGAATCATCCAGAGTGCAGGCGTTGCCGCCGCGATTCAGCGCACGATGTATTCGCACACCGGCTGGCGCGAAATCGACGGGAAAGTCTGTTTCCTGCACGGCGGCGGCGCAATCAGCGCGGCGGGCGACGTTGAGGCGGACGTGCAGCTGGATTTCCGGCTGGGGCGGTACAGGCTGGACGGGCTGCGCGAAGGGGAATGGCTCGAAATGATGGGGCGCGAAAAGGCGCTGCCGCTGTGCCAGAGCGCGACACTGCGCCTGATGGACGTTGCGACGCTGCGAGTCGGTGTGCCGCTTGTGGGGTACTTGTTCCTGTCGCCGCTGACGCTCTTCCTGCGGAAAGTCGGCCGGAAGCCAAGCGTCGTGCCGTTCGTGCGCGGGACAACCGGTATGGGCAAAACGTCCATCGTCACGCTGGCAATGAACCACTTCGGCTACGATTTCCGCTTCGAGGGAGATCAGCCGGGCAGCTTCAATGATTCCATCGCGTCAATGGAACGCAAGCTGTTCATCCTGAAAGATTTGCCGCTGCTGGTGGACGACTACAAGACGGTGGCGGATGCGCGGCAGATGTCGGCGCGCCGGGCGCTGGAAGAAAACATCATCCGCATGGTCTGCGACGGATTGAAGCGCAGCAGAATTTCGGCGGACATGACGGCACAGCACGACTATCCGGCGCGCGGGCTGTGCATCCAGACGGGCGAAGAGCTGCCAAGCGAGACCGGCGACAGCAACATTGCCCGCTTGTACGTCATCAACTTGGCGGCGGGGAACGTGCCGCTGCCAACCAGCGATGCCGCGCCGGAGCGGAAAGCAGAGATGCAGGAACTCTGGCGGCTGGCGAAGGAGGGCGCATTGAACGAGAGTATGCGGGGCTACATTGCGTATCTGGCGGGGCAGGCGGACAAACTGCCGGTTCGCCTTGATGCGCTCTACCGGGAGATGTTCGACGAAGCCAGCAGGCGCGTTTCTGGCACACATGCGCGCTTGCCCTCGGCAGTCGCGTACATCATGCTGGGTGTACGGATGATGGTGGAGTACATGGCGCAGCCGGGCGGTGTGCTGGACGGCGTGACGGACTTCGAGGAGGTCATGCGCCCGTACTGGAATGCCGTCAGCGCGAACAGTCAGGAGCAGCGCGAAGCCATGACCAGTCAGGCACCGACGCAGGTTTTCCTTGCGACGATGCGTGAACTGCTCATGTCAGGCAAGAGCGTTGTGCTTGATATGGGCATTGCGAATCAACCGACAACGCCGCCGATCGGGATGATTGGCTACCGTGATGCGGAAAAGTATTACTTCATTCCGGGTGCGGCTTACGGCGCGGTCTGTGAGAGCCTGCGGGTGCAGGGCGCGACGATGGCGGTCGGCAAGACCACGCTGCTGCGCCAGCTGGCAGAGGAAGGCATCAGCCAGCGAAGTACCAAGGGCGAAACGCTCCAGCAGATTCGCCGCGGCGGGGTGCATGGGCGCTATCTTGTGGTTGCACGCAGCATTCTGGACGACGAAAAGACACCGGAGCAGGCGAAAACGCTTGCAAAGGGGCATCAGCTGGGCATGGAAGAAATCGACGAAATGCCGGACAATCCGTTCTGACGGGGAAAGGGGCGAATGCGGATGACGACGGTTGAGGCGCTGACCGCCAGCAAGAACACGCTGACGGCAATCCAGCAGATGGAGGACGTGATGAAGGCATCGGACAAGCTGCTGGAAGGGCAGGACACGCCGCTGATGGAAGCGCGGGAGGTCAGCATCGTGATGGAAATGCTGCACAACCGGGCGAGGCGCTATCAGACGGTTGCGTCGGCGGGCATGTGGGGGCTGAGTATGCGGGAACAGTGCGTCCTGCACAGCTACTACCTCTGCGGCAAGACAATCCGGGAAATTGGCGAAGCGTTTGGTCTGCGGGAACGCATGGTCAAGCAGATTAAATCGGACGCGCTGGCGAAGCTGGCGCAGAAAGAGGGGTAAACGATGGCGACAACGACGAAGTACACCTGCGATCGGTGCGGCAAGGAACTGGAAAAGGCGGGGGAGAAGGTCTACATCACATGGCTGGGGCACTTACAGACGCATGTGGTGAAGGAACTCTGTCCGGCGTGCTTTGAGGAAACGCTGGGCATGAAAGTGCCGGAGGAGAAGCAGGATGAATAAGACGATTCTCATCGGCAACCTGACCCGTGACCCGCGCATTGCGATGACATCCTCCGGCAAGCGCGTGGCGCAGATGGACATTGCCTGCAACCGCGCAGGCCGCGATGGTCAGCAGACGGCGGACTACTACCAGATTTCGTTCTGGGAAGAGCGTGCGAAGCTGGCGGAAACGCTGCACAAGGGCGACAAGATTCTGGTCGAGGGGCGGCTGACGGCGCGCGGCTATCAGGGCAAGGACGGCACGATCCGCGCCGCGCTGGAAATGAGCGACCCTCGCTTGGAGTATCTTTCGCCGCGCCGGACGGTGCAGGAGGACGCGCCGACTGCGCCGGTTGACCCGGAAAGCGGCATGGAACAGGCAGAACCGGACGATTGCCCGTGGTGACATAGAAAAGCGCCTGCTGTGCGGGGAACACAGCAGGCGCGGGGGAAAGTCACTTGACCTCAGCGGTCAGCATTTCTTTGAGCCGCCCGGCGCTTTCGATGATTTCGAGAAGCAAAGCGTCGTCGATGCGGTCGGTTTTCGATTGGAAGTTGCTGCGCTGGCAGATGATATTCAGCGCTTCACCAATCAGGTCAACTTCTTGAAGAATCTGTTTTGTGTCCATCATGAAAATACCCTCCTATGTTCGCAAAATCTTGACTTTTTGCGTCCGGGATGGTATGATAAAAAAGGATTTCATACCGTCCTCGGACGCTGTGACTTTCGGGATAACGTGGCTGTTAGTCTTGGTCGGATGGGCAGTCACGTTATTTTTTCGTTTTGGCGTAAAGCTGTTGGATGGCGTTGCGGACAACAACGGACTTGGGTTCGTTGTAATGTTTGGCAAGCTCTTCGAGAATCTCGGATGTTTCGCGGTCGATGCGAACGCGCAATTCGAGATTTTTCGGATTCACAGCTTTCGGACGTCCCGTTCGTGGACTCATATAAACACCTTCTTTCTCTGTCCACGACTGTATTATATAAATGTCGCGGCAAAAAGTCAACCCCTTCTGTTGACTTTTTCTTTCGCGAATGGTATGATACAGATAGGGAATCGTAGAGAACGGAGGTGCAGTAGCATGTTGTCACGCAGGGAAGTAGAACAGGCGATTCGCGGTCTGCTGGGGAAATATCATGCGGATTACGCGATTCTGTTCGGGTCGTATGCGCGTGAATCCGCCAATGCGAACTCGGATATTGACGTGGTGCTGGTCGGCGGGGCGCATTTCCGCGCACGGGATGTCTTTGCCTTCGGGGAGGAGCTGCGGCAGCTGACGCACAAGGATGTTGATGCGTTCGAGCTGCGCGAAATTAACCGCGAATCCGACTTTTACCGGACGGTGATGCGGGAAGGGGTGCGAATCGCGTGAAAAAGACGGACTTGGAGCGCCTGCGGAAAATCGTCACGACGTGGGATAGCCTGTCGGCGCAGATGGCGCAGCGGAACATCACACGCGAAGTGCTGATGACGGATGAGTTCGCGCAGTGGGCAGTGACAACGCCGCTGTACAACATCGGCGAACAGGTGTATCAGCTGACGCGGGGACTGAAAGCGAAGTACCCGGAACAGCCGTGGAATGCCGTTTCCGGGATGCGCCATCGTTTGGTGCATGAGTACGAAGGCATCAACTGGACGATGATTGTCGAAATCGTGTTCGAGGATATGCCGGGATTCGTGCAGGATGTTCGGAAAATCATTGCAGAAATCGAAGAAAACGAATAGAAAAAGCGTGCCGCCTTTCGAGGACAGCACGCTCTTTCTGTTATTCCGCCAGAAACGCTTCAATAGCGCGTTTGAGAATCTGCGCCTGCGGGATACCCTCGGCAGCGCACTTGGCTTTGAATGCCGCTGCCATTTCCTTCGGCACGCTCAGGCTGATGCGGTCATATACCTTCTCATTGTAGCGCCGTTTGACGTCGGTCGAGGTGTGTGTCTTGCGCTTCTGCTTCTCCGGTTCACTCATGTCCAAAATCCCCCTTGACTTTTTACCCGCCGTCGTGTAGAATGATGGAGGAGGGAAGCGGCGGCGGGTATCCTCTTACCGCTTCCCCGTGTGTCAGCCTAAGCTGTTGCGGAGCTTAGGCTTTTTTGTTGTCGTTCAGAAGTTCTTCCAGATGCTTGACGATGGTTTCCTTGTCAGGAGCTTGCTTTGCGTAAGCAAGCAATTCGCGCATGATGAAGCGGAACTGGTAATCGGTCATTTGGGATTCCTCTCTTTCGTTTTGATTCATGTTTGACACCCGCCTTTCTGTCAGCTCTTGCTGACACATATATTATAACATACTAATTGTAGTATGTCAAGAGGGAAAATGAAGTTTTTTCAGGAAAATTGCAAACTTTTTCTCACCTTGACTGCACGGGTGGTGTTGGTGCGACAATCTGCGCGTGGGGCGTACCCCATCCGCCGAATGCGGTTGACCGCAGCGTGTGTGCCTCCTTCACTTCGTGTCACCTCAGCATGACGCTGACAAGGTGGCTGCTCATCTGGGCTTAGGGGATGAGCGCGGCGGGCGCGCCTTCTGCGGACGGGAGGCGCGCATATTGTCGAAGAAACAGGCAGACCCGTTTTATTTGTCGCAGCCTTGGAAGGCGATTCGAGTGGCTGCCTTGCAGCGCGACCATTATTGGTGCCAACGATGCCAGAAGCGACCGGCGAAGATTGTCCACCACCTGATTCCACGCACGGTTGACCAGTCGCTGGAATTGGAGCTGGACAACCTGCAAAGCGTCTGCGTGATCTGCCACGAACAGGTGCATCCGGAGAAGGGTGCAAGCAAACAGCCGAAAAAGCAGCCTGATTTGACGGGCATCCGGGTTATTAGTATCAAGTGAGGGGAGAACATGAATCGGACAGAAACGGGATACAAGCTGCCGGGAGAGCGGGCGCATACGGCGCGGATGCTGCTGGAAGAAGAGGTCGCCAGCCGATATGGGGAAATTTTGCCGCATCAGCAGGCGATTTTGGACGCTTACGAGCAGACGGAGGCGCTTCGCCTGCGTGCAGTGGACGACGTGGCGACGAACGGCCTGCGCGAAAGCTACACGTCCGGCCGCCAGCGCGTCGTGCGCAAGAATGTCGCGTATGAACAGGCGCTCCGGGCAGCGGCATCCTTGACGAAGCTCATTGCCGCGCTGAAGCTGGACACAAAGAAAGCTGCACCTGATGAGGCAGGTGATGGCGAGGATGAGGACGACGACCTGGACGACTATTGACCCGCATATTGCCGCAGCAGAGGAGCGCATTTGTGCGGACTGGAATCGTCTGCATGGCGATGCTGACCCGCGCATATGGGCATACATTGACGATGTACTTAGCGGGCGCGTGCTGGCGTGTCAAAAAGTCCGGCTTGCCTATGAGCGATTTGTGCGTGACCTGATGCACGAAGAAGAGGGCAATTTCCCGTGGCGGTTCGACGCGGAAAAAGCATCGAAGCCGATTCGGTTCGTCGAAAAGTTCGTCCGACCGCAGGGGGATTATGACCGCCTGACGCTGATGCCGTGGCAGTGCGCCTTTTACGCGGCGCTGTTCGGCTGGGTCAGCAAGAAGGACGGGACACGCAAGCACAACAAATGTTTGCTGATTGTCGGCAGCGGCAACGGCAAAACGCCGATGATTGCGGGCGCGGCGCTGTACAGCGTCAGCCAGGAAGGTATCAAGAACGCCGAAATCGACGTCCTGGCGAACAGCAAACCGCAGGCGCGGATTTTCATGCACGATGTCAATGCGGCAATCGGCGCGTCACCGGCGCTGTCGAAGAAGTTTCGCGCCCTGCGCTCCTGCGCGGAATACTATGCGGACGGGCAGTCAGACAAGGGACGCAGCGCAACGCCGGATAGCGTGATCCAGGCAATGTCAAACCGTGCGTCGCTGCTTGACGGTCTGCGGCCGACGTGGGGCGTACTGGATGAGCTGCATGAGATGCGCACCTATGATGCCATCGAGCAGATGCGCCGGTCGCTGGACAAAGCCTCGGACGGTCTGCTGCTGATGATGTCCACGATGGGGTATGTGCTGGACGGTGTGTTGGTCAGCGAATATCGGCTTGCTGACCAAATGCTCAAAGGCAGCGGCAATGCGGCGGTGAATGACCGCGAACTGGCGCTTATCTATGAAATCGACGAACAGGATTCGCCGGAGGATTCCAGCAAGTGGGTGAAGGCAAACCCATCGCTGGGCGTACTCCTGCATCTGGACAAGCTGAAGCAGCGCTGGGAGGAAGGCCGGGCGATTGCAGATCGGCGTATTGACTTCCTGACGAAAACGCTGAATGTGTTCACGCGGGCAACCAATGCGAGCTTCTTGGACTTTTCGCTGGTGGAACGCAATCGGGATGTTATTGGCCTGGAAGCAGTCAGAGGACGCGAGGCCTTCGGCGGCTTCGACGTAGCTGTCAGCGGCGACCACTGCTCGACGGCGCTGGAAATCCCGCTGGATGACGGTCGCTTCTATGTCATTCCGCACACATTTGTGCCGCGCAAGGTGGCAGAACTGAATGCAGAGCGGCTGGACTACTACGGCGAGGCGATGCAGGGGCGGCTGACGATTGTGGAAGGCGACTATGTGAAACAAGACTGCATCATCGACTGGTTCAGGAAGATGGGCGAGATTTTCGACATCCGCTGCATCGGCTATGACCCAGCGAACGCAACGCTTTTGGTCAAAACGCTGGAAACAATGTTCGCTTGCGAACCGGTCAGACAGGGCGCAATCACGCTTAATGCGCCGATGAAGCACATCAAAGAGCTGTTTACGGACGGAATGATCGTTCACGACCAAAACACGCTCTTCGAGTGGTATCTGAACAATGTCAAGCTGCGGAACGACTTTTCGACGCGGGATAATGAAAACTATGCGCCGAAAAAAGCGGACAAGTACAGCAAAATAGACGCATTTATGGCGTTTCTGGATGCACATACGGTCTGGCTGCGGCACTGCCCGCCGCTCGGAATGGAAAGCGATTCAGGGGATGCGGTGCAAATCTACGATCTTGACCAACTGCTGGAAAATGGAGGTGATGGCATGTGGGCATAATGGCACGGCTGAAATCAAAGTTTTCCCCACGAAAAGCGGGGGAAACTTTCCGGCTTGAACCATCATGGCAAACAACGGCATCACGGCAGATGCAGGACAGTGAAGCGGTTTTCGGTGCGGTGACGCTTCTGGCGAACACGTTCGCCGCCATGCCTATGACAATTCGCAAGGGCTGGGAAGAGGCGAAAGAGCATCCGTTGCATCGTGTCCTGACGTACCGTCCAGCGTCTGGCTATACGCCTTATACATGGATGCAGGGGATGGAGGTCTGCCGGAACGCAACCGGCAATGCATATTCCTACATTTCGCGGGATGGCAGCGGCGCAGTAATGTCGCTGGAACTGCTCAACCCGGCAGAGATTGAGCCGATGCGCGACCGCGACACGGGCGACCTGTGGTATCGCTACATGCCTGCGAAGGATGCGCCAACCATCTATATTCCGGAACGGTCGATGCTGCACGTTCGGCATGTGACAGATAATGCCGACAAGGGCATTAACCCGCTGTCGGTGCTTGCCGGTTCAATGGAGTATGCAGTACAGATGCGCGATTTCTCGCTGAAACAGGCGAAGGGAATTGCGGGTGTGCTGGTGCTGGAAGTGCCGGGCAATCCGGGCGACCAACGAAGCAAGGAAATCGTGGAAGGATTCCTGAAAAACTACGCGCGCAGCAACAATTCGCTGGCGGTTATCGGCGGCGGTGCGAAAATGAGCAGCGTGGAGCGCACCATCTCCGAGGGCCGAATGCTGGAGGTTGACCGGATGATGGTCACGCGTGCGTCGCGTGTCTACGGGATTCCTCCGGCTGAATTGGGCGACTACAGCCAGAGCAGCTATTCTTCGCAGGAACAGCAACAGCTGGAGTTCCTTCAGCGCCTGATCCCGACCGCGAAGATGTATGAGGCGGAAATGCAGATGAAGCTGCTGACGTATCAGGATGTTCAGGATGGCTACCGAATCGAGATTGACTCCTCTGGTCTGACAATCTCGGATGCGCAGACACGCGCGACGGTTGACCAGATGCTTGTCCGATCGGGCATGATGACCATCAATCAGGGCAAGCAGCGCAACGGCTTCCCGCCCGTCAAGGGCGGCGATGTGACCTTTGTCTCCGGCGACCTGCACCCGCTGGAAGACCATTTAGGAGGAGAAGCAGATGGATGACTTTTTCCGTTTCGCAACCATGAAGGGCGGCGGTCATCGCTTGGAGCTGACCGGCCCGATTGTAACCAGCAGACCGTGGTGGTCGGAGGATGGAGAGCAGTTCGCTTGCAGTGCAGAGTTCGATGCACAGCTCAAGGCGCTGGAAGGCGAAGAACTGACTGTCGTGATTGATTCCAACGGCGGGGATGTGGCGGCGGGAATCGCTATGTATGAAGCGCTGCGAAATCGCAAGGGCGAAACGCACTGCCACATTGTGCGCGCATATTCGGCGGCAACGCTGCCGCTATGCGCCGTTCCGCGCCGAAACAGGATGATCTCGCCGGTTGGGACGATATTGATTCACGACCCGGCGACTTCTGCCAGCGGTACGGCGGATGAACTGGACAAGAGCGTGCGCTTCCTGCGAGCTATCAAAACGGCAGTGCTTGCTGCCTATCATGAAGCAACGGGAAAATCAGAGGCAGAGCTTTCCGAAATGATGACGCGGGAAACGACGATGACGGCAGCGAGCGCTGTCGAGAATGGCTTTGCAGAGAGCATCGCGAACCCCGCAGAGAGCGCCCAGATGAGCCACGAACTCATGCAGGTGTACATGGCAGCATCGCATGAGCAGACGCTGCGCATGGCACAGGCTGCCGCAGAGGCGCAGAAGCGAGACAAAGAGCGGCAGGAGTACCTGCGTTTTTTTGAAGGCATCAAATGATGCGATAGCCGGAAACGGCAGAAAGGAAAAGAAAATGGCTACGATGTTTGAACTTCAGGAGCAGATTGCCGATCTCGACCGGACGATTGCGACGGAGCGCCGGAACGGCATTGACATGGCGAGCGATGCCGGTGCGAAGATGGAGGACATTCGTGCCTGCCAGCAGCGCGTGAGCGACCTCGTGGAGCGCCGTGCGATTCTCCAGAAAGAGTGCGACCGCGTGGCGGCGGAATCTCGTGCGCGTGCTGCCCGTGAAGGCGGTCAGGGCGGCGCAGAAATGACGTTTGAGCAGGCGACAGGCATGTACCTGCGTCATCTGGCGACGGGCGGCAAGAGCGAAATCACCAGCATGGCGTATGAACAGCTGGGCGCGATTCCGGCGGGCAGCGAGGATCAAGGCAATGGCTCTGCGCTTCTGCCGAAGAAGCTTTCTGAACGTCTGCTTCTCCAGCCGCAGAAGGTCAACCCCCTGCGCAGCCGCATGGGCGTGACCAACGTGACGGGGCTGTCCCTGCCGAAGCTGGCATTCACCATTGATGATGATTCGTATGCGGCGAAGGATGGCGAAACTGCGAAGGAATTGAAGGGCGCAGGTGAGACGGTTGATTTCGGCCGCCACAAGATGCACTTGATGTGCAAGGTCTCCACGACGCTCCTGCGTTCCTCTCCGCTGGACATTCAGGGCGCAGTGCTGCGCGGGCTGGACAGCGCCATGACGCTCCGCGAACTGCGCAGCATCTTTGCAACGGCTCCTGTCAGCGGCGAAGAAGACATGTCGCTTTACGCGAAGAAGAGTTCCGACTACATCATCAAGCAGATGGAAGCGGAATCTCTGCTCGGCGCGATTGTGGCGGCTGCCGGCGACCTGGAGGACATTTATCAGGATAACGCTTCGATTGCGATGCGCCGGCAGGATTACTATGCGCTGATGATGGCACTGGCGAACGGCTCGGAAAGCCTGTTCTCTGGCAAACCGGCGCAGATTCTCGGATATCCGGTGGACTTCGTGGACAAGGCGACCGTGCCGGTTGTGGGCGATTTCAGCTATCTGCATATCAACTACGACTGCGCGCCGTTCATGGACATGGGCAAGAGCGTGGAAACGGGCGTCACCATCTTCACGGAGGATTGCGTGTATGACATCAAGCGCCTGATGGATGCGGCTTTCCGCCTTGCGACGGTCAAGCCGACCGGCGTGGGCGGCTAATCATGGCAACGGCGGCAGACCTGCTGCGTGACTATGGCTACTTCACGCCTGAGTCATCGCAGCAGGCCTTGATGGACATCTGCCTTCGGGCGGCGAAACAGTATCTCTTTGATGCAGATTTGGTTGAACCGGCAGAAGGCGAAAGTGACCCGCTGTACGACCTTGCTTGCATGATGCTGGCAACGCACTGGTATGACAACCGTGGTGTAATCATTGCGGGAAACGGGTCGGCGATGCTCATTCCCAAGGGCATTGACGCGATACTTGCACAGCATCCGAAAACCCGCAAGACGGAGGAGTAGCCGATGCGTCAAACAGGCGATTTGCACTGTGTGGTGCAGCTCTACCGCCGTGAAGCGAATATCGACACAGGCGACGGACAGGTGGACTATGGATTCCTGTGGCAGAGCTATGCAGAGGTCTACCATCTTAGCGACAAAGCACTGGCAGCAGGCGGCGCTGAATATTCCTCCGGGGTGCTCAGCGTCATCCTGCGAACGCCGCTGCAATACCGCCTTCTGCCGGGTCTGCGTGTGGTGTATGATGGCGGGGCGTATGAGGTGACAGAAGTGCTGCCAGATACGCCTCGGCGTGGCTTCTCGAAGCTGCGCTGTGTACTGACTGAAATGGTGGGGAGTGGTGTGCATGACCTTTGATGTGAACGCATGGCTTGCCAAGCGGCTTCAGGCGGCGGGCATCACCTGCCCCGCCTGCGAAGAGCCGCTGTCTCCAGATGAAGTCAAGCGCCAGCAGGCGCAGAGCACTGTATACATTACATGGCGGCAGCTGGGCATTGAACCGCGCTATGCAAGCGGGGAACTGTACGCTGTGTGCTACACGATGGAAATGTCCATCTGGATTCCGCGCGCCGGTACGAAGGAACAGACGGCAGCGTGGAGACAGCTCCGTCACGCGCTGATGTTTGCCTTTGATGTCCAGTGCGATTTGGAGGAGCATGTCACTGGTATCACACACGCACAGGCGCAGGAAGGCGTCTGGGTGGACACGGTGAAGCGCAGGGTGTACACGCAGAGCATCAGTGTGATTTGGCATACAGGAGGCTGAAAATGCGCTACTCATGCAAGGGTGACAGCAGTCAGCGGCAGCTGAATCTTTCGGCGGCGGCTTCGCCAGATGTACTGCGCAGTGCGGCAGAAGCGGGCGCAGAGATTGTGCGCACGGCCGTACAGGGGCAGATTTCTTCGCAAGCGAAGAATCCGACGGGCAAGCTGCTTTCTTCTATTACTTATCGCTCGTGGAGCAATGAAACATCATCCGGTGCAATGCTTGGTTGGGCAAAGATTGCCGTAGCGCGCGCCGGTTATCGCAATCATGGTCGCAACCGTGCGGTGCGTTCAACGGACGATTACGGGCGTATCTTGGAGTATTCGTCGAAGCGCGTCCTGCGACACTTTGAGCCGGGCTTTGAAGAAAGCGAAGAAGCGGCACTGAGCGCGATGGAACAGCGTATTGACAGCGCCATTGCATCGGCGCTTGGTGAAGCGGGAATGTAAGCCGCAATGCGGCAGAAAGGGAAAAACAATGGCAACGACACTCATCAAACCGCCCTATGAGTTGACGGTTTACGACTTCTTTGTGCATTTCGATGCGGATGACAATGGCAACGAGGCGCTGGACTTGCAGCTTCCGGTTGTCAAGTCTATCGGTGTTAAGCCGAGCGAACAGAAGCAGACGATTCATGCGTCGGGTGTCATCTATGATACGGTCAGCACGGTTACTGAACCGACGTTGAGCCTGTCCAGCGTGGCACTGCCGCGCGAGTTCACCGACCGTGCGGACGGCTCGGTGAAGAAGGGATGCGCTGCGGCGGATGTTGCACAGCCTATCAAGCCGACGTTCGCCTGCGGGTACTGGTGCGGCAATAGTGACGGCAGCAAGACGTACTACTATCATCCGCAGTGCAAGCTCTCTTACAGCGACGATGAGACTCACCAGACGCGCACCAATACGCCGGTTGACCCGTCTGTGGGGCGCACGGTGGACATCATGCCGACGAATGAAGGCATCTGGCGTGTGCGCTATTACACGAACGGCGTAACGAAGCCGCTGACGCCGCAGGAGTTCTTTGAGAAGCAGCCGAATACGCTGGAAAAGGTTATGGCGCTGGACGGCGCGGAATCGGCAAAATAAGATGAATGGAGCGGCAGCCTTTCGGGACTGCTGCTCCATTTTGCAATGAATAGGAGGAAAAGCATGGATAGTGTGCAGTTTGCGACGGCATATGTGCCGACGGAGATTGAAGTAGCCGGGACGCATGTGCGCCTGTTCTTCACGCTTCAGGCGGCGATGAAGATGGAAGCAAGCCTGAAACGCCCGTACTTGGAAACAGTGCTGATGATGCTGCAAGCAGAGGATGATAATGGCAAGCCGCAGTCGCTGCCACTTTCGGAGCAGGCGGAAATTGTCCGTATTCTGATGGAAGAAGCAGGTCAGAGCATTTCGGCGAAGACGCTGATGTCGCTGGATATGCGGGAATTTGCGCTGCTGGCGCGGGCGGCGCAGGTGGAGATTGTCGGCAAAATGCCGCGCAGTGCGCAAAAAAAAACGACGCCGGTGAATGGCGCTGGGAAATGATTCTGCTGGCGGCGAAGAGGGTGCTTGGGCTGACAGTGGATGAATTTTGGCACTTGACACCGACTGTGTTTCATGCACTGCTGGAAGAAACGATCGGTGAAAATGAGCAAGCGCCGCGCAAAGTGCAATTCGCAGACGAAATTGGCTGGTAAGAAGGTGAGAAGATGTCAATCAGGGTAAGCGGCATTACGCTGCGCGTGGAAGGTGCAGAGCAGTTTGCGAGCCAGCTGGACACGGCGAACAAGGCAATGCGCCGGAACGCGGCGGAAATGAAATTGCTGGAAGCGACATATGCCAATTCCCAAAACAGCGACTACTTTGGCAAGCAGTCGGAACTGCTGACGAAGCAGCTGGAGGAGCAGCGCAAGAAAACCGCGACGCTCCAACAGGCGCGGGATGCCTATGCACAGACGCCCGGTGCGGATGCAAGCAAGCTGGAACAGCTGGATTTGAAAATCCTGAAATCGCAGACGGATGAAGCGAAGCTGACGGCGGAAATCCAGAAATGCAATGCGGCGATGCAGAAGGCGCAGGAACAGCAGCAGGCGCTGGGGGATGCGACGGAGGAAACGGGACAGGCGGCGGATGATGCAGCATCCGCACAGGCAAATCTGGCGGAATCAACCAGTGAAGCCGGAAACCAGCAGCGCAGTGCGGCGGAAAATGCGAAGCACTACGGTGAGGCACTGGACAAGCTGGCGAAAGGCGCGACGCAGGCGGGCAAGGCGCTGACGAAGGTGCTGACGCTGCCGATTGTCGGCATGGGAACAGCAAGCGTCAAATACGGCATGGAGCTGGAAGATGCGGTCTATGAGGTGGCGACGCTTCCGGGTGTGCTGAGCGGCACGCAGGAGCAGCGGCAGCAGCAGATTCGAGACTTGACGGATGAGCTGATAGATGCCAGCAATGATGCGCACACAGCGGCGACGGAGCTGGCAAGCGCGACCTATGATGCCATCAGCGCAGGTGTTGCGCCGGAGGATGCGGCGTACTGGGCAGAGCGGGCGGCTATGGCGGGCAAGGCAGGTCGTTCGGACGCTTCGACGGTCATCAATGGCGCGTCCTCCATCTACAATGCGTGGGGCGCGAAAGCGAGCGGCGGTCTGGATCACATTCTGGACAGCATGATAACGGCGCAGAACTTGGGCAAAACGACGGTCGGCGAGCTGTCCTCGCAGATTGGTCAGGTGTCCGGTCTTGCGCCGCAGTTGAGCTTGTCGATGGAGGAAGTGCTGTCGAGTGTCGCGGCGCTGACGGCAGGCGGCTTGTCTACTTCCAGTGCCATCACGGGCTTGCGCGGTGTGTTGTCTGCTGTTATCAAGCCGACATCCGAAGCGGCAGAAATGGCAAAGGAACTGGGCATCGACTTCTCTGCCGCCGGACTGAAAGCGAAGGGGTTTACCGGCTTCTTGGCAGAAATCGCTTCGGTGACAGAAGGCGATTCGGAGAAGCTGGGCAAGCTGTTCGGCAGCGTCGAAGGCTTGAACGCCGTCATGATGCTTGGCACAACGGCGGCGGACAAGTATCACAGCATTTTGGCGGAAATGACCAGTGCATCCGGCACACTGGATGCAGCGTTTGAGACGCGCGTCTCCAGCCGATCGGCACAGCTGGAAGGTGCGATGAACCGACTCAAAAATACCGGTGTGGAGCTTGCACAGAATCTGTATCCGGCGGTCGATGCTGTTACGAACGCGATTGGCGGCGTCGCGGATTATGTTGGACAGCTGGACGCAGGCACACAGCAGACAATCGTGAATCTGGGACTGATGGCGGCGGCACTCGGCCCGACGCTGACGGGCATCGGGAAAATGATTACGGCAGGCAAGGTGCTGGCGAGCGTCATGACCGGCCCGTTTGGCTGGGCTGCGGCGGGTGTAGCGCTGATCGGCGGCGGACTGACACTGGCTATCAAGGCGGCCGGTGCAGAAGCAGAGGAGTTCCGCCGACATGCGGATGCCTTCGAACTGGATTTTGAGGCACCGGATGCGGTTTCGATGCAGGACGCGATTCAGAAGAACCTCGACCAAATCAATCTGGAATACAAGAACGGAATCAAGCTGACCAGCAACGTCTGGACGGACATCGGAAAACAGGTTCAGGAAGCATTCGATTCGGCGGTGGCGGACGGGAAAATTGATGCCTCGGAGTATGCGGATTTGTCCGTCAAGGTCGGTGTGCGCATCATGGCAGAAGCAAATGACGGCGCAACCAGCGACGACGTGGGTGTCCGGGAAGTCGCTACGCAGTTGCAGAACGCAGTAGCGGATTATAACGCGCTGCTTCAAACGGTGTACCGCAAAGGTAATTCTGCGACGGATGAAGAACTAAACGCGCTTCAGGCGGCGCTGGATCGCGTGATGGCGTTGCGCAACCAGATGATGGGGTTGGAAGCCGAAACGGAGAGCTTGGAGGCATCCACCTACAAGTCGTATTTCGACCTTGTGGCGAGTGGGCACGGCTCGGAGGAGGCTGTCGCATCAGCGGCGGCATACGCGATTGGCGTTTATCAGCAGAAGATGGCGGAAATTGAGGCGAAAAGAAAAGCAGAAACAGCGATTTCAGACGAACGTCAGGCTGCGGCACGCGAAGCAGGTGCAAGTGACGAGGAGCTGACGGCGTATGATGCGGCACTGGCTGAACGGCAGACGGAACTGAATACAGCGGAGAATGAAGTGAATGCGCAATTTCAGGCGGATGTGGCGGCTATTCTGGAAGGAATGGCTAAACAGAACCCGGAAGCGTGGCAGTATATTCAGACCGGCGGCGAGCAAATCCGACTTCTGTCCTCTATGCAGGCAGCTATGCAGGCTGACTCGATGAATTTCGCAGAAAATTGGCTGCGAGACAATATGACACCGGAGCTGCTGACCACTTATGCCTCCTACGGCGAAAAGTATGGATTGAACTGGTGGAATGACCCGGAGCAGGTGAGAAAATATGCGGCTGACCCTTCGCAAATGTCTGGATTTGACCTCGGCAACACATACAGAGCGTTAAACGAAGGTATACGCGAAGCGCACGCATCGTGGCTTGAACAGGATGCACAGGAAGGCATGGACACTATCAATGGCGTTATGGCATCCCTGCTTGAAAACGGATTCTCGCTGGACAGCATCGACGCATCCTCTGTCACCGGCGTTCTTGCGGACTACATGCGCCTGATGCTCTTCGCGGACAACGGGGTCGATGCGCTTGGCTCGGACGCAATGGAAGCCATCGGCAGCGGCATCACAGAGAGTTCGCAGGGGCTGCAGGAAACGACGCAGGATGCGGTTGCGCCGGTGCAGGAGACGCTGGATGACCTGTCGAACCAGGAGAAAACAGGCAAGGCGGTCGGTGTGTCGCTGGCGGCGGGCATTCTGTCCTCGAAGCGAATGACGCAGCAGGCCGCCGCGGAAATCCGCGATGCGGTCAACAGCACACTGGCGGGCATCGGCTTCAGCGGGACGCTGACGCTGCCGGGCACGGGGCTAATCCAGCGAAGCGGGCTTCTTCCGTCAACGACCTATGTGGGCGGCAATACGGACTTCTCCACCAACGTGGTCATCCGCAGCGCAAACTTCCAGAGCCAGACGACACCCAGAGTGTTTGCGGAACAGGTGTCGGCGCTCAACCGGGCGAAGCTGGCGGGGTATGGGGTGGTATAAAAAAGAGGGGCGGCATTCCGTCCCTCCGGTGATTAGCTTGCCTGCTCTGCAATCAGCATTTCTTTGAGCCGCCCGGCGCTTTCGATGATTTCGAGAAGCAAAGCGTCGTCGATGCGGTCGGTTTTCGATTGGAAGTTGCTGCGCTGGCAGATGATGTTCAGTGCCTCACCAATCAGGTCAACCTCTTGGAGAATCTGCTTCGTATCCATCATGAAAAATACCCCCCTATATTCGCAAAATCTTGACTTTTTGCGTCCGGGATGGTATGATGGAAAAGGATTTCATACCGTCCTCGGACGCTGTGACTTTCGGGATAACGTGACTGTTTTGTTTGTGAGACGTGGCAGTCACGTTATTTTTTTGTCTCAGCGTAAAGCCTTTCAATCCCCATGCGAAAAACTTCTGGTATATTTGTTCCGAAATGCTGTGCAAGCTCTTCGAGTTTTTTCGCGTCTTCTTCGTTCATACGGATGCAATAGCGTTTCGTCTTGGGATTTTCGACTTTTGGCCGCCCTGTTCGTGGACTCATTCAATCACCTCCCGTGTGCCACAACGCCATTATAATAAATGTCAGCTTAAAAGTCAATAGAAGCTGCGAATTTTTGCTGACATTTATTCAAAACCCTCTTGACAATGGTGTAACACCATGTTATAATAGAATCATCAAACAGGAAAGGAGGGAAAGCCAATGAGCCGCAAGCAGCAGAAACGCCGCAGCGAGAACGCCACTTCCACAAAGCTGGTTCTCGCTACGGCGCTGGTGAATCTGGTCGCCGCCGTTGTGAAGCTGATTTCTGAGCTTCTCAATCGGTAACAGATTCGCCGGGTACGGGGGCGCAAGCCCCCGTACCTATCTGGATTATATCATAATCGCTCATTGGTGGCAAGTATGGAAATCGCATTGGACGTGATTCAGGTTGTCCTCGCCGCGGTTCTCGTTGTGCTGGTCTACAAGCTCTACAAGAAGCAATGAGACTGACACCGAGAAAGCGCACGGACGGTCACATCACTGCTTACTTTGCGACGGTCGGCAGCAAAGAAGCGCGGGATGCAGGGTTTATCCGTCCTGACGGAAAAAGCCGCATCCTGAAAAAAGTGGTTGACGCTGAAAAGGGAACGCTGACTTTCCAAGTGGATTGGGAAGCAGAGAACAATCGAACCGACCTGTGACACAGAAAGAGGATGGCTGCGAACCATCCTCTTTTTGTGTGCAGTTATTTGCTGAACAGGTCGCTGTGCGTGCCTGTCCGCGCCAGCGTCAGCACCAAAACGTCGTCCTCGATGCGGTAAATCAGCAGCCAGTCGGGTTGAATGTGGCATTCCCGATGCCCGACCCAATTGCCGGTCAGCTCGTGGTCGCGGTTTTCGGGCGGCAGCGTTTCGCCGTTGGCCAGCATGGCGACGATGTTTTCCAGCAGCTGAATCTTCCGGTTGCGCTTCATGGCGAGCTTGAAATCACGCTTGAAGGCAGAGGTGAACTTGACAGTCAGCTTTGTTCCTTTCACTTTTTCAGCTCTGCGAAAAGTTCGTCAAGGTCATTGTAGCCCTTCACGGACGGGTCTTTCGCAATCCTTTCTGCTTCCAGCATGGCGGCAATGGTGTCCTTGCTGGGCTGGTTGAGAGTGATTTCAAACGGGATGCCGCCGTCGCGGATGGACTGACGAACGAAAATGTTGAACGCCGTGGAAAGGTTCATTCCCAGTTCTCCGAAAAGCGCGTCCGCCTGCGCTTTCAGGTCGCTGTCCATGCGGATGTTGATGTTGGTGGTGGTCATGTTGATGCAACTCCTTTCTGACAATACTATTATACGCAATTTGCACGAAAAATGCAACACATTGCACGAAAAAACATGAGCAAATGAAGAAACACCTTGCGTGCATGGATGGTGCAGACGCTATGATGAACAGGAAATGGGGAGGATGTGTATGGCAGGAGATTGCAGCAGATACCGCGCCGCGTACAACCCGCAGCGGATGCGTGGGCAGATGGCGGGAGCAGAACAGACGGAGAGAATCGACACGTCGCTGCTGTATGACCCGGCGCAGATGAGCCAAAAGCGGCTGCGCGAAATGATTTGCCGCAACGGACACCGGCTGGAGGATTGCAGCGCCTGTCCGGAACTGTGCGGGTACGGGCGCGAATGGCTGCGCAGGAAGGGGGAGAAGAGCAATGTTCAGGGAACGAAAACTGACGGATGACTTCTGCTGGAAAGGCATCTGGGCGAGCCAAATGGGCGTTATCGTCACCCAACAGGTGCAGTACCATCGACCGGCGCTGCGCAGGGAGGCAATCACTGTGCCGGGCAGGTCGGGGACGCTGCGCCTTTTGGGGAACGATGCCTATGAGGATATTGTCTACGCACCGGCATGTGCCATCGTGCCGGAGGCGGACTGCGAAAGCGTCTGGGTGTGGCTGTGCGGGCGCGGCGAGGTGATTTTCGGCAGTATGCTGGATTACGTTTTCGACGCGGAACTGTCAGAAGCGTTCGACTGCTCCGCATTAGCGGAGGGACATCCCGGCAGCTACACGATTTTTACGCCCATCTTCACTTGCAATCCGCTGCGGCGCAGTGCGATTGCAGAGCCAATGACGGAGATTTCTCCAACGGGTGCGGCGGGGTTCAATCAGGGGAACATTGCCGCCTATCCGCGAATTGAGCTGGCGATTCCGGAAGCTGGGGAGGTCACGCTCACCATTGCAGGCAACGCGCTGCGTGTGCAGGTGAGCGGCGCAGGGAATCTTGTGCTGGATATGGAAACCGGCGTTGTCTGTGATGAAACCGGAGCGCCGTCGCCGATTGCGAGGGAAATGAGCGGAAGCCGTCTGACGCTGCCGGTCGGCGAATGGAAGCTGTCCCTGAGCGGTAATGTGACAGGCGGCGCGATGGACGTGCGAACGCGCTGGGTGTGAGGGGCAAGCGATGAATGATGTGATTCGAGTATACGATGCCCGTGATGCCGACTGTGCAGGAGCAGGGCTTGGTGTCATCAGCCCAACGGAGTGCGAAGCCACGGAGGCAGCGGGCGGGGATTATGTGCTGACGGCTGCCATCCCTATTGCAGACGGTACGGGCTGGGAGCTTGCCCTGCTGGATCGGCAGGTTGTGGCGATTGTGCCGGTGGGAGCGGCAAGAAAGCGCCAGCGCTTCCGCATCCATGCGACAACGGTGCAGGACGGCGGCTTGACGATTGCAATTCAGGCGCGTCATATTACCTATGACCTGAGTTACTATGTTCTGCATCAGGAAGAAGAAACGACGGAGAAGATTTCCGCCAGGGAAGCAGGCGAAAAGCTCTGGAACGCCATCGAGGGTGGCGCTGGCGCGTTTGCCCTGCACATCGAGTTGGACAAGCAGCTGCGCATTTCGTGGGGGCGAATCAACGTCATCCGCGCATTGCTCGACCAGACGGGCGGATTCGTGCGCAAGGCGCGGGCGCGACTGCTGCGGGACAATCAGGACATCTACCTGCTGCAGTCGGATGTGCTGGACAGCGGACTGATTATCCGGCGCGACGTGAACCTAACGGCGCTGTCAGTAGACCGGGACACGACGGAAACGTACACGCGCCTGATCCCGACGGGGCAGGACGCAAACGGCGACGTGATTTATCTGCCGGAGAAGAGCATCGACGCGCCGGAAATCGACGACTACGCGATGCCGCGCGTGTATACATGGGCAGTGTCGGGCGCGCGGGTCGGGCAGGAACGCACGCAGGACGACGGCACGAAGGCGGCGCTGACGCTGGAACAGGTCTATGACTTGCTTCGGGACGCGGTGCAGGAGAAGCTGGATGCCGGTGTGGGTGCGCCGGAGCAGTCGGGGACGGTCGAATACATCGATTTGAGCCGAACGGAGCAGTTCGCAACCCTTTTTCGTCTGCAAGATGCGTTTCTCTACGCGCAAATCACGGTCGAAAACGCGCTGACTGGATTTCGGCTGAAAAAACAGGTCAGCGGGTACACCTGGGACGTGCTTGGTCAACGGTACACGCAATTGAAGCTGGGCGACCCGTGGGCGGACGGCGGAAAGGACAGCTTCGTTACATCCAGCCAGCATGATTCCTCCATGCAGGCGCTGACGATTTCGCAAGAGCAGTTCGACGCGATGCTGAAACGTCACGCGGTGGCGGTAGAGGACAACAAGCAGAAAATTTCGGATGTCGAAATCGAACTGGATGCGGCGAAGGCAGAAATCGACTTGCGGACGAAGCGGCTGGAATCCGACTTCGGCGCACAGCGGGACAAGATAAATGAGGCCGAGGTGCGCATCAGCGCGGCGGAGGCGGCCATCGAGCTGAAAGCAAACAGTCAGACCGTCGAAGGCATGAACCAGCGGTTGGGCCGTGCAGAAGCGAATCTTGATGCGGCGCAAGCAGCGATACAGCTCAAAGCCAGCCAAAACGACATGGACGATGCTCTGAGCAGGCTGAATGCAGCGGAAATCAGCATTGACGGCGCAAATGCCGCTATCGAGCTGAAAGCGGACAAGAAAGTGACAGACACGCTGGGCAATCGCTTGATGGAGGCGGAGGCATCCATCAAGGCCGCGAACGGCGCAATCGAACTGAAAGCCAGCAAGACGGATGTCGATGGCCTGGCGACGCGCATGAGCAACGCAGAAGCGTCGATTGATGCGGCGAATGCGGCAATTGACCTGAAAGTCAGCAAAGACGGAATCATCAGCGCCATCAATTTGAGCAGCGACGGAGCGGTTATCAGCGCCAACAGAATCGACTTGTCCGGCTACACGACGATGAGTGATTTCAAAGCACTGTCCGGCGAACTGGATCGCATAAAATCGGGTACGGCAACGATTGACCGGCTGAGAGTGGGGACGCTGGTGGCTGATGCTGTCTCCGGCCCGAAATCCATCAACGCGGACAATGGGTGGTTCGGTGCGGTGCATGTCGGAGAAACGGCGGTTGCGCAGCATACGCTGACAATCGGGGGAACATCGTGCCAGTTCTTTGCGCCTGCCGATGCAACTTTTGACCTGAGCGACATGCCGGGCTACGATGATGCTCTGGATGCCGCGAGGAGAGAAGGAGCATCATCGGTGCATGTGCAAGCGCTGGAAGCATACGGAGAAAGCTACTATGCAGCGACAAAGACGGTCACGGCGAACTTGGACATCACGCTGAGCAACAGGGAGACAAGCCAGCATTCGGTGTCAGTCGATGCGTCTGGTGCGTACAGCGCGGGTCGCAGTGACGTGACCATTGGCGAAATCACCTGCGTAGACATTAGTGCGGGTGCTGACACGGGCAGGGTTCGCGTGACCGTTAAAATTAGTAACGGCAAGACGAAACAGCAAGTCTTTACGTTTGCATAAAACAGGGGGGTAATTGAATGGATGAGCAGGAAATGCAGCGACTTTTGGATGCGCTGCGGCGGCTGCACGTCAGCGACGAACCGGCAGGAAATGTGCGTTTGCTGACGGTATGTATTGACTATCTGGTGGCGGGAATTTCCAAGGTTCAGCAGGAGAAACAGAAGAAAGAAGGGGGAAAGACGTGACGATTACAGCACGGCTTGCCTATCAATTGAACCTTCGACGCGGGATGCAGAAGGTACTTCTGCCTGTGTTTGCTTCAGGCGATTCGTTGGCGCACGAAGTTGTGCTACAATGCGGGGCAAACGAAAATGTGGCACTAAACGATGCCAGGGTGTCTGCCACCTTTACCAGAGCGGACGGAAAAACAATGAATATCACGGGAACTGTGGCGCAGGACAAAATCAGCGTTCTGCTGCCGCAGCTTTGCTATGCAGTTCCGGGACGTTGCCTGTTGACGATTAGCCTTGAGCAGGAAAACCAGAAAGTGACGGTGCTGTATGCACGCGGTGCGGTGCTGACCGATACTTATAATAAGCCGGAACAGCCGACGACAAACGAGACGGCGCTTCTTGGAATGGCGATTTTGGGGAAAATGCGTTTGAATTACAGTTGAGGGGGGAGAAAAATGTCATACCAAAAGCAGAACTTCCGCGATGGGGAAGTGCTGTCGGCGGAGCAGTTGAATCGAATGGAAGAGGGCATTGCAAAGCTCGAAACCAACATGATTACCGCCGAAGAACCTACGGCTTCCGAAGATGTCCAGTCTTCCGTAGAATCCATCCTGAAATCCATTGAGGACAAGGGAAATGGGTTGCTTGCGCTGCTTCAGAAGAAGGGCGACGAAATTCTGGACGCATCAGCACAGAAAGGTGGCAATACGGATGTTGTGTACTGCTGGGGCGACAGCCTGACGGAGGGCGTTGGCGGGGACGTTGCAACGCAGGAAAGTATCCAGCGGTTTATCGTGAGCGCATACCCCGATGTGGTGGCGAAAACGTATCCATGCGTTAATCTTGGTTGCCGTGGTGAAACAATCCAAACCATCATGGCACGGCAAGGTTCTGATCCGATGGTGGTTGGCGGCTTTACGATTCCGGCATCAGCGGATGAGAATGCCCTCGTGGGCTACCTGCGCGGCAATTATTACGCGGATACTCGCCTTGGCATCGCAACGGCATCCGGCGACGTGGCGCAGCCGTTGAAGGAATCCGAAGCGGGCGTGAATCCCTGTATTATCGCAGGCGTAGAGGGAGTTCTATACCGCGACTATATAGCCGATTCGGAGGGGCGCTATGCGTACCGCTTCCGGCGGTTGGCGGACGGCGAAGCAACCGCCGTACCAGCGGATACGCCCATCGAAACCTATGCCATGCGCAAGTATCGGAATGGCGTTGCGGTTATCTGGATGGGCGCGAACGGTGCGGTCAATTCGCACGCTGCGTATATCCAGAAGCTGAAATCCATGATAGCGTATGGCAATTACAGCAACTACATTGTTGTGATTGCGCGTGAGTACGTCAAGCAGTGGATTTTTGAGGACGCAAACAGCATCGAAAAAGCGCTGACGGACGAAGACGGGACGTGCCATCTGCTCTATCTGCCGGATGAGCTGGTTCGGCGCGGCTATGTGTTGGCTGGAATCGCTGCGAGCGCGAATGTGCCGGACACATCCGCGTGGACAACGACGGATGCCATCAAGAAGAATGCGCCGCTGCTGATGTATTCATCCGGTGGCAACACGGAGGACAAGTTCGATACACTTCACTTTTCTGCATATGGATACAAAGCCATCGGCAAAATGGTTGTGGAGAAGATTGGGCAGCTCATGAAAACTGGCGGTGGAAGTTCTGGCGGCGATACGCCGACGCCTCCGGTCGATGTTGGCTACGTCAAGGACGGCGAGGACGATTTCGGCGCGTATGCTTTCAAGCTGACACGCCCGAAGACAGGAACGGGCAGCATTTTTAATACGGGCTACAAACCGCATGACGTAGAAAAGAATTGGACGATTGCTTGCCGATTCGCAGATAACATGATTACGACGGCGGAAGCCGGTACGCTTGGCTGTATTTTTGAATCTCGGAAACATTTCTCTGGCGCAGAAAGCAAGAAAGACACCGTAGCTTATTTGCGCCGAACAACAAATAACGACGGCAGCTATTCGTATTCTCTTGGCGGTGGATTCGGTGCATTCTCTTTCAATCCGGAGCAGTCCAATGGCTATGTTGCGCCGACAGACGGTTATCATGATGCAATCATCCGCAAAGAGGGCGGACTTTACACCTTCTGGTTCGATGGCGGCAAGGCGTATAACTCAGCGCTTGATTATACGATTCCTACCGACCACTACACGGACGAACCGTTGTACCTCTTCGGGCGTGTTGAAAACGGGAACACTTATCAGGTCATGACGGGTGAGATTAAAGATTTCCGTATCTATGAGACAGCACTGAATGACACGCAAATTTCGACATTATGCCAAGCGATGAAAGGGTGAGTAGCATGGCGAAAATAAAAACACTGTATCAGAACGGGCAGCAGATTATGCCTGTTACGCATCCCAAGGCGGTTATGGATGAGAACGGAATTTCTCTTGATGTTGTGCTGGCGCAATTGCAGGCTCGCATTGCAACGCTGGAAGCAGGCGGCATTACGGTTACGACCGCCGACCAGCTTGTTTCCGCTGTTCCGCTCAATTCGTGGAAGTTCAACCTGATTTCCGCGACGGCGAACACGGCGTATTCCTCGACCGCCGAAGCGGCAGCGGGGTTTGACGACGCAAGCTGGCGGACGGTCAGCGTGCCGCATGACTGGTCTATTGCGCTGGACTTCAATGCGTCCAGTCCGGCGACGTATGAGGGCGGGTATCTGGATGGCGGCGACGCATGGTATCGCACGACGGTCAGCGTGAACAAGCAGAGTGGGCGGCGGTATGTGCTGTGCTTTGACGGCGTGTACATGGAATCGACCGTGTACGTCAACGGGCAGCAGGTACACAAGAACTATTACGGCTACAACCCGTTCGCGGTGGATGCGACGGAACAGATGGTCAGCGGCGTGAATACGATTGCGGTGTTCGTGCGCAATGAGCAGCCGTCGTCGCGCTGGTACTCCGGCAGCGGAATGATTCGCCCGGTGGAGCTGGTAACGCTGCTGGATGACCAGATTCGCATGGAGAACATCCGCGTGACGACCCCGAAGCTGGACAGTGACCTGACCAACGGCGAAACGGTTGTTGCGTTCGACGCGGTGAACAAGACGGGTGCGGAAGCATCGGCGACGTTCACGGTAGATTTGTACGACCCGGACGGCGCAAAAGTCGGCACGGCGGATGCGTCGGCGGTGATTGCGGCAGGAGAAACGCAGAACGTCAGCGCAACGGTGACGTACCGCAGCCCGAAGCTATGGCACATCAGCGACGCGCAGCAGCGGGATTTGATGGAAAACGGGAAAAGCGTGTCGGCATCGGGCAATCCGCTGACGTGCGAAAACTCGCTGGCGGGGAAACCGCTGGGGGCGCTGCATGTCTGGGGCAAAAGCACACAGGACGGCGTGCCGACCCCGACCGCGCCCGTGCCGATTGTCAGCGCGGGTGACGGCGGAACGGTGACGGTCACGGTGTCGGATGGCGCGAACAATTCGCAGACGCTGACGCTGCAAACGCCGAACGCACTGCCGGGCATCCCGGTTGCATCCAGCGGCAATTACACGGATGAAAGCGGGCAGCATTGGGTGTGCGATGAAGTGGATTTGACGCGCGGGGTGCACGTGCAGCGCATCACCAAAATCAAGGTTACATCGTCGCTTAGCTGGCAAACAACGGGAAATGCGGTTGACCGTTACTTTGCGTGGTTCAGCGGCATTTACACGTCCAACGTGCTCTGCACGCACTTTTCCACCGCTCTTGGCTCTGAAACGGTCGGCGGGGCGATTGCCAATCAGAATAACCTTGTCGGCTTTGCATTCGCCGAAAAAGGCACGACGACCCTCGATGACTTTAAGCAGTTTTTGGACGAGAATGACGTTTTTATTTGGGCTGCGCTTGCTACACCGGTGGAAACCGACATTTCTGCGGACGAAGTCGCAGCCTACAAGGCGCTGACTACCTATGCCCCGACGACCGTCATCAGCGTGAGCGGCGGCGCGGGGCTGGCGGCAACCTACAGGCACAGGAAAGCGGCGGAATGATAGCGTTCCGCCAAGAAAAAATCAAGACAATCGAAGAAATTCGCTAAAAGCACCCTGCACGCGCACGGTGCTTTTTTTGAACCCTCAATTCACCACCAAGGAGGCGCATCCCTATGTTATCCCCCGCGGAAATCCGCACATTCATCGACAGTGACAGCGCATCCACCCGCAAGCAGCTTGCGCGGCAGGGTCAGCGCTACTACGAGGGCGACCACGACATCCGCAATTACCGCCTGTTCTTCATCAACGCCGACGGCACGCCGCAGGAGGACAAAACCCGCTCGAACATCAAAATCAGCCACCCGTTCTTCACCGAGCTGGTAGACCAAGAGGCGCAGTACATGCTGTCCGGGCAGGAAGCGTTCGTGCGGTCGGACATTCCGGAACTTCAAGCGGCGCTCGAAGATTATTTCGACGAGAATTTCACCGCCGAACTCTACGAGGTCATCACGGGCACGGTGGCGAAGGGCTTCGAGTACATGTACGCCTACAAGGACGCGGACGGCCACACGCGCTTTCAGGCAGCGGACAGCCTCGGCGTGGTGGAAGTGCGGGCAAAGGACACCGACGACGGCTGCGAGTACGTCATCTACTGGTACATCGACCGCATCGGCAAGGACAACAAAGCCATCAAGCGCATTCAGGTGTGGGACAAAAAGCAGACGCACTTCTTCTGCCAGGTGAACGAGGGCGACATTGTGCCGGATGAATCCGCACCGCTGAACCCGCGCCCGCACACCATCTGGCGCAAGCCCGGCGACGAAAGCACCTACTTTGACGGCTTCGGCTTCATCCCCTTCTTCCGCCTGGACAACGGGCAGAAGCAGTTTTCCGGCCTCAAAACCATCAAGGGGCTGATTGACGACTACGACCTCATGTCCTGCGGGCTATCCAACAACATTCAGGACGCGAACGAAGTCCTCTACGTTGTCAAGGGCTTCGAGGGCGACAACCTCGACGAGCTGATGACCAACATCCGGGCGAAAAAGCACATCGGCATCCCGGATTCCGGCGGCGACGTTGAGATTCGCACGATTGACATTCCCTATCAGGCGCGCCAGACGAAGCTGGAACTGGACGAAAAGAACATCTACCGCTTCGGCATGGGCTTCAACGCGGCGCAGGTCGGCGACGGCAACGTGACGAACATCGTCATCAAGAGCCGCTATGCGCTGCTTGACCTCAAGTGCAACAAGCTGGAAATCCGGCTGAAGCAGTTCATGCGCAAGCTGCTGAAAATCGTCTTGGCGGAAATCAACGAATCCGGCGGCACGGACTACCAAATGCAGGACGTGTATTTCGATTTCCAGCGCGAGGTGATGGCGAACGCGCTGGACAACGCGCAGATTGAGCTGACGGAGGCGCAGAAGCAGCAGGCGCAAGTTAACACGCTGCTGGCGCTTGCGGACGTGCTGGATGACGAAACGCTGCTGGAAAACATCTGCGACGTGCTGGAACTGGACTACAAGACGATTCGCGGGCGGACGAAATCAGGCGACGACACGGCGGATGTGGTGCTGGATGACGTTCCGGCGGAAGAGGATGACGCGGGGTGATGTGAATGCGCAAGAGCGAGAAGGAAGCCCTGCAAGCCATGCTGGATGATGAGCAGGAGACCATCAAGGCACTGGAAAAGGCGTACCAGCGGGCGATTCGGCGCATCGACAACCACATTCGCATCCTCGAAAGCGACGAAATGACGCAATCGAAGATTTACCAGAAGCGTTATCAGGAGGCGATGAAAGCCCAAATCAGCGCCGCGCTGGACGAACTGCACAAGAAAAGCAATCAGACCATCGAAGAATACCTGACGCGCAGCTACCAGCACGGCTACGTCGGCACAATGTACAGCCTGCACAAGCAGGGAATGCCGATTCTTGCGCCGATTGACCAGCGCGCCGTCACCCGCGCCGTCCGCACGGACAGCAAGCTCAGCGGGCGGCTGTACGGTGAACTCGGCGTGGATATGCAGAAGCTGAAGAAGACCATCCGCCGGGAGATTTCCATCGGCATCTCCATCGGCAGCGACTACAACATGATTGCACGTCAGGTGCAGATTTCTTCCGGCATTCCGCTCAAACGCGCGAAGACCATCGTCCGCACCGAAGGACACCGCATTCAGCAGCAATCCGCCGATGACGCACGCAACGCCGCCAAGGGTCAAGGCTGCCAAGTCGTCAAGCAGTGGGATGCAGTGCTGGACGGCAACACGCGCACGGATCACCGCATCCTTGACGGGCAGATTCGCGAAGTCGGCGAACCGTTCGAGATAGACGGCAAGAAAGCGGAGTACCCCGGCGCATTCGGGCGCCCCGAAGAGGACTGCAACTGCCGCTGCGTCGCGCTGACAAGGGCGAAGTGGGTGCTGGACGCGGACGAGTTGCAGACCATGAAGGACAGGGCGAAGTTCTTCGGGCTGGACAAGGCGGAGGGGTTCAGGGAGTTTGAGGAGAAGTATCTGAAAGCGGAAAAGGTGTTGAATAAGCAGCGCAAAGGTGGTATAATTCAGATGGATTTGCAGTTCTTTGCAAATTCCGCCGAAAAAGATTTGCAGCGGCAAAAAACTTCTTCTATCCGAAAGTCATTGGAAACGTTTGACCAGCGGATTGTAGAGCATTGGCATAAGATTGAGCATCCCGAAGAGCATGTGCCAAATTGGGATGAAAGAGACCCGCGTGAGCAAGAAGGACTAAAAAAGCATTGGTATAAGGAAATCACTAATTTCCGTGAATCAAGGGCGCGCAGAATTGCAGAATTAAAGAGAAGAGGTGAATACGATGAATGAAAGTACATTGAAGTATATCCTTGCCCGCGTCATTGACAATGCCAATGAGACGATGAACGAGGCAAGGGAAAACCCCGATGATGCCTTCTACAAGGGGAAGCGCCTTGCGTATTACGAAGTGCTGGACACCATCAAGAACACGCTGCTGAATGAAGGAATCCCGCTGGATGATTTGGGGCTGAATGTGGAATTGGAGCGGAAATTCCTTTAATAGGGCGTGCGCTTTCGGAGAGGTGAAGTAGCGTGAAATATAAGGAATATGACATTCCGAACACCGAAGAAATTGAAAAATTTCGGAAAATGACGCGAGAAGAACGCGATGCACTTCTTAAAAAGCTGCTGGAAGAGGACAGAAAACAAGCCAGCGAAGGAGAAAAACGGTAGAAAGCACCCTGCCCCCCTGCAAGGTGCTTTTTTGATACGTTGAAAGGAGTGCATAAACGTGACCATGACCAGAGAAGAACGAATCCAGCAAATCAGGGACTGCGGGCAGACCATCTTCGAGAAGGCAGAAAGCATCTACGGGGATTATGCCTGCCCGACGAACTTGCAGGTGGTCATTACCATGAAAGCGAATGAGCTGCCGAACATCACCGTGAATCGGGAGTTTTTCAGCGACATCATGATGGAACGCAATGGTGGGCATATCCAGTAACCGGCTTTGAATCATCTTTGAACCTTGTTTGAAACTAAAAATTGCAAGTTGCAAAGAGAAATTGCAACTTACCATCAACTTGCAATCAACTTAATCCGCGAAAAGCAGCCGCACACCTCGTGCAGGCTGTTTTTTCATACAATAATTCCGAAAAGGAGTGGTATCATGGACATCTCTACCATGGGAACGGTGCTGGCGATTGTCGTCATCACCTACCTGATTGGCCTGCTCTGCAAGAGCGTCGGCAGCATCCGCGATGAGCTGATTCCGGTCATCGTGGGCGCGGCGGGCGGCGTGCTGGGCATCGTGGGCATGTACGTCATCCCGGATTTCCCGGCGAAGGACGTGCTGAATGCGCTCGCGGTCGGCATCGTGTCGGGGCTCGCCTCGACGGGCGTGAATCAGGTGTATAAACAGCTCGGCAAAGCAGAAATTGACCCCGGTGGTGATTGACAATGGCATCAAAAACGGTCAGCGCGGCGGAGGTTGTCGCCCTCTTCCGCCGCGCGCTGGCGGAAAAGTGGGGGTACATCTGGGGCGGCACGGGGCAGGTTCACACGCAGCGTGCGCAGGACAGCGCCACCCGCGCGCAGACGATACGCTACGGGCAGCAGTGGGTCGGGCGGCGCGTTGCGGACTGCTCCGGGCTGTTTTGGTGGGCGTATAAGCAGCTGGGCGGGTATATGTACCACGGCAGCAACACCATGTGGCGCAAGTACGCCGCCGCCAAGGGGTCATTGCATGGCGGCAAGCGCACCGACGGTCAGCCGCTCAAGCCCGGCACGGCGGTGTTCCTCACCAAGGGCAGCGATCGTCACCACGTCGGGCTGTACGTCGGCGATGGCGAGGTCATCGAGGCGAAAGGCACGGCTTACGGCGTGGTCGAGAGCAAAATCACCCGCTGGAACGAGTGGGCGGAGCTGACCGGCACGGCTTACGCCGTGGATGCGCCTGATTCGCCCGCTGACACGCCTGTCACGCCCGCCCCGACCGAGAACCCGGCGGATGCCGGAGACGGCGCAAGCCCCCTTCTCGTCCTCAGGAACGGCAGCAGAGGAACGCAAGTCAAAGTTCTGCAATACCTGCTGATTGACGCGGGATTCGACTGCGGCAAGGTGGACGGCATCATTGGCAAGAACACCATTGCCGCAGTCAAGGCATTCCAGACCGCGCACAGTTTGACTGCGGACGGCATCGTCGGCGCGAAGACGTGGGCGGCGCTGCTCCAATAGCGGCAATCAGGCGCACCTGACGCAAGAGCGGGTGCACCTTTGCAATTCTGGTATACAACATCATTCTCTCGTCCGAGGGGACGTAAAACACCGACTGCCCACGGGATGCGACCCCGTAGATAAGCGTAGGGCGGTGGAAGGAGAAACACATGACGCTTGCAGAGATTCTCAAACAGAACGGCGTTGCGGAGGACACCATTCGCGCCATCCAGAACGACATGAAAACCGCCAAGCTCTTCACCACCGGCGAGGAGAACGCGGATATTCGCCTCGGAAAGCTCAAAGGAGAACACGAAAGCGTTCGCCAGCAGCTCGAAGCGGCGCAGCAGAAGATTGCCGCCCTCGAAGCCGACAAGGCAGAACACAGCGGCAGCCAAGAGAAGATGGACGAGATGCACAGGCAGCTTGAAGCGGCACAGGCGGCCCTGCAAAAGAGCCGCATGGATGCTGCTATCCACATTGCCCTCATGCGCGGTGGCGCAAGCGACATCGACTACATGACGTGGGTACTCCAGCAAAAAGGGGACGCCCTGACACTGGACGACAAGGGGAACATCGACGGATGGGAGAACACCCTTGCCAGTTTGAAGAAAAAGTACCCGAACCAGTTTGAAGCCAGCGGCAAGAAGAACATCATCGAGAACCGTCTGCCGGATCAGGAGGGACACGCGCCGCTCAGCCGGAGCGAGATTCTCAAGAAACCATACGCAGAGCGGCAGAAGATTTTCGAGGAGAACCCGGAAGCCTTCCGCGCGGCGATGGCGGCGGAGAAATGACACCATTTTGTTGACATTAACAAAATGGCACAGACCATTTTCGTGAGGTCACGAAAATGATAATGAGGAGGAAAAAATAAATGGCAGTTACCAAGCTGAACAACCTGATTAACCCCGAAGTAATGGGCGCGATGATTGGCGCGAAGATTGACGCGCGGCTGAAGCTGACCCCCTATGCGAAGGTGGACACGACGCTCGTCGGTGTTCCGGGCGACACGAAGACCGTGCCGAGCTGGAACTACATCGGCGACGCGGAGGACGTGGCAGAAGGCGCAGAGGTGGGTCTCAGCACCCTGACGGCTTCCTCGACTACCTTCACCATCAAGAAGGCGATGAAGGCGGTCGGCATCACGCAGGAAGCCGTCAACAGCGGCCTGGGCAACCCCATTGCGCAGGCAGAAACCCAGCTCGCAAAGGCGATTGCGGGCAAGGTGGACAACGACGTGCTGGACGCGGTGTACACGGGCAAGAACGTCTACGCGGCTTCCACCCTCGCGGCGATTGCCTACGGCGGACTGGTGGACGCGATTGCCAAGTTCGAGGACGAGGAGGACGGCATCGACAAGGTGATTTTCATCCACCCGGCGCAGGAGGCGACGCTGCTCAAGGACAGCGACTTCCTTTCTGCCGACAAGTTCACGGCAGGCGTGGCGGTGAACGGCGCGATTGGCAAGATTGCGGGCGCGTGGGTGAAAAAGTCGAAGAAGGTGCGCCTTGTGACCCACGAGAAGAACGAATCCGGCGATGTGACCATCGACGCGGCGAACCTTGCCGAATATCAGGCGAAGGTTGACCCGTCGGTGGAGCTGGCGGCGGGCGACAAGGTGAAGGCGGTCGCGGCGGCGTCGCAGTATTACGTCTGCCCGATTATCAAACTCGAACCCGATTCCCCGGACACGGAGTACACCGAATCGGAGCTTCCTGCCGTGACCATCTTCCTGAAGAAGGACATTCAGGTGGACGCGGAGTGGCTGCCGAAGAAGCAGCAGACCGACGTGACGGCGGCGAAATACTACGGCGTTGCGCTGACCAACAGCACGAAGGTCGTGCTGGCGAAATTCAAGAAATAATCCGCGCAAGAAGGGAGGTGAACGCCGTGCTGATGACGATGGATGAACTGCGGACGCATCTGGAAACGGATGCGGATGACGCACTGCTGGCGGCGAAACTGCGCGGCTTTGAGCTGCTGATTCGCGCGTACACGAACAACAACTTCCAGCGCAGGAGCGAACGCTGGACGGGTGACGTCGTGGGACGCACCTTTATGGGGGAAGCGCTTGTCCCCTTCTCCGTCGGCGATACGGTGCAGGTGACATTCTCCCTGTATAATGACGGGCTGTATACCGTCGAAAGCGCGGATGAACTCGCCTTCACGGTCTCAGAGCGTGGATTGAAGGACGAAATCGACGTGACGGCGACGCTCGTGCGCTATCCGGACGATGTGAAGATGGGCGTCGTGAACCTGCTGAAGTGGGAACTGGACAATCGAAACAAGGTCGGCGTGGCATCGGAGACGATTTCCCGCCACGCTGTCACCTACTTCGACCTGACGGGCGAAAACGCCGTCATGGGCTTCCCGCGCGCGCTGATGGGCTTCCTCACGCCGTACATCAAGGCGCGCTTCGGGCAGGGGGTGACGGCGACATGAAGGGCATCGGCGGCAACGTGACCGCGACGCTGCAAATCAGCGAAACGGAGACGAACGCCATCGGCGAACAGGTGCGCACATGGGCGGACTTGAAGACGCTGACCGGCTGGCTTGACCTGACCGGCGGCGACAGCAAGTATACCGTCTACAACGCCAAGGTGCAGGACAGCACACACGTCTTTGTGGCGGATTACACCAAGCTTCCGGCGGAGCTTGCGGCGGAGAACGGCCGCCTTGTCTGCCGGGGGAAGTGCTATGATGTGCTGCTGATTGATAACCCGATGGAGATGCAAAGCGGCTCACAGCTCGAAATCTACCTGAAATTCACGGGAGGAAGCACCCATGCCGATTGAATTTCGCGATTACAGCATCGAGGTCAGCGCGAAGATGAAGGACGCGGCGAAACGCTTCCTCATCGAGGCGGCGCACGAGGTGACAAGTCAGACCATCCGCACCACGTCGCCGAAGAAACAACAGCTTCGCGGCTCGTGGGGCAATTCCGTGGATGAAAACGCCATGACCGCGCAGATTGGCAGCCCGCTGGAGGAATCATTCTGGAACGAGTTCGGCACGGGCAGCCACGCCATCCACGGCGACGGGCGCAAAGGCTGGTGGGTGTACATCGAGGGGCAGCCGCGGGGCGAGAAGAACTCGCGCGTGTACGACAGCCAGCAGGAGGCGGAGGAAGCCGTCCAGTACCTCAGGAGCCAAGGGCTTCCTGCCGTCGCCACCAATGGCGAGGACGCGCATCTGACACTCCAGAAGGCATTCGCGGCGAAGCAGAACACCATCATCCGCATGGCGGAAACGATTCTTGGGGAGGAAATGAAATGACGCAGGAGGCGCTTTCCATCCTCCGCGCGGCGATGGCGGATATGCGCCTGCCCTACGCGCTGGGGCAGTACCGCGCAGCCCCGCTGCCGGAAACGTATTTCGTCGGGCAGTGGGTGGACGCGGAGAGCTTCACCGAGGACGGGCGCGCGGACAGCACGATGACCCTGCTGGGCTACAGCCGCGCGGGTCTTGATGCCCTGCTGGCGGCGTCAAAGGCGATTCAGGCGCGCTTCCCGGCGTATGGCTGGACGTGCATCACGGATCGCGGGTCAGGGCTTGCAATTTCTTTCGCGGGTGCGTCGTTTTTGCCGGATATTGACGGCGCAGCACGGCGCATCAGCATCAATCTGAACATCAAAGAATGGAGTGTGGACGAAACATGAAGGAAGGCAGAAGCGGCGCAACGAGCGCCACGCCCAAGAGCATCGTATTCGGTGCAGGCACGATTCACAAGGGGCTGAAGTACGAGGGCGCGGCGTGGAATTTCACCGATTCGCTTGTCGGCGCTACGTCCGGCGGCTCGAAGGTGTCGATTAAGCCGGAAATCACGAAGGTCGAAGTGGACGGCGTGTATGTGAACACGAAGGAGCTTTCCATCAAGACCGGCGGCACGGCGACGATGGAAGTTAGCTTCATTGAGCTGACGGAGGACGTCTTGACGGCGGCGACGCTGGGCAAGAGTGCAGCAGCGACGACCGACACGCGCTTCAACCTCATCGAGGACAAGGCGGACATCGCCGTGGGCGATTACTGGGAGAACATCGCCTTTGTCGGCAAAACACTGGATGGGCGCAACATCATCGCGATTCTGGACAATGCGCTGTGCACGTCCGGCTTTGAGAACGACAACAAGAGCAAGGAAGGCACGGTCGGGACGTACACGTTCGAGTGCTATGCCGGTTTGGACGGCGACGGCGAGACGCTGCCGTGGCACATCTACTATCCGAACGACACCTACGCTGCGTAAGCGCAGACCGACGCCAACACCGCCGTGGTGACGGCGCAAATCAGCAGAATAATCAACCACAGGGAGAAAGGCACATCGCTTTTCTCCCCTTTTCTATCAAAAGGAGGAATCACGATGGAAAATGAAGCCTTAACCATGCGCCGCCTGTGCGCGGACGACCTCTTCACGATGATGCGCATCCTGTCCAAAATCGGCGTGAACGACCTGCGCAGCGCCATGCCGACCAAGACCGCCGTCCAGCGGGTGCGCGAGGGCAACGAGAGCGCCGAGACTGTCGGCGTGACCGTCGCGCTGACGATTGCAGACAAGCTGCTGTCGCGCCTGCCGGACTGCAAGAACGAGATTTACACCCTGCTGGCGGATGTGAGCGGCAAAACGCCCGCGGAAATCGCTGCGCTGGATATGGGCGTGTTTGCCGAAGCCGTGTTCGACCTGATGGCGAGCGAGGATTTCCGCGATTTTTTTACGCGGCTGATGAAGCGCTTGGGGCAGACGAAATAAAGCTCGTCGATATGCTCTTCCGGCGGTACAGCGACCCGATGCGCCTGCTGGACGGGATGCTGCGCCGCGGGCGGCTGTGCGACTTCATCCGGCAGTGCATTCGGATGTACAACGAGGAGACGGAGGAGAAGCTGCTGTGGGAGGTGTGGCTGCACCGGTGCTTCGACAAGGGCTTCGGCGAGTTTCTGGAGGAATACCGCACGTCTGCACCGATTGACGCGCCGGACATCACGCCGGAGGACATCCAGCACAGCAAGAATCTGCTCGACGGCTTTGTGCCGCCGGGAGAAAGGAGTGGAACGATATGAGCAGCATCTTTGAGCTGTTCGGCACGATTGCGCTGAACACCGGCGGTGCAGAGAAGCAGCTTGCCAAAATCAGCGCGGCGGGCAAGAAGGTCGGCAGTGTGCTGGGCAAAGGCTTCAAGGTCGCGGGCGAAGCGGCGCTGCAAATGGGCAAAGTCATCGGCGCGGGCGTTGCGGCAGGCACAACCGCGATGGGCAAACTTGTCAGCAGCGCCATGAGCGCCTACGCCAGCTATGAGCAGCTGGAAGGCGGCGTGAAGAAGCTCTTCGGCGACGATGCGCAGAACCTCGTGATGGAATATGCGCGCAACGCCTACCGCACGGCGGGGCTGTCCGCCAACGAGTACATGGACACGGTGACGAGCTTCTCCGCGAGCCTGATTTCGTCCCTGGGCAAGGATACCGTCGCCGCCGCCGCGTATGCCGACCTTGCCATCACCGACATGGCGGACAACGCGAACACCTTCGGCACCAGCATGGAGGATATTCAGAACGCCTATAAGGGGTTCTCGAAGGGCAACTACACCATGTTGGACAACTTGAAGCTGGGCTACGGCGGCACACAAAAGGAAATGGAGCGGCTGCTGACGGATGCGTCGAAGCTCTCCGGCGTGAAGTACGACATCAGCAGCTTCGCGGACATTATCGCGGCTATTCATGAGATTCAGAAAGACCAAGGCATCTTCGAGACAACGAAGAACGAGGCGGAAAAGACCATCTCCGGCTCGGTCAACGCGGCGAAGGCGGCATGGCAAAACCTACTCTCCGGGCTGGCGGACGGCAATCAGGACATTGACCAGCTTGTCGGCAACCTGGCGGACAGCGTGATGAAAGCGGTGAACCAAATCGTCCCACGCTTGCAGACGATGGCGCCGCGCCTCGTGCAGGCGGTGCAGACGCTTGTCTCGACGCTTGCGCCACAGCTTCCGGGCATCATCAACAGCATCCTGCCGGGCATGGTGGAGGCGGCAACGACGCTCATTACCGGGCTGGCGGACGTGCTGCCGGACTTGCTGGGCAGCATCATCGACGTACTGCCCAACGTCGTCAAGCAAATCGGCGGTGCGCTCAAGAAGCTGTTCCCGTCGCTGCTGAAGACGTTCAAGAGCCTCATCGGCAAGATTGACTTCAAGGGGCTGGGAACGGCGATTGGCAGCGGGCTGAAATCCATCGTGACGAATCTACCGACGATTATGCAGGGCATCGGCAGCGCGATTAAGTGGGCGTGGGAAAAGGTTGGCTATCCGCTGATTGCGGGCATTTTCAAGGGCGTGTTCGGCGTTGACCTGCCGGACAGCTGGGATCAGCTTGTCGAAGACATCGGCGACTGGTGGGATGGCGTTGTCGAAGATGTTGGCGGCGCGCTGGAAATCACGTTCAAGGCAATTGGCGACGCGCTCACCTCGGCGAAAGAAGCCGTGGAGAAGTGGTGGGGAGACGTCAAGGCACTGTTCGGCAACTTGCTGACCATCGTGTTCGGGCTGGGCACTGGCGATGACCAAGAGGCAGCGAAAGAAGCCGTCACCAAATGGTGGGGAGAGATCAAGACAAAAATCGGGGGTGCGCTTTCGATTATGTGGCACTTGCTGAACCCGTTTAATATCGCAAAGCAAGTGAAGAACGCATGGGACAGGGCGACAAAGGGGCTGAACCTGACCGTCGGTTGGAAAACGGTTCAGCAGACCGTTGAAATCCTGACGAACCCGGAAACGAATCCACTTAACCCGGACAGCCACTACCAGCAAGTCATCAGTACGCCCGAAGGACGCGGCGCAATGCGTAACGCGGGTTGGGAGGTAATCAAAAGCTTTTTTACCCATGCCGACGGCGCAGTCTTCTCCAAACCCACCCTCTTTGACACGCACAGCGGCTATCACCTCGTCGGCGAGGCCGGAGCCGAAGCCGTCGCGCCCATCAGCGTATTGCAAGGATACGTCAAAAGCGCGGTCAATGAGGTCGTGGGCGCGAGCGTGGAGCGCAAGCTCGACCAGATGCTTGTTGCCCTGCAAAACGGCTTCAGCGGCATGAATCAGCAGCAGATTGTGCTGGATACGGGCGTGCTTGTCGGCGCAACGGCGGGCAAGATGGACAAGCGTCTGGGGCGGATGGCGCTGCGAAAGGGGCGGAACGCATGATTTACGGGGTAACGCTGGGCGGCAAGCACACCTACCGCGATTGGGGCTTGCTGCTGAAAACGCGCCCGACCATCGCGCCGCCGAAGGTGCGCACAAACTATGTGGATGTGCCGGGGCTGGACGGCGCGCTTGACCTGTCCGAAGCGCTGACCGGGCGCGTGGGCTATCAGACACGGGATTTCTCGGCGGAGTTCATCGTCATTGACGCGCGGAACCGCTGGGATGCGCTGTATTCCGAAATGCTGGACGCCCTGCACGGGCAGCGGGTGCAAATCATCCTCGATGAAGACCCCGGCTACGCCTACACCGGGCGCGTGACCGTGAACGCGCTGGAGAGCGACCGCAAGACCGCCACCATCAGCCTGAAAGCCGTCTGCGACCCGTACAAGCTAGAAATCACGGGTTCGCTGGATGATTGGCTGTGGGACACCTTCAACTTTGAGACGGGCATCATCCGCGACTACAAGGCGCTGCCGGTGGATGGCACGCTGACGCTGACGATTCCCGGCACAAGGCGTCCGTGCATCCCGACCATCACGACCAGCACGGCGATGACGGCGGCATTCGGCAGCAAGGAGTACGCGCTGACGGCGGGCGACAACCGCATCAGCGGCATTTGCATCACCGAGGGCGACAACGTGCTGACCTTCGCCGGGAATGGCACGGTATCCATCGACTACCGAGGAGGGAGGCTGTAAATGTACACCATCTACGCGGACGACGCATTGCTGTATTCTCCGGGGGACGAGGAACTTTCCGTCCTGTCCCCCGTGCTGGAAACGCAGTGCAACGCCGCCGGAACGCTCACGTTCGTGCTGCTGCCGGAACACCCGATGTACAGCGCGCTGCACAAAATGCGGACGCGGATTGACGTCCGGCAGGATGACGAAATCATCTGGCGCGGGCGCGTGCTGGAAACGGAAACCGACTTCTACCGCCAGAAGACCGTCACCTGCGAGGGGGAACTCACCTACTTGGTGGACAGCGTCCTGCATCCGTACAAATTGGCGGATTACGACGGCACGGCGGCAGGGCTGTTCCGCCTGTACCTGACGCGGCACAACGAGGCCGTCAGCGAGGCGCAGCAGTTCCAAATCGGCAATGTGGACATCGAGACACTGTCCAGCGTGGAGAACACGGGCTACGGCAACACCTGGGACGAAATCAGCGACAACCTGATTGACATCCACGGCGGCTTCCTGCGCATCCGCCACGAAGACGGCGCACGCTATCTGGACTGGACGAAGGAGAGCGGCACGTCCTGCGGGCAAGTCATCCGCTTCGGGGAAAATCTGCTGGACTTGTCCGAGTACGTCTCCGCGTCGGAGGTCGTGACGTGCCTGATTCCCTGCGCCGGGCAGAGCGGCAGCCAGATCACCATCAGCAGCGTAAACGGCGGCAAGGACTACATCGAGGACGCCGCCGGAATCGCCCTCTACGGGCGCATCTGGGGCGTGACGGAGTTCGACGCGAAGGACGCAAGTACCCTGCTGGAAATGGCGAAGGAGAACCTGCAAAAGCGCCTGAAAGAGACAATCACCATCACCATCAGCGCGGTGGATTTGCACCTGCTGGATGTGAATGCGGAATCGTTCCGCGTCGGCGACAAGGTGCGCGTCGTCTCCCCACCCCACGGCATTGACGCGGAATACACCTGCACGGCGATTTTGCTTGACCTCGTGAACCCTGACCAGTCCGAATACACATTCGGCACGCCGGAAACGGGCATGGCAAGCACCACCGCCGCGACCAGCAAAGCGGTGGAGGTCGTCGATTCGTCGGTGGAGTACCTGCGGCAGATTGTCAGCGACCAAAACACGCACCTGCTGCTGTTTGACGGCGTGATTGATGCCTACACGACGAAGGTGGACGACAACACGAAAGCCATCAACACCGTGCAGCTCACATTGAATAGCGTTACCGGGGAACTGACCTCGAAAGTCAGCAAAGGCGACCTTGTCTCCACCATCAACCAGACGGCGGGCGCGGTGAAGATTAGCGCGAACTGCATTGATTTGGAAGGGTATGTGACGGCGAAGGAATTTGAGACGGTGAGCGGCTGGGTGGACACTTTCAATGGCGATTTTATTTCAGCGGCACGGTGCGAACTTGATCACTTGGACGCAGGACAAGCGAATCTCTCGGAAACGTCCATTACAGGCCCGCTAACCATCGGAGGAACGGGCGTCGGCTGGCAGAAGCAGACCGTCGTGACGGGCATCAGCGACGCTCTGCGCGTCTCCAAAACGTCGCAGACCATCACCTACGCAACGCCGGAGGGCGGTGAAAACACCATCAACGTGCTGACGAACGTGCAGGTTTTCGCGGGCGGGCATTACAGCACGAAGGAAATCAACTATCTTGGCGCGGGCGCGTCGGAATAAGGAAGGAGTGCCCCACATGGTCGAAACCATCACCATCGACAAGAAAACCGTGCAAGCCATCATTGACGCGCTGTCCACGGTGGAGGTACGCGGCGCAAGCAACCTGAACGCGCTTTTGGCGTGCATTCAGGTGCTGCAAAAGGCGGTGAATCAGCCGCAGGAGGCGAAAGCATGAGCGAAAGCACGAAGGACTTCCAAACGCTGCTGGACACCATCGCAACGGGCGTGTATGGGAAGGACATCAGAGGGGCGATTCATGACGCGCTGGAATGGCTCTATGAAATCAGCGGGGCGAAACCGCAGAAGGACAAATACGGCACATTCCTTTTCAAACTCCAAAAGCCGATTACATTCAACGGCGGAAATTACCTTGACACGGGCGTAAAGCTGTACGAAAACGGTGACGCGGATGATTGGTGCGTGTGCATCGCATACAGCGGGACGCCGAGTTCGACGGAGGGCTTGCCGTATATTCTGGCGGACTGCGGCAAGGACGGCGAAACGCAGAGCTTCCGTGTGATGCAGAACGGAGCAAATGAAGGCTGGACGGTTTTCGGCGGCAGCGGCGCGTTTCGCATGGACTTGGCAATGGAGAATACAGGCAAAGCATGGTCGGAAATCATCAATGCGGACGGAACGAACGTCTTTATCCTGTCCAAGGAAGGAACGAATTATTCCTTCTACTTGAACGGCTACAAGGCTTACAATTCCGCGCTTGGCTATGCACTGGATACGTCGGCATACATCCCGACGGATGTATCTTTGATTATCGCGGCGAGGCATACCAGCTCCGTCTCGACAATCGACCATCGGACAAGTTTCACGCTGAAAGATGCGAGGGTGTACAATTCTGCCATGGATGACAGCAAGGTGGCACAAATCAACGCTGAAATGCTGGCACTGTAAATTTACAGCAGGAAAACCGCAAAGTGAAAGAAATGGAGTGAATATTCACATGAAAGAATACGTTTTGAATATTTCCGATTCGGGCAAGATTGAAGGCATTCAGGGCATTTCTCTGATGCAGTACGAACACCGTGTCACGCGGTTTGCAATCAATATTTCTGCGTTCGTTGAAAACTACCAGCAGGATGTGCTTTTTGCTTCGGTGACTACGATTTCTGGCAGCGATAGAAACGGCGGGGTTGTCGGTGTCATCCCGGATGAAAACGGCGTGATCTACTATGAGCCGAGCGCGGCGGACACATGCAAAAGCGGGTCTATGGGAATCTTCGTCACGGTGCTGTTTAAGCAGGGGCGCGAAGTCCGCTCGGAGACTGGCATCATCAAGATTGTTGCAACACAGGGAATCAAGGAAGAAACTTTGAGCCTTGGCGCGCAGGCGGCATTGGCGGGCATGTGCGAAGTGCGCTTTTCTTCCATTAATGGCGGGAATCTGAAGAACTGGGGCGACAAATCCGACAAGCGCGTCGCAAAGGTTGACTTTTTCAATAACAAGGAAAAGCGCCACTGGGTCGGATACGCGCAGTTGAAACCGCAGGGAACTTCTTCTCTTGCTTATCCGAAGAAGAATTTCAGCCTATCCCTTTATGAGGACGCGGAAAAGAGCGTCTCCGCCGAAGCACTTTTCGTCAAAGACTGGAAGGCACAAAGCAAGTATTGCATGAAGGCAAACTGGATTGACCCCACGCAGGCCTGCAACGTCGTCTCTGCGCGTATTGCCTGCGACATGATGAAAGGTTATCCGGCGAATGCGGCTGCGCCTTGTCATGGATTGATTGACGGTTATCCTACGCTGGCATGGTTCGACGATGATTGCACCGGACTGTATACCATGAACATTCCGAAAGAGGCGTGGATGTTCGGGATGGATGAAAGCAACGTCAACAACATCGTCATGTGTGCAGAAGACCAGCTGACGGAAGGCGCGTTCCGTGCGGCGGCGACTGAAGTCGGCTGGAGCATCGAGGTCGGCGGCGACGAACCCGCGACAATCCTCACGAAATTCAATCAGATGGTCAGTTTCGTGAAGGACACCGAATCGGAAGCGGAATTCCGCAGCAACTTCTCGCAGCATCTCGACTTGGACGCCTGCCTGAATTATTACTGCTTCGCCTACCTGACAGGCGCGACAGACAACCTCGGCAAGAACATGCTCATGACTACGCGCGACGGTGCTGTCTGGGCGCCGTCGCTGTACGATTTGGATTCGCTGTTCGGTGTGCAGTGGGACGGCATCCAGCTTTTCGCATCCGACAGCCCATGTCCTGGCGCGTATCAGTGCAGAACTTCCTTGCTGTGGGCGAAGATTGAGGAACACTTCCCGGCTGAACTCTGCGAACGCTATTTTGCATTGCGAAATGGCGCACTTTCGCTTGGAAACATTACACGGCGCTGGGATGAATTTGTTGCTCAAATCCCGGAATCGCTCTACAAATACGACGCAAGACGCTGGCTTGGCATCCGCCGAATGCGCCGGACTTTGGAGCAGTCCAAGAATTGGGTGACTGAACGTGCCGCATATTGCGACGAAGTATTCAAGGAAAAATACGACGCTGCTACTGGCGCGCCGTCTCTGGCCCTGAGCGTCGCAGATTTCGTGTCCAATGGCAATAACTACAAGGACACCGAGCAGGCGCTTTTCGCCGGAAAGTGGCGGACGGCAACGCTGCTTGCGCGATTCAAGCCGAGCGTGGATGGCACAGTGTTCTTTTCCGATTTTTCCGAGCGTTATCCCGATCCGGGATATAAGGGCTTGCTGTGCCGGCAGGTTGAAGATATTCTCCAAATTCAGATTTCTGGCGATACAACTTCGATGACGCCCGCTAAGGATACCAGCAGCACGGGTGCCGTCGGCTATAAGGTTTCGGAGATCACGAACGAAAACGGATACATTGAAGTAGGCATTGTGAAGAAAATCGACACATACTACGTCTATATCAATGGTTTGCGTGTCGGTACAGGCGAAATCGACGTGCCGTCTGCAATCACTGAAACGCTACTTCTTGGCGCACAGTGGGATGGCATCGGTGGCGTATTCCGCACTGGGCAGGTGGACATGCCTGTGTTTGAGCTGTGGTCTGGCATCATGACGCAGGACGAGATTGTCCAGCATTTCAAGGAAATCTAATGACCAACCGGGGAGGGGCTGTTCCCTCCCCTCTACCATGTGGGAGGAATCATCATGAAGGGCATCACCTTCGGGAATCTTCACACATATGACGATTTGCAATTGATTCTCACCACAAAAGAAATCGGCGCACCCACCGTGAAAAGCAAAAAGATTGACATTGAGGGTGCGGACGGTGTGCCTCTGCACCCTCACGACTGCTGGACTTGTCCGCTTTGCTCGGTACAGGCTCGGCAATACATGGCTGCCAAGATATTTCGTTCATTCTCGGATAAATACGCGAAAGAAGGAACAAAGGATGATGGATACTATCATTGTTGCGGCAATTTCTCTGATTGGCACGCTGGCAGGCAGCTACTTCGCCAACAGCAAGACAATCGCCCTGCTGTCCTACCGCTTGGAGCAGCTGGAGCGCAAGGTGGAGAAGCACAACTCCGTCGTCGAGCGGACGTTCCAGTTGGAGAACAATGTGCAGACCGCGTTCAGCCGGATTGACGAGATCCGGGGAGCGCTGCACGAGCATCAGGAGGCGTAAGGAAAGCCGGGATGGCGGCGGAGGGAGAAATCCTCTGCGGCTGTCCCGGCGAGTTTTTATTTCTTCACAGTCTAAATTGCAGCGTGCGCATCATGGAAAACAGGTTCTCCGTCTGCACGCCGAACTCATTCGCGACATTCGGAATTTTCGGCATTTTCCACGGCTGTCTCGCATTCGGGTTGGTATTTGGCATTTCAAACGTAACAATCGCGCAGTTATGCGCCTTGGCCGCCGCTATCAGCCACGGGTCAGCAACTGTTTCTATTGCCCATTCATCCAGCGCGGTTTGCTTATAATAAGGGCAGTCTTGAAGGTACTGCATGATTTCGCGGTAGTGCAATAGAATCTGCGGCTCTCTGTGGTCAATGCACTGCTCACGGTGCAGCTTCTTGCCCCAGTCTTTCAACTCGTCGTTTACACAAAGGATTTCATCCAGCACCATATCCAGCATGACGATTTTTCCATCATTGATGTTTTGCTCTAATTGCTCCCAGAACGCGCGAGTGAAATCGAAAGCATAATATTGGCGGTATGGTGCGATAAATGAATTGGTATCAATCAAGAACTTTTGCTCCGACATTTATCACACGCCGCCTTTCTGAGCGCCCACCAGTTTTTCATAAGTAGCGCGATTTGTGCTGGTCAAGCGGAATGCGTCTGTGTACTGCGTTCGTCCTTCTAAGACGCTATTCGTAAGCATCGCAAAAAATCTCTTGTCCATTTTGCTGAGCTTTGTACGGTAGAAGTCACCGCCGCTACCTTTTTCTTTGTTGCGCTGCTTTTCTTTATTGTACTGTTCAATCGCTGCTTTCGCGATTTTGCGGTAAACTTCACGGCTAATTTTCCTATTGTCCAGCGCTCGCCTTGCAATGACAGTAGTGCCACACCTGAAGAAGCCGGACAGCACGCGAATCGCTATCTCCTTGTCGTAATTCTGTATATATTCATTCCATTTTGCAAGAAACAAGTTTTGCGGAACAAGAATTTCTGCCGTAACCGCATTACACAGCACTTCAACAGGGCGAACGGTTTCCGCACCGCTGCTTCTGTCATTAAAAAAGTCGCTTTCGCCCACGCAGACGTGCGCAAATTCATGGATTAAGGAAAAGAGCTTGCCGCTTTCAGAATCATTGGTATTGATAAAAATCAAAGGCGCATACGCATCAACCATTGCAAAGGCACGAAATTCTGCTATATCGAGCGGCTTGTGCGTATTATCGCCCACAATCCCGTTCGCCATAACAAGCACGCCCGCATTGCTGATTGCATTGCGCATGAAACGATAAGAAGCAGCGGCATTCGGATGCTTTTCAAACCAGTTTTCAGATAGTCCCAATATTTCACGCACTTTTGCAGCGCATACCGCAGCATCATCGTGGCTCTTGAACGCGCCGACACAAGCAGGGGGCGTAATTCCCTCTGCAATCATGTATTCCCGCGTCCAGTCCTGAACCATTTCCATCTCGTGGATGGTTGCAATCAGGTTGCGGCTTGGCTGACTGAAGGACACACTGTTGACCGTGCGATATTCCATAAGCGGAACATCCTCGTGCGGCGGCTGCTGCAAGAAGAAATATCCCAGAGGTATGCCGGTTGCTTTGCTGACCTCTTCAAGCTGGTTAAAAGTAGGCTTCTTCTCTCCGCTAACCCACTTTGTCAAATGAGCGGCTGCTTTGGGAGGAAGCGCCGCAAACTGTGTTTTCCGCACAACCCATTGAAGAACCGCATCGGAAATATCTATTCTCGTCTGCATCGCAATTCCTCCTTCCTATTTGCATTGTAGCATAGGCATTCGGGATATTCCATGAACTTTCTATGAACATTTTATGAATTTTTGCGAACAAGAAAGTGCGCTGCGGAGGCAGGGTTGCTGCTGCGGGGTGATTGGGGAGCCGTTCGGCGCGCTCGACGCCATCACCCGCCTGCACCTGCAAGCCCTGCTGACCGAAATCGCAACGAAAAAGCGCCTGACGATTCTCTTCGTCACGCACGACGTGGATGAGGCGCTGCTGCTGTCGGACGCGATTCTGGTCATGGGCACTGCGCCGGGGCGAATCCTGCGGCAGTACACGCTGGAAGAACCGCGACCGCGTACGATGCGAGTGCTTTCGCAGCCGGAGTTCATCCGCGTCAAGGGCGAAATTCTGACACTGCTGGACAAGGAGGTGACTGCCGATGCGTGAGGGGAAAAAGCATCCATTCGCCATCAACGTCTGGCGCTGGGGGCTGCTGATTCTGCTGCTCGTTCTCTGGGAAATCGGCGCGCGGCTCAAGTGGATTGACCCGTTTTTCTTTTCCAGCCCTTTGGAAATCGCCCGAACCGCCGTCATTAAGTGGCAGGGCGGCACGCTCTGGCGCGACATTGCCTATACGGGCGCATCAACGCTCCTCGGCTTCGTGCTGGGAACGGTCATCGGGTCGATCGTCGGGCTGCTGTTCTGGTTCTCGCGCCCCGTGGCGCAGGTCGCTGAACCGTGGCTGATTGTGCTGAACGCACTGCCGAAGCTCGCACTCGCGCCCGTGCTGGTCATCTGGTTCGGCATCGGCTTCCTGTCAAAGGTGATTCTGGCATTCCTGATGACCGTCGTCGTCGCGGCGATGTCCGCATACAGCGGCGTCCGCACGGCTGATCCGGCGCTGGAAACGCTGATGATTTCCCTCGGCGCGCGGCGGATGCAGATTTTCACCCGCCTGATTGTGCCATCCGCCATGCCGAGCATCATTACCGGCCTGCGGGTCAACATCGCGCTGGCGATGGCGGGGTCGATTGTCGGCGAGTTTATTGCATCAGACCGCGGGCTGGGGCGTATGATTGTTTATGCCGGCACGACGTTTGATCTGAAGCTGGTGTGGGTCGGCGTGACGGTGCTGTCCATCTTATCCGTGCTGATGTACGCATCGGTCGTCCTGCTGGAAAAGGTGCTGATGCGGCACTGGCGCGGCACAGTATCCGAATAAGAAGGGGGAATTTCCATGAAAACCCGATTGCTCTGCTTCCTGATGGTATTAGCGCTGCTCCCCTGCCTTGCGCTGGCAGAGGACGCGCCGCAGAAGCTCGTCGTCGCCGAGCCGGTGCACCTCATCGGCTATCTGCCCCTGTATGTCGCGATTCACGAGGGCTATTTTGCGGATGAAGGGCTGGACGTGACGGTCGTGCAGGCGACGGGCGGCGCGCATGTGACTGCGGTCGTCTCCGGCGACGCATTTGCGGTCATCGGCGGCGTAGACAGCAACAATTTTGCCAATCAGGGCAATGCTGATCCCATCGTCGCCATCGTCAACTGCGTCAACCGCGCCAACGTCTACCTGTTCGCGCGCGCGGGGCTCTCCCCCGCATCCGACAGCGACGAGGATATGGCAGATTTTCTCCGCGGCAAAATCATCATTGCAGGGCGTTACGGCGGTTCACCGAACGTGCTGACGCGCTACCTCGTCAAGCGCATCGGACTTGACCCCGACACGGACGTTACCTTGCTGGAAAATGCCGACGCCGCGACCGTAACCGCTATGCTGCAATACGGACAGGGCGACATTGGCAACGGCGGCGAACCGCAGATTTCCGAGGGCGTGACGGCGGGTATCTTCGAGGAGCCATTCGTCGCCTTCCCCGATTTGGGGGACTACGCCTATTCGGTCATCGGCGTGAAGCGCTCGACGATGGAGCAGCAGCCTGAGACGTGCCTGCGGTTCGTGCGGGCGATGATGAAGGCGCTCAAGGCGGTGCAGGATGATCACGAACTGGCGGCGAGTGTGCTGGAACTGGAATTTCCGACGCTGACGGAAGCCGGGCGGCAGGCGGCGCTGAATCGTGCATACGTTGACAACCTTTGGAGCGCGGACGGCATCATTTCGCGTCAAGCGGTGGATACGCTGATGGAGGTTGTGATTTCCTCCGGTATTTTCGACGGGACGTACGACGTAGACGCTTTGATTGACATGCGCTTTGTGGAGCAGGTCATGCAGGAAAGTGCGCAGGAGTAAGGGAGGTTCGCCGTCAGACGAAGGTGCTGGCGGCGAGTTTTTCTGCATGTCTAAATATAGCTTTCAGTACATTTCCTTTTGTTTCTTAGACCCCCCGGAATTTACCTTTTACGTCCGCTTTAGTTCACTGAAGTAGGGGAAAAAGTAGGGGAAAAAAGAGCCTTCAAACCCAGTCAAATCAAGGCATTGCGGATTTGGCAGTAGGGAAAAAAGTAGGGGAAATCGGCAAAAACGCATTTTTGCCCCGAAAAACACTTCTATTTTCATCACAATGAAAAACCCGGAAGCCCTTGCAAATCAAGGCTTCCGGGGAAAGTGGGGTTAAATGGGCTCGAACCATCGACCTTCACGATGTCAAGCGCCCCAAATGTCAATTTTTATGCATATATCACATGCTTTTGATGAAAATTTAGTTCATAATAAATGAAAACTGGTTCATTGCTGTGCTGTGTCAAAGTGACTACTTCTCGAAGGAGAGTATTCACCATGACAGAATCCGAATACATTCAGCAGCATGAAACCTATTTGAGCAGCATTGTCAGCCGCTTCATTGCGCGCTATCCCGAACAGCGTGGGAAGATGCGGGATGACCTGATGCAAGAAGCGCGAATTGCCCTGCTGATAGCCTACCGCAAGCAGGAAAATACGGCGGGCTTGGAGCGCAGGGCGTACATTTGCATTATTGATGCACTCTACACGGCTGCGGTTCACGCCTACCCGATTCGCATTCCACGGCGGAAATTCAGAAAGAACGTTGGGCGGTTTTCCTGCTGCGGCAGCGATGCCCTTGCACTGTGGGAGAAGAATCAGCCGGAGGATGAAAGCGCGCAGGAGATGGAACTATGGGCGATTCTTGCAGGGATGAACGACAAGGAACAGGCGTTTGTGCGTTGCAGGCTGGACGAACGGAATTGCATCGAAGCAGCGAAAATGCTGGGCATGTCCAAGTCCGCATGTTGTCGGATGCAGCAGAGAATCAGGCGCTACCTGATGACGCAGATGTGGGCGGAATAATGAAGGATGTAAGGCGGTGGGAATTGTTCTGCCGTCTTTTCTGTTTGCTATGTCGCACTATCCATGGAATTACGAACAGTCCGAAACAGCCGGATTTTTGTATCCGTAAATCTTTACTGAACAATTTGCGAATATTCGTAAAGCAATGTTGACATTTGTGAACATCCGAGTTATAATAGCATCGTTCCCGAATAAGCAGCGACGGAGGAAAGAGCGATGGCAAGAATCGGTTATGTTCGCGTCAGCACAGTACACCAAAACACGCAGCGGCAGGAATACGCAATGCCGACCGACCTTGACAAGGTATTCACGGACAAGGCAAGCGGCAAGAATACAGACCGACCGCAGTTTCAGGCAATGCTTGACTATGTGCGTGAAGGTGACACGGTTTATTTCGAGAGCTTCAGCCGCGTCAGCCGCAGTTTGCCCGACCTGCTGAACACGCTGGATTATTTCGCAGAAAAGGGCGTAACGTTTGTATCGCTGAAAGAGAACATCGACACGACAGGCGCAACGGGCAAGCTGATTGTGTCGGTGCTGGGCGCTATCAGCGCATATGAACGCGAAATCAATGCAGAACGGCGGGAATACGGCTATAAGAAAGCGCTGGATGAAAAGCGTGTGGGCAGACCGAAAGCCGTTGCAAATCAGGCGTTTCATGATGCTGTGAAGCTGTGGAAGGACGGCAAGATTACCGCAACCGAAGCCATCAAGCAAGCAGGAATGACCCGCACGACGTTTTACAAGCTGGTCAAGCCAGAGAGAGGGCAAGCATGAAGCCCTCTTTTTTTGTGTGTGCCGAGGCACTGGTGATACAAAAATTAGTTCGCCGATGGAAGGAAATCAGGCACATTTGAAACGGCAGAAAGGAATCAGCAAGCGCGTTTGTCTGAAAATGCAGTAACCCCGCAGAGTTTTTAATGCTCTGAGCGCTTCCAGCCCATTTCTGGTATATTTCCACCCCCCGAAGCTGGAACGCCTCAGAGCGCTTGCAAACATAGGAAAAATATCAATGATTTCTGACAACCTGAATTTGTTGATTTTTGCTCATCATTTAGACGACGAGAAAGCTGCCGTCAGTTTAACTGACACCCGCTCAAATGGCGTTACACAGCGCCGCGAAATGACCGTTGTCAGCGAATCCGGAGTTCGGGAACGTGCGAACCATCGTTGCGGATGACAAGGTTCTGTTCTGTGGTTCGGATGTGGCAAGGGCGCTGGGGTATGCTAATAGTAGAAAAGCGCTTGCCGACCATACTAAAGCCGGTGTAACGATTCGTTACACGGACGATAAGGGAGTGAATCAAGCCAGAAAATACATCCCAGAAGGTGATGTCTACCGTCTGATTGTGTCGAGCAAGCTGCCGGGCGCTTGCCCATTTACGTTTCTGGGAGAAAAGGCGCTGTGAAAGTGCTATACCTGTCATATTTCCACCTATCGGTCAAAAATCCTATGTATACAAGGCAGGCGTATTTGCGTTTGATAGCATTTGTTATTTTATTATCAATCAAGAAAACAGATAGTTGTTGCAAAGAAGTTCTTTATCATTTCTAAATTGTTCGTTTATTAATTGTCGTAAAATATCTAAAATGTTTTTGTCTCTGTGGATTTGTCTTAAAAAGCACATAGTTATTTTATAATATTAATAATGTAAGGGTTATTCTATTCCTGATAATTGAACAAAGGAGGTTTTTTCATGGCAAGGATAACACATTAGAATGAGCGACCGTCTGATTATTGGGTGGTGTTGGATGCAGCATTGACAGAGGTCACACTGGGCGAAAAGGCGCAGGAGCTTCTTCTGTTCTATGCAGGCATGAACGAGGGCGCGGAAATCACGGCTTCCGCATTGCAGAGCGAAACAAGCCTGACGTTGACGGGAAGCCAGACCTACAAGAACGCGCTGCTGCTGAAACGGCTGATTTTGCGCAACCGCCGTTTGAATCTGATTGTTGTCAACTGGAAGCGAATCAAGTTGTTGGCGGAACTATCGAGATGTTGAGGAGGAAGAAACATGGATGACTTGTTTTTCAGAATGCGGAATGATTTTGACCGCATGATTCAGGCGAACATACCGGGACAGAATCACGATTGCAGTAT
>ERZ827450.183-NODE-183-length-86099-cov-5.702838_pt1 | contig 86099 bp, 69 predicted proteins | sample MGYA00519773_ERZ827450 | MGnify/ENA primary metagenome ERZ827450 (study PRJEB31778, sample SAMEA3449306) | human gut metagenome | biome: human gut; feature: human-associated habitat; material: faeces | place: United Kingdom | collected 2010/2012 ...
TCACCGATCATTACTACCAGACCACAGGAATCGATCAGTCTGTGATCCATATGTAAAAAGAAACCATTGTATCCTTCCGGAAGCTTCAGCATAATAAATTCACACATCGGGATATTATCTCCGTCAAATGTTTCATAAGCCCACTGCTGCATCAGCTCATCTGCCTTTGCCAGACTTTCCATTCCCGACAGATCCTTCAGCTCAATATCTCGCGAATCCTGCTTCTCTATATACTGTTTTACATTTCCATCTTTATCCGGCTTTGTAAAACGGACTCTGGTACAGCCTGAACGCTCTGTTTCCATCTGAATACATTTTTTTAATAATCCAAAATCCAGTTCTGCCTGTACAGAAGCCACAACACTTACGCCAGATACCTGCTGTGTACCATAATCCATGATCCAGTTATGATGCATCTTCTGAGCTGCCGTCAAAGGATAATAATTTCTCATATAATAGATAACCTCCATTGTCCCGGTTTTCCTCTTTATCCGAGACAGAAAACATTGTATATATGCTTCAGGTGCAAAAATATCATACCTTCGCAGGAAATACCAGTACCCCAAAGACTTAATGAACACTTTACAAAAAATTGACCGGGACTTATCATGCATTTAACATAACAGATCAAAGGTATCTTTCCTGTTATGTACTATGTCTGATAAATCCCGGTCAGGATTTTTTATCTCAGTTTAATCGTATTTTTCAAAGAATTCCATCATCTTGTGCTGATACAGTTCCGGATCTACATAAGCGCAGCACAGGTGCCGTGCTCCCGGTATGATCACCAGTTCCTTCTCTGCCCTGCAGAGCATATAATTCTGAAAAGAGTTATTTGGATACACATAGGTGTCCTTCTCTCCATGGAAAAAGAGAACCGGTCTTGTATTTTTTTTCATGGCTTCGGCAGTGTCTGCATCTTTCATATGAAATCCTGCCAGAAGAGAACAGAACCAATCCAGTTCTATCAGAAGTAGTGGGATATGATGCAGGTGGAACCAGTTAGCTGCCATATCTCGCATCTGTCCTTCCATAGACTGAAAACCGCAGTCCGCGATCAGGCCTTTTACCTCCGCCGGGAGCGTATGTCCTGATGCCATCAGTACAGCAGCTGCCCCCATGGACTGTCCGTACAGATAAATCGGAAGCTTCTCTTTGTTTCGTTCAGATACATAGACTGCCCATTGCTGTACATCCCATTGTTCCTTTGCTCCAAAGGTGATATATTTTCCCTCGCTGTCACCGCAGCAGCGATGTTCTATAAACAGGACATCACACTGATGCTCATGCAGATATTTTGCCATAAATGACAATGTGCCAAACCGGCTGCCGCGATATCCATGGCTTAATATAACAATCCGTTTTGCATCTTCTGCCGGCAGATATAATGCATGCAGTTTTAATCCGTCAATGCTTTTGATATAACAGTCCTGCATCTTCTGTTCAAGACACCAGGCCTTACTCTCATTATATACTCTTGCATAACCATTCCTGGGATGATTTTCCCTGATATGAGATAGTTCAAACCATTTCTTTCTTTCCTTTTTGTGCTCTCCTCTTTTGCAGCAGACCACCATGTTAAAAAAACGCCATCCCACCTCCAGTAATCCCAGAAAGACTGCCAGCAGTATTGCAAACGGCTTAATTAATTTTTTCTTCATCACGATTTCCCCACAGTCCACATTTTAGAATAAGAATTCTGCCTATACGGCTCAAATCACATCGGACAGCTTCTTCGCTCCTCTTTGTCCATGTCTCCTCTGACATAACGAGCATTGAATTCCATATTGATATCGCGGATTTCTCTTTTTCCTTCTATATAATCCTGATACATCTCCGCAAGACCTGCCATGCATCCGTCACAGTCTGCTGAAATATTACCCAGTGACTCCTCTACGATCTTTTTACGTTCCTCAACTGTTGTGTCTTTAATCAAATATCCTGGCATTTTGTTCCCTCACTTTGCTTTCATCATTTTAACTATATATTACTACAAATACAGGAATCATCAAATTGTTTTGATAGAATTATTATAAGCAACCGCTAATTGCTGCACCAGTTGCGGCCTCTTCTTTGCACTCTGATAAAGTCAGTTTCATCCCGAACATTTTCTCAGCTATCTCACAAAGCACTTTGTTTTTTCTGAGCCCATTACCAGATCCGATCATCTGAACAATCTTTATCTCCGTGCCTTTTTCAATCTGAACAAACATATCATAAAGCTCCCGGATCATGCCTTCCAGTACACCATATGTCAGGAATTCCGGTGTGAAATTATCTGATGAAATATTTCTGATTTCCCCACGGAGCCCTGAATCTGTTCTGGTTCCATCAAAAGTTGTCTGCACTTTCATACTACTACTTGAGGCGTCCATTCCTTTTTCTGCAAGTCTTCCCAATATTTCATACAATGGTATATCCTGTCCGGTTGCCTCCTTCATAAATGACCTGAAAAAATTCTCAAGCAATGCATATGCTTTACCACCACACAGGGAGGCTCCAACCAGAAGATATTTTCCCCCAAGAAATGGACGCGCTTCGATTCCCTCCGTCTCAAAATACTGATCTGTCAGAACTGAAATCTGTCCTCCTGTTCCCATATTCACCAGTAATGTATTATTTTCGCTGCCTGCTGCCCCCAGAAAGCTGGCCTGATTATCACCGATTGCTACTGTTACCGGAATATCCTTATACATTCCCAGCACTTCCATATCTTCACAAATTTCCGGCAGTCTTATAGTGTCCATTCTAATTTTATTCAACCAGTCCGTTTCAAAACACTTTTTCTGCACATCAAAAAATCCAAAACTGGCAGCATTGCTGACGTGTACGAGTGGATGGGCTCTCTTTGTCAGACACATTCCAAGATAATCCATGATTGTACAGAATGTATTCGCCTCTATCGGAACCAGATGATGTTTTTCATTATATAAATGTGTGATAAGTCCATAACCAGAAGCAGCCTTGTACTGACATTTCTCTTCGATCTCTTTTAAGAGACTTTTTCCTGTTTTATCATCACAGATATTCCCACGTCCATCCTGCCATGTATACAGTGGACTTACACTTCTCCCCTCAGCATTCAGATAGACAATTCCATGCATCTGTCCGGTCAGACCAATATTGTGTGCATCCGGATATTTATCAATAAACTCATCGACGACTACCTTTGCCTTTTGGATAATCTTTTCTGCATCCTGGATTCGTTCCCACTCATTAGAAGTTCCAATAAAACTTCCATTTTGTATTGTCTTTGCCTCTATTACAGTTGAATTTCTTCTTTCATCAACTTCAACAACCACTCCGCTGATCGTAGTTGTTCCAATATCAATTCCAATCGCTTTCATCCCTGAAATTATCCTCCACTGAAAACTTAATTTCTTAATAAAAAATGCTTATATTACTTAATATTATAACGCGTTTCTGCCAAAAGGAAAACATTTCGCGCACAGCTGCTAATGAAATACACGTAGCTGTTAATGAAAAAAATTATTGACAGGCGTCCTTGCATTTGTTATAGTTGGAAAAACTTAACACAAACTTACGTGAGGGAGTAGTTTGCACGAATGTGTGATTTGTCAACATACTGGTACCTGTACCTGGCAAATCTTAATGAATGAGACTCATGTATGCAATATCACATACAGACATTTGTCTGTATTGTTTTGTTGCATACGTGAGTTTTTTGTATGCTTACATACTTTCAGAAAAGAAAAGGAGATTATTATGGCAATTTTTATTGAATTATTTCTGCTGGGTGTCGGACTTTCCATGGATGCCTTTGCAGTTTCAGTCTGTAAGGGCCTCGGAATGAGAAAACTTAACAAAAAACAGGCCGTTATTATCGGATTGTATTTTGGAGGATTTCAGGCACTTATGCCGCTCATCGGCTGGCTTCTTGGCAGCCAGTTCCAGAAGTACATCACCAGCATTGACCACTGGATCGCATTTATCCTTCTTGGTTTCATCGGCGGCAAAATGATAATTGAAGCCGTCCGTGAATGGAATGAAGAAGAAATCGTCGAAGTCACAGATGCTCCGATTGATCACAAAAACATGCTTGTTCTTGCTGTTGCAACAAGCATCGACGCGCTCGCAGTCGGCATCACGTTTGCTTTTCTTAATACTCCGATCATTGAAGCAATTAGTATTATTGGTATCACAACCTTTGTACTCTCTATCATCGGAGTTATCGTTGGCAACTTCTTCGGAAGCAAATATAAAAGCAAAGCAGAATTTATCGGTGGTCTGATCCTGGTTCTTCTGGGCGTCAAAATTCTTCTGGAACATCTCGAACTTCGGGTATTTCTTTTTAAGCGATTCCCGGTTCTTGTCCACGTAATTCAACACGTATTCATTGATCACGCCCTTTGCCAGCAAACGATTAAAGTAGCTATAATTGATCCCTGTGTCAATCGGCACAAACACGTCGGGAATAATACCACCCCCACCGTAAACCAGACGATGATCCTTCTTCGTGTAATACTTCGTGGAATCCGTCAATTCGATACTATCGGCACTGAACATCTCGCCACTATTATACCGTTCGAACACCTCGGCCTGATAATCCTTCCCCTTGTAAGGCTTCTGGATACACCGACCCGACGGCGTGAAGTAATGCGACACCGTCAGACGAACCATAGAACCATCCGTCAACGGGAATTGTCGTTGCACAAGTCCCTTACCGAAAGAACGACGTCCCACGATCAACCCGCGGTCCCAATCCTGCACCGCTCCCGACACGATCTCGCTGGCAGAGGCCGAGTTCCCGTCAATCAACACGACCACCCGTCCGTCTTGGAACAACCCTGCCGGCGTGGAGGACTCGCCCATGCGCCCGAAAGCGGGACTATCCGTGTACACGATCAACTTCTCCCCGTCAAGCAAATGATCGGCCAAACCGATAGCGGCCCCCATGTAACCGCCCCCGTTTCCTTGCAGGTCGATAATCAGGTCTTTCATCCCCTGCGCCTTCAACTCCTTCACGGCCTTCTCGAACTCTTCCACCGTCGTCGCGGCAAAACGGGCAATCTTGATATACCCAATATTCTTATCGATCATGTAAGAGGCATCAACACTATAAATCGGAATCATATCACGCGTGATATTGAAATCAATGATCTCACCGCCCCTCTTCACTTTCACTTTCACGATAGACCCTTTCTCGCCTTTCAACCGTTTCCGCACGTCCGTGTTACTAATCCCGGTTCCGGCAATATTCTCCCCGTCAACGGCAATAATCCGGTCTCCGGCCAACAAGCCCACCTTCTCCGATGGTCCCCCGGCAACCACATCCACGACCAGCAACGTATCGTTAAGCACGTTAAACTGGATCCCAATCCCGAAAAAGCCCCCGTCCAGCGGTTCGTTCGCCTCCTCCACCTCCTCTTTGGAAATATACACGGAATGAGGGTCCAGATCAGCCAGTACCTTCACGATGGCATCTTCCGTCAATTTCTTCAAGTTCACGGTATCCACGTAAGCGGCATCAATCATTTGCATTAATCGCTGGTACTTAATCGCTTGTTCCTGCACCTCACGGGGTTTCCGTTGTGCATCAGCATTTTCCCAGCTCAAACAGGCGATTAGCAACGCTACCGCCGATAGTAATACTCTTTTCATACTTTATTATATACTTTATGTTCTTCCTATTCTACGTGTAATTTGCACAAATGTAACAAACAGAAAGTATTAAATGTACTAACAGACTCTTAAATTATTTATTTTTCCAACTCGATCAATTCAAGGTTCTCGATCCGTTCCCCGTTAATCTCGAAACGGGCCGCGGTCCGCACCGTGTGGAACCCGAATTTCCCGGCTGCCCCCGGATTGATATGCAGGCATCCCAATGCCTGATCGTACTTCACTTTCGCGATATGCGAGTGACCGCACACGAAAAGCTGCGGGCGTTCCCGCCGTAACGTTTCCGCAATCTTCCGGTCATAATGCCCCGGGTAACCACCGATATGAGTGATGACCACTTTCACGTTCTCGCAATGAAACACTTCTTTCTCCGGGAATATCCGGCGCAATATTCCCCCGTCAATATTCCCGTACACGGCGTGTAACGTGAATCGTTGCGCCAGCGCGTCCGTGATCGCCACGTCCCCGATGTCCCCGCAATGCCACACCTCGTTACAATCCTTGAAAAACTCCACGATCTTCGGGTCCAACCACCCGTGAGTATCTGATAACAAACCAACCTTTACCATTTTAGATTTTAAATTTTAGATTTTAGATTCCAACCGCACAAGGCCAACGCTTCTTAATTTCCTACTTTCAACTTTTAGTTTTTATCTTTTAGTTTTTATCTTTTATTACCACGCTTCCCCTCTCCACCGTGTTCTCCACGAACAAACATGCCGGAACCTCCTGCTGCATTTCCTCGACATGAGAGATCAGCCCGACCACCCGGTTCTCGGCCCGCAAGGATTTCAAGGTTTCGAAGACAACACTCAACGACTCCCGGTCCAGCGAACCGAATCCCTCATCCAGAAAGAAAAAGTTCTGGCTACTCCCGGTCAAATGACGAATATTATCCGTCAATGCCAGAGCCAGCGACAACGAGGCTTGGAAAACCTGCCCCCCGGAAAGCGTGCGGGCGCTCCTTACCCGTCCCTCGTTCATGAAATCACGTACCACGAAATCATTTTCCTCGCTTAACTCCAGTTTCAAGCGCTGGCGGGTCATCCGGTAAAAACGCTCGTTTGCCGCGTTACAAAGATTTTGCAAGTAAATCGACGAAACGAACTTCACGAAATCATTTCCCCGGAACAATCCCTTCAACATCTGCAAATTCATCAACCGAGACTCCAAACCTTCCAACTCCTGCCCTATCTTCTCCCGCACCGCGACACGGGTTTCCATATCCTTGATCTGGCTCCCTAAAGCTCCCTGTTCTGCCAGCATCTCCCGTTCCCGTACCAACGCGGCCTCCACCCGTTGACATAGCGCAACGTGTTCTTCCTCGTTATAAGACACCCCGGCAAGCAACACCTCCAACTCCGCTTTCCGAACCTGCACGGCGTGAACCTGCTCCCGGTAACGGTTAATCTCTCCCCGTACCCCGGGCAAATCCAGCTTACCTGCCAACACCTCCCGAACCGCTGCCAGATCGGGATAAATCGAATCTTTCAACAAACGACTCAGCTCCTGTACTTCCTCTTCCAATTCCTGCTGCAAATGAATCACCTCCTTGCTTTTTTCCTCCACGCTCCCTTCCCACCTCCGGAAGCCCGCCTCGATCACCTGCAACCGTGCGGCATCCCGTTGATAATCCCGCCCAACCTGCTCGAAACGCCGCCTGCATTCATCCAGCTCCTTGCCGATCTCCATGTCGAGTACCCCCTCGTACTCCTTTTCATCGAACCCGGCCTGCTGCTCCCGCAACACCCCGACCTGTGAATCCCGCTGCACGATCTCCCGGCTGATCTCGTCAAGACGGGCGACGTACTTTTCAAGATTCACTCGTTTTTGCTCGATGCTCTTCTCCATGTTCCCTCGTACCGTCTCCCCATCCAGTTTCTCCTTGTTCAAGAGTGCCACCCGGTTCATCTCGTCTGTCAAGCGTTGCATATTATCGGGTGTAAACCCTTCCCACGTGAAACGGGTCAGATGCTCCCGTAACCGTTCCCGCGCAACATCCTGCTGTCGGGTGATTTGCTCTTTCCTTTCCCCTGCCGACCGCAACCGTTCCCCGATCACGGTCAGACGGGACACCATCCGTTCCAACACCTTCCCTTCTTCCTCCAAGCCCGCGACACGGTTGGCCTTCTCCTTCAACTCACCCTCGACTTCCGTGGCGTGCAAGGGTGCAGGATGCGACAAGGCCCCGCAAAGGGGACAAGGTTCTCCCTCCGACAACTCCCTCGCGAAATCCACCAATCGCTGGCGAGTACTTAAATGTAACCACTCCTCCCGTATCTCCTTCACGGTAGCGGCAAGTTGTTCCTGCCTCTCCCGGCAAGCCTCCTGCAACGCCTCGCGTGTCATGGCCTGTAACGCCCTGAACGCGGGATATTGCTCCTGTACCATCCGCACCTCCCCTTCCTCCCGGGCGATTTCCTTATTCACCCCGGCTAACTCCTCCTGCCAACGGGTCAACTCTTCCCGAATGTGCTGTTGTATATTATACCATTCCCGAATGTCCGATAACATCTTCATATCGGGAATCGACTGGTTCAACTGTTCTAACCTCTCTTTTTGCTCTCGTAACTGTTCCTGCAACACCTCGATCTCCCGTCTCGTTGCCACCACGATTTCTTCACCCTTGCGGTGTCGCTCCTTCAATTCATCCCGCTCCTTGCTTATCGCACGTAAATGCAGCAACCGTTCCAATTGTCCGGCACGCTCTTTCAACACATCCCGTCCCTCGTACGCCTGTTTCAATTGAGAGAATTGCCCGGAAAAACGAGTAAGCTCCACCTGTTTAGCGGTCAGTTGCTCCCGGTAACCGGACAACACCCGCGCAGACTCTGCCAACCGCCGCCCTGTCTCGTCGTGGCGGCTCAATGGTTGCTGGAACTGCTGCAAACATCGCTCGTACTCGTCCACGCGAGCCTGCAAACCCGCCATCGCCTCCCGTCGTTCCAACAGCTTTCGTTCCTCTTCCTGTCGTGCCACCCGCTCGTCGGTGAGTTGTTTCACTTTCTTCCCTCTCTCCACTTGCTCCTGTCCCTCGTGAATCTCTTTTTTCACCCCGGCAATCTCTTCCTGCAAGGCCACGTAACGCTGTTTCCGCTCGGCTAACCGCTCTCTGTCCACCTCTCCCAATCCAGTGAGCTGTCCCCGCAAATCAATCACCCGCCGGGTCGTCTCCCCCTCCAGGTAAGCCACCCGCCCACCCAGATCGTAGCGCCGGAGTTCCCCGAAAAGCTCCATCATCATATCCGTCCGCTCCTTGTCCCGCAACATCAGAAACTCTTGAAACTTCCCCTGCGGGATAATCACCACCCGCTTGAAATTCTGTGCCGTCAGTCCAATCGCCCCGACCACTTCTTCCCTCGTACAGGGCAACCACTCGTCGCCCTCCCACACGTGGTAAAGGTACTTCGGTGAACTCACGTCAGCAAACCTCTTCTTGCTCCGCCTGCACTCCACCGTCGCCCGGTACAGTCGCCCGTCCTCTCCCGCCCGGAACTCGAAGTCCACGAACAGGCGGTCGGATTGCAGGTTCATCACGTTATATTTCACATCATTATTCAAACGGTCAATCGTACCGTAAATGGCATAAATCATCGCCTCCAATATCGTCGATTTACCGCTCCCCACCGGACCGAATATCCCGAACAACCGGGCTTCCGTCAATCGGGTAAAATCTATCGTCTGGCGCTCCCGGTAGGAGTAAATACCTTCAAGGGTTAATTTAACGGGCAACATAGGAAATTGAAAATTAAAAATGATAGAACCTGTAACTTACTGATATCTTTTAACTATCACTTCTCCTCGAACCGCCATCAATCGACAACGCCTCACGGAAAAGTGACATAATTTCTTCATTCGGTTCCTGTCCCTTGCGCTGGCGGAAGTACTCGGCAAAGAGGGCGTTAACGTCCGAGCGCAAATCGTGGATAGAGGCCACACGATCGTTCACGAGAGAAGCGTCACGCACGTCCGGGATGATACAAACTATACCGTCATGCGCGGCATGCAGGGATTTTACTTCTTGCGCCGTGAGGAAAGTATCCGTGGCAACGGTCAGTTCCACCCACGTGTCGGGATGCTCCGCTAGCCATTGCAAGGCAGCCTCCACCCCCTCGAAACGACGACGCACCAAGGGACGCCCGCTCGTCAAACGACGTTTCGTGACACAGGCCGGACCTCCCGGTTCAAGGTTCACGAGCGTCACGTATTTATCCTGCTCGGCCTCGCTGAAACTGTAACTCAATGGACTGCCGCTGTACACCGCGGGACAAGGCTCCATGTCCACCGTTTGCCAACGATGCAGGTGTCCCAGTGCCGCATACTGCATGGCCGGGGGAATCAACGAAGTATAGACGGCATCGGCACCGCCGATATTGATCGGTCGCTCATCCTCCGGCTCTTCGGGCAACTCACCGCCCTCCCTCGCCATGAAAAGATGAGCCACCAACAGGTTCACCCCCTCCGTATCGCAATACTTGTCGGCCACCCCTGCCCAGTGATCCCGCAGGAAAACCCGCAACCCCTCGTCGGCATCCTCCGCACCCATGTAGCGTTTGGCCCGTTGCCCGTTCGTGTAAGGGGTAAGTAGCACCCGCAACGGGTAATCAAACCCCGGCAAGCGGAACTCGGCAAACCCCTCATCCGACCGGACCAACATTACCCCGCCTTCCGTTCGCGTCTCCCGCGACACGATCATCGGGTTCCCGGCGAAGAAGATCCCGCTCTCCCGTGCCAGCACGTCGGGCGAATCCACCCGGTCCGGAGAATCGTGATTCCCGGCAATAGCTACCACCAGCCGCTGCCCGCCCCGTGCCAACCGATGCAACGTGCGGTAAAGCAACTCGATCGCCTCCACGGGCGGGTTAAACGTGTCGAACAAGTCACCCGCCACGATCACCGCGTCCACGGCCTCCTCGTCGGCCACCCGCACGATCTCATCCATCACGGCCACTTGCTCCCCGGCACGCTCCCAGTCATTCAACCGCTTTCCCAAATGCCAGTCTGAAGTATGTAATATTCTCATTCCTCTATTTAATTAGAGCCTCCACGTTCCGGAGTCCCTCGTCAATACTCTCTTTCACGCCGGGCAAATCCCTCGCGTACTCTTCCGCGATCCTGAAATACTCCCTCGCCCGGTTCAACACGGCCCGCGTCTTCCGGTTATAATTCAACAGGAAAACCGCCTCGTTATAGTACGTCACCGCCATTACCTCCTTGTTCCGCGGGTTAAAACGGTTCGCCCGCCGGGCAAAAAGCATCTGCCGTTCATCCCTCGGCAAGCGCCGGAAAACCGTAATACTATCCATGTAATTATAATAATCTCCCCGTTCACCATCTGCCAAATTCCCCTCGATAAACGCGTCCATGGCGTACGGCCTGTCGGTCAACTGCCACGCCGGATCAGCCGGCATGTGAGTAGTCAGAAATTGCTCACCCCGCGTCAACACGTACTCCGGGTTCCAATGCCGCTTGAACATCCATTCTCCCCCGGCATCTCTCCCCAACGCTCCCACGGCCCACATCATATCAACGTGCCACCACTCCCCCGCCACCCGCACGGCGTTCCACACGTGATTCGTCCGGAGACACGTTTCCCCGCGCTCCCGGCCATCCTCCACCACGTATCCTTCCACCCGCTCGTTCTCGATCCCCAACCTGTTGCATAACTCCCCGAACAACCCCGTGAAATCCCCGCAAATTCCCTTCCTCTCCTTCAACACGTCGCGGTAATCCCCGTTCGGGCCTCCCGTGAGGAACTTCCCGACATCAATCGCCATATACTCGCGGAACCACCCCGCCAGCACGATCACTTTCTCCCGTTCCGTCCGTCCCCACCGGGCCACGCTGTCTACAAGCGCCTCCACGCTCACCTCGCCGGGAAGACGCCTTCCCCGTTCAAGAATACCTTCTTCCCCCGGCAAAACTTGCGCCGCGAGGGATACCCCCGAAAGGACGGCCACCGCCGTCAACAACCATTTCACGGACGCACGCACCCCTATCATTTCACGAACCCCTTTAACATCCGTATTTCCTCCGGCCACAACGCCTCGTCCGGCGTTTCCAATATCAATGGAATACCGTCAAACCGTTCATCCTCCATGATCCACTTGAAAGGCTCCATGCCCAACGTTCCTTTTCCCAAACTGTCGTGGCGGTCCACCCGTGAACCCAGTTCTTTTTTGGCATCGTTCAGGTGCATACCCCGCAGGTACTTGAAACCGATCACGTTATCGAAATGCTCGAACGTCTCGGTGAATCCTCCCGCCGAGGCCAAGTCGTAACCCGCGGCGAAAGAATGACAAGTATCAATGCAGACACCCACCCGGCTCTTGTCCTCTACCCGGTCAATAATATAGGCAATCTGCTCGAACGTGTAGCCGAGATTCGATCCCTGCCCTGCCGTGTTCTCGATCACTGCCGTCACGCCGCGGGTCTTATCCAGCGTCAAGTTAATCGACTCCGCGATCAGCGCCAGACATTCCTCGTCGCTGATCTTCTTCAACGTGCTGCCGGGGTGAAAATTCAACCGATCCAGCCCCAACTGCTCGCAACGCTGCATCTCGTCGAGGAAAGCCTCCCGCGACTTCGCCAGCGCATCCGCGTCCGGGTTGCCGAGATTAATCAAATAACTGTCATGCGGCAATATCTGTTTCGGAGTGAACCCGAATTCCTCGCAGCGTTCTTTGAACAACGCGATACTCCCCGCCATCAGCGGTGCCGCCTTCCACTGCCGCTGGTTTTTCGTGAACAAGGCAAAAGCCGTCGCCCCGATTTCACGGGCGTTCAACGGTGCGTTCTCCACTCCTCCCGATGCACTCACGTGCGCTCCTATATACTTTCCCATAGCTTATTTTATATTATATGCAAAGCTACGATAAAGAATTGAAAGTAAAAATTCGCCCCTTTTTAATTTTAGATTTTAGCTTTCCAACTACCCCCTCCGGCTCCCCCTTACACAGGGGGAGAGATGATTGCCAAGCACACCACCATCCCCCAACGTAGCGTGTCCTCCCCCTGTGTAAGGGGGAGTTAGAGGGGGTAGTTTTTTCTCTCTAAATACTAAACTTCTTTCAACTTTAAACTTCTTTTCCTATCTTTGCACCCGCTAAAAAAAACACGTAATCAGCATGGGTTTCAAGGAAGAAATATTAAAACGACGCACGTTCGGTATCATCAGTCACCCCGACGCGGGTAAAACGACCTTAACGGAAAAATTATTGCTTTTCGGTGGCGCCATTCACGTGGCGGGAGCCGTGAAGTCGAACAAGATCAAGAAAACGGCCACCTCCGACTTCATGGAGATCGAGCGCCAGAGAGGCATCTCCGTGGCCACTTCCGTCATGGGTTTCGAGTACAAGGACGTGAAGATCAACATTCTTGACACCCCCGGTCACCAGGACTTCGCCGAGGACACCTTCCGCGTGCTGACGGCCTGCGACAGCGTGATCATCGTCGTTGACTCGGCGAAAGGCGTGGAGACGCAGACCCGCAAGCTGATGCAAGTGTGCCGGATGCGCAAAACCTCGGTTATCGTGTTTATCAACAAGCTCGACCGTCCCGGACAGGACCCGTTCGACCTGCTGGACGAGATAGAGAAAGAGCTACAAATACAAGTCACCCCGTTAAGCTGGCCCATCGGTAACGGCGACCAGTTCAAGGGCATTTACAACATACACCGCGAGAATCTTTGCCTCTACTCGGCAAGCGTGCAGACCATCCAGGATGGCATCGAGATCAACGACATCAACTCCGGCGAACTCGACGAGCATATCGGCGAGCGCTCGGCCGACAAACTGCGGGAAGACCTCGAACTCGTTCGGGAAGTGTACCCCGCCATCGACCGAGAGGCATACCTTGACGGGCAACTGGCCCCCGTGTTCTTCGGATCGGCACTGAACAACTTCGGTATCCGCGAGATGCTGGACTGTTTCATCGAGATCGCTCCCAGCCCGCTCCCCCGCGAGACGGACGAGCGCCTCGTGCAACCGGACGAGGAGAAATTCACCGGTTTCGTCTTCAAGATTCACGCCAACATGGACCCCAACCACCGCGACCGCATCGCCTTCGTGAAAGTGTGTTCCGGAGTATTCCGCCGCAACACCAACTACCTGCACGTCGGGCTGGGCAAGAACCTCAAGTTCTCCACCCCCACGGCATTCATGGCGTCCAAGAAATCCATCATCGACGAGGCGTACCCCGGTGACATCGTGGGTCTTCACGACACGGGTAACTTCAAGATCGGCGACACGCTAACGGAAGGCGAGAAACTTCATTTCAAGGGTATTCCCAGTTTCTCACCGGAACTATTCAAATATATCGAGAACGCCGACCCCATGAAATCCAAGCAACTGGCCAAGGGTATCGACCAGCTCATGGACGAGGGCGTGGCCCAGCTGTTCACGAACCAGTTCAACAACCGCAAGATTATCGGAACCGTCGGCGCGCTCCAGTTCGAGGTCATCGAGTACCGTTTGTTGCACGAGTACAGCGCGGCCTGTCGCTGGGAAAATATCAATCTTTACAAGGCTTGCTGGATCGAGGCTCTCGACCCGAAGGAACTGGAAGATTTCCGTCTCCACAAGGCACAGTACATGGCCAAGGACAAGTGGGGACGTGACGTTTTCCTCGCCGAATCGCAGTACATGCTGCAAATGGCACAGGTAAATTACAAGAAACTGGTGTTTCATTTCACGTCGGAATTCTAGGGTTCGTAAGGCTTATAAACTAAAGAAACCGGCCTAAGCCGGTTTCCTCGTCATCCCGCAGGATAAAGACAAGCAGAGGGAGACGCCTTTCTTTTCGTACGGGTTCCCGCGAAAACGTAAACGAAAAGATTCTCTTTATCCCACCACTCGGGTACGGTAAAACTCGTGACGCCATTTTCACTCCGGTCTCTCAGTGTCATGAACTCGGCATCTTCGTTTGTTCCGTCAACAATCAACGCGTAGATCTTGTCGGTCGGCTTGGCACGGGTTCCACCCCGCAAGTCGGCTTCCTGCGTGAAAGTGAAATTCCCGGTTGCCTCGTCAAATACCACGGTCACGTTCGGGCGGAGAAGATTCCCGGCGGCCACGATCATCTTTTTGAAATCGTACACCCTTACCAATTCGCCTTGCTCGTTTTTCTCGGACGTGCATAGTGTTTTGGCATTGTAGAACATGAATTTTCCCAGCGGCTGTTCACCCCTCTTTTCCCGCGGGAAACCGAGTTTGATAGCATCGTTCACGACTGCGGCGAAATGACCGCTACCGGCATATCCTTTCATGCGCGTGTCACGATCCACCTTGTCTTTCTCGTCGATGAAAGTCGGTGCTTTCGAGGGCGGGGTTACCACGATCTTGCCCGTGGCGAGCGTACGATACAACTTGTCTCCAACTTTCCCGTGGAGTTCACTTGCTAAATCTGACTTCATTTCAGCCATAATGTTTCTTTTTTTAAATTAATTTCATTTCAATTGTCCCACCCCCGAAAAAAGGGGATCGTTAGTAGTTTTTTAATAATGATAATAATGTCATTATTCATATCTGCAATATTACAACTTTGTAATGTCAAAATCAAGAAAAAAAACAGAAAATTTTTAAAATAATTTATTATTATATTACATATATTACAATATTGGAACTTATTTTTCAATCATCATGAACCGAAAAATACTTAACATATCGTGAAACTAAAGATTCCCTGTTTCATCTTAGCTAACGCCATTCCTGTAACAAGCTACAATCATATTTAACCATTTTTCTCCCCACCACTCTCCCACCTGTTCCTAACCACTCTATCACCTGTCATGCATAGGTGGAGAGATTATCCAATAAATGTTAATTTATAAAAACACACGAAAGGAGACAACTAATACATCAATAATAGATTATAATAATACAACAATGACATATATTATAACAAACCATCATTTAGCTGTATAGTCATTATTTGGAAATATTCATGTCAAATTATTTGTTAATCACAAAAATAATTTTATATTTGTAAAAATATTGGAAGGCATGAAAACATCTTTAATCTATCAACTACTCGCGGGCGGCGTGAAAAGCATTCGTGTAGACGGCTACATTTTCTTCCTGAGAATGGGTAAAGTTTCCCATCGCAAACTCAGCGATTCCACCTCCGGCAAGAGCTGGAAACGCACGGAAAAACGGGTCAAGGCGAACAAGGAGTTCGCCGGGGTAAGGTACATGAGTTCGCACATGAAGGATGCCTATGACGGTCTTCCCGTTTGGAAACACGCCGCAAAGTACCGGACAGGGACTGACAAAACCTCCGACAACTACCGCCACCGGAAGACCAGCGGATTAGTGAATGAGCTGGGAGAGGTGACAGATTTCAGGCATCTGGTAGTCAGTGACGGGTCATTACTACTTCCTCTCGACATGACGATGAACCGCCGGGGCAACGTTATTACCCTCGCATGGGACGACAACCGGGATACGGCATCCGCGCGACCGTCAGACATCCTGCACGCCATAGTGATCGGTACGACACGTCCCGACGCGCTGATGTTCTTCCACGGCTCGACCGCCACGCGAGCCACGGGCAAGGTTTCCTTCAAGGTCCAAGCGAGAGAAGGCGAAACCCTGCACGTCTACCCGTTTTTCGGCAACGCGACAGACGAGGCTTTCTCCTCGAACGAGTATTTCCTCGCTCCCGCCGAAATCAACGAGCCAGAGCGAGCTGTCGTTACCGATAAATTTCATACCTTTACGACGGCACAAGAAATGAATATGGACGAAACATTACAGGAATTTTTCAACGACGTGTACGAGATCACCCGGCAGATCCCACGGGGTAAAGTACTTACCTACGGCAAGATAGCCGTGCTGGCCGGGCGACCTCAACACGCTCGATGGGTGGGGCGAGCGATGGCACAAGCCCCGGCCGACGACACGCTGCCTTGCCATCGTGTCGTGAACAGCGTCGGGCAAACCGCCCCGGGATGGCCCCAACAACGCGTCCTACTCGAAAGCGAGGGTGTCACCTTCCGAGCCAATGACCGCGTGGACATGAAAAAGCACCTATGGGATATCTTGCCCGCAGACGAGGGGTAAAGCACCTACCCAGGTAACACTGGTCAGAGCGTGTCCAGCAAGCGGATTAACCGTTCCGCATGTTTCATCGACATGACTTTCTGTTGTTCGACAAGTTCGAGGCTGGTACGGTTGCCATAGCTCACCCCCCCGGTGTACACGTAACCGCAATATTCCATTTGGGTCAACCGGCACGTGGCCTTGTAACAGGGTAAAAACTCGTCAATCGTGTACCCCATCGGCCCATCGTGACTATACATCTCTTCAGGCGCACCTGTCGTGAAAGAAAGTACCAGTTTTTTGCCTTTTAACTTGTCACCGGTACTACCGTGGGAGAATCCATGCCGGAAAGTCTCCTCCATCCAACGTTCTAGGATTGAAGGCACGGAATACCAAAAAACAGGGAACTGGAGTACGATGATATCCGCCCGGAGTAACCTTCGCTGCTCGTTTTCCACGTCAATCTTAAAGTCAGGATAAAGCTCGTCAAGTTTCACGATTTCCGCCTCCGGCAGACGCTCACCCAATGTTTCAAGAATGGTCCTGTTCGCCACGGATGCAGCGAGATCAGTGTGACCACTGATAATCAATATGTCTTTCATACGTGTTCTTTTTTATAATTACTATCATCTATTGCCGGGATTAAACTGCTTGTCATAGCTCAAGAGGAATTTCACGAGTTCTGGGTTGCGGTGCGACCAGCGGAAGTCAACGGGTTTGTCGAGTGGACGGATACTTTCCATGTCTTCCGGTGACAGGGTAAAGTCGAACACGTCCAAGTTTTGCGCCATACGCTCGACACGGGTACTCTTCGGGATTGCAATGATATCACGCTGGACGAGATAACGTAAAGCCACTTGTTGCACGGTCTTCCCGTGTTTACTGGCCAAAGCAACCAACACGGGATTCGTCAACAGGTCGGGATCTCCCTGCGCCAGCGGTCCCCAGGCCATGAGGCGCGAACCGTAAGCTTTCATCTCGGCCTCGGCGTCCCATTGCTGGCTGAAAACGTTCGTTTTCAACTGGTTCACGGCAGGCTTGATCCCGGCACATTCTGCCATGTCCACGAAACGATCGGGATAGAAGTTCGAAAGCCCGATGGCCCGAACTTTTCCCGCCTTGACGGCTTTCTCCATGGCCCGCCACGTCCCGGGGTAGTCGCTGAAAGGCTGGTGGATGAGCAACAAGTCAATGTAGTCGGTTCGTAACTTGCGAAGGGAATCGTCAATACTCCGGGCGGCCTTTTCCTCCCCGGCATTCGTGATCCATACCTTGGTCGTAAGAAAAAGCTCGTTGCGAGGTACACCACACTTGACGACAGCGTTACCCACGCCTTCCTCGTTATAATAGGCCTGCGCCGTGTCGATCAAGCGGTATCCAACGCCGATAGCGTCAAGAACGCAACGTTCACATTCTTCCGGAGATACCTGGAAAACCCCGTATCCCAACACCGGCATTTCAATACCATTATTCAATTTTATAGTCTGCATAAGATTTTGTTTTAAAGATTGATATTCTACTTCGAGTGATTTAATCATGGATTTTGTGCAAACCGATTCCTTTCACGGTCGGCAGGTCCATGTCATCGTAAATGGGACTTTTGCCTGTTTCCAAGGCGGCGATGGCGGTCATTTCTTCCCCGGAAAGCGTGAAATCAAGGATGTTGAAATTCTCGATCATACGTTCCACGCGCACGGACTTGGGGATCACCACGATATTCCGCTGGTTCAGCCAGCGAAGGATGACGGCACCCACGCTCTTGCCGTGCCGGGAGGCTATCTCTTTCAGAACCGGATGGTTGAATATGTCATTTTTCCCCTCGGCAAAAGGCGCCCACGCCTCGTGCTGGATGCCTTCTTGCTGCAGGAAAGCATTGGCCGCCTGCTGTTGGAAAAACGGGTGAGTTTCCAACTGGTTCACGGCAGGCTTGACCTCGTTATGCAGGAAAAGGTCCTGTAGGCGCTCGTTAGAAAAGCTCGTCACGCCGATGGCCCGGATGCGTCCCTCCTTGTAAAGCCGCTCCATGGCCCGCCACGCAGCATAGTAGTTTCCGTAGGGTTTGTGCATCAGGTAAAGATCGAGGTAATCCAATCCCAACTTCTTCATCGATAGGTCGAAAGCCCGTAACGTATCGTCGTACTCGTAGTCTTGTACCCACAATTTGGTGGTCACGAAAAATTCCTCCCGCCCGATCCCGCTCCGCCGGATCGCGTTACCCACCTGTTCCTCGTTGAAATAGGCTGATGCCGTGTCGAACATCCGGTAGCCGACCTTAATCGCGTCTGTCACCACCCGTTCCGTTTCGTTCGCGGGGATTTGGAAGACACCGAACCCGATGGCAGGCATCATTACCCCATTGTTTAATCTCACATCTTTCATATAACTTGTGTTTTTATTTTTGATACAAAATTACGGCATACCCGTCACTTTATTATTATATAATTCGAGGTGATATTTTCACTTTTCGTGGTTTTTAATTATTTTAGCGCAAATCAACAACAAGAATGGAACAGGTAGAATTCGACGGTATTATTTTTACCGACACGTTACAGGCTTACAACTCCTTGCAATACGCGGGACGGGTAACTCATATCCTTTGCCAAGAGGGCAACATGGGGTTCACGTTTCAAGAAACACGCTACAATATCGCGGCGGGGGATTACGTCATCCTGCCCAACCCGGCACTCGTGTCGGGATTCTCGGAATCAGACGATTTCCAAGGGATATTGATGAGTCTCTCGGACACGTTCGTGACCTCGATCGCCATCCGCAGCAACTATGGCATCATCGGCCACTTGTCGCTCTTGCAGAACCCGGTCATGCAACTTTCATCTCGTGACTTTCACGTGTGCCGGGAAGCCATGCTGTATATCCGCAAACGCTTGGAAGACAAAGGACACCTTTTCCGGGAAGAGCTGCTGGGCAGCCTGCTGACAGCACATATCCTCGATCTTTACGACATCCACGCACGGGGAAAAGGGAATTTGCAGGTATCGGAACACACGGCCTCTTTGCTACGAAAATTTATCGAGCTATTATATAGAGGTGAATATATCCGGTGCCGCAATCTTAACTTTTATGCCTCCGAACTTTGTATAACCCCACATTACCTGTCGGAGATATGCCGGAAAATAAGCGGCCGACCGGCCACCTACTGGATAGATCGTTTTACCCTCCAAGAGATCATCCGCCTGTTGCGGCAACAGGAACTTTCCCTAACGGTTATTGCCGAACGATTGAACTTTTCCTCCGTCTCCTATTTCAGCCGCTACGTGCAAAAAAGACTGAAACACTCCCCCTCGGAATACCGAAAAGACTTTTAATCCCCAAAATCTCGTCGATACAGACCCGTAACTTTTCAAGACCTATCATTGCAGGTCTTGAAAATAATCCGTAGCTTTGCCGTGAGATATTCTGAAGGGGTGCCTAAGAAGCGAGGGATTTTCCCGACACTTCTACCTGCCGCGAGAAGGTAGGGTAATACAACGGGCTGAGATTATACCCATGAACCTGATCCGGGTAATGCCGGCGGAGGGAAAGAGTTATAATACACGTGTAAATTCCGTTTGAGAGCAACCCTGATGAAGTTAGTAAACGATTAAACTATCAGGTTATGCAAGTATTTATAAACGACAAATCCTTTGAATGTACCCCCGGCACGACCCTCCCAGAAGTTCTGGCAGCCAATGCTATCCCGACGGACAATATCGCCATCGCCGTGGACTTTAACGTCATCCCCCGTCCCGACTGGGGAAAAACCGTACTCCAAGATGGCAGCAAGATTATCGTTATCAAGGCGGTACAGGGAGGATGAACCAATTGTCAATTTTCAATTAATTAAAAATATGAGCCAAGAATTTACCATTTCAAGCGGCCCGCTACCCGGGTCGGAAAAGATTTACGTGAAGGGCGAGATGTTCGACATCGAGGTGCCGATGCGCCGGATTAACCTCACGCCCACGATTGACACGGACGGGACGAAGATCGAGAACGAGCCTGTCGTGGTTTACGATACATCGGGATCTTACACGGACCCGAACTACACGGTGGACCTGCACAAGGGACTACCCAAGATCCGGGAACAATGGATCGCCGACCGGAATGACACCGTGAAACTGGAAGGATTGAGTTCCGAGTACGGCCGGGCGCGCCAAAATGATCGCTCGCTCGATGCCTTGCGTTTCGAACACGTGAACACCACGCCGAGAGTGGCGAAACCGGGACACCGCGTGTCACAGATGTACTATGCCCGCCAAGGGATGATTACCCCGGAAATGGAATACATCGCCATCCGCGAAAACCAGATGGTCGACAAGATCCGGGAGGCTTACAAGAAAGAGAAAGGCGAACCGCTGGGCGCGAACTTCCCGGAGTATATCACCCCGGAATTCGTGCGTCAGGAAGTGGCCGCCGGACGGGCCATCATCCCTGCGAATATCAACCACCCGGAAAGCGAGCCGATGATCATCGGACGTAACTTCCTCGTGAAGATCAACGCCAACATCGGGAATTCTCCCATCACCTCGTCTATTTCCGAGGAAGTGGAAAAAGCCGTGTGGGCTTTCCGCTGGGGAGCCGACACGATCATGGACCTGTCGACCGGGAAAAATATCCACGAGACACGCGAATGGATCATCCGTAACTCGCCCGTACCCGTGGGAACCGTGCCGTTGTACCAGGCACTGGAAAAGGTGCGGGGCAAGGTGGAAGACCTCACGTGGGAGATTTACCGCGACACGCTTATCGAACAAGCCGAGCAGGGCGTGGACTATTTCACGATCCATGCCGGGTTGCGCTGGCACCACGTGCCGCTGACGCTGAAACGCCTCACGGGAATCGTGTCCCGCGGGGGAGCCATCATGGCGCACTGGTGTACGACCCACAAGCGGGAAAGTTTCTTGTACGAGCATTTCGAGGAAATCTGCGAGATTCTCGCCAAATATGACGTCGGGGTATCCATCGGTGACGGGTTGCGTCCCGGTTGCATCGCCGACTCGAACGACGAGGCCCAACTTGCCGAGTTGAAAACACTGGGAGAACTGGCCCGGGTGGCCTCAAAGCATGACGTGCAAGTGATCATCGAGGGACCGGGACACGTGCCGATGCAAAAAATCCGGGAGAATATGCGACTGGAACAGGAATGGTGTGACGAGGCCCCGTTCTACACCCTCGGACCGCTCGTGACGGACATCGCCCCCGGTTACGACCACATCACCTCCGCCATCGGTGGTGCCATGATCGGCTGGTTCGGGACATCCATGCTCTGCTACGTGACCCAGAAGGAACACCTCGGACTGCCGAACCGGGACGACGTGAAAGAAGGCGTGATTACCTTCAAACTCGCCGCCCACGCCGCCGACCTTGCCAAGGGACACCCCGCCGCTTACTACCGGGATTACGCCATGAGCAAGGCACGTTTCGAGTTCCGATGGAAAGACCAGTTCCATCTCGCGCTGGATTCTGAAAAAGCCTTACGTTTCCACGACGAGACGTTACCCGCCGAGGGACACAAAGAGGCTCATTTCTGCTCCATGTGTGGGGAACATTTCTGCTCCATGCGTGCCAGCGAGAAGTTGAGAAAAAAGATAAATGAACAGGAAGGATAAAGTTCAAACCGCATACACATGATCGTAATCATCACCCCTCCCCACACCCTACCTGACGAAGAGTGTATCGTGAACAAGCTCTTTGAAAGCGGATTGCACTTGCTGCACCTGCGAAAGCCGGGAGCTGATCGGGAAACGCTGGAACGTTACATCCGGGGTATCCGGCCACGTTTCCGGGAGCGTGTTATCCTGCACGACCACTTCGAACTGGCGGAAGAATACGGGTTAAGAGGGATTCACTTGAAATACAACGAGGCACGGACGTTCACCGGGCGGGATCGACTCGCACACGTGAGCGTGTCGTGTCACTCCTTCGAGGAAATCGACGCCCTGCCTTTCGAGCCGAACTACGTCTTTCTCAGCCCGGTATTTGACAGTATCTCCAAACCCGGATACCCGTCGGCTTTCGCCCCGGAATACCTGAAGGAAAACTTGCAAAAGAGACGCATACCCGTGATCGCCCTAGGGGGAATCACCGCGGAAAAAGTCGCGGAATGTCGGAAAATGGGATTCCGCGGGGTCGCCTTGCTGGGACACGTGTGGGAACAGCCGTCGGAGGCCGTCGACCGTTTCACCAATATCTTGCCCGACGAGGTGCTAAGTATTGCCGGGTTTGACCAAAGTTCCGGGGCCGGGGTGACGGCTGACATCAAAACGTTCGAAAGTTGCCGGGTATATGGACTTGGAACGAGCAGTTCCATCACCTTCCAGAATCAAAACACGTATCTCGGGACGAAGTGGCTCACGCCGGACGAGATCATCCGGCAATGCGACGTTCTCTTCCGGGAGTTCAACCCCGCTTACGTCAAAATCGGGTTGATCGAAAGTTTCAACACGCTGGAACAAGTGGTGAACTATCTCCGGACGGCTCTCCCCAAGGTAAGGATTATCTGGGACCCGATACTGAAAGCCAGTGCCGGGTTCCAGTTCCATGACGGGGAGAATCTAACACAGTTGCAGGACATACTTCGGAAGATATACCTGATTACCCCGAACACGGACGAGCTGAAAACACTTTTCGGGAATCACCCGGACGTGGAAAGCCTGCAAGCGCTGGCCCGCGGCCTGAACCTCAATATCCTCTGGAAAGGCGGTCATAACGACGGGGCGTTGGCCTCCGACCGGCTGGTCACCCCGGACAAGGTGTACACCTTCTCGGTGACACGGGCAAGACACGGGAAACACGGGACGGGATGCGTTCTTTCCTCGGCTATCGCCTCGTATCTCACGCTCGGCTATCCCCTTCCCGATGCTTGTCGGCTAGGGCAGCACTACGTGGCGGGATTTATCCGCTCCAACGACACGAACCTGGGGATGCATAACCGCGTGGAAAGCACCGTCCCGGAAGTTGACTTGTATCGGATTCCCTTGCAATACATCACCGACTACAAGGAAGGGGTTTCTATTCCCGAACAGGTAGAGGCCGTGTGCAAGGGGGGATGTCGCTGGGTTCAACTACGGATGAAAGAGGCTGACCGGGAAGAGTTTACCCGCATCGGACGCACCGTGAAAGAGATTTGCAAACGTCACGGGGCCTTGTTCCTTGTCAATGACAACGTGGACATCGCCCTTGAACTGGATGCCGACGGGGTACACTTGGGAAAAGAGGACATGAATCCTCTTAAAGCCCGCCAGATTCTTGGTTACTCGAAGATCATCGGGGGAACGTGTAACACGTTTGAAGACGTGGTGACCCGTTTTCGTCAACAGGTAGACTACATCGGTCTGGGACCGTTCACGTACACCTCGACGAAAAAGCGCCTCAGCCCGGTCCTCGGTCTCGAAGGTTACCGGAAGATCATGGAGGCCTGCCGGAAAGAGGGTATCTATCTCCCCGTCCACGCCATCGGGGGCATCCGGGAGGACGACATTCAACCGATACTAAACACGGGAATAACAGGCATCGCCCTCTCTTCCTTGCTTAAAAACAGCGAGGATATAACGGGGAAGACGAGAGAAACGATGGAACAATTGAAAATAAAAGAACTCCCTCCCCCCTTCGGGGTACTCCCTCTATAAACAGAGGGAGAGTTGAGTTACTCTTCATCTTTGGGAAGAGTCACCAGCTCCTCCTCTGTTTATAGAGGAGGTGGCAGCGAAGCTGACAGAGGAGTTCAATCTAAAATCTAAAATTTAAAATCTAAAATTAGTATGGCTTTAAAAATAGCAGACAAAGAATTTACCTCGCGCTTATTTACCGGAACCGGTAAATTCGCGTCGAATCAACTAATGGAAGATGCCATACTGGCATCCGAATCACAACTCGTAACCGTCGCGCTGAAACGCATGAACATGGACGGTAAGGACGATGATATTCTGGCTCACTTGAAAGCACCTCATATCACCTTGTTACCCAACACTTCCGGCGTGAGAACAGCCAAAGAGGCCGTGTTCGCCGCGCAACTGGCGAGAGAGGCTCTCGGCACGAACTGGCTGAAACTGGAAATACATCCCGATCCCAAATACCTGTTGCCAGACCCTATTGAAACCTTGAAAGCGACCGAGGAACTGGCAAAGCTGGGATTCGTGGTGTTACCTTACATTCAAGCCGATCCGGTACTTTGCAAACACCTTGAAAATGCCGGGGCCGCTACCGTAATGCCGTTAGGCGCACCGATCGGCACGAACAAAGGGCTGGTGACCCGCGACCTGCTGGAGATCATCATTGAGCAGAGCAATGTCCCGGTAATCGTGGATGCAGGAATCGGGGCCCCCTCCCACGCTGCCGCCGCCATGGAAATGGGTGCTGCCGCCGTGCTGGTGAATACCGCTATCGCCGTATCGCCTAACCCGGTAGAAATGGGACGGGCATTCAAACTGGCCGTGGAGGCCGGACGTATGGCATTCGAGGCAAAACTTGCCAAACAATACCGCCACGCACAGGCCAGCTCCCCGTTAACGGCATTTTTGGATTAAATGAGTTCATAAGGTTTATAAACCTTACAAACTATTAAATATCAAGTGAATGACTTCATTTTACGATACCTTGAAAACCTACGACTGGGACGATGTGAAACAGGACATCATGGATAAGTCGAAAAACGATGCTATCGCGGCAATCAATAACCCGCATCGCACGTTAGATGATTTTATGGCGTTGATCTCCCCGGCGGCAACACCGTTGCTGGAGGACATGGCCGTAGAGGCTAACCGCCTGACCCTGGAAAGATTCGGGAACACGATCCAGTTGTACATTCCCTTGTACGTTTCCAATTACTGCACGAATTTCTGTGTGTACTGCGGTTTCAACCACGATAACGATATTCACCGGAAAATGCTTACTCTCGAAGAGGTACAGGCGGAAACCGACGTTATTACCGGGTGGGGATTCAAGCACCTGCTGCTCGTGTCGGGCGAGGCGCCTGCCGTGACCACGGTGGACTACTACGAGAAAGTGATCCGCTCGGTACGGGACAAGTTCTCGCAGATCGCCCTTGAAGTGCAACCTCTCGACACGGACGACTACGCCCGGCTACACGAGGCCGGGTTGAGCTTCGTGTGCGTGTACCAAGAAACGTATAACGAACAACAATATCCCAAGTACCACCCCAAGGGACGGAAGGCAAATTACCGCTACCGTTTGGAAACTCCCGACAGGGCATGCACGGCCGGGGTACAGAAAATGGGTATCGGGGCATTGCTCGGTCTGGAAGACTGGCGCACCGACTCGTTTTTCACGGCCCTGCACTTGAAATACCTGGAAAAGACCTACTGGCGTTCCAAATACTCGATCTCTCTTCCCCGCCTGAGGCCACACGCCGGGGCTTTCATGCCTAAAGACCCGATCAACGACAAGCAGATGGTGCAACTGATATGCGCCTACCGCTTGCTGGATCAGCAGGCTGAAATCTCCATATCCACGCGGGAAAGCCGGGAATTCCGGGATCACGTGATGCACCTGGGAGCCACGTCCATGAGTGCCGGGTCAAGCACGGAACCGGGCGGGTACGTCGTTCCCCACAAGGAACTGGAACAATTTGCCATCAACGACAACCGTACCCCGCAAGAGATGGTCGAGGCCATCAAGGCACAAGGGTATGAACCCGTGTGGAAAGATTGGGACGCTTGGATGTAGTTAACAATAATAGGGTTTGGTAGCCGCCAAACCTTATTATTATATGCTTGATAACTTCTTTTAACTTTTGAAAAACAATAAATATTCTTCTCCTTTTGTTACGTTTGTCTTTTTAATACTCTAAAATCATTTTAATTATGGTAGTTGCATATTTGCGAGTCAGCACAAACAAACAACATTTGGAAAACCAGCAGGAGGAGATCAAGAAATTTGCAGCCCACCGGGGACTTGATATTGACAAGTGGTATCACGACGTTGTCAGTGGAAAAGTACATAGTAATGACCGAAAACTAGGCTACCTTCTGGAATCTTTGCAGGAAGGTGATTGCCTTATCGTCACGGAAGTTTCGCGATTGAGCAGGACATTGATTGACATAATGAATATCATCAATACCTGTATTCAACGTAAAATTGTTCTTCATAGCACGAAAGAAGGGTACACTTTCGAGAATAACCTGAACAGTAAAATCCTAGGATTCGCATTCGGGCTAGTCGCGGAAATCGAACGTAATCTTATATCCATCCGGACAAGAGAGGCTCTCGCGGTAAGAAAGGCCGAGGGAAAAAAACTGGGGCGCCCGTATGGCAGTTGTCCGCAGTTGAACGTGTTGATACAAAACAAGGAGAAGATTATCGAACTCATGGATAACAGCGTACCTTACAAGAAAATAGCCAAGAAATATAAAGTATCCATCTGCACCGTCAACCGATTTGTCAAACAACACATTAACGAAAGCAAGTAACAAGAGTAGAATAAATTAGAATTTTCATTACCGATGCCACTGACCAATCAAGAACAAGAACGTTATAATCGACACATTATCCTACACGACATTAGAATTCAAGGACAAGAAAAAATTAAAGAAACGAACATACTAGTCGTAGGAGCCGGGGGATTAGGCTCACCCATACTATATTACCTCACGGCAGCAGGAGTCGGCCATATCGGCATCATGGACGACGATGTTGTTTCGGAATCCAACCTGCAACGCCAAATATTATACGACACGACTCACGTGGGAACTCCGAAAGTCACCGTCGCCGCCACGAAATTAAAACAATTAAATCCATTCACCCGGATTACACCATATTTTACCCGGTTATCGCTGGATAACGCACTGGAAATCATTTCCAAATACGATATTGTGATGGACGCAACAGATAATCTCCACGCCCGTTACCTGATTAATGATGCCTGCGTGAAGCTGGGAAAACCGTTCGTTTACGGCAGCATATGCGAGTTCTGCGGGCAAGTGTCCGTGTTCAATTACCAGAACGGCCCCACTTACCGGGACCTTTTCGAGTACAATGACGAGATCGAGAATTTCTCGCAACCGCTGGGTGTTATCGGGGCATTACCGGGAATTGTCGGTTCCCTTCAAGCGAACGAGGCAATTAAAATCATACTGGAGAAACCCGGCGTACTTTCCGGGAAATTACTGACTATTGATATATTGAATAACACGTACCTAACTTTTGCCATCCGAAAGAAGGAACGAAGAGAGGAATCCTTGTTCAAATAAAAAATGAACTGGCAATGCCAGTTCATTTTTTATTTTCTCTCGTACCCCGGCTTACCGAGCAGCATGAACATATTGTTCTTGTAGGCCTCCACGCCCGGCTGGTCGAAGGTGTTCACCCCGAGGATACCGCCGGAGATGCCGCAAGCCAGCTCGTAGAAATAGAATAGCTGACCCAAGTAGTACTCCGTCAGTTCCGGGATAATGACCCGGATATTCGGTACCCCACCGTCCACGTGGGCGAGTTGGGTTCCCAGTTCAGCCATCTTGTTTACCTCATCAACGCGTTTCCCGGCCAGATAATTCAGTTTATCGAGGTCATGAGCATCGCAAGGCACTTGCAAGCTGTATTTCGTTTTATCGATGGAAAGGACTGTCTCGAACAGATTGCGACGTCCTTCCTGTATGTATTGTCCCATGGAGTGCAAATCTGTCGTGAAGTCAACGCTGGCGGGGAATATACCCTTATTCTCTTTTCCCTCGCTTTCCCCGTAAAGCTGCTTCCACCATTCGGCAACGTAATGCAGTTTCGGGTTGAAGTTCACCGTGATCTCGATCACGTACCCCTTTTCGTAGAGGGCGTTCCGAACAGCAGCATAAGTGGCGGAAAGTTCTGCCCCGTTACCTTTGCTGTACGCCCGCATATCCACGGCCCCTTTGACTAAAGCCCGAACATCAAAACCGGCAATGGCCACGGGGAGCAATCCCACGGGGGTCAGCACGGAGTAGCGTCCCCCGACATTGTCCGGAATAATAAAAGTCTCGTACCCTTCCCGATCTGACATCGTTCGCAAGGCACCCTTTTTCTCGTCGGTAATGGCAACAATTCTCTCCCTCGCCACGGTAATTCCCTCCTGCTCGATTAATTGATCTTTCAATAAACGGAAAGCCACGGCAGGCTCGGTCGTGGTTCCCGATTTGGAAATCACGCATATACCGAATTTCTTATCTTTGAGGAACGCCTGTAACTCGTATAGATAGTCCTCGCTCACGTTATTTCCCGCGAAAACAACTTTCGTACCGGAATAAGCATCAAAACTACCGGACATGGCCTCGATCACCGCCTTGGCTCCCAGGTAAGATCCCCCGATGCCCACGATGACAACGACATCGGTTTGCTCCCTTAACTTGTTGGCACAAGCAGAAATACGATCCAATTCATCATCCGTTATGTGAACGGGCAGATCGAGCCAACCCAGAAAGTCACTCCCTTTACAAGTTCCGTCTTCCAAGTCCTTTAGAGCTTTTGTTGCTTTTTCTCGTTGCACGGCGATCTCTTCTTCCCCTACAAACGATAACACCTTCGAGTAGTCAAGTTTTATGCGATCCATTGTTTTCATGTTTTATATATTATTCCTCCTTCCTGGCTTTCAGCATATCTCGGAAACGAGAGGCACTCTCGTAATCCTCGTTCTTCACTGCCTCATCCAGTAAACGGGTTAATTCTTCTATCGTGAAGTTATACTCGGTTGTTTCAGATTTCTCCGGTTCAACAGGCTTTTGCCCGCTAAATTCTCCCGCTGCCAAATCGGAGATCGGGATGGCAGTCTTGGCAATCACGCTGGCCGCGATGTAAATCGGACAATTATAGCGCAAGGCAAGAGCGATGGCGTCAGAAGTACGCGAATCAATCTTCAGTGATTCCTCGCCATTCCTGAAACGCAGTTCAGAGTAAAAGATACCGGATTCCCAACGATATATATAAACCTCTTCCAAAACCACTCCCAGATTATCCGCCAGACTCTTCATCAAATCATGCGTCAAGGGACGTTGCGAGTGCAGGTGTTCCATCTGTATGGCAATGGATTGAGCCTCTGCGATCCCGATAATGATGGGGATGCGGAAGGCATCGTTCTCTTCCGCCAGAATCAGCGCGTATGCTCCGGTTTGTGACATACTCTGATAAGATAACCCGAAAACTTTTAACTTAATCCTGTCCATAAGCCTTGTATAACTTTAGATCTACGATTTTCTATTCTTAGTTGTTACAATTAATGTACCATTCCGGCTCGCATGCACCGGATTCAACGCTACGATTTTTTCAACGGAGCCCTGTATATACGGGCCAAACCACCGAGGCTTGTCTCACGATACTTGGCCTGCATATCGCAACCCGTCTGCATCATGGTCTCCACCACGTCATCGAAAGACACCTTGTGCCGGCCATCCGAGAACAAAGAATAGATCGCGCATTCCCGCGCTTTCTGCGAGATAAAGGCATTTCGCTCGATACAGGGAATTTGCACGTACCCCCCCACGGGATCGCACGTCAAGCCTAAGTTATGCTCGAATCCCATTTCCGCAGCATACTCGATCTGCATCGGGGAACCTCCCAATATCTGGGCCGCCGCACCGGCTGCCATAGCGCAAGCCGTTCCCAGCTCTCCCTGGCATCCTACTTCGGCCCCGGAAATGGAACCGTTGGTTTTCACGATGTTACCGATTAACCCGGCCGTGGCCAGACCTTTTATAATTCGTTTATCACTAATCTCCTGATCGTGTTTCAAAAAGAATAACACGGAAGGCACGACCCCGGCCGACCCGCACGTGGGAGCCGTCACTATCTTACCTCCTGCCGCATTCTCTTCGGCAACTGCCAAAGCGGCAGCAAATACCATTCCCATATGGCGCAGGGTTCCTGCCGATTGCTGGGCCCGCACGTGGTAGGAACAAGCCTTGCGTGCCAACCTCAAGTTACCGGGTAACACTCCCTCGTTTTCCAAGCCGTTATGAATACTTGTAACCATCACTTTCCAAACTTCTTCGAGATAGTCGAAGATTTCCGGTCCCTCGTGCAGTTCCACGTACTCCACGAAAGAGCGCCCCTCGGCCTTGCACCACTCCAGTATATCCGTCATTTTCGTATCGGGATAGACATCCTCCTCCTTGAAGGTTCCCAGTTCATCCCACAAAGCGCCACCACCAACACTGTATACTTCCCAACGATCCACGACTTCCCCGTTTCTCAATGCCTCGAACAACATCCCGTTCGGATGATGGGGCAGGGATTTCGTGGATTCCCATATAATTTCCGTGTCGTCCGGCCGATTAATCATTTTCTGAATGGCAACATCCGTTCCGTGGCCCACTCCTGTCAGGGCCAAACTCCCGTACAAGGTCACCCGGTAACGCTCGGCACCCGGATTCTTTTCCTTAAAATAATGTGCGGCACGTCCCGGTCCCATCGTGTGACTGGAAGAAGGCCCGTACCCAATTCTAAATATTTCTCTGATTGATTTCACGTCCTAATTATTGTTATAGATTTTATTAATTTCCTGATTTATGATTTTAGATCAGGTGATTTCCACCCTATACTAATGTTTTTCTGAATCATAAATCGCAAATTAATTGATTTACAATTAAAAAAAGGCAGGCCTGTAAGCCGGGTTCTGTACCTTGCGGTTTCTATCATTTATCTACTCCGAGGATCACTCCGCGGCTCTAGCGACCTACCCCCTGGCATCGGTCGGGCAAACCTAAGCGCCAGTGTACATGGTCTTGCAACTCGTGAGGCGTACGGCTACCCCGATCGCCCGGGATACCGGTGGGCTCTTACCTCACCTTTTCACCCTTATTCCGCGAACGGAACGGTTATTTTCTGTTACACTACTGCCCCCTCTCGGAGACCTTCCCGTTAAGAAGCACGATGCCCTGTGTTGCCCGGACTTTCCTCTCTCCCTCGCGGGACAGCGATAGAACGGCCTGCCTTTATATTTTAGATTTACGATTTTAGATTTTAGATTCCAACCGCACAAGGCCAACGTTTCTCACTCTAAACTCGTTAAATCTTCTTCATTTTCAACTTTCAATTCTCAATTTTCAATTAATTAAGAATTGGATCTTCCGGGAAATTCGCCCACAGCTTGTATCTTCCGCCCAGAGAACTCATGGCCTGTTCCCATAATCCCTCGTTCGGGATGGTAAACAGTGTGTCGGTAGGAATTGTCCCCACCATCCAAGAATTCTCCTGCAATTCATTCTCCAACTGACTATCCGTCCAACCACTGTACCCAGCAAAGAAACGAATCTCTCCTTCCAATATCTTTCCGGCTTTCAACATCTCCGTCAAAGCCTTAAAATCACCTCCCCAGTATATCCCTTTCGCAATCTCTTCCGAGTCCGGTATGTCATTTCTCCGGTGGATATAATACAACTGATTACGCTCCACGGGACCACCAATGTATACAGGGAAATATACTCCTTCGAGTTCTTTTACCAACTCGGAAGTCGTGTAAGGTAACGGCTTGTTCAATACAAAACCCACGCTCCCACTCGGATCATGCTCCACCATGTAGACCACGGAACGATTAAAATATTTACCTTCCAGAAAAGGTTCTGCAATCAACACCTTTCCCACCTCAACACGGTCATCGTTGTGACGTATCTGAAACAGATCCTGAAATTCCTTTTCCACTAATTAATATTTTTACAAGTCAAATATATCTACTAACTTTGTATTGATAAAGCGTTAATGCAAAGATATACAAAATGTGGAAAATATTTGTCATATCACTCCTATCTTTATTTATTAACAGCTTTGCAACAGCGCAGAGTGTTGTTCCATCCGTAATTATAGGTAGGGATACGGTGCCTCATGTTCTTCTCCATGAAGTAGATGTGGTTGCCCGCTTGAAGAATCCCCGGAAATACGCCCGTCAGCAACAACGCAACTTAAGGATGGTTCATAACGTGAAAAAAGTGTTCCCGTACGCGAAAATAGCCGCCGCCAAGATCAACGAGATTGAATATAAACTAGCGCAAACGGATTCCGAAGCAAAAAGAAAGCAGATTATCAAGAAAGAGTACAAGGAACTCATGCACACGTTCAAACAACCGTTGATGAAACTAACCGTCACGCAAGGGAAGATTCTCGTTCGCCTGATCTACCGGGAGACAAACAACACGTCGTTCAATCACATCAAGGAGTACAAGGGTACGGTGAACGCCTATTTCTGGCAATCGCTGGCCCTGTTGTTCGGGAATAACCTGAAAGCCGATTACGAACCGAACGGGCGGGACCGGGAAATCGAGCAGATCGTGCGCTCGCTCGAAAAGGGAGACCCTTCTCACATCACCCGGCGATAAATCCTGTTCTTGGTGCTAAAATTACCGCTCTTTGATATGATCGGAATTTAAAGTTTATTACTTTTGCCTTATGAAATACGAAGAGATAGTTGCAGATTTAAAAGCAGGGAAATATGCCCCGATTTACTTTTTATCGGGGGAGGAATCCTATTTTTTGGACGATATAGCGACACGCATCGAGAAAAACGCCCTCACGGAGGACGAGAAGGCGTTTAACCAAACGATATTGTACGGGAACGATGTCTCCATGACCACCGTGACCGACACAGCCCGCCGCTTTCCCATGATGTCACAACGTCAGGTTGTCATTGTCAAAGAGGCTCAGAATATCCGGGATTTCGAGAATTTGCTGCCTTATATTGATCATCTTCAACCGACAACGATCCTCGTGTTTCTCTATAAAAACAAGAAACCGGATAAGCGTAAGGGGGTTTTCAAGAAATTAAGCAGTTCTTCGCATTGTATCTATTTTGAGTCGGCCAAACTTTACGACAACAAGATCCCGGATTGGATCATCTCGTACTGTAAAGACAAAAAGTACATGATTTCGTTAAAAGCTGCGGGTATTCTCGCAGAAAGTCTGGGGAACGATTTAAGCAAGGTAGCCAACGAACTGGACAAGCTCATGCTCCTACTTCCCGGTGGCGGTGAAATCAAGGAGAATCTGGTTGAAGAACACACAGGTATCAGTAAGGAATTCAACACGTTCGAACTCACAGCGGCCATCATACAGATGGATCACCTGAAAGCGAACCGTATCGTGAATTATTTCGAGGCTAATCCCAAGAACAACCCGCTGGTTCTCACGATCAGTATGTTGTTCCGGTACTTTCTGAACCTGCTGACATACCACTACCAGAAGAAAAGTACCCCAAACCAGCAGGAAATGGCCCGGTTGCTGGGCATCAATCCTTATTTTCTGAAAGATTACACGGAAGGAGCGAAAAGATATAACGCCATGAAATGCGCTAACATTATCTCTTGGTTACGGGAGTATGACCTTAAATCAAAAGGTGTTGGCAATGCTAATATTTCTGATGGTGAACTATTAAAAGAGCTAATATTTAAGATAATGCATTGAAATTCGCCCGTGGTGAATTTCAGGTTACAGGTTGAAAATGAAAAAGGCTATATTTCTGGATCGGGACGGGACCATTAATTCTGATGAAGGTCATTATTACATATACAAAGTTGAAGACTTCGTTTTCAATCCCGGTGTTATTGACGGTATTCGTCGGTTGAACGAGGCGGGTTACTTGATTATCGTCGTTACCAATCAAGGCGGGGTCGCTAAAGGAGAGTACACGATCGAAGACGTGGACACCCTTCATGCCCATATGTGCAAGGAACTGGAAAAGCACGGGGCGCACGTGGATAAAATATACTACTGCCCTCATCACAGTAGTATTGCCCCCTGTAAATGCCGTAAACCGTCGCCTTACATGATCGAGCAAGCTATTCGGGAGTTTGACATCGACAAATCTGCCTCGTGGTTAATCGGGGATGGCTCACGGGACATCGAGGCAGCAGAGGCAGCCGGAATTCGGGGAATTAAAATACCTAAAAACAGTGACTTAACCCCGGTTATAGACTCCATCCTCAAGCAATAAAAAGGTTAACTACACGTCATGTTCGAAATCTTGTTTGCCTTACTGCCTATGGTTATACTGGTCATATCCATGGGGATATGCAAGTGGCCCGGAGACAAGAGTAGCCTGCTTACCCTTGTTATTACCGCTATGTTGGCCACTTTCGCCTTTGGTATACCCGCCCAAGAAATCGGTTTCACTTTAATAAACAGTACCGTACGTGCTTGTATCACCATTCTTTCCGTTATCTGGATGGCCGTGTTTAGCTATAATATTCTGCTGGATTCCGGCAAGATTGAAGTGTTAAAAGACCAACTGGCAACGATTTCCACGGACAGGAGTGTACAGGTATTACTGATCACGTGGGGGTTTGGAGGGCTACTGGAAGGAATGGCTGGCTACGGGACCTCGGTCGCAATCCCGGCTGCCATACTCGTAACGCTGGGATTTCGCCCGTTGTTCGCCGTACTCGTGAGTCTCATCGCCAATAGTGAACCCACGACATTCGGGGCTGTCGGTATCGCGGAAACCGTTCTCATGGAAGAGACAGGCTGCCCGTTACCGGAATTATGTAAGGCTACCATTCAACAATTATATCCTTTTATATTCTTGATCCCAATTACCTTGGCTATGTTGGCCGACAGACGCCGCCAAGCTTTACTCAAGAACATTTTGCTCGGCACGCTTGTCGGGGGCGTATCTTTCCTAGCACAATACGCCACGGCCGTATATCTCGGTCCGGAGATGCCAGCCATTCTAGGCAGTATTTGTTCCATCATTATTATTATCGCATGGAGTAGATGGACCGAAAAAAGTGACACAATTCCCACGAAACACTCGCCCCGACAAATATACCAAGCGTGGAGTGTCTACGGCCTTATCATTTTCTTTATATTACTGACTATTCCCTTCAATTTCAGGGCAACGAGTTTATTGCTTTTTGCCGGAGCTTTTATCGGGGGACGGATACAGGGTGTAACGACAAGCAGGCAATTCACGTTACTCGGCCAAACCCTTGTACAAATCCGCAGTACCATTATTATGGTTATCGCCTTGGTCGGTATATCCGCACTCATGGAAATATCCGGTATGGTGCAATTACTGGCCGACACACTCACGTCCATCTCCGGGAAGTATTACGCTTTCTGGTCCCCTCTGGTCGGGGAAATAGGAACATTTATCACGGGTAGCGGTACTTCGGCAAACATTCTTTTCGGGAAGTTACAAGCAGGAATCGCCGCAAACATGGACATTGATCCTTCTTGGCTTGCCGCCGCCAACACCACAGGCACTACCGCCGGGAAAATCATCTCCCCCCAGAGTATTGCCATTGCCGCCTCCGCATGTCAATTACAAGGCCAAGAAGGGGAAATCCTAAAACAAGCTTTCCCTTATGCACTCGTGTATGGAATAATACTGGGAATTATCGTCTTTATCGGGTGATTAAAAAGCCGCTAGCAATAAATCAATATCTCTGGAAACCAAACCATAGCGATCAGCAATTACCCGTTTGGTCAACACTCCATTATAAACATATACCCCATGCCGCAATCCTTTGTCATTTTTTATAGCGGCATTAAAACCTCCCGCCCGAGAGATCTTATCAAACAAAGGAGTGAATAAATTACTATAAGCAATGGAAGCCGTACGAGCCACTCTCGACGGAACATTCGGGACACAATAATGGATTACCCCGTTATATACATACGTCGGATTCTCGTGGGTGGTAGGACCTGACGTTTCAATACATCCGCCGTGCTCGATGGACATATCCACGATTACCGCTCCCTGTTTCATCAATCTCACCTGTTCTTCAGACACGGTGATCCCCAAATCATCATCAAAGAAACGTAAAGCCCCAATCAGTACGTCGGCAGATAATAGTGCCCGTTCCAAAACCGGCTTGTGAAAAACAGAAGTATATACCCGTCGCCCCAGACAATGATTTATCCGACGCAGACGCTCCAACGAATGATCGAAGACTTTCACCTCTGCCCCCAAAGCCAATGCCGTGCGAGCCGCATATTCACCCAAAGTTCCGGCACCTAGAATAACCACCTCGGCAGGCGTGATTCCCGTCACCCCTCCTAACAAAATTCCTTTACCTTCTCGGGAATTACTCAGGTACTCGCTAGCAATCATGATCGCCGAACTTCCCGAAATCTCGCTCATCATCTGTACCACGGGATAAGTCTCGTTCTCGTCTTTCAGAATATCAAACCCGACAGCCGTAATCTTCTTCTGCATCATCTCGACGACAGCCTCTTTGCGTAATTCAAAAAGCTCGATGGGCGACATTATAACCTGCCGATCATGCATCATCTCCACGTCTGCCTGCATCACCGGAGTCGGTTTCAGTATAATATCCGCCGTGTACACTTCCTCGCAGGTATCCAACATCTGGGCTCCCGCATCGGCGTACTCCCGGTCATGGTAATGTGCAGCCTCTCCGGCTCCTCGTTGTACCATTATAGTATGCCCCATATCAACCATCATGGCCACGGCCTCCGGGGTTAAACACACCCGGTTTTCCCGTCGCTCGGTCTCGTTCGGTAAACCGATTGTCAATCGTTTCTGCCGGTATTCCGCAAACACCTCTTTTTCCTGGTATAGAAACCACTCCCGATTAATCTGGGCTCCCAATAATTTACCCGAGTTATCCATAACCTACACTTTAAAGTTTTTCTTCAATCACCAATTCTCTCCGGCCATCTGCCAGTTCGGAGAACTTACATATCAACGTGTTTTCCGGCAACAGAGGCTCCACCATCTCCGGCCACTCAATAAAACAACGATTCCCGCTATAAAAATATTCCTCGTAACCAAAGTCCATGGCCTCTTCGATGTTCTTCACCCGATAGAAATCGAAATGAAAAACCGAGTCTCCCGTGGCTGTCAGATACTCGTTTACGATAGCGAACGTCGGGGAATTCACATCATCCTCTATCCCCAAACACCCCGCTACCGCTTTCACGAAAGTGGTCTTTCCCACCCCCATCGGCCCGTATAGAGCATATATCGTGTTGTTTCCGGTACTTTCCAAAAACTCTTTTGCTACCCGATTCAAATCATCAACACCGTCAATTATCCAGCGCATAAACTTTCCTCTATTTTGTGAATTGATTAATTACCTTTGTCATATACCCGATTGAAGTATACCACAAAGGTAATTATTAGTAAACGAAAAAACGAAACTAAAAGTTAGAATCTCCCCTACTTCTCTACTTCTTCAACGATCTCATCCTGTTGTCCGGCCTCCGTGTTTTTCTCTTCTGTGGCAGCACCTTTCAGGAAAGTCGGTAGATTAAGCCCAGCCATGTTAAACAGATCATTCAACGGGGGAACTGATTTCATCATGCCCGAGATGAAGTTAGCCGTGGAGGTATTCCCGTTCCCTGCATTATTGCCATCCCAAACGGTAACCTTGTCGATCTTGATATTCTTAACAGCCTCCACTTGCGTTTTCACTAACTCCGGCAACTTATCGGTAATTAACATCATTACTGCCTTGTCTGGATCACCGGCAGCGGCTTTCACGATTTGAGCATATCCTTCCGCCTGTTTTGTCAGCACCTCGTATAAACCTCGTGCCTCCGCATCCATCTTGGCAAAAATGGCATCCGCCTCTCCTTTCGCCAACCGGCGCAAACGTTCCGCCTCGGCCTCTGCGTCAATAATAGCTTTCTCCTTGTCAATCTGTGCGGGAACCACGATATTAGCCGCTTGTGTGGCTTTTTCTCTTTCGGCACGAGCGATCTCGGCCTCTTTCTCTGCCATGTACGCCTCTTCCAAAGCCTTTGCAGCTTGCACTTTCTCTGCCGCAATAGCTTTACGGGCAGCCTCGGCCTCTCTCTCCCGACGGATGGCATCCGAATCGGCAATCAAAATCTTGGCATTGTTTTCTCCCTCCACCGCAGTTGCATTAGCCTCGGCCGTCCGGATACGAGTGTCCCGCACGGTTTCTGCAATACGAATATCTTTATCCCGATCTGCCTCAGCCTTACCGATCTCACCGAATCGATTCTGCTCGGCCACGCTTTTCTTGGCATCATTGATCGCTTTCGCTGCCGCTTCTTTTCCCAAAGCCTCGATATACCCGGACTCATCCCGCAAGTCGGTCACGTTCACGTTGATCAGTTTCAAACCGATCTTCCGTAATTCGGCCTCCACGTTAGCACTCACGTTAGCCAAGAATTTATCCCGGTCGGAATTGATTTCCTCAATATCCATCGTGGCAATCACCAAACGTAACTGCCCGAAAAGAATATCCTTGGCCAAATCCTGAATATTTTCCTGCCGTTGCCCCAACAAACGCTCTGCCGCATTCGTCATACTATCCGGTTCGGTAGAGATACCCACCGTAAAACGACAAGGCACATCTACCCGTATATTTTGTTTACTTAAAGCGTTCGTCAAATTACACTCGATAGAGATCGGGGTCAAATCCAAAAATGAATAACTCTGGAACACAGGCCAAATAAAAGCCGCACCTCCATGAATACAACGTGCGGAACTCACTCCCCCGGTCGCATTCTTACCGGTCCGTCCATACACGACAAGAATCTTGTCTGACGGACAACGTTTATAACGGGACAATATCGCCGCAAACGTAACAAACAATACCGCCACTATGGCGACAATCAAATACAAACTACCTTCCATACTTTCCATATATTCCTAAGATTAATAATAAATAGTCATTTAAAAACGCTCCACCAGTAAAGTGCTGTCGTTAATCACTTCCACGACCCGAATCGGGGCTCCCGTCTCCAATTCCTCACCTGTCGTTAGGGCATCAAATTCCCGAATGGCTCCCTGTATCGAGATTTGTACTTTCCCTTCTCCCCGTTTTTCTCCCGGAATCTTCAGGTACACGTTCCCTTTACACCCCACGGCATTTGCCATATTGATCGTCCCACTTTGTTCCATACGGCTCATGAATCTGAAAATAGCCATCACGGCCATCACCAGCAACACGCCGATCACGGCCGACACGAGAATCAACACGAACTGGTTTTCTATCGCTTTTTCAAAAGAGATGATCGACCAACCGAACCCCAGTAGGAAATTGATGAAATTACGGAAAGTAAACAACTGGAAAGGACCGCTATCTCCGTCAATCGCAGTATCCGCACTCACGTCAACATCCATCCCCCCATCCGTATCCATCCCGATAAAAGTCATGATCGTTTGGATAACAAATACCAAACTGGCAAATAGCGTGATGCACCACACCGATTGCATAAATAACCCCAGAGAACTCCACCATTCTTCCATTACATTCAATTTTAATTAGACGATATTCACTAACTTCCCCACAAGCACACTACTACACAAATATAAACATTTTTACAGGACTTCCTACCCTTCATTAAAATTAAATATACATTCTACCGATCCGGGTAAAATACGAGATTAAATATCTAAAAATAAAAGAATAACGAATCAAAACTAGAGTTTAAAGTTTATTAACTATAAAAATTAGTTTTCAAACTAAATATTTTAGTTCTTTGTTGCAAAAGAAATAAACCATGAAAGGATTAACTAGCAAAGAGGAAGAAATCATGGGCTTTTTCTGGGAGAAAGGCCCTCTATTCGTGAAACAGATGCTTGCATTTTACGAAGACCCGAAACCACATTTCAACACGTTATCCACCATCGTGCGCGGGCTGGAAGAAAAAGGTTATCTCTCCCATGAAGTTTACGGGAACACCTATCAATATTACGCGATCATCAGCGAAGAAGAATTCCGCAAAGGCACCTTAAAGAACGTGATCAGCAAATATTTCAACAACTCGTACCTCAGTGCTGTATCTTCACTCGTGCAGGAGGAGGACATTTCATTGGAAGAATTGAAACAACTCATTTCCGAGGTAGAAAAAGCACACGATAAATAAACAATTTATGGGTACTTTCTTTGTCTATATATTAAAAACATCCATCTGTTTAACGGGATTTTACTTGTTTTACAGATTATTACTCAGCAAAGAGACCTTCCATCGTTTCAACCGGGTAGCATTACTGGGTATTCTACTATTATCCCAGCTTATCCCGTTCTGTGAAATAACCGTCCCCGAAGAATCGGAAGTACAACAAACGTTACTAACCATTGAACAAATTCTCACCCTAGCAGACCACGTTCCACAAACAGAAGTAGAAGTCCTCCCTTCATCCATCCCGTTGTGGCTTCCCGTCCTGCTGTGTATCTATTTACTGGGAATTCTTTTCTTCCTCGGACGTAATCTTTATTCACTGTCTCATATGCTCCGGCTATTGCATGGCGGAAGGCAGGAAAAGTTAGAAAAAGGTATTACCCTCATCATCCATGACAAGAATATCGCTCCTTTCAGTTGGATGAAATACGTGGTCATTTCCGAGAAAGATTTGCAGGAAAATGGCAAGGAAATTCTCATCCACGAAATGGCACACGTACACAATCGCCATTCCATTGATCTGCTGATCAGCGACATTTGTATCATTTTCCAGTGGTTCAACCCCACATCTTGGCTCTTGAAACAGGAATTACAGAATATTCATGAATACGAGGCTGATGAAACGGTTATCCGTCAAGGCGTCAACGCAAAACAATATCAATTATTATTAATAAAAAAAGCTGTCGGCACAAGGCTCTACTCTATGGCCAACAGCTTTAATCACAGTAAACTTAAAAAACGAATAACTATGATGTTAAAAGAAAAATCCAGTCCTTGGGCCCGGATGAAGTACCTCTACGTACTTCCCGTTGCGGCAATCACGTTAACCGCTTTCGCCCGCCCCGAAATCTCGAACGAACTAAACGAGATTTCAACTATCAAAGTTAATGATATTACTTCAATTCTCGATGCAAAAGAAGTAAATAATTCCCTTTTGACAGCCGACACCACCCAAAAAGTAGAAGTTAAAACATCTACAACCATATTTAAGGAAGTAGAGGAAAGTAGCCCAAGTACTCCCCGGTACACTAAAATCAAGGTAAAAAAAGACACTACAAATTTGAAAGAATATCAAATTTCAATCACCAAAGCTATTAATGTTGCAACAGACTCGTCGCTTTTCACGCAAGCGATATCAGCTGCACCCAGTCTATTTATTGTAAATGGTCATGAAATTTCTGCCGATTCCGTAAAAATGATCAATCCTAATAAAATTGAAACAATTACTATTCTAAAAGATAAATATGCTAGCATTCTATATGGAGACAAAGGAAAAGATGGTGTTGTTTCAATTACTTACACTTCCGGGAGTCCGGACAAAAAAGTAACCTCTTATAAACTGGCAGACGGCACCACGGTCTATTTAGAATCAGAAACGTCAACAACTGGTTCTTACACGATCACTCACTTGAAAGACACGTCTAACCTTAGAACGGTGAAAATGAAAGGCGAAGCTCGATTCAAGATTGTCGAAAAAGATTCCATCATCGAGTATCAAGTCACCAGTGACACGTTAAGATATTATATTCAAAAGAAAGAAGAGAAGTAACATTTTCTTGTGTAATAATAACTCAAGAGAAAAAATTGGAGGACTTTCCTTCTAAAACAAAATTCTAGTTTAAACATTCATCAGAAAACACTTTTTTGAACTAAAGTAGATGAAAACAACGAACCACCCCTTCCGGAGTGGTTCGTTGTTTTCATCTACCTGAATAAATTAATACTCGTCCTCGTTGAAGAAAAAGTCATCTTTACTCGGATAGTCTGGCCAAATATCTTCAATACTTTCAAATATTTCCTCATCATCCTCGATATCCTGAAGATTTTCGATCACTTCCATAGGTGCCCCGGAACGAATGGCGTAGTCTATCAACTCATCTTTTGATGCTGGCCAAGGCGCATCTTCCAATTTTGAGGCAAGTTCTAGTGTCCAATACATAGTTATATCGTTTTTAATGTAATTTCTTATTTTTGCCGCGAATATATAGTTTATTTCTAATAATACAACTTCTTTTTTCTAATAAGAAGTTATTTAGACACATTAAATCTAATGTATCGAGATAAATAACGCAAAACGATCCAAATTGTTACACTAAAAACTATTCATCATCGGAGAAGTGAATCAACACTTTTCGATACGTGTTGAATATCTTCGCTTTAGAAACAAAACCAATATATTTATGATCTTGAAGGACGGGTAGATTCCACGCTTTCGAATCCTCAAATTTCTTCATGACTACCTCCATCGAGTCATTAATGTCAATCACCACGGAAGGCGTTGTCATAAAATCCCGCACGTAGGTTTTCGAATACAATTCCTGATTAAACATCACTTTACGAATATCATCCAGCAAGACGATCCCCAGTAATTGCTGGTTGGAATTCAATACAGGGAATAGATTCCGGCTTGATTTCGAAACAACCTTTACCAGATCACCTAATGTCGCATCCACTTCGATCGTCTTGAAATCCGTTTCCACCACCTTGTTCAATTTCATCAAAGTCAACACGGCTTTATCCTTATTGTGAGTCAACAAGTCTCCCTGCATGGCCAAACGACGGGCATAAATAGAATAAGGTTCCATCCCTTGGCTGGTCAGGTAAGAAATAACCGAGGTCAGCATCAAAGGTAAGAATAAGGCATAACCTCCCGAAATCTCGGCAATCAAGAACATGGCTGTTAACGGGGCTTTCATTACCCCGGACATTGTTCCCGCCATTCCCGCCAAGACGAAATGACTGGGTTCCACGATACGGATTCCACTCATATTAATCAACATCGCCAACAAATACCCGGCAACACCACCAGTGAACAAACTCGGTGCAAAAACACCACCAACACCCCCACTACCATTGGTTAAGGCAGTGGCAATCACTTTTACGAATATCAACCCAACCACGAAAAGGATCATCATCCAGGCACTACCCCGAAAACCGAAGAAATAAGTATTATTCAATAATTTATCGGAATGTCCAGCCATCATGTCATCCAAAGCCGTGTAACCTTCACCGTATAGAGGGGGAAACACGAAAATAATGACACCTAATAAAGCTCCACCGATAGCTATTCTTTTCCATGTTTGCTTGATACGCCCTAGAAATTGTTCTACCCGGAGATTCATCCGAACAAAATACACGGACAACACCCCGGCAAAGATTCCCAGTATAACGTAGTAAGGGAAATTGGCCATCACGAATTTATCCGTGATCTGATAAGAAAACACGAAACCATCCCCCATGAGGAAGAATGTAACCACATACGAGGTAATAGCCGTGAACATCAACGGTACCAATGAGGCCATCGTCAGATCAAGCATCAACACTTCCATCGTGAATACAATTCCGGCAATCGGGGCTTTAAAGATCCCGGCAATGGCACCTGCCGCTCCACAACCGATCATCAAGGTCATCACCTTGTAGTTCATCCGAAACAAACGTGCCAGATTCGAACCGATGGATGCCCCGGTCAACACGATGGTAGCCTCCGTCCCGACCGATCCTCCGAAACCGATGGTCAGGGTACTCGCAATCATCGAGGTATAGTTGTTGTGCGGCTTGATCATACTATTACGGCGGGAAATAGCATACAATACCTTTGTCACACCATGGCTGATTCCCTCTTTCACAAAAAATTTCACAAATAATGTCGTTAGCAATATTCCAATAAAAGGGTATATAAAGAAAAGCAAGTTACCACTATCCACCTGCATCCGCTCCGTGAAAAACATATGAGTAAAATGTACCATATTTTTCAGCACAACTCCCGCCAACCCGGTAACAATACCAACCAGGATGCTCAACATGACAATAAATTGCTTTTCCTTGATGTAGCGGACACGCCACACCAAAAACTTTCCCAATAACCCTTTTTCGTTAATCGCCGCCATGATCTAAAAGTATATCAAACTATTTTTTCATTATACCTTTTATCGAACCATATTGCGGGTAGAAATCAATAGAAATGCCTTCATTATTGATGACATCCAAAGGGAATTGCTTGATGAATCCGAGTTGTGGTATGACACAACGAACAGTCATCACGTTCTCTTTCCCTCTCAACAAGCACAAATCAGCAACAGCCGGTTCTCGATAAGAGAGTGACGGAACCGGACGGGAATTCCCTCCTCGTTGGGCATCCCTCTTCGGAATGTAAATATTTTTCAACTCAACGATATAAGGAATAGCAGATACATTATTCTTTGCCGTAATCCCATCATTCGCAGAAAAACGGAATAAAACAATTGACTCGTCAGCTTTTTCCGGAACAAAAGAAATGGTTTTAACCACTTCACGTTTTTCCCTTTTTCCCATGAACAAACTCATGTAATTCGCTTCAAGCTCATCTAGAGCTTTTAAAGCCTCAGCCGTGGCCGAACCTCCGGCTAGTAATTCCAGTCTCTTTTTACGAATATTGAATATCTCTGACGTGATCTCGTCCACGTAATCTTTATTTTCTTTTAACACATGACGTTCTATCGGGTCCCATACCCGACGAATCTCGCCCTCTACTTCCATCTCCGTGAAATTGGAATCAAGTACTTCTTTTTGGGTGGAGCGAATACCAAAATACACGTAATTGATACCTGTACCAACGCTTTTCTCCTTTTCCTCGTAAACAATCTCCTCCTCATCAGTCCGGTTCGTGTTACCACTTCCCACTCCGGCTAAAAAACCTTCAGGAGTCACATTTAATAAAATAGAGTTATATTCCCCAACAGCATTCACGGTATAAGAAGCCTTCGGATCAGGCAAGGCCCTCGGAATAAATTTGATGTTTTTGATCGCCCACTCTTCGCCTTCACTCGTGATCTCGGGAGAGACGCCTAACTGTTGTTCGGCATATTGCCGGAAAGGTCCCGGAATCAAACGATAACATTCCATGGTGACAACCACGTCATAACTGATCTTTGGTAAAGTATAATCAACTGACACCTGCGTGGTCAACTCTCTCTTTTTCTGTCCCGCAACAGACAGGGATACTAATCCCACTAACCCGATTATAAAAAATAACTTTTTCATCTTTCTATCGCTGTTTAGCCATATTATATGTTTCCATCTTTTTCCACACCAAACCTAATTTATCGGCAATATCCCCGGCACGCACTCCTCTCATTCCCTGTTCTTCCACGACCAAATCACCAGCCAGACCATGAGCATATACCCCGATTACAGCCGCATCCAACGGAGAATGACCACTTGCCAGTAAAGCCGCAATAATACCCGTCAACACGTCTCCTGCCCCACCCTTGGCCATTCCCGGATTACCTGTCATGTTAAAATAACATTCCCCCTCTGGAGTGGCGATTATCGTATGTGCACCTTTTAGTACGACGTACACTTGGTGTAGACGTGCAAAGGTGCTTAATTTATTTAATCTATCAAAATCATTTACACTTTTTCCTGCTAATCTTTCAAATTCTTTCGGATGGGGAGTTAGTACCGCTCCTTTGGGAAGCAGCTCTAACAATCCAGAATTCGATGCCAGCAAATTCAAAGCATCCGCATCCAACACAACTTTTCCTTGCCATACGGATAACAGTTGACGAATTCCTTCTGCCGTGACAGGTGAAGTCCCGATCCCCGGACCAATCCCAACCGCTTGGAAACGGGAAAGATTGTCTACACCGGAAAAACAAAATTCATTCCGATCCACTTCAACCAATGCTTCCGGCACGGAAAGATGAATCACTTCTTTCAACTTACAGGGAACATGCATGGAAAGTAGTCCCGTCCCGGATCGAATGGCCCCTTTGGCCGCCAACACGGCAGCCCCCATCATGGGATAAGAACCCGCTATTAATAAGGTATTACCCAAAGTTCCTTTATGAGAAAACTTTTCAGGTATCAATAACCGGGATGCAACCACTTCTTCTGTCAGATAATAATAAGCAGCAGGATACTCCCGCAATATAGCCGGATGCAAACGGATATCTAACACGTCCCAATGTCCCACGTAAATTACATTTTCCGGAAACATAAAGGCTAACTTGGGAAATTGAAAAGTAAACGTATAATCAGCTTTTACGATCGCCCCGTTATTTTCCCCGTTATCCTCTCCCATCAAACCGGATGGAATATCTATTGCCACAACCGGATGGGACAAACAATTTATCCGATGGATTACATTTCCCAAAAATCCCGTTACCGGACGGTTTAACCCGGCCCCGAAAATGGCATCCACGAGCACGCTATTTTCATCCGGCTGCAAATTATCCGGATTTTTCACCTCAATATAACATCCTCCCATATCAATGAATCGTTTCCTGTTCACAGCACAATCCGGAGATAGGACACTGTTTCCATGCAAACCGAACACCTTGACATTCAATCCTTTTTTTAACAGTAATCTTGCCACGACATACCCGTCACCCCCGTTATTTCCGAAACCAGCCAGAATGTTAAAAATATGGTTATTGGGGAAAAAAATCAATAATTTTTCTGTAAAAACAGTCGCTGCCCTCTCCATCAAATCCAACGATGTTACCGGCTCATTCTCAATCGTATATTTATCCAATTTTTGTAAATCCGAAGTCTTGAAAATTTTATTATTCTTCAACATAGCGATAGGTTTCAAACGTTTTCAATGACTAAAGATAAAAAAATAATTTATATTTGCAGACTATTAGCGTGAATGAAAAAATTTAATTATTTACCAATACAAATTAAAAACAAAAGTTATGTTCAAAAATCATCCTAAAGGGTTGCTTACTGCGGCTCTAAGTAATATGGGAGAACGTTTCGGCTATTACATCATGAATGCCGTGTTAGTGTTATTCCTATGTTCTAAATTTGGTTTGAGCGAAGCCGCCAGTGGTACCATTTATTCCTTCTTTTATGCTGGTATTTACATTTTAAGCCTTGTCGGAGGTCTTATTGCAGACCGTACGCAAAACTACAAAGGAACCATTAAGACTGGTCTTGTAGTTATGGCAATAGGATACATTATCCTATCTGTTCCAATCCTTGCGACATCGCAAAATACAACTTGGTTATTGACTCTTACTTGTGTTGCCTTGTTTCTTATTGCATTTGGTAACGGTTTGTTCAAAGGTAACTTACAGGCCATCGTGGGTCAAATGTATGATAATTTTGAAGCAGAGGCAGCAAAACAGGGTCCAGAGGCTCTCAAAATCGCAAAAGACAAGAGAGATTCAGGTTTCCAGATTTTCTACGTATTCATCAACGTGGGCGGTCTAATTGCTCCGTTCATTGCTCCGGTTTTACGCCAATGGTGGTTGGGAGTAAACGGATTATCTTATAACGCACAGCTTCCTGCCCTTTGCCACGAGTACATTAATAATGCTGCAAACATGGCTCCCGAAGCACTTGCCAACTTACAGCAACTTATGACGGCTGCTGGTGGAGCTATTACCGATATGACTGCTTCTTGTCTCCAATATCTGCAAATTTTCAATGAAGGAATTCACTACTCATTCATTGCCTCTGTTGCAGCCATGCTTATTTCTCTTGTAATTTTCTTTGTTTCACAAAAAACATTCCCGAATCCAGCAAAGAAAGCTGCTGCACAGAGTGTAACCTACACGGCAGAAGAAAAAGCTGCTATGGCTAAAGAAATTAAACAAAGAATGTATGCCTTGTTTGCAGTATTAGGTATAGTGATTTTCTTCTGGTTCTCGTTCCACCAGAATGGAATGTCTCTTTCATTCTTTGCCCGCGATTTCGTTGATTCTTCCGCAGTTGCCCCTGAAGTATGGCAAGCTATCAACCCATTTTTTGTCATCGTTCTTACCCCAATGATCATGGCTATCTTTGGATTCCTTGCAAGACGTGGTAGAGAAATCTCAACCCCAAGAAAGATCGCAATCGGTATGTTCATTGCAGGTTTGGCTTTCTTGTTCCTTGCAGTGTTCTCAATGATGAAAGGCTATCCTTCTGCAGACACTTTCAAAGGTCTTCCTATCGCAGAACAAATGGCAGCAAAAGCTCATTGGTGGGTTCTTATCGTTACTTACTTCTTCTTAACTGTTGCAGAGCTATTTATCTCTCCTCTAGGATTGTCATTCGTATCAAAAGTTGCTCCAAAGAGCATGCTTGGTTTGTGTCAAGGCCTGTGGCTTGCTGCTACCGCTCTTGGTAACCTTCTACTTTGGATTGGCCCGCTCATGTACAACGCATGGCCGATTTGGCAATGCTGGTCAGTATTCTTGATCGTATGTCTTGTATCTATGGGAGTTATGCTTGGTATGGTGAAATGGCTTGAAAGAGTTACAAAATAACCTTATTTATCAACATATAAAAAAGAGTTCAGAAAATTCTGAACTCTTTTTTATATCAAAATCAGTTCTTAAAAATTGATCTGAAGTCCTACCCCTAACACTTCCTTAAACTGCACTCTCGGCCCTGCCGTTCCGTCTTCTTGGGCGATCTTTACATCATTATCATATAACAAGTTTGTTGATAAAGTCGTTGAAAACCATTTATTAATGGCCATATTTAATTGAACCTCCCAGCGAACATCAATGTTCTGAGGATCTTTCAAATAATTAGAATACAATTCCAGACGAGAATAAACCTTCATATTAGGCAAAAACTCATAATTCACTTCTGCCTTCAAGTTTGCACCAAACTCAGATAACAAATGTTTTCCCTTATCCACACCAAAAGCTCCTTCATCCGACAAACGACTATCAGCTACAATAGTTCCCCTCCAAGAAGCCGGGGTAAAAGTGGCCGTAAATATCTTATTCGGACTCCAAGTAACACCGGTACCAATCATCAAGTATCCCGGAGCCATGAACTTTGAAATAAAATCAGAATCCTCAATATTATAATCGTATCCTTTCGCAAACTGCGTATTAAAGTTCAATAAAGCACTCCAGTAAAGTGTTTTATAAATCTGATACCCATAAGTGGAAGCAAAATATATCTTATCGTTTGTTTTCCGGGCGCTCTTACCATCATTTTTCGTCAAACCGTATCCCAGTTCCAAACGATTTTGCCACAACTGACGATCTCGCTTAAAATCAGCGCTATATGTTATCTGGCTATCAAATGCCAAAGCAGACTCACCTCCGGCAGACCAACTACTCAAACTCACTTGCGTTAATTTTAACCCGAAGTAACCGGCTTTTGTCCACGCCGTATCTCTTACCGGCTGCGCATACAATTGTCCAAAACCCAATACAAATAGGGCAATAACAAAGAATCTTTTCATCATACTCTTATTAAATTATTTAGGTTTAAATTATACTATCTTTTGACTGATAAACGTGAAACAACAAAGATTTGTTATAAAAAAAGCAGGTTATTTTCTAACCTGCTTTAGAAGAAGTCTTTTTTCACTTATATCTTAGCACATAGTTCGGATATTTTCACAATCACACTTACGATTTTTTCCATAGAAGACACGGGTATATACTCGTAACGTCCATGCCCGTTATGTGCCCCATTGGACAAATTCGGTGTAGGCAATCCCATAAATGATAATCTTGCCCCATTAGTACCTCCTCGAATAGGAGCAATCAAAGGTTTAATTCCCAGTTCTGACATGGCCTGTTTTGCTATTTCCACGATATATCTTACCGGTTCCAAACGTTCTTTCATATTCGCATACTGATCCTTCATTTCCAAAAGTACTGGTAAATCATACTTCTTTGAATATTCACGAACTCCATTTTCAATGACATCCTTTCTCCATTCAAAACATTCCTTGTCAAAATCACGAATCAATATTTCTAGCAAGGTCTCTTCTACAGTCCCCTTAATAGAATAGATATGGAAGAATCCTTCGTAACCGGAAGTGTATTCCGGAGCATCCTTTTTAGGAAGGCTAGCCATGAATTCATTAGCCACCTTGATTGAATTGACCATTTTATTTTTGGCATATCCCGGATGAAAATTACGCCCTTTAAACGTCAAACGAGCTAAAGCCGCATTAAAATTTTCATACTCTAACTCACCGATTTCTCCCCCATCCAAAGTGTAGGCAAATTTAGCCCCGAATTTTTTCAAATCAAAATGATCAACACCTTCCCCGATTTCTTCATCCGGCGTAAAACAAACAGCAATACGTCCATGCTTGATTTCCGGATGTTGAACCAGAAACTCCATTGCCGTCAGGATTTCAGCAATCCCCGCTTTATCATCTGCTCCTAAAAGCGTATTACCATCCGTAACGATCAAATCCGTACCGACATAATTCATCAGTTCCGGAAAATCATCCGGTGACAAAGTGAATCCCTTTTCCTTGTTCAACAACACGTCATTTCCCTTGTAATTCTCGATAATCTGAGGCTTCACGTGTTTACCCGTCATGTCCGGACTGGTATCCATATGAGCAATAAACCCTATCGAAGGACACTCTCTGTCAGCATTAGAAGGTACAAAACCCATGACATATCCGTAATCATCCACAGCTACATCCTGCATTCCTATTTTTTGCATTTCCTCACAAAGAAGATAGGCGAACTGCAACTGTCCCGGAGTACTCGGAACTAAACCAGTCTCCCGATCCGATTCCGTGTGAATCTTAGCATACCTGATAAAACGCTCAACTACTGGCAGCATAAAATAATTTTAGATTTTAAATTTTAGATTTTAAATTATTGAATTTAGATTCTAGTTTTTCTCTCGGCTTGATTCATTCAATCTAAAATCTAAAATCATTCAATTTAAAATTAATAGGCTCTCGCAATCAATACCCTCTTATGAGAAGGTTTACCTGTTACCATACATTTACCCTCCTCTTCGGGAGCATCGAATGGAATACAGCGGATAGTTGCCTTCGTTTCGTTCTTGATAAGTTCTTCTGTTTCCGGAGTTCCATCCCAATGACACAGGAAGAATCCGCCTTTCGTGTCCAACAAAGTCTTGAACTCCTCGTAAGAGTCCACTTTTGTAATCAATTTAGAACGACGTTCCAAAGCCAGTTTGTATATATTTTCCTGAATTTCCTCCAACAACGTCTCGATATGTTGTTCCACACCTTCCAATGGCAATGTTTCCTTGGTCAAAGTATCACGACGAGCCACTTCAATCGTACCGTTTTCAAGATCACGTTCCCCCATAGCCAGACGTACCGGAACTCCTTTCAACTCGTAATCGGCAAATTTCCAACCCGGTTTCTGTGTGTCACGATCATCAAATTTCACGCTGATTCCCGCAGCCTTTAATTTATCCATCAAACCGCTAACCGTTTTACGGATTTTTTCTAATCCTTCCAAACTCTTATAAATAGGCACTATTGCCACTTGCAACGGGGCTAATTTCGGGGGTAATACCAAACCGTTATCATCGGAATGTGACATGATCAGCGCTCCCATCAAACGGGTAGAAACTCCCCATGAAGTTGCCCATACATATTCCTGCTTTCCCTCTTTCGTGGCAAATTGTACATCAAAAGCCTTCGCAAAGTTCTGGCCCAAGAAATGAGAAGTTCCAGACTGAAGAGCTTTCCCATCCTGCATCATAGCCTCGATTGTCAAAGTATCCAATGCTCCGGCAAAACGTTCCGTTTCACTCTTATGCCCCATAATCACCGGCATTGCCATCCATTTCTCTGCAAATTCTGCATACACCCGAATCATTTTCTGAGCCTCCTCAACAGCCTCTTCTCTCGTCGCGTGAGCAGTGTGCCCTTCTTGCCACAAGAATTCGGCCGTACGCAGGAACATACGCGTCCGCATCTCCCAGCGCATCACGTTCGCCCATTGATTACAAAGGATAGGAAGATCACGATAAGACTGAATCCAGTTTTTATAAGTATTCCAAATAATCGTTTCTGAAGTCGGACGAATAATATATTCCTCTTCCAATTTAGCTGCAGGGTCCACAACAACCCCACCTCCATTCGGATCATTTTTTAATCGATAATGAGTTACAACCGCACATTCTTTCGCAAACCCCTCCACATGATCAGCCTCTTTTGAAAAGAAAGATTTGGGGATTAACAATGGAAAATAAGCATTACTATGCCCCGTTTCCTTGAACATCTTGTCCAATTGTTGTTGCATTTTTTCCCATATGGCATAACCGTAAGGCTTAATCACCATACATCCTCTTACAGCTGAATTCTCTGCTAATCCGGCTTTTACGACCAGATCATTGTACCATTGCGAATAATTTTCTTCTCTTGAAGTTAAAAACTTAGCCATCTCATTATTTTTTGATAAAACAGCAGCAAATTTAAAACAAAAACTAGGAAATCCGATTATTATTTTCTATTTTTATAACATAGAATACAAAACAAGCCGTATGGGATGCTTGTAACAGGGAAACACCGAATGAATGGTACGCATTTTGTTAGAAGTAAATAAACCAATAGTCAATGAATTTGTCATACAAGAAAGAAATTAATATTATTACTATGAAGATAGCATTATATTTTTCAGCATTAGCAGTCCTATTAGGCGCTTGCTCTTCCTCGCAAAATTTCACACGAGCGCAGGAAGATGATATCTACTATGTTCCTGGTAAACGTTCCCTCTTCGCTCAAGAAATTAAAGACAAGACCGGAGTGGACATCACCTCGAATACTTCTTCTAGTTCTCAAATTAGTAAAAACACAAACAATGATAAAGTTTATCCGAAGGAAATAGATAACAGTGTAAACCCGAAATCTCACTCCATCGGCATGGCTCGTTATGCAACTGAAAAACAGGTGCAAAAAGAAGAGACCAGAACCGGACAAACTGTTAATCGGATTGCAGTTCCGGCAGATGACGGGTACTGGATCGGAGGCTTTAAAGGTAGTGAAAATGATTTGGAAGAGTGTGTTCGAATCATGAATCGTTACCCGGAAGGTTTCGCCTATTTCGGAAACGGATACGAAATTGCCCAGAATCTTTCGTTCAGCTCCGACTGGAACGTGTACACGATTGACGGTCGCTACTGGTGGTTCCCCAGCAGTTCGAACGTGGGACTATACTCTCAATTAATTTTCGGTAATTACCCAAAATACATTTGGACCGTGATTTGGAACGATCCTCGTTTTGATAGTTTCGCATGGAGTAACAACGTAAGTTTCGGCTGGAACCGCTGGGGATGGGGAGCCTCGTTCGGTTGGGGAAACTCTTGGGGATGGGACCCATATTGGAACAATTACTATGGTTACGGTTATAACCCGTGGGGTTGGGGGCATGGATTCTACGATCCATGGAGCTGGAACCCTTATTGGAACCACTACTACGGTTATCATCCACATTGGGGACACCGTCCGGGACATGGACATCATGGCCCAAACTGGGGTAACCATCGACCGGATTGGGGTGGTGCCAGCAAACCAACTGTAACTACTCGGTATGCACCTAAAAAGCAATACACGACGAATAGAAACGCCCGGTCATATAGTACCTATTCAAGAACTTCAAGAAGTTCCGCTATACAATCCAGATCAAATAGTAGCCGCTACGAATCCGGCTCAAACTACAATCCCTTGCATAACAACTCCAGCAATTCATCAGGAAGTTATTCCAGAGGAAACAGCGGATCTAGCTCGTATGGAGGTAGTTCAACAACACGCTCCTGCAGTGGAGGTAGCGGACCTGTTCAACGTACAAATTCGGGTAGTAGAAGATAAGTCTAACTAACATCAATTGTCTATGAAAATATTATATATACTTCCGACATTACTCCTCTTCTCCTTCTTCGTTTCGGCTCAAAACGAAGAGGATGCCCTTCGATTTTCCAGGCAAACCCCATTCGGTTCTGCAAGAGTTACCGCAATGGGAGGAGCATTCGGTGCATTAGGTGGAGATTTAACAACCCTATCCACAAACCCAGGTGGTATTGGAGTATTCCGTAAATCTGAAATCAGTTTTACTTCCATACTCGATTTTGCTCACGCAAAAACAAAAGGTATTGATAATGAAAAAAATATGTATCTATTAGGAGGATTGGGATTCGTATTATCATTCCAACCTATGAGTAATAAATGGAAAAATATCAACATCGGTTTTAATTATACGAACCTAAATAATTTCAATCGAAATATTTTTCAAGGCTATTATGAAACTAATGGAGATTCATCCTTATCAAATATATGGAAAGAGGAAGCAGACGGTTTATCCCCGAAAGAATTAAATGATTTTACCACAGGACTTGCTTATGATGCATATATGCTTTATTTAAGCCCGGAGGCTTTAGAAAACAAGGACTATGACTACGAAACTCCAATTAGAAGTATAGATCAGTTACAACATTATAAATACACGAGAGAACGGGGTTTTCAAAGTGAATATGCCATATCGGCAGGGGCTAATTATGATGACAAATTTTACTTTGGCATAACTTTAGGAATTCAATCACTACATTACAAATCGTTTTCCGTGTACACGGAAGAAATTATTGGAGAAACAAATAACAAATTGGAAAAGTTCAGTATGTACCAAGACTTTACAAGTAGTGGTGTCGGGATAAATTTCAAAGCAGGTTTTATATATCGTCCGATTCCAGTTCTCCGTCTAGGTTTTGCTATTCATACACCTACATATTACGATCTTGATGCTTATGCCAATAATAATGTTTCTGCTAAATTCACTGAACTTCCGGTTGAAGATGCCAAACCTACGGACAACTTTGAATATGGAGAGAGTGCATGGACAGATTACTCCTACAAATTAAAAACACCGTGGAGATTTATGGCAAGTGCCGCAACAGTTCTAGGCCAAAGAGCTATTATCAGTTTTGACTATGAATATGTTGACTATACCACGGCAAAATACTCAAATGATGGTGCCAAAAATGAATATTTAGAAACTAACAATGCGATAAAAGCTATTTACAAGAGTACTCATAATTTCCGTGCCGGAGCAGAATATCGATTTAATAGCGTGTTCTATTTACGGGGTGGTTATGCCTATTCTGCCTCACCTTACACGAAAGGAGAAATGAATGAAAAGAATGACATTCAAATAATCACGGGTGGTCTAGGATTAAATTTCGGAGTATTTTACGCCGATCTTGCTTATCTTCACAAGGCCTCCAAACTAAATGGTCTATTCTATTACTACGAAACTCCAAAAGGTCAAGTAATCGAATCACCTGAATTCCAAACGAAATTCAAAGACAACGAATTCAGACTAACATTAGGAATCAGATTTTAATAAATAAGAACGGGGACCAATCCAACAAAGTCCCCGTTTCTTCTTTTGCCATCTACAAATTATTTCTTCATCTCAAATCCTAAAAGAATCTCATCATACCCATCCATTAGTGAAGGAGTCGTTTTATCTGATTTCTTCAAAGCAGAAGATAATACACTGACAAAGTTCATAAGTTTTTCTGTATTGAAAAGTAATGACACCTGTTCTCCTGATTTCACCAACTGCACTTCCACACTTTTTACTGTGATCGTTTTTGCCAACATATAACGCAATGTCAATACTCGTGTCTTCTCGTCCAAAGAATACGTTCCCTTTAATACCTTCTTTCCTATCGTATTCGTAAACGTACTATCACTACTAAACGTATAGCTGAAATTCCCCGGAACAATCCCCAACTTCGTGTAAATATTCACCATTTTTTTCTCCAATGCCGAAGTTACCAACGAACCGCTCGCTTCTTTCAACAAATCCCCACTCGTCATTTTGCAAGCAGGCTCCACGTAGTTCCAAGTTCCTTGAAGATCCGAAAATTTAATCACGTTACCTGTTACAAGATTCACCACATCCTTTACCTTCGATGAATTCAAAATGTCCTTCAATGATTGGGCTTGTGCCATTTGTACTCCCCAAAAACACATCAATACACAACAAATCACAATAACTCGTTTCATAAAATATAAAGTTTAGGTTTAAACACAAAATATCAAAATATAAAAAACACTCAAAAAGAAGGCTTATGTAACAATTATGTAACAACATCAATAAATAACATCTCGCATAACCACTCTAAGCCCTACCTTAAATCCGCTTATTTTTCAATAAACGAATGCAAATATAAGGTTTAAATTCTATATTTCAATAGGTCATAATTGAGACAAATTATACTTGTAAACATCAATAACACTAACATTTACCAACATATTAAAATCATTAAAACATATTGTTCAGAACAACACATTAATATAAACAAATTATTGTCTAAACACATGCCCTATCCAATGTCTCTAGACACTAATAACGCATCATAATTCTTATCTAATTAATTTATTACGATGGGCCTTAAAAGATATTTTAGGTCCACTTTTCTTTGTTTTTGTTCATTTCTAATTGCTTCCATATCTTTTCTCAACAAATTAGAACCATCGCCAAAGACAACATAATCAATAGAACCTGTATACTTCCAAAAATAAATTTTCACCAAATAATTCCACTCCCAAGAGTACTTAGTTGTATCACATTCGTAGAGAACTTCATAATACACCCTTCCTTTATTTTCACCATTAGAAACTACTTGACAAGATATATTCAAATTTACCCGTTCTGTATCATAACGTTCATCACCAAATTCTAAAATGACTTTTTAAGCCAAATCAAGCATGATGTTATCCCGTTCGGTTTTTGACATATTTTTTTAAGATTGTGAAAATACACTCATAGAGCAACATACTACCAAGGAAATTAATCCAACAAAAGACACCTAGTTCTATTACAAATAAGCCTCTTGAACTTTTCCCAAACTATCTATGATGGGGTAACTTAGAGCTACGCCATCGTCCAATTGACTTTTCACCTTCCCATTATTTGGTAATCCTAATACATTGCCTCAAGGATTCGGAGGAACAACTCAACTTCCGGTTCTATGGCTCCATTTTCTATCTTGGATATATAAAATTTATTCATTCCTATTTTTTGAGCAAGTTCTGTTTGTGTCATTTTTTTCTTGCTTCCTTGCATCATGAATAATCTGTCCCACACAATAAGCATAAGCCTCTTTACGCAACTCTTCCCGTTCAAGACTTCCTACCTTACCGTATTGTTCATCCATCCATGCATCCACGTTGTAAATATCTTTACTGATTTTTTCTAAATTCATAATGCTCCTATCATCATTGATGTGCTAATTTAAGCTGCTCTTCTAAAGCCTTCTTGATATAACCATTTATCGTAGTCCCCGCCTCCTGCGCAAGCATGGCAATCTTGCTATGAATTTCTGGTGAAATTCGAATATTCAAAGTCCCACTATAAGGCTTACGAGGTTCTATCCCGTCAGCCACACAACCTGCAATATAATTATCAATACCAGCCTCAAAATCTGCTTTTAACTCATCTATAGTATTCCCCTCGTAAAGAATTAAATCTTTACTCATCCCGAGTACCTTTCCAAAAAGACAATTATCAGCCTTACTATACTCGACAGATCCTTTGTAACCTTTGTATTCCAAGTAATCCATAATTTTCCCCGATTCTATTTTATTAAACCATTACTTTTCAAATGTTGATATACCGTTTTCATCATCTACTCCTTCATTATACTACCTGGATGGGGTTTATGAATATCGATATACTGCCCCGTTTGTTCATTTTTAAATCGCACTCGAGACCCCGAAGTTGCTCCTTTATTATGCTCATAATACCCAAAAATAGATAGTAATTTTAGAGTTTCCTCGTAAGTGAAATCTTTAGGTAGCTTTTCGTTCAACCAACTTTTCTTTAGTTCCCATACTCTTTATTCTTATTACAAATGCAACTAAATTTAGTTACATTACAAAATACTACAACCAATATTTTATGGCTGTACAAAATATTATTTAATCTCCTATTTGAAATAACAAATCAATCATCCTTCTATTCGCTTGATCAATTCTAGTAAAATCCTTGTCAATATACACGTCAGCCATTTTGTGGGCTTCGTTCACGTGATTCAAACAAAGATCAATATCATCCTTCGATATATTTAACACGTTTCTTGCTATCGTGGCCCATGAATGCCGGACAGAATAAGCCTTCGTGTCTTCCGGGATCAGAAAAACCCGTAATTCCTCCTTCTCTTGCTTACTCTTAGCCTCTTTTACCTCTTTCTCGATACTTTCATTAACCTCTTGCACAACTCGCTTAAACCCCTTATTTACGGCCCCGTTAAAAGTCGAGCTATCACCATACAATTTATAGAACGAAAACAATCGAACTTTACCCGGATCGGCATACTTTTTCATCAATCTCTCTGCCTCCGACTCTATTTTTATTGATATCTCTGCATTATCTTCCCTCCTATCTTTGGTCTTGCTCCTTTGATAAGTGATTCCATTCTTACGACTTGAATAAGGCACGTTGAACATGTCAACGGTATTCATCCCGACAAGGAAGAAAGAAAGCATGAAAACATCCCGGGCAAGTTCCTGACGCCTCAACCCGTTTTCAAGATTCATGATTTTACGGATATTCTCAAGATAAATATTCCGCTTCTTCGGGGGATTAGGCTTTACCACTTCAAACTTGCGAAACGGATAATGCTTGATTACCGGATCACCAAGCTCATCATCATTATAAAAATCAATGGCCTCGTTAAACACGGCACGAATATCCGCCATGTAATCGTGGACCCCTGTATCCGTCAATGGCTTTCTTTTAGTTATCACTTCCCGCCCGAACTGGTTTACTCGCACGATTGTCCGTTCTGAATGCAAGAACTCTTCAAACTTCTCCAAAAATTTAGAAGTGACCTTTACTATATTCAATTCCTGCCCGGAAAAATCAACAAGAACGTTAATTGTTGTCTGGATATGCTTTGCCCGTCTTTCCCTCCCAGCCTCGAACAATTTAGCGACATGTTTCTTAGCAAAAGCAATAAAATCGATACAACTAACCTCGTTCTGTTTCTTCTTTATAAACTCAACAATATCTTTAGCTGAATAATTACTCACATCATTCCCTAAACCACGGACAATAACATCTTCACATTTTTCCATTTTTTCCAGTAACAACTTCAAGAGAGTCTTATCTTTTATCTCAAAATTCTTATTCAGCTGCTGGGCCACGACATAGAAATCCGTTTTCAAGTACGCATGTTTACGATCCTGCGTCACTCGAATTGACACGGGATATTTATCATCTTTCCTTTTATAATCTTTAGGGACGTAAATTTTAAATGTAGGCATTTTTTTCGTGTAATTTCCATGTAACATTCGTGTAACATGACCTCATAAAGGTACAAAAAACTATGCTTTTTTACACGAAAAAAGAGGCCTAATCTCTTCGAAAAGGCCTCTTTTTGTAGCTAACTTCTTGATTTTCAGCGGAGCCAATTTGGGGACTCGAACCCCAGACCTACGCATTACGAATGCGTTGCTCTACCAGCTGAGCTAAATTGGCGATAACGGGTGCAAATGTACGACTATTTTTGTAATTTGAAAACGATAAATCAATTTTTTTCAACTCAAAACCGCACATTTTTTATACATTTGCGGCTACATTTTAATTATCAATAAGATGAAAAGAAGGATACCGACAATTATTTTTCAATTTGCTCTATCACTTTCCCTATTTTTAATATTAATCACGAACGTTTCGGCCCAAAAGAACGCTGTAGAGACCTCCGGAGATGTCATATATTACGCAACTCCAGTCTTCTGTTTGGCAACCACCCTATTGAAAAAAGATTATCAAGGAACCAAGCAACTTGCTTTCTCTGCAGTTATGGCTGTTGGAACAAGTTACATCTTAAAACACACGATTCGTAAAAAACGCCCTGATGGAAGTGATCATCATGCATTCCCATCAGGACACGCAACTGTTACTTTTCAAGGAGCTTCCTTTTTACAACGCCGATATGGTTGGAAATTCGGTGTCCCCGCTTACCTTTTATCCATTTACGTCGCTTGGGGACGGACTTATTGCGATAAACACGATTGGTGGGATATTCTTGGTGGTGCTGCCATTGGCATCGGTAGTTCCTATATTTTCACCAAACCCTACGGTCGTACACGTATCACCCTCACCCCTACCGTACTCCAAAAGTACCCTGGAATCCACGCTTGTATCACTTTCTAACAGACTTCTAAATATTTTGTTAAAATAGTATTTAAAGAAATCATAAACCTTTTTTTAATCATGGAACATCCATATTATATGTCTATTTTTGTTTAAATCAGAACAACATATAATATGCAACTTCATATCTACAACATAATCTTTCTTTTATTCACGCTAACCACACCCGTGATCATGTTTGCCCAAACGCAAAAGAATGATACAATTAGAAAAGATACAACAACCACAATACCCGAAAAAAAAATTATCAAATACACACTAAAAGGTATCGTAACAGGAGAGACTGATGACGAAACTCTACCAGGTGCACACATCTACGTTGGAGAAGATAAAAAACCAACTACGGTAACTAATGCGATGGGAGAATTCACCCTAAAAGACCTCCTTCCAGGAGAGCTGGTTATTACCGCATCTTTTGTCGGTTACCAAGCTACAACCCAAAAATATTTGGTAAAAGTAGATACAAACGTCGGAAGAATTAAACTACTTCCGGAAGTATTGGAAGAAGTCGTTATTACAGCAAAACCACCTTTGATCATTCAGAAAGGTGATACAACAGAATTCAACGCAAACGCCTTGAAAGTCCCGGAGGATGCAGAATTGGAAGATTTGTTGAAAAAATTACCCGGTTTTCAAATCGTCGACGGGAAATTAATGGCAAACGGGGAAGAAGTCAAGAAAATCTATATCGACGGAACCGAATATTTCCTTAGTAACCCGATGGCTGCCCTCCAGACACTTCCGGCCAGTCTTGTCAACAAGATAAAGATGTTTGACGGAAAAAGTGAAGAAGCTGATTTTTCAGGATATGATGACGGAAAAAGATTCCGCTCATTAAACATTGAGACCAAAAATCCTAACCAGTTGAAAGTATTCGGTAAAGCTAACCTAGGATACGGCATTTCAGAAGACCTAGAAGATTCATTTAAAGATAATAACTATAATCTAGGCGTTTCAGCTAATGCCTTCAACAAAAAGCAGAAATTTTCCATACAAGGAAGCCTACGTAACACCAATCAAGGTTCCGAACTTCCTAATGCACAATACCACGGGAAAGGTGGGAATAATCGAGGGAAAAATTACTCCGTGGACTTCGCCCACACTTTTAGTAAAGGTACTGATATCGGAGGAAGTTACAATGGTAGCAACAGCGAGTCTTATTCTGCCAATTCCAGTATTCAGGAATATTTCCCTTCTGAAAGTTTCCAGAGCAACATTTATAATTCAGAATCACATTCGTGGTCTGAAAGTTCAAGTCATAACGTGAATACCCGGTTTAATTACTCCATGAACAAGAAAAACAGGTTCTACTTCACCCCTTCTTTTTCATTTAGCAAATCAGATAGTCGATCATTGAACATGAATAGCAATATTCAAGACAACGACACGATAAATATCACGAACAGCAAAAATCAAAGTCACAGTGAAAATCACTCCTTCGGGGGTAATTTCTCCTGGATGCACGCCTTCCAGAAAACGGGCCGGACATTCACTCTAAACGGGAATATAAATATCAGTAAAAACGAAAACAATAATACACAACAAGATAGTAGTATTATAAACAAGAGAGATACGTTACGAAATCTCATTAACACCTCCGAAGGTATATCCAATTCATACACGGCTTCTATTTCTTATTCAGAACCGTTAACAGAAAAAGCCCGATTATCATTCAACTACTCTTTCAGTTACAACAAGAACAGTTCTGACAAAGCAAGTATGTCATACAAAGACGCACTTTTCACGGAAGTCATTGGTATTGACACCGCCTTAACGAATAAAACCAGTACCATAAGAACAAGTAATAGCCTAGGCATCCGTTATGGATACAATCAAGAAAAATTTTATTTCAGTGCCGGTGGCTCAATCAATCTATCAAGAGAAGAAAATAAATACGAATACTTGAATGCACCGGACTCTAACGTGAGAAATAATTACCTGAACCTTTCCCCTCAAGTAAATTTCAGCTATAATTTATCCAAAAGATCAACTATGACTTTTTACTATAACGGGAATACAGATTCCCCCAGAGCCGAGCAATTACAAGATATTCTTGATGTGAGAGACCAATTAAATATTTCAACAGGAAATCCCAATTTGAAAAAAACATTCTCACAATCGGCCTCGATGACTTTTAGCCGAAGTATTGTAAGCGAAGAAAATTTCAGTTTCCTAAACGTAAATCTCAGTTTCCGGAACTCATTTAACAATATTGCCACGGCAACACAATTCATTTCAAAAGACACGGTTATCAACGGTTACCAAATATTGCAAGGAGCACGACTCACACGGCCCGTAAATTTGAACGGACAATGGGGGCTTTCCATGAATTCCAGTTATTCCTTCGAAATCAAATCTTTAAAATTAAGATTAAGTCCTTCTTTATCTTACAGTTATTCTCGAACACCTTCAATCTATGATAATATAAAGAATTTAACAAATTCTCATAACGCATCATTCGGTCTTAACATTAATAGCAACATATCAGAGAACTTGGATTATAACGTATCTTCCCGCACCTCTTACACCAATTCGACAAGTACGACCACGGAAGGCTCCAGTTCTTTCTCCCAATCAGTCAACGCAAGTGCAAAATGGGTTTTCTGGAAAGAATTCATCCTTGCCGGAGATTACTCATATAGTTACACGCTAAGTAAAAAAGGTGGAAACGTGAACCAATCCAATAGTCTCTTAAACATGGAGATCGGAAAAAAATTCTTGAAAAGAAAACAGCTTCAAGTCAGGTTCAAAGCAATGGACATTCTACGTCAAAGAAACTTGTTAAATTACAGCATTCAAGACCTGTACACACAAACCAGCTACAGCACGAATGAGCGGAATTACTACATGTTAACAGTTTCCTATCGCTTTAACTCCATAGGTAAAAAGAAAGAAGGAAGAAGTCCGGAAGGAACGCCTCCCCCCGGATTCTTTTAAAATTTAATTTCTCAACGAACATAACGCACCCCTATCCGCTCCTGTATTTGCGTGGGGGATAAATCCGTGTCAACCTTTATTTTATAACTCCTTCCCGGAATTATATCTATATAATTATCTGAAAAGAAAATCGATTCTCCCGGAATATAGAACATAACATTGCAAGCCAGTTTATCCGAAGAAACCTGAATAAATTTCTCTCCATTCTCCTCCCCTGCCTGAATGGAGAAGTGCGGTTCTGGCAAATTCAAATTCTTATGATACACAAAATAAGCATTCTTTTCGTCTAGAACCCGATCACCTTGTCTCAAACATACCACAAGCATCATCTCCTTCTCCGAACCTCCTCCAAGCAACGACTCCCGGTTCAATTTCCACAAAACCGTTGAAGTATTTGCCGCTACATTTACCTCTTTCTCTGCCAAGGAAACAGAATTTCCTTGAAAATCCAGTACCTCAATAATCAGTTTCCCTTGAATCTCCTCCAATCTGTCACTCACGGCATAAATTGCCAAGGAATCCCCCTCCCACTTCGGAGCAACGATAACCTCTTTAAAACAATCCCGCATCACGTAATGCGCCGCTTTCCATTTATGGTAATAATCCGTCGTCGACCAACTGGCAACAGGCCAACAATCATTGATCTGCCAAATCAAGGAACCCATACAATAAGGCATATTCCGACGATGTGCCTCGATACCCATCTTTGTAGAAAGTCCCTGCAACACGTGGGTCATGTAAATAAATTGTTCAAACTCTTCCGGAACCCGGTAATACATTTTCATATAATCCAGGATACGCCCGTTACCAATATAACTCCTTTGATGTGATTTCATCACCTCCGATTCTATATCATAATCCTCCGGCAGTGCATACGTTTCTATCGTGCTCATTTCCGGGAAGGACTGAAACCCGTATTCACTGCAAAAACGGGTAGTCACCTCATCAAAGCTTTCCAATGGTCGGAAACCATGCCACACCCCCCAGTAATGCTGGTCGCCCGAAGTAGTCCCGTCCAATCCGTGCTGATCCGGTTCCGGCCCTGCCATCGGCGAAGAAGGCCAGTAATCATCCCCATCCGTGTAATCTTTCACCACCTCGGGAAGTATCTCGTGAAAAACCGTATAGTAAGCCTTGAAAACCGTATCCTGTTCCTCCTTCGTGAAAGCATTCTTCCATCCCCATCCCCCGGGCGCACCATATCGCCAAGCTAAAGCGTTTTCATTATTCCCACACCACAAAGCGATACTGGGATGATTCCGGATTCGAATCACATTGTCAATAGCCTCCAGACGCACGTTATCCAAAAACTCTTGATTCCCGGGATACATCGCGCAGGCAAACATGAAATCCTGCCATACCATGATCCCGTACTTATCACAGAATTCAAAAAAAGCATCATCCTCGTATATTCCACCACCCCATATTCTGATCATATTCATGTTAGCATTCGCTGCATCCAACACCATTTTCTCGTACAAATCCCGGGTCACACGAGGCAGGAACACGTCGTTCGGGATAGCATTAGCCCCCTTGGCAAAAACGGGTACACCATTCAACTCGAAACCGAAAGATTCTCCCCATTGATCCTTTTGTCGAACTAACTTCAACGACCGTAACCCTGTCGTCACCTTCTTTTCCGCCACCATACCTCCCCCGCTGGTCACCCGAATCGTGAAATCGTACAGGTTCTGTTCCCCCAGCCCGTTACTCCACCACAAACGGGGATTCCGGATCACGTAAGGTATAGATATTTTATTCTCTCCCTTTTTCAATGCTTTTTGCTCCTGCAACAACACTTTCCCCTCGTTCATAATCGCCATTGTTACATTTTGTTGCTTATCCGAATTCACACACACCTCCGCAACCAACTGAGCCATTTCCTTTGTCACGGAAGGCTGGCGAATAAACACATCCTCCACCTTCACGTCATTCCAAGCCTCCAATATCACCGGACGCCATATACCGGAAGTCACCAAACGAGGCCCCCAATCCCAACCGTAATGGTAAGGAGCTTTACGAGTGTACACGCTAACCCGATCATCTCCCATGCCACCTCGAACACTCTGATCATTATCCGCAGGTAACCTCAAACCGTAACGTTCCATCTCTTCCCGCCCCTTAAGAGTCGGGGAAGCGAACACGATATGTAACTCGTTCCGACCTACTTTTAATTTCCCCTCAACATCAAACCGCCACGTCCGGAACATATTATCCGTACTCCCCAACTTCTCCCCGTTCAAATAAACATCGGCGTAAGTATCCAACCCCGTGAACGTGATTCGTTGATTGACCTTTTCCCCTATTTTCTCCGAAACCGTGAACTCTGTCCGGTACTCCCAATCCTTCTTATCAATCCATTGCAACTGCAACTCATTCATCCGGTAAAAAGGATCTTCAATCTTCCCGTTGGCCCGTAAATCCGTGTGTACCGTACCGGGTACCGTAGCAGGTAACCATGTTCCCGAATCCCTTTGGCGAAATTGCCAACCGGAATTCAATTCCATACGAATCTCTTTTTCGGTTGAACACCCGATTATTCCCCAGGTGACATAACCGAAAAACAGAATCCAAACTATTTTATTCATTAGACTTTGCCTCTTGTAGAATATGTTTTGCGAAATTATAACCCAAAGCCTCGTAACGTTGAGTCAACAACTTCGCCCGATTCAAGAAATTAGAATACTCTCTATCTGCCTGCGAGGTCCATGCCACCTCTGCCAATGCAGCCATACGCGGCAATAACATATATTGGGCATGACTAAAAGTAGTGATATACTCCGTCCACAAGTTAGCTTGCACCCCGATAATTTTCTTTCCTTCCTCGGCAGTCAATCCTTCTGTCGGGTCCAAACTGTATACTTTCGCCACATCAACAAAACCACCGATACTAAAAGGTTCCTTGTCAACATCTTTGGATTGATAGTAATCAAAATAAACGTAGTCATTCGGCACCATCACCACCTCGTTTCCTCTCTTCGCCCCTTTAATACCACCCGTCTTACCTCTCCACGACATGACAATCGCTGTTTTAGAAACATCACCTTCCAATATTTCATCCCAACCGATAACTCTCTTGCCTTTCCCTTTCAAATACGCCTCGATCCGGTGAACGGTATAATCTTGCAGTTCACCTTCTTCTTTCATATTCTCCTGTTTCATCCGGGTCTGACATTTCTTACACTTTTTCCAAGCATCCCTCGGACACTCGTCTCCCCCGATATGGATGATCTCTCCGGGGAATAATTCCGCAACCTCATCCAACACGCCTTCCCAAAACTCAAACGTTTTCTCGTTACCGGGGCAAAATACTTCCGGGAACACTCCCCACATCTGACACACCTCGTAAGGTCCACCCGTACATCCCAATTCCGGATAAGTAGCCAACGCGGCAAGTGCATGTCCGGGAAGCTCTATTTCCGGAATGATCGTGATATACCGATCGGCAGCATATCGAATAACATCTTTAATCTCCTCCTGCGTGAAAAAATACGGTCCGTATGGAGTACCGTCATATTTTCCGGTATTTTTACCAATCACGGTTTGTTTCCGCTGACTTCCGATTTTCGTGAGTTCCGGGTATTTCTTAATCTCGATACGCCACCCCTGGTCATCCGTCAAATGCCAGTGGAACACGCTCAACTTATGCAAAGCCAACATATCGATAAAAGTTTTCACCTCATCCACCGTGAAGAAATGACGACACACGTCCAACATCGTCCCCCGGTACCCTAACCGAGGTTCATCTTGAATCTGTACATTTTGAATCCGAATCCGATCCATTTTCTCCCCTTTCTCCACGCCCACAGGCATCATCTGCCGTAAACTCTGCATAGCATAGAAAACAGCTTTCGAACTTCCGCCTTTTATATTAACCGCATTCTTCTCCACTGTTAAATCATAAGCATCCGTTTTCATTGATGGATCGACAACAATATTAATCGCGTTTTTCCTAGCCTCCCCGTTCTCCACGGTCAAAGTCTTCCCGAAAGATTTCTCAACCAATGTGCTCATAAAAGTACAAGCCGGTTGCAAATCATCCGCCCCCTTCACCACGTTAATCACTGTTTTCGGGGATAGATAAAAACCACCATCTATAACTGTTACTTGTTGAGGTTGAGGAATAATATTCACTTCCTGATTCGGTTCGCCGGCACATCCGCCAAACAAAATAATACACAATACTACGATTGAAACAATACTGATTTTTTTCATAAACGCATTTTTAAACACAACAGCCAAGGTAAGTTAAAATTCATTCATGCACAAATATTCTCAACAAAAACACCTAGATTAAATCATAAATCGTCAATCATAAATCAACAAGCTTCCCCTTGGCAACTCACCTCACATACAGCACCTCCTTATCCCTGTACCTTCCCATATCCGAGATAATAACCTTCTCCCCGACCGTCAGCCCCTGCAACACCTCCACGTATTCGAAACCACTCTCGCCCAGCATAACTTTTCTCTTTTCCACCCGCTCTCCGTTCACAACCCACAGGTCATAATCTCCCCGACCCATGTAATAAGCTCCTGTTGGCAAACGCAACGTCTCATCCTTCATGGCATGAGTGACGTGTACATCCACTTTCAGCCCTGAACGCAACCGGGTATTACCCTGATCATCCAAGAACACGACAAACTTGATGACCCCGTTATTCACCGAAGGTGTGACATTCCCCACGGTACCCGAAAGCTTCTCTCCACCGATTACCACGTTCACCCGGTTCCCCGCGGTAATCTTATCTGCGTAACTGTCGGCAATCTCACCCTCCACCTTAAAGCTTGACAAATCAGATAATATAGCCAAATTACTTCCCTGCGAAACGGAAGCCCCGACCTGATCGTTAATCCAGGTCAATGTGGCGGAACGAGGAGCCATCACCTGTGCTTCCCCAAGCGTCTTGAACAACAAATCCATATTCCTTTTGGCGATCTTGTAATCCAACTCCAGCGAGCGAATCTCCGACCGTGAAGTGCTCTTTTTATTTTCATATTTACGTTTTAATTGCTCCAGTTGCATCTGCTTCACCGTGTAATTCAATTCTGCCTCCCGCACCTTTTCCCTCGTACTGGCCCCGATACTATCCAAATAGCGCTCGTTATTCAGCGACACCAAAGTTCGTTTCAACATCATCTCGTCGATGTCCACCTGCATCTTCATTTCCGCCAAATCACTCGCTATCGTTTTACGCTGCAAATCCAATTTATTTAATTGCATCTCCAACGACTCCTTCTTTGTCTCGTACTCTGTCCGTATCGTTTCCAAATCCAACTGCAACAACGGTTCATCCTTCCGAACCCGGTCACCCGACTTCTTGTACACTTCCAACACCTTCGAAGACACCGGAGAAGTGATGACCTCTTCCGCAAAAGGAACCACCTTCCCCGTGGCATACACGGATACCTCCACGGCCCCCTCGTCCACCACACCGAAATTCACCTCTGCCCCTCGAATCTTGGGTTGAAACATATTAACCAAAAAAGAAAACACCCCCACGCCTATGACCACGATCATAGAAACTTTCACGATCATCTTCCGCTTACGTCGTCTTTTTATCTCCGGAGATATTGCCTGATCCATAATCTAATATTTTTCTTGTTGATAAATTATATCTTCTCTCTTCTCGAAATCATACAAAGTCAACCCGCGTAAAGTATAAAAATACACCCATGACGAATACAGCTGACTAACATAAGTACGCCGGGCATTATCCTGTTCCGTCTGCGCGGCATTCAAATCCAACACGCTGATCTGCCCCAACACGAAAGTCTCGTATGCCGTCTTGTAACGTTTGCGGGCGACAGTATCCGCCAAACGCACGATCTCGTTCAACCGATTCTGTTCCTGATATTGTTTCACTGCCGTCATCACATCTTGCTCGAAATTCAATGTTTCTTTCTCCAACTGCACCCGTGTAATCTCGGCTTGTGAGCGAGCCAACTCCACCTGTCCTCGTCCTTTTCCCCAGTTCAATATCGGAATACTTATTCCCAAACTGACCGCCTCCCGGTTACGCAAATTCCGGTAAGTTTCCTTAAAGGTCCTATCACTTCCCGAGAACCCGATAGAAGCGTAAACGTCCGCCTTGAACCCTCTCCCCGCTTTCGCCTGTGCCACCTGCTGACGTGCTTGCAGCATCCGACAAACCACGTCATAACGGAAAGGATTATTCCTGTTCGCCAGCTCCATGACCTGCTTAAACGTCACCTCGACATCCGGACACTCTTCCGGCATATCGGGAATAATCACCACCCGTTCGTTATACCCCAGATAATTACGCAAAGCAAACATCTTTTGCTCGTAAGCCTGTTCCGTCTGAATCAGTGAAGACGAGGCGTTCAAGTAATTCAACTTCAACTGCAACAAATCATTATCGGAAATCAATCCCCTTTCCCGTTTTCCCTGTGCTATCTGCATCAGTTTTTCCGAATTTTTCAAATTCTGCCGATCAATATCCACGTTAATCATTGCCAGCAACAAATCGAAATAATACGATATAGCTTGTATCGCCACGTTTTCCATGTTCACGGCAAACTGCTGCTGAGCTTGCTTGTACTTCTCCGGCTCGATCCTCATACTCCACTTCAAGGGATTTGCCGTGATCAACGGTTGCGAAAAAACCACGTTAAACGGCACGCTCATATACTCCGTCGTCTTGTCACCATCCAACTGATCCACCCGCTCCACCTGTGATTGTAGGGACAACGCTCCTCCCGTCAACGGAATATTCTGCGTCACCGACAACGCCAACTGCTCCGAAATCGAATTACTGGAAATATATTTATACGTCCCATCCTCTTTCAAATAACTCGATAACGTCCTGTTAAAACTTGGTAATGTTCCCGTCAACGTCACGTTGGGTAACAAATCTGCCCTGTAATTTCGATATTGCCAGTATGCCGACCGTAACCGGCTCTTTGCCACCATCGCATCCAGCGACTGCTCCCGTGCCAGACGAATCGCTTCCCCCAAAGAAACAACCTTTTGCTCCTGTTGAGCCGCAACAGGTAAAACAATCAGTAAACACCACCATATGAACAATCCTTTCATAACACCTCCATTTTTACCTGTTTACACTTCTCGCATCGCCTCCACGGGATTCATTCGTGCCACTTTATAAGCCGGCCACCAAGCACTAAACACCGAGAACAAAATCATCACCAAGCAAGCACACCCTAACGCCGACAAATGAACCGGGTCGAACGGATAAACAAAACAAAATAAAACCATCCCCGGCAGCAACGCCAACACCGAAAGCAACAAGCTCTCGCTTACCACAAAACGATATAACCCTCGGGGCGTGGAACCTACCACAATTCGCAAGGCAAACTCTTTCCGCCGCTTGGAAGAATAAAGCCAGAACAATCCAAAAGTCCCGATGAATGCGAATAAAAAAAGAAAAATCGTCGGAATCCCTATACCAAGTAAGGTAATAAAAACATCTCGCATATCATTCAGTTTCCACTTTTCGATATTTCCAAAAGACAATCTTACAGGCTCCTTTCCCATCATCAGATTAAATTCTTTGTTCATCAAATTCCGAAAATTATCCGTCTCACCCTCTTTTACACGAACCATATATTCAAACCACTGATCCGGCTGTATACGATTGGGTACAATCATCGTAGGCCGAGAAGCCTTTAATGGCTCCTGCTTAATTCCCGTCACTATGCCTACAACCGTAAACACGGTCCCTTTATAATATATTCTCTTACCGATCCCTCGTGACCAACCAAGTTCCTGCATCAACTGACTGGTTATCACAGCCGGGCAGCTTCCATCCTCCAACAGTTCATCCGTCAACCATTCCCCCTCTTCCATTTGTAATTGAAAAACTTGATTCATATATTTATCCGCAAATTTCAAAAAAACATGCATCTTTCTCGTTCCTATTTGGATAGAATCACTCAAATACATCTCTTCGGGACGGGTATAAGGAACCAACCATTTACTTTTTCCAAAAGCAATCACAGTAGGAGATTTTCGAACCTTTTCAACAACACGATCCATTTTTTGCTGCAATTCCGAAGGCGAAAGATATTCCGAAGGTGAAACGGGAAGTAGCATACATTTAACCGTATTCTTCGTATTCAATATCCCTGGTGAAAAATATTGAGCAATCTTCTCTCCGACAACAACAAAACAAAATAATAATACAAAAAACACAAGCATCTGCTCCGCAAGCATTCCCCCATATCTCCTTTTTTGATTTAAAAACAACGTGAAAACATGTTTCATCATTTCATACCTCCTTTCAACATATCTATAATAGGACGTTTCACGGTCAAATACGCGGGAATTCCCCCCGACAGGAAAGAAAACAACAAAGCCAAAGGCAATACACTGATGAAAATAATGGTCCAATTCAATCTCGGTAATAACATCATCTGCCCCTCGATACTGTTCGAGAACACGATCCAGTCAATTCCGCGACACACGGGAACCGTCAACAGAATACCCAAAACAGCACCCGTAATAACCAGTAAAAGATTTTCTACCAGAATAAATAAAAAAGACGTTCTTTTACTGGCGCCTAACGCACGTTTAAGCCCTATTTCTCTTGTTTGTACACTTGTATTGGCCATACTCAACAAAACAATATTCAAAACGGGTACGACCAAAAGTATAAAAATCATCACCCCCACCCCGGAGAGAAATAAATCACCCCCGTACATTTTCCGAATAAACTGTTTCTCCGTGCTAATCTGCCTCACGGAGACACTCTTATCTATATTATAATATGTCTTAACAAAAAATTGATAGGCATTAGTTACACTTCGAACCATTGTTTCCGCATCCATGTTTTCCGGATAAAGAATATAAGTTTCCACCCAATCATTTGATTCATTTTTACTAAACTTCTCAGGAACCCATAAAGACGCCTTTCCCTGTGGAGCAAAATAGGAAACATCTGCCACCACACCGGTAATCCTATACGTGTTACCTTCAATCTGAATTTCCTTGTTGATAACCGATTTATCCGGGAAAAAACTTCTCACGAAATTCTCATTCACGATCACACAAGGCATCTGCATCTCGCCTTCCGTGAAAAAATGGCCTTGCACAAACTCAAACTGGAACACGTTCCAATAATCGCGATCGACAAAATAAATACCATACTCATCATATCGTCCATTCACCATAATATCTACCGCTTCATAATGATAAGACGTGTAACAGACATCCTCTCTCACATTATTCATCAACGTTCGAATATCCGACCTGTTCAGACCTTTCACGGCCTCTCCCTTGTTATCTCTCAACACGAAAGGAACACTTACAATTCGATCCGCTGCAATAGCCGGAGCCGTATCACACAATATAACGTACGCCACTTGCAACAATATCGTGATGAACACGAATGTCAGCATCGTCCCGAACACGCAAAACCCGGCATACGCCTTATGACGTACTATATTATACCAGATTGGCTTGAAATATATCCTTATCCTTTCCATACACTTCTCCTTTTACTTCAAAGTCTCCGCCGGGTTTACCTTCGTCACCCGGTAAGCCGGATACCAAGTACTCAACATCGAAAACACAACCATAATAAGTATAGTTACGCACACTCCTATCCATTCCGGTAAAGTATACTCATAAATAAACACGGACAAAAGCCCTCCGGGCAAACAAGCCAGTAAAGTAACGACAACACTCTCCAGCATCACGAACTCGAGTAACCTGCGGGGAGTCGCACCCACGGCCAACCTCAAAGCATATTCACGTGCCCGCCTTTCCGAATTCTGCATAAACAAGCCAAACGTACCGATAAACGCGAAAACGAACAGGAATATCGTGGGAACGGCTTGCAACATGACATATACAAGCGCTGTATTATATGAAGCTCCTTTAGCGAATTTCATATCCATCGCGAAAGGTTGAGCTTCTTGAACAGGTATCAACCGTTGAAATTCTTTATAATAAGCCATGATAAACTCTTTCTCTCTACCCGGATATACACGTGCACAAAGTTCCCGGAACATATCACTATATCCCATAGCATTACATGGCATAATAACAGTCGGATCTGAAGCCAAAAGAACCTGATGCTTTATCCCTGAAATCACACCAACTATAGTAAGGTCATTTCTACCCATAAAAAACTTATGCCCAACAGCTTGTGTCCATTGCAATTCATCAACTAATTGCTTCGTGACCACACAAGCAAATGAACCATCCTCCAACCTGTCATCTGTGAGCCATTTCCCCTCCACAACGTCCGGACAAAACACTTTGTAAGCCTCCTCTTCAGCTCCTTTATAATTCACACGATATATCTTTCCATCAATACGCACACTGTCATACCAAGCATTATCTCTCATATATGGAATCATCGCCATACTCTGCGTAATCCCGACCACACAATCCAACTTTTTCAGATTATCGATCAAAATATCAACACGTTTATCGACCTCCCCCGTATTATCGTTTATTTCCGAAAGCATATACCCGAAACTAACCGTGTTATCCGTATTCAATAATCCCGGTGAATATATCTTGCTTAAAATTCCAAAAACAGAAACGACTACCAACATCAACACGACAAAAACGACCGCTTGCTCGATGAAAATCCCGCAAAAGATCTTCCAAGAATTCCAGACTATTTTAAATACATGCCTAATCATCTATCACCTCCTTTCAAAACTACCGCCATATTTTTCTTTACCGCCAGGTACGCAGAATATCCACCTGTCAATAAAGTAAACACAAACATCATAGGTAAAATTCCGCCCAATATAACCACATAATTAATGCGTGTAATTAAAGCATCTGTCCCCTCTAATACTCCATTAATACAAACCTCCTCGATCATACGCACCATCGGGAAAAATAACAACAATCCCAAAAACACTCCGATAACCACAAGAATCAGATTCTCTATTATAATCTGTAAGAAAAGTTCCAAACGTGAAGCCCCAATGGCTCTCCTGATCGCCATTTCCTCGGATTGTTTAACAGAATTCGCCACGTTCAACGTCACAATATTAATCGCCGGAATAATCAATAAAATCAAAAGTACAGCGGGTACCCCGTAAAACAATAATTGAATACCTATACCATTCACCAAATTTTCTTTTACCGTGTATACTTTTTCCGCGATAACTTCAACCTTTCTTCCCCGACGTGAATAATAATCCTCTAGCACACGTGCAATTCCTTGTTTAGCCGTCATAACGGAAACATGCTGTGGAAACAAAACACAAACATCATAATCATGATCCCCGCTGGGTGTAAAAGAATTATATTTATTCGAAAACCAAATTTTTTCGTATATACCTGTCGTAAAAACAGAAACATCCCTCACCACCCCTGTAATCGTGTAAACAACTTTCTGGCACTCGATTCTTTTCCCCACGGCACTCTCCCCCTTGAACAATATATCCGCAATACTTTTGCTTACCACGGCAACGGCCTGCTTATACTCAAATTCTTCTCGTGAAAACGCACGTCCTTCCAAAAATTCAAACTGGAAAACATTCCAATAATCAGCATTCACGTAATTCACAGGAATAGAAACAAACGTATGCTCCCCAAAAACATCCACAAACTCTGAGTGACTGACAGCATACAATTCATATCCCGAAATTTCATTCATTAAACTTTCGATTTCTTCGGCAGGAACATACACGGTCTTACCTCGTATATCCCGAGAACTTCCAATTTGAACAATCCGGTCCGCATTCACCATCGGCGGCTCGTTACCAACAACAGAATAAACGAGTTGCAGCACGATCGCAATAAACACGAACGCCAACGCCGTACCCAACACGTAAAAAATCGCGAACGATAAGTTGTGCCGGATATGGTAGAACGCCGGGATAATATAATTTTTCCACCGGTTCATAACACTAATTTCCCGTCAAACAAACGAATAATCCGCCCGGTCTCCTCTGCCAATCTCTCATCATGCGTCACCATCACGATCGTCGTTCCCTCCCGGTTCAGTTGTACGAGTAAATCCATGATCTCCGCTCCCATCTTACTATCCAAATTCCCCGTCGGCTCGTCCGCCAGAATCACTTTGGGCTGCCCGATCAACGCTCTCGCTATCGCCACCCGCTGGCACTGTCCCCCGGACAACTGCGAGGGGAAATGTTTCAACCGATGTGTCAGCCCCACCTTTTCAATTAACTCCAACGCCCTTTTCCTATTGGCCGATGCAGAACTTCCCCGGCGATACAACATCGGCAACAACACGTTATCCAACACGTTCAACGACGGGATTAAATGAAAACTTTGGAAAATAAACCCCAGCTTCTGGTTACGAATCCTCGCCATATCCCTATCATACAAAGAATCCGCCCGGACATCATCAATAATCACCCAACCACTCGTCGGCTTATCCAACAACCCCATAATATTCAACATCGTACTCTTTCCACATCCCGAAGGTCCCATGATAGCCACAAACTCACCTTTCTCCACCGTCAGGTTAATATCTTCCAATGCCCGTGTCTCCACCTCGCTCGTGTAAAACGTTTTATTAATATTCTCTAAAGTTATCATACGATTTAAGTATTAGTTGATTCATGATTTATTTTACCATTACAAACATAACGAACTTCAACCTAGGAAACCTCCCCGAATTATTGTAAAACTATTGTAAAATTTCACATCCAGCACATCGCCCGGATACAACTCCTTGTAAAATCAATTCTAAATACGTAATTTCGTCTCGTCCATATGGCGGCAACCATTCAACAAACGTGCATGTTGAAATGGTAAAAGGAAAGTGAATGAAACACGATTTAAGAATAATAGGCTACATTACGTTCACGATATTCATTTTATTGTGGATCAATCAATTATTCTCCGGCATTAAATTATACGAAACCGTCAAAACACGTTGGCAGATACACATGGATTCTATAATAGCATCCATTATTCCCCCGTACGTGGAAATCCTGCAAACAGACTCTGTCCAAGAACAAACACATCTCCTCTCGTCACTGGACAGCGCGTTACGCTCCAAAACTCCCGATGCCGTTCATTTCACCATCGCACGGTTAGACAGCATGCATCAAGCAATCGTCAAGTTCCAAAACTACAAAACACGCACGTCCGACATAACACGGGGAAAAATCTACCCGATAAATAATCCTTCCCACGAATCCTTGGCTATTTATTACAACTTCCCGATATCCTTCTTTTTAGAGAGATCATGGCAGGACATCCTCACCATTGTCGCCCTAACCCTACTACTCGTTCTTGGCTTACAATACCTGTCCCACGCCCAACAACATCTATCCCGCCTCCAGGAAGAAATGATCAAACAAGTCGTGCATGATTGGAAGACCCCTCTCGCAAGTATCGTAACCTTATCTGAACTTGTAGAAAAGAAATCCATCCCCGAGGATGACGAAAAAGGACGAGCGAAAATCCGGCTTATCCAAGAAGAAGCCAGCCGATTGAAAACCAGTTCCCAGCAATTACTTAAAACATTAAGCGGGTTGGCCCACTTGAACATCAACCGGGACGAATTTAACCTGAAAAACGAACTTCTCTCGTTATTCGAAAAGCAATACCTCGCCAACCACGGACAAAAAAACATCCAGCTGAACCTGCGTTACCTTGTTGAATCCGAAATTATTTACGCGTCACATTTCTACCTGCTCGGAGCCCTTCAAAATCTTTTGGATAATGCCGTGAAATACAGCGGAGATATGCCACAGATCACTGTCATCTGTTATCAAAAAAGAGGAACCTTCGTTATAGAAATAAGGGACAATGGTCCCGGTATTCCCAAAAAACAACAAAAATATATTTTCAATAAATACTATCAGGCAAACAAAAACTCTACTAGCAAAAAAGGATACGGACTAGGCCTTAACTACGTCTACAACGTTATCAAAGCCCACAAGGGGAAAATCACGGTGGACAGCCTGCCGGGAAAAGGATGTACATTCACGATATACTTACGCAAATGGAAGAAAAAATAAATATACTCTATGCCGAGGACAACACCACGGCCGCCATGATATACACGGAAATCCTGGAAGAAGCCGGATACACGGTAACCCTTGCCAAAGAGGGGAACAAGGCATGGCAACTATACGAAACAGGCACCTGGGACCTCCTGTTGCTTGACATGGATCTGCCGGGAAAGGACGGCCACGAACTGATTCGCCTTGTACGGGAAAAAGGGGATCAGGTACCGATCGTAATTCTCAGTTCTGTCAACCACAACCACGCCTTGTACGAGGGAGCCGACGATTATCTCGTGAAAGGGTGTAGCGTGGACGACGTGAAAGCTCGCTTGGACAAGGCTATCGCCAGAACCAAACGCTTGAACACGGAAAAAGAACAAGGACTTTTCCGCATCTCCCCCGATACCACGTTCAATAAAAACAACCGATTACTCACCATCTCCGGCAAGCGAGAAGAGCTGAAAGGCATGGAATCGAACATCCTATGGCTATTCTGCTTGCGAATCAACGAGGTGATTCCCACCGTGGAAATGTGTGAGACGCTCTGGGGCGTCTATACCACGGACAAGGAAAAAGCCCTCACCAGATACGTCTGCCTGCTAAATAAAAAACTGAAAGCGGATAAAAGTATCGCCATCCAAAACGAATTTGCTCGAGGTTACAAACTTGTGAACGGCTTGTAGTATAAAACTTCATCCCAAGCCCTCAAACGCATAAATTTAAATTAATGTCACAAAATGTGATATTATCACTAACATATTCTTATCAAATAGCGAGCCGCTCCCATTCCTGCCCTATCCCCCTCCTATAATTAAAACTAAATATTGCAATTAATTTGTTTTTTTAAAGGAATCTATCTACATTTGAAAACTCCTATATAGCATTATTTTAGTCTTAAAACAGGAGACTAGCTCATAAACACGACCGAAAGGTCAACAAAATCAGAAAATACATGGCAACATTAAACGATTCAGTATTACAAGGAGCCTCCGGTAAAATCGGGGGATACGTGACTTACACGGTAGGCAACAAAACGTATGCCCGGAAACTGGCGGACACGATCAGTAACCCGCGTTCGGAAGGACAAACGGCACAACGTTCAAAGCTCCCCGGAGCCCAGACCATGTACCGTACCACACGGGGGAGCCTGCTGGAAAAAGTGTACGCACTCGTGGCCCGGGAAGAGGAACGACGCTCCGGCTACCACTGGTTCCTCCACGCGAACATGAATATGTTCGGCCCTAACGACTATATCGATTACCCCCGGTTAGTCCTGTCGGACGGTAGCCTGCAATTACCTTTCGGGATGAAAGCCACGGCCATTCATACTGACAAACTGGAACTGGAATGGCTGGATAACACGTCAACCGTCACCGCGCAAGCGACCGACCAACTGACCGTTGCCGCCATCTTTGACAACGAACCCTATCAACCCGTCGTGCTGGATGACACGGGATACTACCGATCAGATGAAAAAGCTGCTGTCCTCCTGCCCGAAGGAGCTTGGACAACGGCCCATTTGTACTGCTTTTTCGCTGCCCAAGACGGGAAACGCTACTCCCCGTGTATGTATTTCTCAATTTCTAAATCTTAACACACGAATATCATGGCAATTTTTAAACCTACCATATTTCAAGACATCTCCGGTTCAGTCGGCAACGTAACTTCCTACAAAGTGGGTAAAACTCAAATCGCTAGAGGAAAACCGGGCTTCGTGAAAGACGCGAAAACCCCGGAACAATTAAAACAACGTGCTAGATTAAGCCTGATTACCAAATTGCGCCGCCGTTTCCTCAAAGTCCTATCCGTTGGCTACTGCTCCCCCTCCGGTAAAGTATGCGCCAACTGTTTCACCCGTGACAATATTCACAAAGTGAACGCAGAAGAGGCGGAAAATCCCACCGTGGACTTGTTGACACTCTCGCTCTCCGGTGGCGGGTTGCGCCTCCCCCTCATCGAAGCGAAAGTGGACAAGGAAAAAAGACGAGTCTCGTTCCAATGGAAACAACAACCGTTAATGCCTTTCATGGCTAAAGAGGACCGATTGATGGGTGTGATTCACGAACGGGAAGAAAAGAAAAGCCGACTCGTGGAACTCGGAACCAGAGGCACAAGCGGGGAAAAAGAATACCCGCTACCGGAAGACTGGGACGTAAACCGACTGGTCGTGTACGGTTTCGCTGTCAGCGAGAACGGGCAGAACGCGTCGGGTACGCTGGGGTTACTCGAAACCAACGGGGAAACCTGATCACGAATCCATTTCCAGATTCGTGAAATCCCCCGTGATTTCAATTCTCGGCTCCGGATATTCAAAAAGGGCAAAGCGGGATTCCGTGCGCCCTTCAGTATAATCCCATAACGAACTATAATCCTCCACCCGTTCCCCCAACGCCTGTAATTGGCGCAAATAAGCCGCAATCGACTTGCTTTCCACGATATAAATATTCCCCTCGTGATCCACTTGGGGACTATGTCGTCGTCCCGCATCCAGAGAAAAACGTAAAATACGTTTTCCCTCCTTTGTCATCCCCACCGTCTGGAACGTCATGCTCTTACCTATCCCCGGTAAGTTCATCACGTTTCGATCCGTGGCTAAAAACGGTTGCCGATATTTATCCAACAAGCCCGGCAATTCCGAGGGAATCCTTTCCGGGTATTCGAGCAATTCCAAAACCTCCTTTTCCAGCTCCATGGATAAATCCCCGCACACTTTTTCCTCCAACACCTCTTGTACCGAACGACTATTCGGGGCAAACAAGGCATAATTCTCCTCGAATCCCTTCACGGAAAAAGTGTAATAAGTCAAAATACCGATTCGATTCAAAACCTCTCTCAACCTCGCCGTATGCCCCCGACGTGAAGCCGCCACCGTAAACACGGCTTGATTGGTGATAATCCATCCGGCCTCCAGCAAGCACCGGGCAGCATGAATCACCTCTTCCGTCACCTCCAAAGGCGACTCGAAATGAGTCTGTATGAAAAATTGCTGAATCCCAACCTGCTCCGCCTTCTCCCGGAATCTTTTCAACACCTCGATCAACCCGTCATTTACACGATTCGGCAGATAAGCCAATAATCTCGATCCCAACCTCACCCGTTGAATCTCGGCATATTTTTTCCCTTTCCCACGCCGCTTGTTCAATTCCCGCTTACGCACGGCCATACGGAAAACAGCATCCAAGATTTTCTCTAACGTCTGGTTCTGACTCATCAAGGCATCCCCTCCCGTGATCAAAATATCCCGTAATTGAGAATCATGCTCGTAATACATCATCAGACGTTCCATCTTGACTTCCCACCCGTCCGTCGGCTTCAGTCGATCCAAGTTAAAATTCAAATGTCCTTTCTGAAAGTCATACATACGCTGACATAAAGCGCACAGCCCACCACAAGCCCGTCCCATCGAATCCGGGATGAAAATGGCCACTTCGGGATAACGACGATGAATATTCGTGGCATTGGGTAACAACCACCCGGCAGCATTCGGTTTTCCCGGTTCCACCACATCCTCTTTCTCCCACGCCCGAATCTGCCCGAAATTCTCCACCAGCTCTTCAGAATAAATCACGTAACTGCGGATCGTAGAATCATCGTACCCATCCACCCGAATGCTTAACAAGGAAAGATAATACGGTGTCACGAAAAACGGGATCCCTTTCTGTTTCGCCCGATACAACAGCTTCATCAATTCCGGAGACAACGTGTTACCCATGAACAAGTTCAGCTCATCCGGATCACGAACAGCTAAAGCCAAATGAAACTTGTAATCCCCCCACCATTCATTCACTAACTCCCGTTTTCTTTCCAGGCTCATTTCCTCCTCAAAACGATAACGGGTGTTCAACTTATCCCTCTTCTCTATTTTCCCGATTAACAAACCACATATTCTCTCCCGGTTTTCCCTACGCTCCCGAGCGACATCCTCATCCATCCCGGTTTTCCAACGTCCTCGCCATTGATCACATCGTGCCCGATCCGGTAAAACGACTTCATCTATCCGGTATTTCTTAAATAGATAATACCAATCCAACAAAAAATCCGGATGTATATCATCCCCTTCTCCCCGTAAAGCTTGCCATAACCATTTAATCGGTTCATAACGAATCTTCTCCCCCGTGGAAAAATCCCGAATATACCGGGTCTCGTTCATGAACATCCTGAAAAATCGTTTTATAGACGAAGAAGTAGAATGCTTTGCTAAAGCAAGACGTACGTACCCCCTCAGAAATTGTTCAAACTCTTTCCAATCCTTACTAAGGTTTGCACCTTGCATGATCGTCGGGAACTTCCGCTCAAATAAACTCACCAACTCTATACACGAAAAACTTAATATATCTTTCTCCTTCACATTTTCTCCTTATCTTAGATTAAACAAAAACGACAAACGGATATCGCCCAAACAAGTCCCCGGAAGTCAGGGTTTAGAATATTTATATAGGCAATAAATATCTGATGTCTACAAATTTAATAAAAAAAGAGAAAGTTCGCAACCAATAAAACAAAAAAAACGCTGCAATCTTGTGATTACAGCGTCTTTTTCAACACTTATAGCCTTCGGAAAAGGTACTAATTCCTCCTCTGTTTATACGAAGCCCCTAAACTTTACAAACTTTATAGAGCTTATGAACTTTTGACACTCTTAGTATCTCGTTTTATTATTGGTCGTCTGCCAAAGCCTGAATTCCTCCCCTGCACCCTCTTCTCGTTTATTCTCAAACGGGATACAACGCATAGGACCATCCAGCACGATCTCTTTATAGATAAAAGAATCATCAAATCCCCCGACAGCGGCATCCTCCTTCGTACAAGCATAATACACCCGTTCCGGTCTCGCCCAGTAAATCGCCCCTAAACACATGGGACAAGGTTCACAACTGGAATAAATCTCACAACCTTTCAACTGGAAAGAATCAAGTTGCTTACAAGCCTTGCGAATAGCATTCACTTCCGCATGAGCCGTGGGATCATTATCCGGAACAACCGTATTCCCGGAAGTTGCAATAATCTTACCATCCCGCACAACTACCGCCCCGAAGGGCCCTCCCGTCCCATTCTTCACATTCTCCACGGCAATACGAATTGCCTCCTTCATAAACTCCGGATTATAAGAGTTCACCTTCGGCGAGTTACAGGTTGATTGGTTACTAGTTACAGATTCTTTCATCTTTTAGCTTTTAGTTTTTAACTTTTATCTTTCTCCCGCTTCTCCAAATCATGTAAATCCCGATCAACACAAAGGGAATACTCAACCATTGTCCCATATTCAAGGTCATGGCATTTTCAAATTCTTCCTGGTTCTCTTTCACAAACTCGATCACAAAACGAGCGGTAAAGATCAGTACTAAAAACATCCCGAAAAGAAATCCCTGACGATCTTTCGCTTTCGTCTTCCAATACAAATGCATTAAAACAGCAAAACTGATCAAATAACAGATAGCCTCGTACAACTGTGCCGGATGACGGGGAGTCATAGGATCAGGCATCCCGGAATGTACAAAACGGAATCCCCAAGGCAGTTCTGTCGGTAAACCGACAATTTCCGAGTTCATCAGATTTCCCATCCGGATAAAGAAACCAGCCAATGCGATTGGAATTACGGCACGATCCAAAATCCAAAATATTGATTTCCTACTTACCTTCTTGGAATAGTACCACAACCCGGCAATAATACCGATTGCAGCCCCGTGACTGGCCAACCCTTGGTATCCGGTAAAACGGAATTCCGGTTGAAACCGAACCGGTAGAATAATTTCAAACGGATGAGCACTATAATACGCCCAGTCATAAAAGAAACAATGTCCCAACCGGGCCCCAATTACCGTGGCAACCGCCACGTATATCCACAACTTGTCCAACCACTGCTGGCTCAACCCTTCCGACTTGAACATCTTCTCCTCTACCTTATACCCGCACACGAAAGCCAAGGCGAATAACAACCCGTAATAACGAATCGAGAAACCACCTAAACTAATTAATTCAGGACTAACATCCCAGTTGATAAATAATGAAACCAATGTCATAATTTTAAATTTTAAATTGTAGATTTTAAATTATCATGCAATAATCCAAAACCTACAATTATTAATCACTTTAGATTTTGAAGTCAAATTTTATCTTGTAAAACCCAATCTAAAATTTAAAATCTAAAATCTAAAATTATTCTATTCTTCCCCCTTCCCGTGGCAATTCTTGTATTTTTTACCACTTCCGCAAGGACACGGATCATTACGTCCAACCTTAGGACCCACTTTCACGGGTTCGGTTTTACGGGGAGCTTGATTGGTATGAGCGGCAGGAGCATCACTACGTCCCGTACGCATCTTACTTAAATCGGTTCGTTTCTCTTCTGCCTGTTTCACTTCTTCAGGAGCCTCAAAAGGAATTTGCCCCTTCATCAAAGTAGACACGACATTTTTATTAATCTTGTCCACCATACTCTTGAATAAGTTGAACGACTCGAACTTATAGATCAACAGCGGGTCTTTCTGCTCGTAAGTCGCATTCTGCACGGATTGTTTCAAATCATCCATTTCACGCAAATGCTCTTTCCAAGCATCATCAATATGAGCCAACATGATCGACTTCTCATAAGCCCGGATCAATTCCTCACCTTCAGATTTGTAAGTCTTCTCAAGATTCGCCACAACATTATAAGCCCGTTTTCCATCGGTAAACGGCACCACAATATTCTTGAACATTTCTCCTCTCTGCTCGAAAACATTCTTGATCACCGGGAAAGCCTGTTTAGCGATAGTTTCCGTCTTACGACTGAATGTATCCCGAACCTCCTTGTACAATCTCTCTGTCAAGTTGTTAGCAGAAGTCTTTTGAAACTCCTCTTCCTTTATATCAAAGTCTACGGCAAGATATTTCAACACATCCATACGGAAACCTTCCAAATCATTAGCCTCCTTGTGTTCTTCCACCAACGCCTCGCATACATCATACATATTATTGGCAATATCCACTCCGATTCTCTCTCCCAACAACGCATGACGTCTTTTCTTGTAGATCACCTCACGTTGAGAGTTCATCACGTCGTCATATTCCAGCAAACGCTTACGAATACCGAAGTTGTTTTCCTCCACCTTACGTTGCGCACGTTCGATAGATTTGGTAATCATGGAATGTTGGATCACGTCACCTTCTTCATGTCCCAAACGATCCATCACCCGAATGATTCTCTCGGAACTGAACAAACGCATCAAATCATCCTCCAATGACACGAAGAACTGGGAAGAACCCGGATCTCCCTGACGTCCGGCACGCCCTCTCAACTGACGGTCAACACGACGAGAATCGTGACGTTCCGTTCCTATAATAGCCAAACCTCCTGCGGCACGTACCTCCGGGCTTAGCTTGATGTCGGTACCACGACCGGCCATGTTGGTAGCAATCGTAACCACTTGCGATTTACCGGCCTCTGCAACAATATCAGCCTCCCGTTGATGCAACTTCGCATTCAAGACGTTATGCTTGATCCCCCGCAATTTCAACATACGGCTCAACAACTCGGATACCTCGACGGAAGTCGTACCCACCAATACCGGGCGACCTTCTCCAACCAATCGGGTAATCTCCTCGATCACCGCATTATATTTCTCACGTTTCGTCTTGTACACGTAGTCATTAGCATCCTTTCGGATCACTGGTTTGTTTGTTGGGATAACCACAACGTCCAACTTGTAAATATCCCAGAACTCTCCCGCTTCCGTTTCTGCCGTACCGGTCATACCGGCTAGCTTATGGTACATACGGAAATAATTTTGTAAGGTAATCGTGGCAAATGTCTGCGTGGCAGCCTCAACTTTCACGTTTTCCTTCGCCTCGATAGCTTGGTGCAAACCGTCTGAATAACGACGTCCTTCCATGATACGTCCCGTCTGCTCGTCCACAATCTTCACCTTGTTATCGATAACCACGTATTCAACATCCAATTCGAACAACGTATATGCCTTCAACAACTGGTTCACCGTATGTACACGCTCAGATTTGGCGGCATAATTTTGCACCATCTGATCCTTTTTCTCTAATTTTTCCTCTTCTGTCAGGTTCATCTTATCGATCTCTGCCAATTCAGAACCCACATCCGGTAATATAAAGAAATTCGGATCTTCTCCCGCGGCCGTAATCGTATCATGTCCCTTATCCGTCAAATCGATAGAGTTCTGTTTCTCATCAATCACGAAATAAAGGTCATCTGTGATCTCCGGCATACGACGGTTATTCTCCTGCATATAAATATTCTCGGTTTTCACCAAGGTAGCCTTGTTTCCCTGTTCACTTAAGAACTTGATCAATGGCTTATATTTAGGTAATCCCTTATACGCTCTCAACAACAATATAGCTCCCTGTTCCTCTTGTTTCCGATCACCGCTAGCCAACAACGCTTTAGCCTCCGTGAAAATCCGGGCAACTAACTCACGCTGCATACGCACCAACTTCTCCACACGGGGTTTGTATTCGTCAAACATTTGAATATCTCCCTTCGGAACCGGACCGGAAATAATCAACGGGGTACGGGCATCGTCAATCAACACGGAATCGACCTCATCGACAATCGCGTAATGATGCTTGCGTTGTACCAAGTCTTCCGGATGAATAGCCATGTTATCTCTCAAATAGTCGAAACCGAATTCATTATTCGTTCCGAAAGTAATATCTGCTTGATAAGCCTTCCGTCTCTCCGGGGAGTTCGGCTCCGTCTTGTCAATACAATCTACCGACAACCCGTGGAACATATAAAGAGGTCCCATCCACTCGGAGTCACGTTTTGCCAGATAATCATTGACCGTAACGATATGGACGCCTTTTCCTGAAAGTGCGTTCAGATAAGCCGGAAGTG
>ERZ827450.207-NODE-207-length-80686-cov-4.239126_pt1 | contig 80686 bp, 78 predicted proteins | sample MGYA00519773_ERZ827450 | MGnify/ENA primary metagenome ERZ827450 (study PRJEB31778, sample SAMEA3449306) | human gut metagenome | biome: human gut; feature: human-associated habitat; material: faeces | place: United Kingdom | collected 2010/2012 ...
GATGACGGGCCAGACGGAGAAGCCGACTGCTGTGAGGCCGTAGCCTCCTGAAGCAGCTTTTCCGTCCATTCTTTTCGGATGGTGGGAAGCATATTGTTTGCCCAGGTCTTATTGCCCTTGACTTTCTTATGGGTGGGAATCCATTTGGGCTTTCTCTTACCGTTCTCATCGGTAAGGTTTAGAACCCAATAGAGATACCCTTTTTTCTCGGCCACATGGCCGGAGATTAGTTTGCTGTTTTCTTGCAGGTGTACCGCTGGCATACTGATCTGTTCCTCCTTTTGCGGTATTGAGTTCACCTACCAATGACACCTTTATTGTATCATCGGACAGAACAAAACTCCAGGTAAATCCGCGTCAGAATTGTTAACTTTCTGCGTCTATCCGGTGAAGATCGACACCATAGCCTGCTACTCCGCAAAAGTGGAGCAGGTGATTTTCAAATAACGAAGAATGTGGGCTTTGGGGATGCGGTAAGCCCGTCCAATTTTAAGGTACTCAATTTTCCCATCTTTAAGTAACTTGTACCCGGTTTTTGTACTGACGCCAAGCGCCTCACACATTTGACCAATGTCCATCACATCCGGGTAGTCTTTTAACATCAATCGGTAGGCATCTCTGGGAGAGAGTAGGCCGCCGTCATTTTCATACATTGTGAGTCCTCCTTTCGTTGGGGTATCCTATGCCGATGCTGATTGCCAGGGCTGCATCTACCTCCAGCATTTTTTCTTTACTGATACGCCCAATGTAACCACGGAGCCGCTTCCGGTCTATTGTCCGCAGTTGTTCCAACAGAAGCAGAGAGGTAGGCGCAAGCCCCGGCACATTCTCAAGTAGGATATGGGTAGGCAGACTGTTCTTCGCTTTTCTGCTGGTGATGGCTGCTGCAACAACGGTAGGACTAAAGTGATTCCCCACATCATTTTGGATAACAAGGACAGGGCGGATGCCGCCTTGCTCGGAGCCGACCACCGGGTTCAGGTCTGCATAGAACAGATCGCCACGCCGGATAGCCTTTCGCATAAACTGACCTCCTGAATATTAAGTAAGCCGGAAAACGGGGCAGGCCATAAGACCTGCCCCATTTCCGGCGAAATACAAAATCCGATTTGTTTTCTTGTTATGTGCCATTTGTCCTTGACACCCCGCACATATTGGGAAGTCATCAGTGACCGGCAGCGAACCGGCCCACGGGAATCTCACCCCTCCGAGGATCTCTCCGAGCTGCCCCCATTGCGTGATCCTGCAACCAGATGGTTTCCAAATGTTATGGACTACTCTGATCTTAAGCAGGGCTGTGGCTGGACAGGAGTACCATTATGCCCCTTTCCGGTCATGGCCGCGCCGGGTGCTGCCCGGTTTTTACAGGCTGCCGTTACTCGCTCATACAGGACAGGATTGTATGCAAGACCAATTATGATAATCAGGTGGGATCTGCTCATCATGTCCGTATATCATGGCGCGGCCCCTGAATCGGCTTTAGCTCTTCGAGCTGGAAAGGGGGGATGTTACTGATGAATGAGTATGCGGTTGTCAAGGTACAGGCGAAAGGGGGGTCAGAAAGAACTCCTTTCACCCATCGTCCTGAAACCGTGGGGGTGTCAACCCTGCTCCGCAAAAAATTTTTTCAATTTTTTTCTTGAGTATTTTTAAATATCCTTTTTTCCATTTTACTCTTCACATATTCTACCGCAATATTAAATATTTCATTATATCTTTCCATTGTTTTTGCATCATTAAATTTATGCATTTTATATATCTTTTCTATATAATTGTTTTCATCTATTATTTGTAAGCTATATTTATAGTAAAAATCGTATACATATGCAAAATGGCACACCAATCCGTCTGCTGCACTCCTTCTATTTTTGTAATTCATTCTTTTGTCTTCTTTAAATTCTCTGTATATCTCGTCACTTATTATGTCGTTTGATAAATCTTTGCTTTCCCATACCGCTTCTTTCGAATATATTGTTAAAGAATAATATATGTCTATCTTATCTGCATCTCTTATTATTTTACTATGTAATAACTGTCTTTCAGTCAATCCTGTTTCTATTGCTGGTCTGTTATGGTTTAATATTGCTATTTTTATTATTTCATCATACTGTTTATCCTCTATAAATTCACGTATTAATCCATCTTCAAACAATATTTTTACACCAATTTCTGCATGGTTTACGCTTTTTCCATCATTAAATGTATGGTATAGTCTTACTTGTTCAAACCTTCCTATATCATGTAATAATCCTATTAGCCATGCAAGATCTATATCTTCTTTTGATAGTTTCAAATTTTCGGCTATATCATTTGCATTTTTTGCAACTCTTTGTATGTGTTCTATCTTTAATTTTATTTTTTCATCTTCTGGATTATATTTACTAACATATATATTAAATGTTTTTAATGCTTTTTCTTTATCAATCATTTTTTCATCAGCCTTTTTTCTAAATTTACTACCCTTAATTTCTTAAGGGTAGCATTTCCTTGATACATTAATCACAATATTTTCTTGGTTTCTTGCAACATATTATTAGAATTATCGTTAATATTAACAATAGCCCTAATACAACTGCTAAAACTATTATTGCACTAATTGCTTCTAATATAGTTCCAACCATTTCAGCTCCTACTATTATTCCTATTACAACACCTAGCGCAACGGCAAGTATTGTAGCAATTAATCCGAAGCAATTTTTCTTTTCTTTCTTCTTTGTATCACAACAGCAATTATAATCATGTGGCTCCATAAAAGTCACCTCCATACAACATCTTTTTTGTTTGATGTTATACTATATTGTATGCTGTTTTCTATTTTTTGACACAATTAGTCATTTTTCACTTATTCTTATATTTAAATAATTTATTCTATCTAGTATTTTTCAATCTCACTTTATGCCCATTTATTTCATTCTTTGTTTTACCGCTTCATACATTACTATTCCAGCTGAAACTGATGCATTTAAAGATGTGATTTTTCCTTTCATAGGAATTTTTATCAAAAAATCACAATTTTCCTTTACGAGTCTGCTCATTCCGAAGCCTTCGCTTCCAATTACAATTGCAACATTTCCTGTCAAATCTTCATCATAGTACATTTTCTCTGTTTCCATATCTGTACCATAAATCCATACATTATTTTCTTTTAGATATTTTATAGTTTCATTTATATTGTTTACTCGCGCAACTTTCATAAAACTTGTTGCTCCAGCAGATGTTTTTACAACCGTGCTGTTTACCGCTGCAGCTCTTCTTTTAGGTATAATTATCCCATGAACCCCAGCAGTCTCGGCTGTTCTAATAATTGAACCTAAATTGTGTGGATCTTCTATTCCATCTAATATCAATATGAATGCTTTTTCGTTTCTAGCTTTTGCTTCATTTAAAATATCTTCTACTTCACAGTAATCAAATGGTGGAACTATTGCAATTACACCTTGTGCATTTTCAGTTTGAGCCATTTGATTTATCTTTTCTCTTTCGACTTCTACTGTTACAATTTTTCTTTCTTTAGCTTTTGCTATTATCTTTGTAATAGAACCATGCTTCTCGCCTTTAGTAATATAAATTTTGTTTATATCTTTTCCACTCTCCAATAATTCTAAAACTGCATTTCTTCCTTCAATTTGATCATCAAATTCTTTTTGTTCATTTTCTTTTGAAAATTTATTATTTCTAAAATTTTTACTCATTTAAAATATCCTCTCTTCGCCCAAAAAGTGGCGTCCCTATTGGGCGATTATTTTTCGTCATCTAATTTTAATACTGACAAGAATGCTTCTTGTGGTATTTCTACGTTTCCAATTTCACGCATCTTTTTCTTTCCACGTTTTTGCTTTTCTAGTAATTTTTTCTTTCTTGTTACGTCTCCACCATAGCATTTGGCTAAAACGTCTTTTCTCATTGCAGATATTGTTTCTCTTGCAATTATCTTTCCGCCGATTGCTGCTTGTAGTGGTATTGTGAATAATTGCCTTGGTATAACTTCTTTAAGCTTTTCTATCATCTTTTTGCCTCTTTCGTAGGCAGAGTCTTTGTGTACTATGAATGATAAGGCATCTACGTTTTCGCCGTTTACTAGTATGTCTAGTTTTACTAGCGTTGATGGTCTGTATTCTTTTATTTCATAGTCAAATGATGCATATCCTTTTGTTTTTGATTTTAATTTATCAAAGAAGTCGTATATTATCTCATTTAGAGGCAACTCGTATATTAATGTTACTCTTGTCGTGTCTAAATATTTCATGTCTATATAAATTCCACGTCTATTTTGGCATATTTCCATTATGTTTCCGACAAATTCTTTTGGTGTTAGTATTTCCGCTTGTACAAATGGTTCTTCTATTCTTGATATTTCGTCTGCTGGTGGCAAATCTGCTGGATTGTAGATTTCTACCATCGTTCCATCTGTTTTATATACCTTATAGATTACAGATGGAGATGTTGTGATTAGACTTAAATCAAATTCTCTATCTAATCTTTCTTCTATTATTTCCAAATGTAATAATCCTAAGAATCCACATCTAAAACCAAAGCCTAATGCTGCAGATGTTTCTGGTTCATATTCTAAGGCCGCATCATTTAGTTGTAATTTTTCAAGGGCGACTTTCAAGTTTTCGTAATCACTTCCGTCGACTGGATATAGTCCACAATATACCATTGGGTTTACTTTTTTGTATCCAGGAAGTGACTTTTCTGCTGGTCTATCATCTACCGTGATTGTATCGCCAACACGTATATCTGATAAGCTCTTTATGCTTGCAGCAATGTATCCAACATCTCCTGCTGTTAAGCTTTCAGCTGGTGAATATGAGCCTGGTTCAAAATATCCTACTTCTGTTACTGTAAATGTTTTGCCAGATGCCATTAATCTTATCTTGTCTCCAACTTTTACAGTGCCGTTTTTTATTCTGCAATATGCAATAGCACCTTGGTAGTTATCATAAATAGAATCAAATATCAAGGCTTGCAATGGCGCATTTTCATCTCCTGTTGGAGCCGGAATATCTGTAACAATTCTTTCTAGCACTTCGTCTACATTTAATCCTGTTTTTGCAGAAATGCAAGGTGCATCTTGTGCGGGTATTCCAATTATATCTTCAATCTCATTTTTTACTTCGTCAGGTCTTGCATTTGGCAAGTCGACTTTATTTATAACTGGAAGTATTTCAAGATTATTGTCTATGGCTAAATAAACATTTGCAAGAGTCTGAGCCTCTACGCCTTGGCTTGCATCTACTACCAATATTGCACCATCACATGCTGCTAAGCTTCTAGAAACTTCGTAATTAAAATCAACATGTCCTGGGGTATCTATTAAATTAAGTTCATATGTATTTCCGTCTTTTGCTTTATATTTCATTCTAACAGCCTGAGACTTTATCGTAATTCCACGTTCTCTCTCGATATCCATGTTATCTAGAACTTGTTCTTCCATCTCTCTTTTAGAAAGAACTCCCGTCATCTCAATAAGTCTATCTGCTAATGTAGATTTGCCGTGGTCTATATGTGCAATTATACTAAAATTCCTAATGTATTTTTTCTTATCTTCCATTAATTGTATTCCCTTCTTAAGGTTTAATTTTAGGCTCATTCAAATACGTTTTAAAGAGCCTGTTGTCCGCTTTTTGTACATTCCAATTATACTTTTTATACGCAAAATTGTCAATGCAGATTTCCACTATTACATGGCAATTTCATCGATTATTACAAACTTGTAACAATCAGAATCGTATGTTAGAATACAAACAATAATGAAGAAGTATCAATAGAAGAATCACATTCATTTTTTCCAGATAGAGTAAATATTGATTAGTGGTAATAATTGCCATTATTAATATAAAAAACAAGCATATCAAAATCTAAATTTTAATATGCTTTGCTCAACAATTGAATATGTCTAATTTAACTTAAAAATCTGCCTTTATCAATGTATTTTTTTAATTTAAAATTTTATCATAAGCACTTTAATGTTTACACAAACTTTCCGATATACTCCTGCCTTCATATATATATTATTTATTAAAAAGTCCGTTTAAACCAGTTTTTTATTTTGGTAAAAGTTGATTCCTTATATTCCACCATTGCAACGCTATTTTCTATTTTTTCTACTTTTGTTTCCTTATTTTTGAATAGATTAGCTGGATTGTATTTTTCGGTTAATTTTCTTTGATATATTTCTTCATTGTCATATAATTCTTTTCTAATACTGTCTTTTTGTTTTTCATCTGACCAATAATTATAAGTTAATACTGCTAAAATCAATTTTGTTTTATTACTAATATTTTGTTCATTAATACTTTTATCCGTATCAACATCTATAAGATATTTCCTATCAGCTTTTGAATTAATTATTTCTAATAGTTTATTTGGTAATTTCTCTATAAATGAATTCGGAAAATACTTTAATAAGCAACCAATTTCAGTATATGCTTGTATTGTTTCTTCTTTAGTCCAAATCATCACTACCTACCTTCTTTCATCACCATTCATCATCTCTAGATAATTCATCTGTTCTATCAGCTCTTGCAGAATCTTTAACAAAATGTGTAGCATCTTCAAAATCAGATTTTGTCATATCATCAGTCATATCATGTAATCCATCATCTAAATCTTGCTTATCAAAAGTTCTATCAGCTCTTAATTTTTTTAATTGTTCTTTGTACCATTCCATACAAATAACTTCCATTTCTTGTTCATTTAAAGGTAAAGGTTCGTTTGCTTCTCTTGGATTAACATTTGATGCTTCTGCATAAGTTTGTATATACGATTTTTTTATTTCTTCAAATAATTTCTTTTGGATTTCTTCATTAAGATTCTGATAGAAGTTTGCATTTTCTGCAAAAGATTGTGTTTCTGCATTATAAATACCTTTTATAAATTCAGGTCTTAGTCTAAATCCTTGTTCTTTGCTTCCAACATAAAAAGCCTTATAACGATCTGCACATACTACAATATCCATAGTACTTAAAATATACTCATTAGGCAATGAAATAATTACAATATTTTTTGCAGCCTTATGTGGCCAACTATCAAGTCGTCCTTTTTCTTTTTCGAATAATTTGTCATTTCCAGCACCAAACTCGATAGTTGTACTATCTAATCCGTATAAATGCCCAATATTACCATGAGCTTTCTCCATATCAACTGTTTTTAATCCATTTTCTAAAATAGATGTAAGTACCATTTCATTTCCATTAGTACCATGTCCAAAATACCACAGATTCTCATCGCTAAATTCTTTTCCTATATCTTTATTTGATGATACAACATTCCCTCGTTTGCCAACAATTTGTGCAGATGCCACTAATTGTATACTTTTGGGCTCATTACTTAATTTTTCCTCTATTTTTGCTCTATATTCAGTAGGAATATCCTCTTCACTATTAATAACATAATTTTTGAAAAAATTCATTATACTTGGCATAAATTCCTCCCTAATTTAACATTATAATAATTTTATAACATTCTTTTATATAAAAGTCAATAAACAGTTAGAACAATTCAAGCCAATTTCATTCTCACAAAAGGAAAAAGAGCATTGTTTATTTTGCTAAACTTTGCTCTTTGCTAAATTAATCTTCTTTACTTATTTTTGCATATTTTTTTAATTTTGCATATGCTAAGCTATTTACACTACCAGATGTAAATCTTCCTGATTCATCTCGTTTTCCAGCTGGTACTCCAGTTAAAATTTCTATTCCTTGTTCTATTGTTGAGATTGCATAGATATGGAACAATCCTTGTTTTACCGCTTCTACGACTTCATCTGATAAGTTTAAATTTTTCTCGTTTAATTTTGGTATCATTACTCCGTGTAAGCCTTTAAGTCCACGTGTCTTGCAGATTTTGAAGAATCCTTCTATTTTTTCATTTACTCCACCTATTGGTTGTATTTCACCTTTTTGGTTTACAGAGCCAGTAACTGCAATTGATTGGTTTATTGGTATTCCAGAAAGGCTTGAAAGTATTGCATATAACTCTGTTGAAGATGCACTATCTCCATCAACACCGTTATATAATTGTTCAAAGCACAAACTTGCAGTTAAAGATAATGGCATATCTTGTGCAAACATCTCGCCTAAGTATCCACTCAATATTAAAATTCCTTTTGAATGAGATGAGCCAGACATTTCTACTTCACGCTCTATGTCTATTATTCCATTTTTTCCAACATAAGTATTAGCCGTTATTCTTGCTGGTAATCCAAATGAATAATCTCCTATGCTCATTACTGTTAAACCATTTATTTGCCCAACTTTGAATCCTTCTGTGTCTATTAAAAGTGTGCTATTATTTATCATGTCAAGATATTTTTGATTATATTTTTGTACTCTTTCAATTCTTTGAGCAAGTGCTTCGTCTACAATTTTTCCTGTAATAACTTTTTCTCTTTTTAATTTTGCAAGTGTAGCCGCTTCTCCAACAATCTGAGTAATCTCGCTAAATCTTGTAGATAACTTAGTTTGGTCATTTGCAAGTCTAGATGCAAATTCTATAACTTTTGCCATTCCAGATCTATCAAGTGGAGGAAGTTCTTCTGTTTGGCAGAATCCTTCTACTACTCTTGCTAATTTATTCATATTTTCCAATGTTAAAGGTGCATCATCTTCAAATTCAACCTTTATCTTAAATAGCTTTCTAAAATCAGTATCAACAGATATTAAAGTTTGATATAATGCTTCGTTTCCGATTAATATTACCTTTAAATTAAGTGGAATAGGCTCTGGTTTTAGAGAAACCATTACCATAGACGAATGTTGGTCAACCGGGTTTTCTATTCCTAGTTCTTTTGTTCTTAATACTTTCTTTAATGTTTCATAACAATATTGATTAGAAACTATGTCTGTAGCCTGCATTATTAAATATCCACCATTCGCAATGTGCAATAATCCTGGTTTTAACATTGTATAATCTGTTTTCAAGCTTCCATAATAATTTTCATATTCCAACTTTCCAAATATATTTGGATATGAATAGTTAGAATCCATTATTACTGGAGCACCTTCTAAGTTGCTATTATCTATAAATAAATTTACTCTGTAATTAAGCCATGGTCTTAGAACTTCCTGCCTTTGTGGCTGTGGTTGTACTGGTTTCTTGCTATCATCATCAACAACTAAAAATGCATTTACATTCTTTAAAATATCTTTTTTTACATCATCTAAGAATTTTGTAATTTTCTTATTTCTCTTGAAATTAGATTTAATGTAATTTACATGTGCATTTACAGTAAGAAGTGCTACATTTGATTGCCACTCACTTATTTTCTTATCAGACTCAGATTGAATGTTTTTTATTTGTGAAATTGCTTCCATTACATGTTGCTGAACAATTGCAGATTTATCTTCAAAATCTTTTTTTGTCTCAGAATCTAATTTTTCAAATTCTTCTTCTTCAATAGTTTTTCCATTTATAACAGGCATCATATAAATTCCATTATTAGCAGATTTTACTTGGAAGCCATATTGTGAAGATGTCGCATTAAGCTTATCCATTAAAGCTGATCTTTTTGCTTCATATTCTTGCTTAATAAGTGCCTTCTCTTTCTCAAAATCCTCGTTATTAAAGGTATCTTTTATATCATGTTTTATATCTTTAATAAATCTATCCATTGCATCTCTAAATTCTTTACCTTGACCGGCTGCAAGTGGAATAGCAATTGGCTCATTTGGATTGTCAAAGTTGTAAACATAACACCAATCTTGTGGAAGCTTTTTCTTCTTAGAAATGCTCTCCAAATAATGCTTAGTGTACATGGTTTTGCCAACTCCACTAGGTCCTTCTATATATAAATTATAACCATTAATATCAACATTAAGTCCAAATTCTAACGCTTTTATACCTCTGTCTTGGCCAATTCCACTTGCTATTGGTTCCAAACTTTCGGTAGTTTCAAATTTGAATATGTTTGGGTTACAAGTTGATTTTAAATCCTTGTAAGAAAGTTCAAATTGATTTTTCATTAGTAATTCCTCCTATAAATTTTTCTAGTCTTTTAGTATATTTTTATTTATGCTTTACTTTGAATGTTCATTAAAATTCTAATTTCATAAGTATTGCATCATATGTATTATCATAATATTTTTTTCTTAGTCCAACTTCTTTGAAATTATACTTTTTATAAAAATTAATTGCAATAGAATTTTGAATATTTACCTCTAAATTTATACATTTTATTTTTTCTTGCTTGCAATACTCTATTAGTTTATCCATAATATTTGATGCTATTCCCTCATGTCTGCAACATTTTTTCGTAACAATATTCATTAAATCCGCTTCATCTAAAATTATTTTTAAACCTGCGAACCCAACTATGTTATCATTTTGCTTTGCAATAAAATATTTTGAAAAATTAGATTCTAATTCTTCTTTTAGAGTCTCGTAATTCCAAAATTCATCAAAATCGGTTTCAAGTATATCCTTTATGTTTTCTAAATCTTCGATTTTCATTTCAGAAATTAGACAATTATTTTTCTCCATTTTTATTTTCCTCCAACATATCAGTTGCTTGGGCAAGAATTAAATTTTGGCAAGGAAAATGAAATTTCAAAGGCAAGGGCGCATACTTTGTGTATGTAACCGCGTTTGGAATAAGATTTGACGAAGCCAAAATTCTAATTATTGTTCAAGCATAGTCCTTTCAGCTTGAGACTTTCTTAAATACAAAGGTGAAATATTGCTCGAGTCTCCGTATTCACCTTTTAGATATTTATCATATGCACATCTTGCTAAAGATACACTTGATTGTATGTTTTTATCTGAAAATCTTATATCTTTATTTGCAAATTTTTCTAATATTAAATCTTTATGTAAAACGCTTCCATCTCCAATAAAAACAATTGGATTTTCTGAATGTAATTTGCAATTTTCTAAAGCTACTTCAATAGTATCTGCTATATTATCTCCAATTTGAACATATGTATTATCCTTTAATTCAAACATTGCAGAATACACATTATTGTTTTTACAATCTATGATAGGACAAATTGTCGCATTTTCTTCTATATTGTAAGCCAGGCTTTCAAGTGAAGTTACTCCTACTGTAGGAATGTTTTTTACATCTGCAAATGCCTTCATTGTTGCAATTCCAATTCTTATTCCTGTAAAAGAGCCAGGACCTAAGCAACATGCTAGCAAATCTATATTGTCTAAACTCAAATTAGAAGTTTTAAACATATTGTCAATCATAGGCATTAACTTTACAGAATGAGTTCTTTCATCATCATTGTTGCCTTGTGCAATTACATTAATATTTTTATTTTTATCAACTTCCACAATAGAAACAGAACAGTTTCTAGAAGAAGTATCAACTGCAAGAATTTTCATTTTTTTATTTCCTCTATTCTTAATTTTCTTAAATCCAAATTATCGGCATCATTATCTCTAGAAAATGTAATCCTTATATAGTCATCTTGAATAATATTCTCAATCATCTCTCCCCATTCAAAAATGCAAAGTCCAGTTTGCAAATACTCTTCTCCACCAATTGCATAAAACTCATCAGCATCTTCTAATCTATATAAATCGAAATGATAAATCTTAAATTTTGGAGCATCATACTCATTCACAATGGTAAAAGTAGGGCTAGAAATTTCATCTTCTAATCCAAAATGTCTAAGAAGTCCTTCTGTGAACTTAGTCTTTCCAGATCCCAAATCACCAGATAAAACAATCTTAGAATGTCCATTCAATTTTGATGCAAACTCATCTGCAAACCTAATTGTTTCTTCTTCCGAATGCGAAATAAATTCGTAACTATGCATTATTACATTTCCTTTCTTTTTGCTTCTATTTTACTAGTTGTATTCTACATTAAAACATATAAATTTTCAAGTTTTTATTTAAATCTGCTAACAAAAATCTATTAACATTATAAGAGACGAAGCCTTAACTTTTCTTCGTCTCACAAATAACTTAAACCTCTGATTTATTAACCCTAGTTTCGCCCAAAAAGGGGCGTCCCTATTGGGCGATTTTTTATTTTTCTAGTACTTCTTTGCATCTTGGGCATAATCCATCTTCTAGGTGGTCGTTGTACATCCAACATCTCTCGCATTTTTCGCCTGTTGCATGTTCTACTTTTACTCCTAGTTTTTCTTCTTGTTTTCTGTTATTTTCTTGTATTTCTAGTCCAGATACTATTAATACAAGTTTTATTAATTCTTCATTTTCTTTTAAGAATTTGTATTCTTCTCCTTCTGCATATATTGTAACTTTTGCGTCTAGAGAGTTTCCTATTGTTTTTTCTGCTCTTGCAAGTTCTAAGTCTTTTGCAACTATGTTTTTAACTTTGATTATTTTCTCCCATTTTTCTGCTATTTCTTTGTTATCCCATTCGTCATTTGGAACTGGATAGTCTGCAAGCATTGGGCTTTCTACATTTTCTTTTTCTGTGTGATTCATTGCTGACCAAATTTCTTCAGCTGTGAATGAAATCATTGGTGTTAATATTTTTACTAGTGCATCTAGTATGTAATACATAGTTGTTTGTGCTGCACGTCTTGCTACTGAATCTGCTTTTTCTGTGTATAATCTATCTTTTATTATGTCTAGATAGAAGCTACTCATATCTACAACGCAGAATTGGTTTACATCGTGGTAGCAGTTTCCGAAACTGTATGTGTCGTAATCCTTTGTACAGTCTTTAATCAATTTATTTAATCTTGTTAATGCCCATTTATCTATTTCTTGTAAATCTTCATAAGCAACTGGCTTTTCAGGGTCATAGTCATAAGTATTTCCCAAGATATATCTTGCTGTATTTCTTATTTTTCTATAAACATCTGAAATTCCTTTTAGTATGTCATCTGATAAGTTTACATCCATAGAATAGTCTGATGATAGAGCCCAAAGTCTTAATATATCTGCTCCAAATTTGTTTGAAACATCTATTGGAGATACTCCGTTTCCTAAGCTTTTAGACATTTTTCTTCCTTGACCATCTACAACGAATCCACAACATAGAACTTCTTTGTATGGGGCTATTCCATTTACTGCAACTGATGTTAATAATGAAGATTGGAACCAGCCTCTGTATTGGTCATTTCCTTCTAGATATAAGTCTGCTGGGTAGTCTAATCCTCTTTCAACTAGAACACTTTGATGTGTAGAACCTGAATCAAACCAAACATCCATTATATCTGTTTCTTTCTTGAATTCTGTGCATCCACACTTTGGACATTTTGCACCTTCTGGTACTAAATCTTTTGCTTCTTTTGCCCACCATGCGTTTGTTCCTTCTGTTCTTACAACTTCTTGAATCTTTTTTATAGATTCTTCTGTAACATAAGGCTCTCCACAGTCTTTGCAATAGAATATTGGAAGTGGAACACCCCAAGTACGTTGTCTTGAAATACACCAATCGTTTCTTCCTTTAATCATTTCGCTCATTCTGTCCTCGCCCCAGTCTGGGTGCCATGTAACTGTCTTAATAGCCTTTAAAACATCATCTCTAAATCCATCAACAGATGCAAACCATTGTGGTGTAGCTCTGAAGATTATTGGCTTTTTGCATCTCCAGCAATGTGGATAAGAGTGTTCTATTTTTACGGCTTTTAGTAAATATCCATTTTCATCTAACCACGCTGTTATTGTCTTGTTAGATTTTGCATAGAATTGACCTGCAAACTCGCCAGCCTCGGCTGTTTGTTTTCCTTTATCATCAACTGCAACAACCATTCCAAGTTTATCTTTTAATCCTTGTAAATAGTCTTCTTTACCATAAGCAGGTGCTGTATGAACTGCTCCAGTACCTTCGTCAAGAGTAACATTTACAGTTGTCTCGCTTCCAAGAACGACTCTAGACATTCTGTCTAAGAATGGATGCTTGCATAGAACTCCTTCTAGTTCTGAACCTTTAAAAGTTTGAACTGTTTTGTAATCTTCTATTTCAGCAAGCTTCATAACTTTTTCAACAAGCTCTGTTGCAATTATTAATCTTTCAAGTTTTGCATCTTCCTTGTTTTCTTTTAACTCAACCATGCTGTACTCATAATCTGCACCAATTGTAATTCCCATATTTCCTGGTAGAGTCCAAGGTGTAGTTGTCCAAATTACCATATAAGTATCTTTCTTGTCGAACAATCCCTTAGAATCTTCAACAGGAAATTTTACATATATAGATTCTCCTGTTACATCTTTATATTCAATTTCAGCTTCTGCTAGTGCTGTTTCACAATCAGTACACCAGTAAACTGGTTTTAATCCTTTATAGATATATCCTTTTTTGTACATATCTCCGAATACACCAATTTGTCTTGCTTCTGTTGCATGGTCATAAGTTATATAAGGATGAGCCCAGTCTCCAAGAACACCAAGACGTTTGAAGCCCTCTGTTTGAATATCTTTGTAATTTGTTGTAAATTCTCTACAAGTATCTCTAAACTTTGTAACAGGAATCTTGCTTCTATCTAGTCCAAGCTTCTCAATAGCCTTCTTCTCAGTTGGCATTCCATGTGTATCATATCCAGGAATAAAAGGTGCATAAAAGCCTTTCATAGCCTTATATCTTACGATTGTATCCTTCAAAATTTTATTTAAAGCATGTCCAGCATGAATTTCTCCATTAGCATATGGAGGTCCGTCATGTAAAACAAAATGCTTATGTCCTTCATTTTTCTTTAAAATCTTCTCATATAGTCCATTCTCAAAAACGGCCTTTAATGTTTCTGGCTCTTTAGTTGGCAAATTTCCTCTCATCGGAAAATCTGTCTTTGGCAAATTAAGTGTGCTTGAATAATCTTTCTTTTCTTCACTCATATAAATTACTCCTTTCATTTTTGCCCCAAAAAGGGGCGTCCCTATTGGGCGAATTTTTGCTTAGTCTTTGGCAACAAAAATTCGTCCTATTAACATAGGACGAATTTTACTCCGTGGTACCACCTAATTTAAAAGTTTATATTCTTGTTTGAATAGTATAATCTTCTATAATTTAGATTTTTTTCAACACAAGATGTATTTAGCTTTTCTCTTATTTTATCTTAACGCAATATTACGATTTATATTACTCAAATATTAACATTGGATTTTTCACAATATTCTTTCACATAAACAACTCCAAGGTGATAATAAATAATCTTTAATTTATCAAAATCTCAGCATTCATTTGACTCTCTGTTAATTAGTTTTATTTATCTTGTCCTCTTCACAGTTTTTTCTATTCAATTCTACATAATAATTTACCACAAATAAATGACGAATGCAAGTAAAATTCGATTTTTTTGATATTTTCGTCATTATGATTTGTTAAATAAACTTTTACAAGGAATTTTTAGTATATATCTTTATATAGATTTATGTTTTAAACTACATTACAATTTATTTCTTTGTGCTATTTACCTGTTCTATTAGCAGATCAAAATCAGATTTATATAATTTATCTTGTTTTACTCTATATTTTTCAAACTCTGTTAATGCTTTATCACAGGCAATTTCATGTGATATTTTTCCAGCATCATTTAAAACATCTAAATCGTCTGCCAGTAAAAACTTATCAATTCGTGTTGCCCAATCTTCCATAGTCATAGGTATATGTCTTTTAGCTCTATTTTCTGCCAAATCTAAAAATGCGGAAACAATAAGTTCTAAACTCTCTAGTTCTTTCGTATTTAAATAATTTTTTGCAATTACAACATCCGTTTCTAAAATTTTTCCGTTAGGAGAATTTTTCCAAGTAGTAAGTCCCATATGTTCTTTTTCCGAATCAGCTCTATTATATATGATTTCCGTAGCAGTTTGGTGCGACACTGCATAGTGCATCTTATTTTGAACTTTCTTAAAAAATTTAATAGTTGTCGGAGATTTTTTGTCATAATCAACACTAGTAGCATATATATCAGTAATTTTTTGATAAAATCTTCTTTCAGATAATCTTATTTCTCTTATTTCAGCAAGTAAAGAGTCATAATAATCTTCATCAAAGAATGCACCATTAGCCATTCTCTTTTTGTCAATTATATATCCTTTCTTTGAAAATTCCTTTAATACATAAGTAGCCCATCTTCTAAACTGTATTGCTCTATCTGAATTGACTCTATATCCAACAGAAATAACCATATCTAAATTATAATATAAAACTTTTCTTTTTACATCTCTATTTCCTTCTTTTTGAACTAGTAAGAAATCCTTACTAGTTGATTTTTCATCAAGTTCAAAGTTTTTATAGATTTCATTAATATGCATTGTAATATTATTTCTGGTTGTGTCAAATAGCTCGCCTATCGATTTTTGAGTCAGCCACAAGTCTCCATCTTCAAATCTAACTTGGATTCCTTTATCATGAGTTTGCCTTTCAAAAATCAGAAACTCTGCACTACTACTTCTAATAATTAAATCTTTAGACATATTTTCCTCTTTTCATTTTATATCGTTTTTTATATTAAGTTATCTCAATTATAGCAACGTCAACAAAAAAATCTTCAAACTTATGTTTGTATTTTATATTATTTTCTACTTATTTGTCAATAGTTTTTACATTTTGATCAACAAAAAACAAGTAATTTCATATAAAACTATATCAAAATTACTTGTTTTTCTGCGTTTTTTATTTCGTTTAATTTTTATTATTCAGCTTTTGGTGCTTCAGTTGCTGGTGCAACTTCTTCAACTGGAGCTTCTGCAGGAGTTGCAACTACTGTTTCTTCAACAGCTTCTGTTAAATCTTCTTTTACATCTATATATTTAGATTCAATTTTTGCTCCAACATTTTCCTTTGTCTTAGCAGCTTTACCAGTTCTGTTTCTTAGGTAGTATAATTTAGCTCTTCTAGCTTTTCCTACTCTAACTACTTCAACTTTCTCTACTAATGGAGAGTGTACTAAGAATGTTTTTTCTGTTCCTACTCCATAAGCAATTCTTCTTACTGTAAATGTAGCGTTAACTCCGCCACCTTGTTTCTTTATTATTATTCCTTCGAATACTTGGATTCTTTCTCTGTTTCCTTCCTTAATTCTTTGGTGTACTCTTACTGTGTCACCAACTTTAAGGTCTGGAATTTTATTTTTCAATTGTTCATGTTCTATTGATTTTATTATATCCATCGATATTCTCCTTTCTTAATTTTCTAATTTATATTTCGGCTATTTTATTACACAATCTTGATAGTTTCTAATAACATATCTTAATTTTCATGTTCTTCCGAAATTATTTTTTCTGCTTCTTTTAAATCTTTTTCATTAAGAAGCTCTGGTCTTTTCAAAAATGTATTTATTAAAGAACTTTTTCTTCTCCACTCGTCTATTTTCTGATGATTTCCAGAAGCTAGTATTTCTGGAACTTTCTTCCCATGAAATTCTTCTGGTCTTGTGTATTGACTGTATTCTAAATACCCTTGAGAAAATGATTCTTCTTTTGTAGAATCTGTACTTAGTACACCTTCTACATATCTACTTACCGAGTCTATAAGCACCATTGCAGGTAGCTCTCCTCCAGTTAGTACATAATCTCCAATCGATATTTCTTCATCAACAATTTCATCTAATACACGTTGGTCAACTCCTTCGTAGTGACCACAAAGTAGAATTAAATGTTCTTCCTTAGATAATTCTTGAACTTTGGCTTGGTTCAACTTTTTTCCTTGAGGTGATAAGAATATTACTTTTGATTTTTCATCTTTTACAGATTTATATGCATCATACACAACATCTGATCTCATTACCATTCCTGCTCCACCACCATATGGAGTATCATCTACTTTTTTATGCTTGTCTTTCGAAAAATCTCGTATATTAATTAGATTAATATTTATTAAATTTTGCTTAGACGCTCTTTCAATAATACTGTGTTTTAATGGCTCAAACATTTCTGGAAATAATGTTAGTACATCAAATTTCATATTTACTCCTCTTAAATTAAACCTTCAATAATGTGAACTATTATTTTTTTATTTTCTAAATCTACTTGTTTTAATACATCTTTGATTGCTGGCAGTAGAATTTCTTTGCCTTCATCATTTTTTACAACATATATATCACTGCTACCAGTATTATATATGTAATCTACTTTTCCAAGTAATTCTTCTTCATCACTATATACATCTAATCCTATTAAATCTGCTATGTAATAAGTACCCTCTGGAAGCTTTTTGGCATTTTTCCTGTCCATTTTTATGTAACAGTTACGCAATGTTTCTGCTTGCTCTGGCGTTTCTATTCCCTTTAGCTTTAGGATTACCATACCTTTGCTGTAATTAACTTTTTCTATTTGGAATAATTGTAATTGATTTTTCTTTTCAACAAAAATTTCTTTAAAAATATCAAATTTTTTTATATCATCTGTAAAAGGCTTTACTTTTACTTGACCTCTTATACCAAATGTGTTTACTATTTGACCTAGTTCTAAATATTTTTCCATTACCTATTCCTCAAATATAATTCCAACTTTTTTATGTTCTTTAGCTGTAATAGCTTTCATAACAGTTCTTATTGCTTTTGCATTTTTGCCTTGCTTTCCAATAACCTTTCCCATGTCCTCATCAGCAACTTTAACTTTAAGAAGTATTCCCTTCTCATCGTCAGTTCTAGTAATTTGAACTTGTTCTTTGTTATCTACAAGACTTTCAATTATTGTTTTTAATATTTCTTCCATACAACTTCGCCTTTCTAAAAGCATTCACACATAAATTATTGTGCTTTCTCTATTAAAGCTTTTACTGTATCTGTTGGCTTTGCACCATTTTTAATCCATGTTGCAACCTTCTCTTTGTCTAAGTTGATTGTAGCTGGATTTGTCATTGGATCATATGTTCCAATTTTTTCTACTATTCTTCCATCTCTTGGAGATCTTGAATCTGCAACAACGATGTGATAGAATGGAGCTTTTTTTGCACCTGCTCTTTGTAATCTGATTTTTACCATTTATTTTCACCTCCGCATTTTTAGAAACTGCTCTTTTAGAACAACTTTTTATATAAATTTCTGTACCTACAAACTGTTGGGTTCGTATAATGTACATAAAAATTAATAACTTATTTATAAAACTTAATATCTATATTATTGGTTTAAATTCATTTCCTTCATCATCTTTTTTAAAGATTTCTTATCCTTCATTTGTTTCATCATTTTCTGTGTCATCTCAAAAGATTTCATAAATTTATTTATTTCCTGCACGCTTGTTCCACTACCATTTGCTATACGAATTCTTCTCGAACCATTTAATAATTTAGGATTTTTTCTTTCTTTATCAGTCATAGAGCATATTATTGCTTCTATTCTTGAAAACTCTTTTTCATCTACTTTTAAATCCTTAATATTTGCCATTCCTGGTATCATTTTAAGTATTGATGAGAACGATCCCATTTTCTTTACTTGTCTTAATTGAAGTAAATAATCATTCAAATCGAATTCTTTTTTAGCTAATTGTTTTGTAAGCTTTTCTGCCTCCTCTTGGTCAAATGATTCTTCTGCTTTTTCTATTATTGATAGAACATCGCCCATTCCAAGTATTCTTGATGCCATTCTGTCTGGATGGAATACCTCTAGCTCCCTTAGCTTTTCTCCCATACCCACAAATTTTATTGGCTTGCCAGTTACCTTTTTTACGGATAACGCAGCACCACCACGTGTATCACCATCTAATTTTGTAAGTATTACTCCGTCTATTCCTAAAGCATCATTGAATCCTGTTGCAACATTTACAGCCTCTTGACCAGTCATAGAATCTACAACTAGTAATATTTCATGTGGATGAACACTTGCCTTTACATTTTTAAGCTCGTTCATCAATTCTTCATCTATCTGTAAACGTCCTGCTGTATCTAATATTACAACATCATTCAATTTTGAATATGCAACACTCATTGCCTGTTTTGCAATATGAACAACATCTTTCGAATTTTCATTTGCAAACACCGGAATATTTAACTGTGCTCCAACCACTTGTAACTGCTTAATTGCAGCTGGTCTGTAAACATCACACGCAACTAGTAATGGCTTCTTACCTTGTTTTCTAAGTAAGTTTGCAAGCTTACCAGCTGTGGTTGTTTTACCAGAACCTTGAAGACCAACTAACATTATTATTGTTGGTGGATTCGAGCTAAAATTTATATTAGCCTCTGTTCCTCCAAGTAGTTCTACTAATTCATCTTTTACAATCTTAACAACCTGTTGTCCTGGAGTTAAAGATTTTAAAACGTCCTGGCCTAAGGCTTTTTCTTGAATAGTTGCCGTAAATTCTTTAACAATTTTGTAGTTTACGTCAGCATCAAGTAGGGCAAGTTTTACCTCTCTTAGCATTTCTTTTAAATCCGATTCAGTAATTCTTGTTTTTCCTCTTAATTTCTTTGTAAATTCTTGTAATTTAGAAGATAGTCCTTCAAAAGCCATATTTTTAACCCTCCGTTTTTTTGTCTTTTATCGTTGATTATGCATTTAAGCTAATTAATTCTTTTCTTACGCTGTTTAGGATTTTTTCAACTTTCTTATCTGATGAGTTGTCTGTAATCTTACTTAGCTCTAAAAGAATGTTTTGAATTTGCTTTTCTTGGTCAATTGTTTTTTTCATAATTCCTAGCTTTTGCTCATATTCCAAAAGCTTACTTTCTCCTTTCTTAACAATGTCGTTAACAGCTTGCCTTGTTATCTTGTTATTTTCAGCAATTTCAGTCAAAGAAAGATCCTCATTGCAATAATCGTTCAATATATTCAATTGTCTTTTTGTTAGAAGATTGCCATATATTTCGCATAGCATTCCAATTTGAACTTTCTTTTCCATATTATCACTTTCTCCTTGCATGACCTTATTAGTATAATTGCTAATTTGTAATGCTTATATACTTTACAACATTTCAAGCAATTTGTCAAGTAGTTTTACATTATTTTTATATATTTTTATATATTTTCATAACTTATTAGCTCTATTTTATTAGATATAAATTCTTTATCTTCATCAATCGGTTTAAGTAAGTCTGTAGACAAATATTTTTTATTGTCATCTGCAAATACTGTAACAACAATATTCTTTGTTTCTTCTCCTAGCAGAGCACTTCCTATAAAATTCGCACCAGAAGATATTCCAACTCCCAGCCCCAACTCTTTTGCAAGCCTACGAGACATATTTACTGCATCATCATCATTTATTTTTATTATTCTATCTATACTTTTCAAGTCAACTAACTTCGGAATAAAATCATCTCCAATTCCCTCTATTTTATGTTGTCCCTGTATTGTTCCGCCAGATAGAAGTGGCATTTTTTCCGGTTCTATTGCCGTAATTTGCATGTTCGGAAATTTTTCTTTAATTCTTTTTCCTGTTCCCATAAGAGTTCCACCGGTTCCAACACCAGATACGAAGCCTCCTATTTCACAATTACTTTGTTCTAATATTTCTTTTCCAGTCGTCTCATAATGAGCTAAAAAGTTATCATAGTTTTCAAACTGATTTGCTAAAAATCCGTTTTTTTCATCAGCCATTTTCTTAGCCTCTTTCACACACTGTATAAAGCCTCCCTCTTCTTTAGAAATTAATATTACATTTGCTCCATACCCTTGCATTAATTTTACTCTCTCAGCACTTGCCCAATCTGGCATAAATATGTATACCGGGTGTTTATAACGTACACCTAAAGCTGAAAGTGATATTCCAGTATTTCCGCTAGTCGCCTCAATTATTGGCATACCATCTTTTAAATTACCTCTTTCTATTGCATTATTTATAATATAAAATGCAACTCTATCTTTTATACTTCCAGTTAAATTGTAATATTCAAGCTTAGCAAACACTGATTTTTCTTTGTTATTGTACCTATAATTTATCTTTATCATCGGTGTGTTTCCAATTCCTTTATTGTTTTTTTCATTCAAGCTAATTTTATTAAAACAGCTTTCATCGTTATCTCCATAAATTTTGCTAGTCATAAATTCCAAAACCTCCTTATATGCATCTTTACTTTTCATGTTATTTATTTTTACGTTTTACATCGTAAAAAATAAACTATGTATTACATAGCTTATTATAATAATATTTATATGATATTGATTTTATCAATGTTTTCTATTATTTTTATCTATTATAGTAATCATCATTATCATCTGTTTCATCATATTCAAATTCATATGTTTCAGTTGGTTTATGGTATTTTATGTTTTTCTTTGGTTTTACTTGTTGCGGTTGAATTGTTGCTTCTATCGTTTTATTTTCATTCATTTGCATTTCTTGTTTTTTATCTTCTCTTTCTTCTTGTCTTTCTCTTTCTTTTCTTCTATCATCTTGTGCTTTCTCTTCCTTTTTATTCTGCATCTGTTTATTTAACATAGCATTTACTTTTTCAATTAAATCAGGTACATAATCTAACAATCTATCTAAACATGAACTATGGTCTACTGGCAATAGTTTCACAGTGTTTGGTTGTACCACTAAGAAAGCAACTGGTGTTATATTTACTCCTGCCCCAGATCCACCTCCGAAAGGCAATCTATATTGAACTTGTTCTTCTTTCTCCTTCTTTGTATATTCGTCTATTGTTTCTCCTCTAAATTCACTTCCTCCTGCAGCAAAGCCAAATCCAACTTTTGAAATTGGTATAATCACCGTGTTGTTTGAAGCCTGTATCGGTTCTCCAATTATCGTATTTACATCAATCATGTCTTTAATGCTATTCATAGCCGTATTCATAAGGTTTTCTATTGGATGTTCTCCCATATTAATCACATTCCTTCCTTGCCTTAGTTATTTCTTTATTTACGTAAGGCACTAATCATGTTGAAAAATCAAACTTTATCATCAAAACTAAAAGCACATATTGTCATAATCTCTATACTACTCATAAGTTCTGAATACATAAAATTAAGATTATTCTTTCAACTTTTTATTTTTAGTATATAACTAATATGTACCAATTTTTTCTTTTTTATACAGCTTGTGCATTTCTTTTTTCTATATTTTTCATAATATTTTTATCTTTTTTTGCTTTACTATTTTCATTAAAACTTTCATATTGTTTAGTTGTTTTTGCCAGCATTAGTGCAATATAAAGTAGATGAGATATTTTCGTAGCCACTTTTATATTCATTTTTACAGAATAAATATTTTTTGGTTGATAAATAGGTTGTACACTATATATTACTGTTTTAGATATTTTTTGCTTCTTGCCAAACTTTGCTCTTGCTAATATATTGGACAAAATTGCAGATATTATCCCTATCAAATACGATGTAATCACATAATCTTCTGTGCCAATAGAAATGTTTGCCTTAAATTCATTTAATTCGACTTTTGTATTCATTATTAATCTTCGTATTTCTGTATTTTTTAGTATAATTGCCACTTCTTTTTTTGCAGTCTTTTTCATCTTTTCCGCTTCTGCTTTATTATTTTGTTCATAACTTTTTATTTTGTTATTTAATTTTAAAATCTTCTTTTTATTTAAGCATATCTTTATCCAGTGTAGCTTTCCTATTCTTAAAGAAATACTCACTTTTAATTTCTTATTATTCTTTTTCTTGTCTATATTACTCATGTCTAAGTTTTGTATCTCAACTTCTATTTTTGATATCATAATCATCACTAATAATAACAATATTAATGCAATTGTTCCTAATAAAATATAAAAAAATAATATCAAAATAAACCACTCCTATCTATTAGAGTATTTTGTATTAGTTTTTCCATTTATTACTATTTTAATCATTACAATTATTATTTCAATTATTTGATTCAATTCATTCTTAGTATTTCTATTAATTTTTCATCTATAACCGCATCTAGACTTGTCCATTTTTATTTTTTTCTACAGAAATATCTCCAAACAGGTTTTCCTGCCTTGTAATTACTTTGCTTCTTCTTGACAATTCTAATAATCCAGAAAAAGCTGTTACAACTTCTTCTTTTTCACATTTTTTTAAAGAGAAGAGTGCATTAAAAACAAACTTAGGTCTATTTACAAGTTCTCTAAGCATTTCTTTTACCTTGCTTGCAACAGTATATTTGTCTGTTATTGCTATCTTTTCAATATTACTTGCATTTTGATTTACCTTTTCTTGATTTACTCGAACAACATTTGAATACGCATCTATAATCAGTTGCTTATCATAATCTCTTTCAAGTTTCTGTTTAGGTAATTTAATTTCGTCTGGAGTTTTATAAAATCTAACAGAATTTTCTTCGTACATAGACTTCAAAGTTTTTGTAATTTCTTTATATTTCTTATACTCAATAATTCTTCTTAACAATTCCTCTTCCGAAATTTCTTCACTCTCTTCATTATCACTCGGTAATAAACTCTTTGATTTTAAATATATTAGAGTCGAGGCCATAACTAGAAATTCACTTGTTACTTCCAAATTCATCTCTTCCATTTTGTTTATGTACTCAATATATTGGTCTGTAATCTCGCTTAATTTAATATCATTTATATTCATTTTATTCTTATCTATTAAGTGGCACAATAAATCTAGTGGTCCTTCAAAATTTTCTATCTTAATAGCATATTTATTTGTTTCTAATGTTAATATATTTGGCATTTTTCTTCGTTCCTTTAATCATCTAATAACTCTATAGCTTGTCTAATATTGCTAGTCTTATAACCTTTTTTTAATAAATATTGAATAATAGCCTCTTCCTCCATTTGATTCTGCTTTTTTATAATTATTGTTTTGGCTGATTTTGTCTCGTAATTTTCCATTTCTTCATCATGACTATTCATATAATCCTCAATCAAATCATTTGGAATTCCTTTTGACATAAGCTTATATCTCACTTCTTTTAAAGAAAGATTGTTTAGAGCCATAAATTCATTAATAGCTCTTTCTATGTAATTGTTATCATCAATATACCCGTTTTCTTCTAGCTCTTCTATTATATCATGTAACATTTCATTTTCAATAGCATTGTAAAATTTATTTTGTACTTCTTTTTTACTTCTTTTCTTATATAAAACATACTTTAAAACTTTTGATTTTTCCTTATCATATTCTTCAATCGTATACATATTATTCCTCTTTCATTAGCATTTTACTATAAACATTTGACAGTCGCAAGTTCTATTCAATATTTTTTTCTTTATATATCTCTGCAACCTTGAACAAAGCTAAAATTAAATCGTTAAATTGGATATCTTCCGCATAAAAATTTTGTTTTCTATATTTTTCCCACATTTGCTGCAGTCCATCATCGTGTTGCATTTCTTTTATAATATTTTCGCAATCATTTACTGTATTTAAAGTTTCTCTATGCATTGCTGTCTCTCTTATAGCCTGTCTCAATATAATTGAATTTATATTTTTATATTGTGTATTTATAAGCATATAAACATCATAAAAGTCTCTTATTCTTGTTGTTAATATATTTCTTCTTATAATTGTTTCAAATTTTTCTGCAATTATTGTTTCTAAATTATATGACCATATTTGAATCTTTCTATCTTCTAACATTAATTCAAAACTATATCTTACTTCCTTAAATGTTATCTTGTCACCAGTTGTAATATCAATTCTCATAATTACAGGCAATTCATTATTATATTTTGCTTCTATTGAAGCTCTATATCCACCATATTCATCCTTTTCCCTTATTTTCTCAACTTTTTTCAAATTTAAAATAACATTATCCTTTATATCTAATTCGCATATTTCTTTTAATATACATGTTATATTTTCTTCATCTAGATTAAAGCCTTTAATCGTGGTATCCATATCCATTGTGGTTCTACTGTCTATCCCCAGCATTGCTGATATTAATAATCCACCCTTTAATATAAAATTATCTCTGTATTTTGATATAGAAATTCTTTCTAACAGCCTCTCCAGCATATATGTTTGTAAAACTGCTTGTGCTGCAATTTTATCTTTCTTAGCAATATTATTTATAATTGCCTTAAAACTATTTGTATTTCGTTCCACTATAAAACCTCCGAATAATATCTAATAATCTTTTCAATCCTAAAAATTTTAGCATATTTCATTAGAAGTATATAATTACTATCTTTTTGTGAAAAGTATTCTTTTACTGCCATGTTTAGTATTTGTGGATCCATTTTATTTCTAGATTTTATAATATCACATATTGTTCTTTCTTTATTATATATTCTTATCTTTGTACCATCTTGTAATTCTTTTATTTCGATTCCAATCATATAGTATTTATTTTCTATATAATGTACATTTATTAGTTCATCATGCACGGTTATATTCCTTGGAAAAGTTAAATCAAGTTTCAACGGAGTTCTATCCGTTAAATTATGAAAATATAAAGCTGTATTATATGAAAAAATACCTTTTTTATATCTCTCACCAATTACAAAAAACTCATTAACATTTCTTTCTTTCTTAACATAAATTCCTCGTGCAACTTTTTCTATATAACCACTCTTTTCTAATTGATTTATATACTGTAAATGAATATTTTTTTTCCTTAGTTCTCTTGAAAGTAATATTCCATTATTTTCTTCTATTATCTTTTTTATCAGCTCAACATTACTCATAAATATCACCGCCTTGATTTTCTTACCGATATTATACAATATTTCGGTACAAAAATCAATACAATATATTTTCCTGTGTTATTCTCTAAATTCAAAAATAGGGAAAAAGAATTCTAAATTATATTTTTTAGAATATTTTCCCTATCCTTAGTTATTACTCACCATCATCTATATTTACTTTTATTCTTCTTCAGTTGGTTCGGTTTCCTGTTCAGCATCTACTTCCATTTCGTCGCTTAAGCTCTTTTCAAATGCTTCGTTGAATTTTGCTCTTACTTTCTTCTCTACTTCTGCCATTATTTCAGGGTTTTCTTCAAAGTATTTTTTAGCATTTTCTCTACCTTGTCCAATTCTTGTTCCGTCATAAGCAAACCAAGAGCCACTCTTTTCAACTATGTCTAAGTTTACACCTAAATCTAGTATATTTCCAGATTTTGATATTCCTTTTCCATATATGATATCGAATTCAGCCTCTCTGAATGGAGGAGCAACTTTGTTCTTTACAACTTTTACTCTTACTCTGTTTCCAAATACCTCTCCATCTTGTTTTAAGTTTTCTGTTTTTCTTATGTCTAATCTAACAGAAGCATAGAATTTTAAAGCTCTTCCTCCTGGAGTTGTTTCTGGATTTCCAAACATTATTCCAACTTTTTCTCTTAATTGGTTTATAAATACTATTGCAGTATTTGATTTATTTAATACACCAGCTAATTTTCTTAAAGCTTGTGACATTAATCTAGCTTGAAGACCAACATGTGCATCTCCCATGTCTCCATCTATTTCAGCCTTTGGAACAAGTGCTGCAACAGAGTCTACTACTATAATATCTATGGCACCACTTCTAACAAGAGCCTCTGCTATTTCAAGTGCTTGCTCTCCTGTATCTGGTTGTGAAACTATCAAATTATCTATATCAACACCTAAGTGTTTTGCATAAACTGGATCTAATGCATGCTCAGCATCTATAAATGCTGCTTCTCCGCCTCTCTTTTGGCATTCTGCAATCATATGTAATGCAAGAGTTGTTTTTCCTGAAGATTCAGGTCCAAATATTTCTATTATTCTTCCCTTTGGAATTCCACCAATTCCTAAAGCAACGTCAAGGCTTAAAGCTCCTGTTGGTATAGATTCTACATTCATTGCTGTAAAATCTCCAAGCTTCATTACAGAGCCTTTTCCAAATTGTTTTTCTATTTGACCTAATGCTGATTCTAGTGCTTTTTTCTTTTCACTGTTTTCTAAACTCATAAATTTTTCCTCCTAAATTTTGAAATAATAATGTTTTAGTTATCCCCCAACAACTATTAAACATATGTTTGCGTTTTCTATGTGACTATTATATATCAAATTTAAAATTTGTCAATAGTTTTTTCAAACATTTGTTTTATTTTTAATAAAATATTTTAATCAATCTTTTCTATTTTTTAATATTGTTACTTTTTGATTATACCTTCAAAATAAACTTTTAAATTTTTTCTAGCAATATTTTCAAAATTTATCTTCTGTACCAGCCTTCTATTCCATAAAAAGTTGAATAATTGTTTGGCTCCACTGTTCCAACCATTGATTGTGTTGATATTGTTATATTTTTGCTTCTATATAAACCTACAAAAGGAACCTCTTCTTTATACAAACTATATATTTTTTGATATATCTCTTTCAATTGTTTATTTTCTTTAGTTATACTTGCATTATGCATTAATTCAGACATAGAATCACCACTGTAATTTGATATATTTCCTGCAGAGAAATAGTACGTTAAATCTGGACTATAACTAGTATACACGCCAGTTAATAGTATTTGGTAGTTTCTATCGTCAACATATTTATTATATTTTTCGTTAGAAACTTTATCCAATTTAACATCTATTCCTATTTCCTCTAGCTGTTTTTCTATTAGCTCTGCAACAGCAACGCGTGATTCGTTTGTTTTATCTACCGATATTTTTAGTCTTAAAGTTTTTGTGCGCCCTCCAATATTTTTCTTCCATCTGTTATTAATATAAGTCCAGCCTCCATCTTCTAGTACTTTCTTTGCTTGTTCTGCATTATAACCAGAGCTTGCAGTGTTTTCGGTATATAAAAAGTTGCCATAATCTAAAGGATAATCTGCTACTGAATTTTGATTATTGTATACTGATGAAACTATATTACTTTTGTCAATCGCATAGCTTATAGCCTGTCTTACTTCTTTAAACTGCATAAGTTCGTCCGCGCAATTAAAACTTAAAAAATCAAACTGTCTTCCTGGATATTCTGTCTTGTTAAATCCAATTGTACCAATGTACTCTTGGAAATTTGGATTTGATGTGTTTATTAAGTCAATATTTCCTATTTTAAAACTGTTGTACACTTCACCCATAGATGAATATAAATTTATTTTTATATTGTCTAATTTTAATTCTGTTACTCCTGTAGTGCTCTTCCATTTATCAAACTTTGCAAGTGTTACATTATTACTACTAATATTTGTAATCTTGTATCTTCCTGTTCCAATTGGCATTTTACTACTTGTAAAAAAATCTTCTCCATAATAATAATTGCTAGACATTATCGGAAAAATCAAATTATACTCGAAAAACGGAATATCACTGTCCAATGTTATTTTTAAAGTAGTTGCATCAATTACCTCAGTCTCTGCAATATGTGCCACATTATAGCTATATACTGAGTTCCCCTTCTTTAGTAAATCTATTGTAAATGCTATATCTTTAGCAATAAAAGGTGTGTTATCATGCCATACAGCATTAGAAACAGTTTTTACAACATAAATTTTATCACCCGTTTTTGAGCATTCCTTTGCAAGGCAAGGCTCCAATTGATAATCTTTTGTCAAATTAAAAAGTGGTTCATAAATAAGAGTATCAATATTAATAATGTCTTTATTTTGAGTAATTAATGGATTCATAGTATCGTAATTTGTAATTCCCATACGCAAATCTCGAATAATATTTTCTTCAATCACAGTGGTAGAATCTTGATTATTTTCTTCTTCTTTATTTTGATTATTATAAATTCTGTAACCTGCATATGCTATAATTCCAACTGCAAATATTATAAAAATATACTTAAATATACTACTAACTTTCATTATTCGTAATCCTTTCTCCATGCTAATAATACATTAAAATAATGCCAATTTCAATACCTTTATTGTATTATTTTTTCTTAATGGAATTATTTTTAACAAAATAATTCCATATATAAAAAGCACACAAAAAGGACATGTTTATTATCCATGCCCTATTATTTATCAACTTAAAAATACTCTATTTTCTAGACTCTACAATAAGTTTTATACCAGTTCTTTCTTCGCCTTCTACTTCAACTTCTGCAAATGCTGGTATACATATTAAATCGACACCTGCTGGAGCAACGAACCCTCTTGCAATAGCTACTGCCTTCACGGCTTGGTTTAATGCACCAGCACCAATTGCTTGCATCTCTGCCTTGTTAGATTCCTTTACCAACCCTGCTATAGCACCTGCTACTGAATTTGGATTTGATTTTGATGAGATTTTTAAAACTTCCATTTTTATCCTCCTAATATTTTATTTTTTTGTATGTTTAAGTACAGTTATATTTATATAATATTTCGGAGTAATTGTCTATATGTTTTTGGTATTTTTTTACAGTTTTCATCGTGTTATTTTTGCATTTTTCGTCATTTATTTTCTTACAACTCTCGTAATTTTCTCAACTCGACAGTTTTCGTCATTTATCTCGAAAATGCAACCATTTAACATGCAGTTACCATCTGCCAATTTGTATTTTTCTGGAAGCGTTGTTTCAAATCTCTTTAAAGATGCCGATACATCCATTCCTATTACAGATTTCTTTGGTCCAGTCATTCCTATGTCTGTTATGTATCCTGTTCCTTTTTCTAATATTGTTTCATCTGCTGTTTGAACATGTGTATGTGTTCCAAACATAGCCGTTATTCTGCCATCTAAATAGTATCCCATTGCAATTTTTTCGGCTGTTGCTTCTGCATGAAAGTCCAAAATTATAATATCAGCCTTTCCTTTTACAGCATTTAAAACATCATTCATCTTCAAAAATGGATTCTCAGATAATACATTCATATCTGTTCTACCAATTAAATTTACAACACATATTTTTTTGCCTTTACAATCAAAAATTCCATATCCGTGTCCTGGAACATTTGGTGCATAGTTTGCAGGGCGCAAAAGTTTAGGGTCATCAGCAAAAGAGAATATATCCTTTTTGCCCCAAGTATGGTTTCCCATTGTAATTGCATCAACCTTCATTTCTTTTAACTCATTAAATATTTTAGTTGTAATTCCCATTCCCCCAGCCGAATTTTCTGCATTTACTATTACAAAATCAATCTTTTCTTGTTCTCTTATTTTAGGTAAAGTTTCTTTTAATTTCTTTACTCCATTCTCTCCAACTAAATCTCCAATTGCTAAAACTCTCAATGTTATTTTCCTTTCTATTTTAAACTCATTCTCATTTTATCTGCTAACGTTAATTTAATCGGTTCTGGTTCTTCAACCTCAACTCTTTCATTCCTAATTACATTCATTGCATTAAAATGAGAAATTTTATCAAACTCACTTTGACCAACAATAGCTTTTATTTTATGTATAGCTGGCTCAATTTTGGTATATATTGAATTAGGCCTATGCACATCAGATCCTAAAAAATGTACTAAATTATTTTCTAACATTTTTTCAACTATTACTTGTGCTTTCTTCCCATATTGCCCTATTATGCTTCCATAATTAGACTGCATTAACACACCTTGGTTTGCTAATTGATATATAATTTCCGGCTCTTCTTGTGTAAATGTATACCTTTCTGGATGTGCAAGAACTGGAACATAATTTGCAGAAAGAATTGAATACACAAAATCCTCAATATTAATTGGCTTAGCATTCATCGGAAACTCAAATAACACATATCTTGAACCATTTATTGTTGAAGCTTTGGCTTCTTTTATTAAGCTTATTATTTTATCAGTAAAATAAATTTCACTTCCTAAATACAAACTAAGACCAATCTTTTTTTCTTCTAATCCGTATTGAAGACCATTTAGCCAAGCTTTTCTATCAGCTTGGCTTACCTCATAATAATTTTCCATATAATGTGATGTAGATATAACTCCATCAAAACCGGCACTACTTGCTTCTTCAAGCATTTCTAAAGATTCCTTTAGTTCTCGTGCACCATCGTCAATTGCTGGAATTATATGAGAGTGAAAATCAACCATAATTTCTCATGTCCTTTTCTAATTATGCAAATTCAATTGAAAACAATTAACTTCTAAAAATTAAATATTATTCAACTTTAATCTCTCTTTGTATCATTTAAATTATTTTTTTCCTGTTGTAAATATTCATTTACTTGTCTTAAAATTTCTTGTGTTTTATCTGGAGCGATATTTTCAGCATCATTTTTTTTATGCTTATTCTCTAACTCTATATTATCTTCATTAACATTTTTAGATTCATTTTCAAAAAAATCTTTTGATGATGTATTATAATTAGCTTCACGTTTTCCTCTTGTTGTAGTTAATTGTGAACCATAATAATAAGATTTTTCGTATTTTTTTGCATCAATAGGTACTTTATTTAAAACTACACCAGCAATTTTACCCCCAACATTTTTTATGCTTTTTATAGTTTTTTGTAAACTTGCTTTCTTAGTAAATTTATGTGCAGTAACAATTACAGTAGAATCAACAATTCTAGATAAAATTGCCGCATCAGTTACAAGCTCACAAGGTGGCGCATCGACTATTACAATATCGCATTGTGATGAAAGTTTTTCTAATAATCTTTGCATTTGAGGTGTTATAAGTAACTCTGATGGATTTGGTGGGACATTCCCTGCTGAAATCACATATAATCCTTCAACCTCAGTTTTTTGAACGTATTTTTCCATGTCTGCTAAATCTGCATTCTTATCGTTTTCTGCTAGATAATTAGCAAGTCCTGGTCTAGGCGCTACTCCAAATATAGAATATTGTCTACCTTTTCTCATATCAGCATCTATTAAAATAACTTGCTTTCCAGCTTGTGCAAATGTAATTGCTAAATTTGAGGCAATCCAGCTTTTCCCTTCTCCTGGTAAAGTTGAAGTTATAAGCAATGTTTTCATTCTTTTATTTACATTCATAAATTGAATATTAGTTCTCAAAGTTCTAAAAGTTTCTGATATAGGAGACTTTGGATTTCTAAAAGTTATTAATTCTTTTCTCATTATTTTCTCCCTCCCTTTTTGCTTTCAGAATTATCAAATGGAATTGATGCAAGAAGTGTTACTCCACATGTTTTTTCAATATCTTCTGGTTCTTTAATTGTTGTGTCCAACATATTATCAATCAAAACATATATTATAGAAACAACAATACCTATAAACGCAAATATAAGTACGTCCTTAGTATGATTTATATTTGATGGAGTATCACTTTGTTCAGCGGTATCAACTACGTGCACGTTATCTATGTTATAAATTTCTTTTACCTGCTCTGTAAATACATTAGCAACTTCATTTGCAATTTTTGCAGCTTTCTCTGGATCTGTATTAGTAACAGAAATTTTAATAACTTCTGAATCTGATACAACTTTTACAGTAATACTATTTTTTAATCCTTGATCAGATATATCTAAGCCAAGGTTATTAATAACCTTTCTAACAACCTTATCACTAGTTGCAATTTCTCTATAGGTAGAAATAAGTTTTGAATTTAAGTTTACATCTGTCGCTGTTATCGATGTTGGTAACGTTGAGTCCTTTCCAGCAGCCAATACAAGTGTAGTCGATGAAGTATACTTAGGTGTAACAAAGCCTATCGTATATCCTATTCCTATTACTATGAATATTAATATAATTAAAACTATTTGTACTTTTCTGTGCCAAAATAGTGAAATTATTTGGCCTAAATCTAGTTCTTCCATTTTATCTCCTTTTTTTTAAATAATTATTAACACTAATTATTATATAAGAAATCCTCAATTGTTGCAATAGTTTTACATTATTTTATTTGAATTGAACGATATCTTATATAGCATATAGCACCAATAATACTTACAACAAAAATGGCAATTAATATATTTGATTCTCCTGTTTGAGGAATTTTGTTTATAGCTGTACTTCCATCTGCTTTATCTTTGTCTACCGGTGTTACAATTATTGTATTTTCCTCTTTCTTGTTATCATCATTATTTTTATCATCTGAATTTGAAGAATTACTTCCGCCATCTTGGTTATTGTTTTTATTATTGCCTTGACCATCATTTTTATTATCATCATCTTTGCTGTTGTTTTTATCATCTTTATTTGTATCATCTTTATTTGTATCATCTTTATTTGTATCATTATCACCAGTATTATTGCTATCATTATTTCCTGCATTTTGTTCAATTGTAAAAGTAATAGTTTTCTCTAATACAACTGTCGAATCACCATCTGAAAAAGTTAGACCAGTTATTGCAACATCTGAAGTTTTAACAGTTATTCCTTCCTTTACACTTAAAGTTATTATTGCAACGTTTCCAGCTTTAGCATTAGTTGTTGTTGAAACAAATTTACCGGTTTGTGATTCATATGAAACAGATTCCCAGTTATCAGCTTGCTTTATTGTTATATTTTCAAATACATTTTTATCGTATTCAATTTTTCCTTCATATCCAAGAGTTCCATCACCCTGATAAGTATTTAAATTTAACTGTATTTCAATTTCTTTTGTATCCTTATTTATTTTTGTACTGTTACAAGTTAGACCAATACTACATTGTAAACTTTCCGCATAGCATGCTGTAGCTACACTTAAAATAAAAATCATACTCAAAAAAATAATAAATAATTTTTTCATCCTTCTATCCTTTCTTTACTTTTGTTGTGTAATTATTTTTATAAATCTCATTATATCTATAATGTTTATATATCCATCGTCATTTAAATCTGAAGCAAGAATCTGTAAATTATTTAAGTTTGAACTTCCAATTACATGTTTCTTTACTTTCATTAAATCCATAATATTGGTTTTTCCATCTCCTGATGGATCTGCCTTTACAACCACTGTATAATTCTTTTGATTTATTTTTAGTATATCACCAGTTCCAACAAGTTGATTGTTTTCAAGTAATCCTCCATTTCTCATAACATTTGCCTGAGTAACAGTTAAATTTTGTATGAATTTTGCGACTGTCGTATTAGTTAATACATTATTTATTTTTTCATCCTTTACCGTATAAACATCACTTATTTTTTCAGGTTCTTCTGGTTCTATTGATGGTTCATAATGAATAAATAGCGACATGTAAGTGTAATTTTCATTCTTCATTGTAAAAGTTAAATCTTGTTTTTCTAATGCGGCTAATTTAATTATCATAAAGCTCATGTCATTTGCTATTTCATATGTTATGCCTGGTTCCATTTGAAAGCTCACACCATTCACGTAAATCTTACTATCTTTATTTTGCAAATCTCTAAATATTGATGTAAATACTATTTTTACATCTTCAGTTTCCAGTTTTTCAGTTATATTTAAGTTATAAGTCTGATTGTATATAGTAACTTTACTCAAATTTGTAATCGTATCAATTGGTGAAGAATCTATAATGTGGTTGGCATCCAAATATAAATATTTAATAACTTTATTATTATTTAATACTGATATATTTTGAATTTCGTTTTTATTTAAGTTTAAATTATACAATTTATTTAAACCTTCAATATTTTCTATATTATTAATTAGGTTATTGCTTGCACTCAATATTTCTAGATTTTTAAGCTTTTGTATTCCATTCAAATTAGTTATCTGATTATAATTCAAATTAATCTTTTTTAAGGAACTATTGCTATTTATCTGTTCAATTGATGTAATTTTATTTCTACTAATGTCTAAGTTTTCTAAAGATTGTATTTTAGTTATTTCATTACAATTCACAATATTATTGCCCGAAATAGATAAATCTACAAGTTGGGTTAATTTTGATATTCCACTTATATCATCAATTTGATTATTATCTAAATATAGATACTTCAACTTTGTTAAATATGTTATATCTCCAATTCCATTTATTTTATTATTGCTCAAATTCAGATTCTGTAAATTGCTCATTTTATTTACAAATGCTGTATTTGAAATATTGTTACCACTCGCACTTATCTTTGTTAAGCTCGTAAAATTATTAAGTACACTCAAATCTTCAATTTCATTCCAGTCAAGATAAATCCACTCAATATTCTTTTCTTCAAAAAGTTCCAATCCTTTTAAACTTTTTATATTCTTTCCAGCTAAATTTAATTGTTTTCCACTTGCAAGTGAATCTGATGTGATTTTGTCAATATCTGACATTAAAATATTATTCTTAGTGTTATCATTTTCAACTTTTTTTATTATTTCTAAAATAGCATTTTTTAAATTTTCATCCTCAAAGTAACTTGTTACGTCTTTATCTGTTTCTGCAAATACCTTGGTGCAAAATATAAAAAAAGTAAATAATATCATTAAAAATATTATTCTTTTTATTTTTTTCTGCATAAAAAATCCCTTTCTTACATAACTCTACATTATCTCTTGTAAATTATATAAGAAAGAGAATAAAAGGTCAATAATTGTAACAAACATGTAATAAAGATGATACATATTAGTAATAGTCCATATGTTTTTTATTTCATTTTTTTAATATTTTATAAAAAGATCTTTTTAATTTCATTGGTATATAACTTTTTATTTTTATCTTCCAATATCCTTTGGGTGTTAAATAATTTTCAACAATATACTGATACCCTTTTTCATTTAAGTCTTTAAATATAGTATCTCTATTACTTTTTCTTTCAACTGGGCAATTAAGATTATTATTATATTTTCTAGCATATTCTAATTTTGATTCTTCGCAAATTGCATTATCCTTGATATATTCATTAAATATTCTCTCTCCTTTTGCATTATTTATTAAGACTAAAGATATTCCTTTTTTATTTGCTAAATTAGGATGATATTTTTCCACTCCCCAAAAATCACCAATTGAAATATCTCCTACTCTATTGCAATTTGCATATTGACATTTATAACAGCTTTCCCTATATACTAATGCATTATAAAAAGCTTTATAATAGGGATCTAATTCATAATTTTTTATAAGTTTTTCTTTTTTTTCGAATTTATACAACAAATTTTGAGAATTAACATCATTTTTCACTTTATGACGAAAATCTACATATTGTAATTTTCCATATTTTTTTTCTAGCCATTTAATATGTTCATCCAATAATTTTTGATTTGGAACTCCATGGCAAACAATATCTACAATATATAATTTTTCATAATCTTTACCTAAAAAGTTCCTCAATCCGTCAGCCTGACAAGGAGTCCCAGAAAATAATACTTCTTTTCCTTGATTTAATTTTTCTCTTATCTCTCTAAAAATTGTACCTGTATAGCTTTGAACATACTTTGATTTTTGCATTTTATCAATTTTATCATTTTCATTAGAAATAATATGCATTGCTCTAATATCATTATCAAATATACAGCCACATACATATCCACCCTTTTCTTTTATTTTCTTAGCCAGTATTGAAAAAATACCTCCAGAGGACCCTTTCATAACCTCATTGAAGTTGTTATTATACGCTGCATATACTTTCATAACATTTGTATTTTTTTCTCTCATTCTATTTGCTGGGCAAACTTTAATGCACATATTACATTTTATGCACTTTTCTTCATCAATTCTTGGAACAAGAAATCCCTCAATATTTTCTTCCATTTTAATTGCATTTTTGGGACAAATGTTTCTACATGCACCACACCCTGTACATCTTGAATATTCACAAATCATATCTTTATTCCTTTCATTTTAATGCTTTCGATAAATACTCTTTTGACCTTTCAATTTTTTCATTTAAAATTGGAACAATTTCAGTATATTCTATATCATTAATTTCTTTTATTTCATAATGAAGACCATTATTCATTAACCTATTTTCCAAATTAAATTCTTGTAATATCCCATATATTCTATTATTGTCAGAACCTTCTCCATCTTTTCTTTTTGTAAAAGCGTAAAAATTTTTATTAAAATTAATACTAAAAATAGTTCCATGAAAAGAATCTGTACATACATATTTTGCATGCCTTATTAACCATATAAATTCTTGTGGTCCAACATTAAATAAATATTCGTTTCCATCAATTATATCATTTGCTAATGTGTATATATAATAAACTTTGCAATTTTTTTCTTTTCCCAATTTGTTAGCAAAATCTATATTCTCTTTTTTATTTCCAAGAAAATAACATAAAATAAAATTTTCTTCTACCTCTTCTACTTTACTTTCAATTTTTTTCCATTCATTTTCATCTAATAATAACGTAGGATCTACAACATGAGTTACTTCTCTTTTCAAAAGTTTTGACAATATTTCGCAGCCTTTTTTATCTCTACATGATAAAAAGTCAAATTTTTGAAGGTATTTCTTCATTTGCATTTGATATTTTTCAGATATCACATTTCCTCCTATGCTTGGTGCATATGAAACCTTTTTTAACTTTTCTGGCACAAAACTAAGATAAAATGCATCAGAACGTATTTTTATATATGGGTTCCACATTTGATCACTTCCCACCATATATACATCATATCTAGGTAAGTCTTTTTTTAACTCTTCCTCTGTATTATACAATTTATCTCCTAGTTTTATATAATTATTATAAAATTTTTCAAAACTCTCTTTATGCTTTTTTATTAACTCACTATGTTTCATTTTAAATATCATTGTTTTTCTTTTTTTACTTAGTAAAAATCTTTTTATTCTATTATTTATTATACTTATTTTATTTTCTTTATTATCTTTAATAATATAATTAATAATCTCCGCATCATATCCACTGAGTTCTAAATACCTTTGCAAAGCATATGCCTGTAGCATGCTTCCACAATTATTAAATTTATGATATGTTATTATACCAATTTTATTATTTCCCATTCTTTATTCCTTTCAAAGTTTGAATACATTTTTTTATTAACAGTCCAACTATTTCTCTATTTATAATTATTATACAAACAGTTAAAACAATATTTATTAATATATTATATTTAATTTCAAAAATCAAAGCCATAGCCTCAATAATTAATATTAAATAAGAGATAATGTCTTTTCCATAATTTATATCTAGTTTAATATATTTTCTTGATTTTATTAGCCTCGTTACCCACACAACAATATATGAAAAAGTAGTAGCTATTGCAGCTCCAATAGTTCCCATTAATGGTATCAATATAAAATTTAAAATTATATTTGTAGTAGCTCCAATTATAGTTGTTCTTGCATAAGCTTTAGAATCTTTAGTAGCAGAAAATACTGTTCCTATAAATCCTGATAAAGCTCCAAATACTATGGATAATAATAATATTGGCACACATCTCCAAGCCTCATAGAATTCATTTCCATATAAAAATCTTGCAAGTATCTTGGTTGTAATAATTAATATTGCTGTTCCCAATACCATTAATAAATTATACATTTTATATATTATAGAAAAAAACTGCTCTTTTCCTTCTTTTTCATACTCTTTTACTGCTGATATCTGCCATGCCTGTGCAAATATATTTTGAACAACCATTAGTATTGTCGGTATTTTGTAAGACATCGAATAAATTCCGTTTTGAGCTACTCCACAAACCCATAACACAATATATTTATCTGCTGCACTATTTATCCACCATGCAATTGAATTAAAAATCATTGGAATACTATATTTTTTCATATTCTTCTCAATGTTTTTATCTTTTGAATTTGATCTAAGTGTTTCTATTAAATTTATTTTAATACATGTATATATTATTGTGCATGTATAAGCTATTATACTCGACATAAAATAGCCAACAATTCCTAATCTTAAATATGTGAGAAATAAAATATTTAGTAGTACAATTATCACAACATTACTAATACTAACTTTTACTAAAATTAATACTTGATTATTTCCTTTTAAAAATTGGTTTAAAACGTCACTAATTACATAAACAGCAAAATATCCAATTGCCAATATCACATACGTCTTAGATAGACCCCAAAATACTGAACATATACCTAAAAATAAAAAAATTATAATTCCTTTAAATGCTGTTTTTAATCCAACATTTAATATATCTGCTGTTTTATTACTCTTCTCTAAACAAAATCTAATAATTGCTTCACTTATGCATAATGTTAAAATTGGATATAACAAATTTATTGTAGTTTGAATTATATCAATACTTCCATATTCTGTTTGTGATAAAGTTCTTGAATAAAGTGGAACTAATAAAAAAGTTAACACTTTTGTTGCAAAATTACTTATTGATAGTAATCCAACATTAGTCATCAATTCTTTGTATTTTTTTTTCATTTTTGTTTCCTTTCTCATTAATATTACAAGAAAATATCATTGCCAATATAAAATATATATTTACATCTGTCCATTCAATATTTGTTTCAAAAAAACTTACTACTAGCATGCCTATAATAGCCGCCATAAATATCTTATTTTTTGGATTACTAATATATTTATTGTTTTTTATTAGTGTGCTATAAAGCAAACCACTATATATAATAAAATTTAAACCACCATATATTACTAAAATATATAATGAAGAATTATGTACATTCATTACCTTAAATGACTGTATGTTATACTTTGAACCAAGTCCATATAAGAAATTCTCTTTACTATTATAAGCTTCTAATAATTCCGACCATATAGCTTCTCTTCCGCTATATAAAGACTTGTCCGAAAAAGGAATTTTAAAATCAACACCTTGATTCCACATTCTTACATATAAGAATACAAAAGCAAGAGTACTTCCAAGTATTAAAGCAATAAATACATTATAGAATTTTTTGTTTTTCAATACACCATTATTACAGAATTTTACTATTATAAATACTATAAATCCTAAAAGAGCACCTCTCGATTCTGAATTCTGTATTACAATAATAGACCATATAGCTATAATTACTGATAATATTATCCCAACTATTTTTCTTATTTTTCTATCCTCTTTTTCACCTTCAAGAAAGGTCATTGAAAAAGGAAGCATCGCAAATGTGAGATATCCACATACATTTGTATTATAATACGTTTTTTTTGACAGTAAAAATAAAATATCTCCTATAGTAATAATAAAACATATTATATTTAGTAATTTATTATCAAATTTTATTATTTCAGTTAATAGCATAGCACATGCAAGAATTAAAAGAATTGCGACACTTCCCAAGCCAGTATTATTTATAATACTAGCAAGTAGAACACTAATTATTAAAATTAAAGAGACTATTAACGAAAAACGTTTTTGATTAAATATATTTTTTATTTCTAATATTACTAATACAATAGTCATGAAAAACACAACATATAGTGAATACCCACATAATCTATTGTATGCACTATAAGAACTATACATATATGAGAAAAAAATTGTAGCTAATATAACCACCAAAAATTCTATTGAATTTATTAATCTTTTTATTTTAATCCCTCCATTTTTTCAGTATATATTTGTTCCAATGTTTTTACAGTATTGTCAATATCATACTCACAATTTTCAGTTTCAAATTTTATTCTTTCTATATCAGTGTTTTCAATTGTTTCTGCCCATTTTTCGATTCCATCCGACAAGTCTAAATACATAACATTTTCTGATATATCGGCTTCCTTAGGAACACTTGTACTAGCAATGCATTTTAACCCATTTGTTTGTGCCTCTATTAATACAATTCCAAGTCCTTCAAAAAGTGATGGAAAAACAAATAAGTCAAACACATTTATATATTCATTAACATTTCCCACATTTCCAAGAAATATAACTTTTTCTCCAAGATCTTTACAATCGTTTTGGATATTTGTAAATTTACTTCCATCTCCAATTAAAACCAATCTATAATTTTCATTCTTTTCAGCAATATTTCTAAAAGTCTCAATTAAAAATGTGTGGTTTTTTTGAGTTTCGAATCTTCCAACATGTCCAATTACTATTTCATTATCTTCAATCCCTAGTTTTTTTCTAATTTTTTTTCTTTTTTCTTCATCAAATTTAAATTTTTTTAATTCAATCCCGTTTTTTACAATTATAAATTTTCTTCTACTTCTAAATAACGATTTTCCAGCTTCTTCTGAGCAAGCTAAAAATACATTGGCGTTTCTATCTATTATAAATTTTGAAAAAGTATTGTACATTTCTTTTATAATCGAACATTTATATTCAGATTTAGTATTGTGTGAATGCACAATTCTTAATTTAACATTTATTTTTTTAGCTACCATCAACGGTATTGCACTATTAAAATAAGTATGAGCATGTAACACATCTATTTGATATTTTTTTATTATTTCCTCAATATTTTTTTTAAATTTTCTAATACCTATTTTCTTTAATGCAGGTGTTCTTATTATCTTTCCGCCGAGTTCTATAATTTCATCTTCATATCCATATTTCTTTTCACCATAACATAAAAAATAAAATTGGAACTTTTCTCTATCAATATTTCTATAAACATTCATAAGAAAAGTTTCAGCTCCACACCTGTCCATGCCTGCTATAACATGTAATATATTAATTTTTTTCATTTTTAAAAACCTTTCTATGATATATATTCATAACACTCTTAGGTATTATCCCCGCAATAAATGGTTTAGTGGAATAAATTACTCTTTGGTAAAAAGTAATATTTAATTTCTTTAATTCGTTCCATTTCATCTTACATTCTATTTTTCTATCTTTTGTTTTTTTCTTTTTATAGTTATTTTTATCTAATCTGTAATCTAACAAAATATCTTCCATTATACATCCACTCATACCATTAGCATACATATTAATTACCATTGCATAGTCTTCGCATCTTCTATATAAAGGATATCCTCCAATCTTTTGAATATCACTCTTATTTATTATCATAGCTGGGTGTGCAAATGGATTTCCATATAAAATATTTTTTTTATTTATTTCTCCTCTTCGACTCGATGTACCATAAATTCCACTCTCATCAAAATAATTAACTCTAGAAGATATAATTGAGTATTGTGAATGTTCTTTAATAAATTTTAATTGTTTATCTATTCTATCTATATGTGATATATCATCAGCATCCATTCTTATTATATACTTTCCTTTTGCATTCTCAATACCTTTGTTTAAAGATTTCTCAAGTCCCATATTCTTTTCATTATCTATTATTCTTATTCTATTGTCATTATAAGATTCAATTAATTGTTTTTCTCCATTTTTCGTTCCATCATTGATAATTAGAAATTCAAAATTTTTATATGTTTGATTTAAAATACTGGTTACAGCCTCATTTAATTCTTTTAAATTTGCATTATATACTGACATCAAAACGGTTACTTCAACATCATCCATTTTCCTTCTCCTCTAAAAAAATACTCAAATACTCTAACATTTTTATGCTATCTCTACTAATTTCTATACAATACGAATTATAATTTAATACCTTATTCTTATATTCATCATTTATTTTATTATTAACTTCATATAATATATAATTTTTATCATTTTGTAAGACTGTAGTACATATACCATAGTCTTTTTCTTCTACTGATTCTATTTTGTTATTATATATTGCACCAGATGATGAAACCACAACAATACTATCATTAGTATTATTTGAATTAATATTTAAATTATCAATATTAACTACATATATCCTTGCATCCTCTATTATATTTTTCTCTATTTTTACCTTTGCACCATTCTGAGTATATAACCTCATATTTATACCTGTTTTTTTCAATGTATTACCAATAATTTTGATATTATCATCTATCTGATATGATTTTATTTCTGAATTAAATATTTCATTTTCTTCAATGGTAATATTCTTTGATTTTCTCTGCATTGCAATCCCATTATACAATTTATTTTCTTTAATCATTACATTTTCTATAGATTGTGATGCATCCTCAGGTTCAATATCAATTGCAAGACCTGGAGCAGTTCCTTCTATATTCCAGATTTCATTATTATTAATAGTAACATTTTTTGCATGAATAATGCTAATTCCCTGTCTCCTACAATCATGTATATTACAATTTGATATAACCACATTGTCCGTAATATTTTCAGTATTAAAATATGACATCAGAAAAATTCCGTCACCCGTCATGTCAGTAATCTCTAAATTTTTTACATGAATATTCTTACTTGAACGAATATCTATTCCAAATCCCCATTCGTGAGAAGATTGAATTGTTGAATAATCATGTTCATCTTTGTCACCTTTCAATGTTCCATTCATTATAGTAACATTCTCTACATTTGTTACAGAAATATTAGCATAATTCTTATAACCATTACGTTCCTGAATAATTGTAGAGCCATTTAAATCTAATGTAATATTTGATTTAAGTATTATGCCTTTAGGTTTATTTCCCTCATTTATGTTATTATTTTTTTCTTGTCCATCTACTATATATACACCATTTTGTAGTTTTATATATTCTATATTGTGCTTAAAAGCATATTCTATTGCAGCATTAATTCCTTTAGTATTCTTCTTTGGATTATCATTACTAAGACTTATTGCAAAATATTCATTATTTATTAAACCATCATTTCCAATTGGTTCTCCGTATTGTCTTAATTTAATATTCTCAATTACATCATCAAATAAATTTACATCAACAGAATATATTATTATTGTTATTAAGAAAATAGTTATTACTAAAAACACATGACGTTTTTTTAACTTAATAAATCCGCATATATTTCATTCATCCTCTCTATTACTGATTCTATTGAATATTTTTTACTATCATTATGTTCCTCTTGTGATAATTCCTTGTAATTTTTCATATTAGAAATTATATCTATAACTTTCTGTTCCATTTCAGTTATATCTTTTTCAATAAAAATATTTTTTGAATTCATAGCTATCTCTCTGTGTCCTCTATTATCAGTTGCAACTATTGGAATTCCTTTGTACATTGCCTCCATTATATTTACAGGCAACCCTTCTCTTTTACTTGATGCCATATATATATCAGTAATAGATAGTAATTCATTAATGTCATTTCTTTTTCCTAATAATTTTATAAACTCATTTAAATTATTTTCATCTATATATTCTTTATATCTCTCTTTTAGAGGTCCATTACCAATCAGTAGAAGTTTAATATTAGGATATGAATCTTTTAATCTTTCAATTATATGAATTAATAACATTTGATTTTTATTACTATTTAATTCTGCAACATAAGAAAAAACTATATCGTCACTTTTTATTTTTAAATTTTCTCTTATATCATTTTTTTCACTCTCTGTTAAACCTTTCTCTAGTCTTTTAGCATTCATTCCAACGCCATTAACATGTTCAATTTTTTTTATATTTTTAAAATGTTTTTTTGCAAATTTATAATCCTCATTCGTGATTGTTATTAAACAGTCTGTCCATCTAGAACATATTTTTTCTACTGGATAATATATAATCCAATTTTTTAATGGAGCCCCCTTATAAAAGTGAAATCCATGAGCAGTATACACAACTTTTGTACCTTTTTTTCTTGATGACTTAGCAGACAATCTTGCCACAACACTTCCCATTGGAGTATGGCAATGAATTAAATCAAATTTTTCTACTTTCAACAATTTTTTTAATTTACAAATTGCCTTAATATTTTTTAGTGAAAACGGCTTTCTTTCTATTGGTAACTGTATAAAATTATCACAAAAATCTATTTTTTCATTTTCTTTTAATGTCCAATTTGCTGCAACATAAGTTGTGTATCCCTTATCTTTAAATAGTTTTAAGTATGGCGTATGAAAGTTTTTAATATGTCCTGCAACAGAGGCAACAAATAACACTTTTTTCACACTAACTCCTCCTCATGAAATTTTATTGGTTTATATTTACCATTCTTTTCAATTGAAATATTTTCAACTATTTGATATTCAACTTTATCATTTATTCCAAAAACATTAACCAAATTCTGCTCTAACATATCACTATTAAAAATAATATTGTCAACAACAATATATAAAACTTTTCTGTTCTTGAATACATTTAATTGGTATTTTATAATTCCTGGAATACTACATAAATGAGTTGATAAAGAAACACAAGTTATAGGAATTCCATTCGAGTTAATCAAAATTTCACTTCCACGTCCCTCAAAAGATTTTAATTTGTTAATACTTCCATTATTGTCATAAGACATACCAACAGCTAAATCTCCAATATCATATCGTATTAATGGAAATTTTTTATTATATAAATCCGTAATAACTAATCTTCCGATTTCACCCAATTTGGCTGGTTCATCTGAATCTATTTTCAATAATTCAAAATAGTAACTAGCTGTATTCAAGGTAAAGAAATCATCTCCATCAAAATTCATTGCTAAAAGTCCATGTTCTTCATTCGATATTCTGTTAACAACTTTACATTTAAACATTTTTTTCAATTTTACTTTTGTCTCAGTTGTTAATTCATCTGAAGCAGTCACAATAACTTTTATATTGAACATAGATGAATTATCACCTTTTTTTTCTAAGAAATTAACAAAATTTGTCAAAGCAGAAGCATATCCAAGAATACACTTTATTTTTTTATCTTTCTTTAATAAATTTCTTAATTCTTCCATAGCTGCATTGTCAAATTTATTCGTATCTACTAATATAAAATTTTGTGCATATATTCTCAATTTAGACATTTTATATAAATTAACCCATGAACGAATAAAAATGTATCTATCTCCTAATTCCCAACCAATTTTTTTATTAAAAAAAATTAAATCAGCTTTCGTTCTATTTCTTTTTTCTTCATTTTGTGGTATCTTAAGTGGTGTCCCAGTAGAGCCACTAGTACACGTCCAGTGAATTTTTTTATCATCTAACCCTTCAACAATAATATTATTATATTCACGTTTTAAAACCGATTTATTAACAACAGGAAAATCTTTTAGTTCTTCATAATTACCTTTTGCATAAAAACTTGTATTATCCTTAGCGTATTTTAGTATATTTTTTAATTGCTTGTCATTCGATTCCCCATTCGATATAATTCTATTAATTTCATTATAATTTTTTTTAACTTTATTTCCAGTTAAAAAATCCAGCATCCAAAAAGCTATCTTTCTTAGACTAATTGCCATTTTTTTACCTCTTACTTATTATTTTTATTTCATTGTATTTCATCATATAAATATTCTCTTCATACTCTCCTATTTGCTTCCTGTTCTCAATATGATTTAATGAATTTATTATCATTTTAGGAAAATTTACTCCAGCCTCATATGCGTGTGGATATCCTCCTCCAAATCTAGGATTAATTTCAGAGAAATAATACTCATCTCCAATTTTGAAAATATCTATATCTATCATATATTCATACCCTATTTTTTCAACTAATGAGATAATTAAACTAAATAATTTATTATCTTTAAAAGATCTTGACTTATCTGTTTCCCCAGCTCTCATTTTTATCTTTTCTTTAGTAAATATAGATACGACTTTTTTTGATATTGGATCTACGTATACATCTGCACCTATTTCTTGTCCATTCAAAAATTCTTGTATTATCAAGTCGTCATACAATTCAAATAATAAGTCAAGTTCCTTTTTACATGTAACTTTTGAAATATTTAAACTTGCACTACCTCTCACAGGTTTAACAAATACAGGAAAATCTATAATCTTCTTTTCTAAATCTTGATAAAAATCCTCTTTATTAATATATGTTTTTGCTGTTTTAAATCCATTACTGATTAAATATTTATACATTTCATATTTATCAAAAGCCAATTCTACTGCCTCATATTTTGATACTATTGGTATAACACCAATCTCTAAAAATCTATCTTTATTTTTAGCAATCAAAGATAATTCTGGATCAATTAATGAAAATACAGCACTAACCTTTTCTTTTTTACATATTTCTATTAACTTATCAATATAGTTTTCGTTATCTATTTTAGGTGTTAAAAAAAATTTATCAGCATCATATATCGCAGGAGCAATATCACTCATATCTGTTGCAATAACATTGCCAATTCCATTAAAATTTTCTTTAAAATATTGTATAACTTTATTTCTTGTACCAGCACTAGTTATTAATATATTCATTATTTTTCCAATCCTCTCTAATTATTCCATACATACATCTATTTATCATTTCACCCTTAAAAAAAATATCTTTCCTTAAAAATCCTTCTAACTGAAATCCACATTTTTCATATAAATTTCTTGCAGCAATATTTTTTTCATCAACACACAACCATACTTTTTCTAAGTTCCATTGTTCAAAAGCATATTTAAGAATCATATCTGTTGCTTTTCTCGAAATTCCTTTTCTCTTATATTCGTTTTCTCCAAGTGTAATATAATATTCGCCTTTTTTCTTATCAATATTTATAATTCCAATCACACCAACAGCAATTCCATTATACTCAATTATCATATCTTTTCTCTTAGGATTATTCTGATTTTTTATATACCAATTTAACGTATTTTCATAATTCAATGGAATATTATAATGTAAAAATTCATTGTTTTTAGGATCATTAATCCATTTTATCTTTTTTTCAATATCATTTTCGTTAAACTTTCTTAAATTAACACTTTCCATCAATTCTTCCCATTGAACCTTTCAACAAATTTACCTTCTTTAGAATATATGTCCTTTCTGCATATTACCTGCTTTATTGTTAGAAAAATTATTTTCAAATCAAGCAAAAATGAAACATTCTCAACATAATATACATCTAGCTTAAACTTTTCAGTCCATGTTATACTATTTCTTCCATTTACTTGAGCCCACCCTGTTAGCCCAGGCCTTACATTATGCCTTTTTCGCTGTTCTTCATTGTAATATTGTAGATATTCAACATGCAAAGGTCTTGGACCTATAAAACTCATCTTACCAGTTAAAATCAAAAAAATTTCAGGTAATTCATCTAAGCTAGTTTTTCTTAGAAAATCACCAAATTTAGTTAATCTTTGATCATTTGGCAAAAGCTCTCCATTTTCATCCCTTTTATCTGTCATTGTTCTAAATTTGTATAGTGTAAATATTTTTTCGTCTTTTCCTGGGCGTTGTTGTTTGAATATTATTGGGCTTCCTAGTTTTATTCTAACCAGTATTGCTACTACTAGCAACACTGGAGATAAAACTATTAGTGCTATTAAGCTTAATATAAAATCTAATATTCTTTTTATATATTTTGCGTACATAACATTTCCTTTTCTATTATTTCCATAAGTCTATTATGGTTTTAATAACTCTGTTTTGTTCTTCTTCTGTCATTTTTGTATCAGATGGCAAACATACTCCTCTTGTAAATAAGTCTTCTGATACTGCTTTGTCTGTAACTTTTATGAAATCACATTTTGCAAATACTGGTTGCATGTGCATTGGTTTCCATACTGGTCTTGTTTCTATGTTTTCTTTTTCTAATGCTTCCATTATGTCTAGTGGTTTTACTTTTGAATTTGCTTTTAATGTTATTACAGATAACCAATGGTTTGGTACTGTGTCTACTGGTGTTGGTTGCATTTCTATATCTGGTATTTGTTTGAATGCTTCTTTGTATCTGTTGTATATGTCTGTTTTTTGTTTTATTCTTAAATCTATAACTTTTAATTGTCCTCTTCCAATTCCAGCTACTATATTGCTCATTCTGTAGTTATAGCCTATTTCTTTATGCTCATAATGACGTGCTTTTTCTCTTGCTTGTGTTGACCAAAATCTTACTTTTGCAATTTTTTCTTCGTCTTCTGAAACTAACATTCCGCCACCACTTGTTGTTATTATTTTATTTCCGTTGAATGAGTAAATTCCGTATTTTCCAAATGTTCCTGTTTCTTTTCCTTTATATGTTGAGCCTAAGCTTTCTGCTGCATCTTCTACTAATGGTACTCCATGTTTATCGCAAACTGCTTTTATTTCTTCTATTTTTGCTGGTGTTCCATATAAATGAACTACTATTACAGCCTTTGGATGTGGATATTTTTCAAATGCTTTTTCTAATGCCTTAGGATCCATGTTCCATGTGTCTGGTTCACTGTCTATAAATACGGGTGTTGCATTTTGATATGTTATTGGGTTTGCTGTTGCAGAGAATGTTAAACTTGAGCAAAATACTATGTCTCCTTCTTTTACGTCTAGTGCTTTAAAAGCCATATGTATTGCTGCAGTTCCTGCTGATAATGCAGCTGCATATTTTGTTCCAACATAACTTGCAAGTTCCTCTTCAAACTTGTTTACATTTTCTCCAAGTGGAGCAATCCAGTTTGTATCAAATGCCTCTTTTACGTATTCTTGTTCATATCCTTCATCAGACATATGTGGTGAAGCTAAGTAAATTTTTTTATTCATAGTTATTTCCTTCTTTCTATATAATAATTTTAAGCTTCTTTTGGCATTGACTCATGTTCTTGCATTTGTCTTGCTTCTATTTCTTCAAGCTCTTGTTTGTAGTTTATTATCTTTTTATTTTTTTCTTCTGCCTCAACAAATGTTGGTACAGCCTTTTTTACTACCTTCTTGATTTCTTCCATTGTATGGTTTTCTGTTTGTACAAATTCTCTTAACATTTCAACTCTTTTATTTACTTCTTCGGCTGGAATATCAAGTGGTTCTGCAACAAATATTTTGTTGTGTTTTGTGTGTTCCAAACCTTCTTCAGACATTAGCAATTCTTCGTATAGTTTTTCACCTGGACGAAGTCCTGTTATTTCTATTGGAATGTCTATATCTGGTTGTAGTCCTGATAGTTTTATTAGGCTTACCGCTAAATCATATATTTTTACAGGCTCTCCCATGTCTAGTACAAACACTTCTCCACCTTTTGCATAAGTCATGGCTTGTAATACAAGCCCAACCGCTTCTGGTATTGTCATGAAAAATCTTGTTATGTCTTTGTGTGTAACTGTAACTGGTCCGCCTTCTTTTATTTGTTTCTTAAATAATGGAACAACTGAGCCATTGCTTCCTAAAACGTTTCCAAATCTAACTGCTGCATATTCTGTTTTGCTAGTTTTATTTTTTGCTTGAATTACCATTTCACACATTCTCTTACTTGCACCCATTATATTTGTAGGGTTTACAGCCTTATCTGTTGATATTAAGATAAATCTCTTTGTTCCGAATTTATTTGCACAATCTGCAACATTTTGTGTTCCTAAAACATTGTTTTTTATTGCCTCTAATGGGCTAACTTCCATTAATGGAACGTGTTTATGTGCTGCTGCATGGAATACTAAATATGGTCTGTATTTTGAGAAAACATCTTCTAGTTTTTTCTTATCTCTTACACTTCCAATTATTCCTTTTATATTTAAGTTTGGATATTTTGCTCTTAATTCTAGTTCAATATTATACAAGTTATTTTCATAAATATCAAATATTATAAGCAATTCCGGATTAAAAGTTGCAATTTGTCTGCATAGCTCAGAACCAATTGAACCTCCTCCACCAGTTACTAGTATAGCATGTCCTTTTATTAGGCTTTCTATATTATTGTTATCAAGCTTAATTGGATCTCTTCCTAGTAAATCTTCTATTTCAACTTCTTTTAAACTTTCTAATACATTTTTATTTTTAATAATATCTTCTGTAGATGGTAATATTCTAATTTTTGCGTTTGTCTCTTGGCAAATATGCAATAACTCTTTTTTATTTTCTGGTGAAATATTTGTAATTGAGAAAAATATTTCTTGAACATTATATTTTTTGCATACTTCTTGAATTTTATCCCTATTTCCTAAGATTTTAACACCAGAAATTGAGCAATTCCATTTTGCTGGATTATCATCAATTAGTCCAACTATATAATATGTATTTTTTAAACCTTCTCTAATAGCTTTAATAATATCTCTTGAAGATCTGCCAGCACCTATTATAAGTAATCTTTTTGCAATTACTGGTTCATCATTCTTTTTTTCTGCTGGCAAAGTTTCATTTAGCAACATTCTTATAACAACTCTACAAGAAACAGTTCCAACGGCTATTAGTACACACGACAAAATGCACTCTTTTGTTGTAAATGTATCTATTTTAAATATGTTTTTTATTATGTAGGTGGTTATGCAAGAAATTGCACATACGAATATGTAAATTAAATAATCTCTTCCATTTTCGTATCTTGTAATGCTCCTGTATAAATTAAATACTCTAAAAAAGATTTGGTATATTACAATAGATAATGCGATAGTAATTCCAATTTGTTTCCATTCTTCTGCTTTAAAATAAAATGCGTTTGATAATAAAAATTTAGAAAATATACAAGCTAATGCAATTATTAAAATATCTATAATTGCTAGTATTATCTTATTTCTTTCAAATTTAATTTTTTTCATTTTCAACATCCTCTTAATTTTCTATTCTCCACACCCTGTTTTGTTTATTATTTTCTCACTTATTTCTTTTACCTTTTCGCTTGGTGTGTAATCATCATCGTCGAATAATTCCTTATGTAGTTCTTTTACACTACTTTCAAGTGTTACTGGTACTCCATACCAAACTCCATTTATAATTTTACCTTCAACTGTTGGAGGCCAGCCTTTACTTTCAGTTATTTTGTATGATGCAACTGTTGGTATTAAAGAAACTATTTCATTTGCATCTATATTTGTATATATTCTTGGTAATACCTTATCTGTTATGGCATTTAGTTCTGACACACTCATTTGCTTTACTTTTTCTAAACATGCAGTCATAACATTTCTCATTCTTTCTGTTCTCTTATAGTCCGTATCAATTTTTCTTATTCTAGAATATGCAAGAGCTTGGTCTCCATTTAACATATATGTTCCTGCTTCATTAATGCCAGAAATTTGAGTTGCCTCTGCATCTGTTACTGTTATAGTTACTCCTCCAAGATCATTAACAATTTCTTTTACTGCTTCAAAATTTACTGTTACAAATTCTGTTATATCCAAATCTAAATTTGTATTTAGAGTACTTAAAGCAAGAGTTGGTCCACCATATGAATATGCATGAGTTACTTTGTCTAAGCTTCTCCCAGTCAATTCTAAATATGTATCTCTATATACTGATACAAGTCTAACTTCTTTTGTTTTGTTGTTTATACTTGCAATTACTATACAATCGCTTCTATTTCCTAGACTGTATGAATCTTGTCTACTATCAATTCCAAGAATAGCAATATTTCTATAGTCAGCAAGCTCCTCTTCAACCCCTGTAGTTATTTCTATTTCGTTTTTATCTACCTCAACTTGTTGTATTTTAGATACTTTATTCTGTACAAACCAGTACCCATAACCAACTACAGCACCTATAAGTAAAATTATTATTATTAAAGCTATCAATATTCCTTTAACTACCTTGTTGCCTTTTTTTGCTTTTTTTTCTTCTTTGTTATCTATATCACTCATATATTTCTTCTTTCTTTCGTCATTTTCTATTTTTTTAGTTCTTTTTTCGACCTTCAAATTATATTATACATATGCCTTTGCATTTTTTCAACCCTTTTTTTACATTTTACAATAATTAACATAAATAGCCTTTACTCGGTAACTAGAAATTACTTTTTCAATTGTCCTAATGAACATAAAAAAAGTGAAACACTTTTATTGCTTTTGGCAATTTGTTTCACGTTTCTGTTTTTCTCTTTAACAATAATGTAAGCTTTTTTATTTTCTTATATATTTTTGGTTCTTTGCAAAATTCTAATATTTTATCTTGGTGGGTATCTTGGTGGTTATGCATTATTCTTCCATTATTGTTACTTCTCTGTCTTCTATACTCTTTCTGTACTCACAAACCTCAATTTCTTCATATATTTTTACATTTGAATCTATATAATCTATTTGTGCATATAGTTCCAACACTACTGCTATCATGTCTTCACGCTGTACTTTAAGTATTCCATAAATATCTCCTGGAATATCATCATTTACCGTAATTTTTCTGTCCGCTTCTGCTGCGAACTTATCTCTAGTATTATCAGTTGTTAGAATATATGTTGTCTTGTTTACATATTCATTTCCTAGCTTGTACTTTTCGTCTTTTATCTTATATTCTAAATCTTTTATTATGGCATCTCCTTCAATAGTGTATTGTACAATTCTTATTTTATCTTCTTTTCTATCTTTTGCATTTATTTCTGTGTTTTCTATAAATTTATCTAGCCTATATTTGTTAAATACTTTCTCATTAGTAATTACAACACATCCATCTTTAATTGCTTGTTTTATAGTATAATCTTTTGGAAGTTCTGATAAATCTTTATATCCATATTTATCGGTTTCATTTGTTGCATTAAGCTTGCTTTCTGTATTTGATAGAGTGTTTTCATTATTTAATGTTCGTTTTTTTGCTTGTTGATTTAACGCTATAAAAATACTTCCTACTATTACTATAATAACTAAAACAATAATTAATAATTTTTTCTTTTTCATCGCAATTTCTCCTTCTAATATTTTCGGCATGTTCGCCGTTTTCTATTATTTAGACGTTGCATTTTTTCTATTTTGTTGGTGTTTTGCACAAATTATTGCAAATATTATTGTTAATACTAAAAATATTGATGTAAAAGATAGCCATATGTTACTTGTTATACTATGTATTTTCTCCTCTTTTTGCTGTATTTCAATTGTTTCTGTAGTTTTATTATCTCCTATTGTATTCTCAATTTTATCACCTGTTTGTGCATTATCAAGTTCTTCTTGTTTTTTATTCTCCTGTGATGTATCATTTTTAATCTCCGTTTTTGAATCTTCTGTTATCTGCGAATTGTTTTTTACTTCATTTTTTGTCTCTATACTTTCACTATTCTTGTACTGTTTAGAACTAATATACAATGTTAATGTAACAATAAACATACTAATATTTCCTAATAATAGTTTTAAACTGTTTAGTGCTTTGTAATATCGCCATTGCACTGTTCCAATCGGTTCATTTAAAATTCTTGATATTTCTTTAAATGATAGTTCTCCTATTATTTTTAATGATACAATTTCTTTTTCTTTAAGTGATAATCCGCTTATTATTTTTTCGTATTTTTCTTTTTCTATAATATCTTGTATATACCTACATTCTGTTTCATTACTTACATCATAAACTTCCTCTAACGCTATATTCGGCTTTTTTTTTCTATAATACGAAATTGCTTCATTTTTGGTAACTGCATATAACCAGGTAGCTTCTTTTGAACTTGGCAATTTTTCTTTTTTTAAGCTATATATTTTTGTAAATACTGTTTGAGTTACATCTTCGCTTGTTTCCTTGTTTTTCAATATTGAGAATGCTATTTTATATACAAGCAATTTATAATTTTTGTATAATAATTCAAATTGAGATGTATCACCCGCTCGTAATTTTAAAAAGATATCATGTAATTCTTGTTTATTTATCATAATTTTTCCTTTTATATAAATTTTTCCATATATTCTATCATAAATAATGGTATGTTTATTATTTTTCCATCTCTTGCTAAATTTTTCATTGAGAATCGTATTGATAATTCATTATTAAATTTTTCATTATATTTTGTTAAACTTGTGTTGTTGGTTGATTTATTTGCTTTTACTTCTATTGGTATTATTCTGTTTTTATTTTGAATTACAAAGTCAATCTCATTTCTATCGAAAGTGAAATAATTTGGTGTATTATCGAGTGTGGTATTTAGCATGTTTAATACATAGTTTTCCGTGAATGCACCTTTAAATTCTTCAAATAGCCTATTTCCTTCTACCACTATTCTACTATCTAGTCCAGCCATTTTTCTGAGTAGTCCTACATCATTCATATATATTTTAAATGCTGATAAATCATTATATGCTTTTAATGGAAAGTCTGTTTTTGTTAGATTATATATTTTGTATATTAGATTTGCATCGTTTAACCAATTCAAGGCACCTTCATATTCTCTCGCTCTAGCACCTTCTTTTATTGTTTGGTATAGAAATTTCTTGTTCTCTTTTGCGAGTTGTGATGGTATACTGTTCCATATTAGTGAGATTTTATTTGCTTCACTTTCTTGAGTATGTTTTGAAAAGTCACTTTCATATGAAAGCAATATGTTTTCTTGTATATCATTTACAAGCTCCATATTTTTTTCATTTACCCAAGCATTAACTGCTTCTGGCATTCCACCTATTATATAATATGCCTTTAATTTTTCTTCAAGTTGATTAAAAAATATATCTGGTATTGTTTCTATTTTTTCTATTGATTGCATATATTCTACTAAATTTTGCGCATTGTCGGCAAGTAAAAATTCACTAAAAGTCATTGGGTACATGTTTAAAAATTCTACTTTACCAACTGGAAATGATGTATGTGATAGACGTATTCCTAGTAGGCTTCCTGCACATGCTATATGATACTCATTTGCTTCCTCATAAAAGTATTTTAATGAGTTAAGTGCATTTGGGCACTCTTGTATTTCATCAAATATTATTAATGTTTTTTCAGGCATAATTGCTTTTCCATATATAAATGCAAGTTGTTCTAATATTCTCTTTGGGTCTTTTGTGTTTTCAAATAAATTATATAGGTCTTCATCATGGTCAAAGTTAAAATATGCAACGCCTTCATAGTTTTCTTCTCCAAATTGCTTCAAAATATAGGTTTTTCCTACTTGTCTTGCTCCTTTTAAAATTAATGGTTTTCTATATTTACTTTCTTTCCACTCTTTTAATTTTTCTATTATAAATCTTCTCAAAACAATCAACTCCTATTGATAATATACTTCTTTCTATATTAATTATACTATTAAATCACACTTTTGCAAGCATTTTTTCTATTTTTATCACACTTTTGCAGAATTTTAGCTGTGTTTTATCACATTTTTGTATCTTTTCATTGTTTATCTAATATTAATTTTGCTTTTCACATTATATTATTACCATTTTCCACCTAAATTTATAGCAAAAAAGAAGACCTAATTTTTTCTTGCTTTAATGCATTTTTGGTCTTCTTTAAAAAATTACTTATTATAGCTTATTGTAATTGTGCTTCCTTTTGCAACTTTACTTAAATCTACATAGTATCCATCTGTGTCATTTTCTTTTACATAATCGCTTGCTTTTGCTTGTGCAAAATTATATGATGTACTTCCTATTGTTAGGCTAAACTCTTTAGATGTATTTATTCCCTCTAGGTTAACTCTTCTTTTATTAGATTCTTCTAGTGTTATATCTCTTGTGTCTGTTGATGTTGTACTATCATTTATTATTGTATTAAATATGCCTTGTAAATCACTAGCTGTCATAGAACCCACATAAGATTTATCTGCATAACTATATTTATCAGCACTTCCATCACTTATTATTTTATCGTACAATTTTCCTTTAACATTTCTTGTTTTGTTCCAGCCTGTTCCATCTGTTCCTTCACTGTTGCATAGATTTACATTTGTACTACTTGGGTCTAATATTGTTTTTGATAGTGTTCCACTCATGTTTAATCCAATTGTATAGAACTTAGATTTTGTTTCTGTTGTTCCATAATAATGTGATGTGACTTGCTTTTTGTAATAGTCTGCTGTCCTTATTGTATAATATGCATCTTTTTCTGAAGTTGAATTTCCTGTACCACTTCTATCTCCTGTAAGTGATTGATAACTCTTGTTATAATATGTTGGGTCTCCATCTGATAGTAATATTATTACTGGCGTACGCGTTACTTCTTTGTCTTTTCCGTTTACCTTAGTTGTGTATTTTGTGCTTGCAGATGTTAATATATCTGCTCCAGCCTTAATACCAGCTTGTGTATATGTTCCACCATAAACATTTAGGCTTATCGAAGCAACTTCATTTACATTTGTTGATATTATATCTTTATCATATGTTGCACTTTGTGGTATTCCCCATTCATCACGCCATGTTATAGTATAAGTATCATCTTTTATTGTTAAATATTTTCCATCACTCTTTAGTGTGTATTTTCCAAGTGGTAACAATGTTATGGCATTTGAATTATTAGAGTAACTGCTGTTTTCTTTTGAACTATATGCTACAACTCCGACTCTACTATCTGGATTTTCTTGCATTATTGTTGAAATTGCACTGTTTACAGAGTCAACCATTGTTTTGTCTTTATCATTGTCATTCATACTTCCAGAAACGTCTAGAACAAATACTACATCAAGCGGTGTTTTTACGGATGTTTCTGATGTTTTAGTTGTTGTTATTTCTACCGTTCCCTGAATGTCCTGTTTAAATGTATTTGTAATATTGTAGCCATCATATGATGTTTCGTAATTTTGTACTACTTCTTCCTCAACCCTATATTGGTTCAACTGAACATTGCCATTGTTATCTAATATATAGCGTCCATCTTCGTCTACCTGGTATTTTGGTAATTCTGTAAATGTATATTTTGTATTTCCATTAGTTAATTTGATTGTTTTGTCTTTAATTCCGTTTTTCAATAAATTTATTGTTATTTCTGGGTGAACTAGCTCTGTGCCTTCTGGATCAACCCAAGTCTTTTCACCATTTATTAAAATTAATTCTTGATTAATTGTGTTTACAAAATCAAATCCATTTTGAGTAGATGTATATCCATCTATGCTAACTTCTTCAACTGTATATTCGTTTAATTCAACATTGCCTTTATCATCTAATATATAGTTACCATTTGTATCTGTTTTGTACATTGGTAATCCAGTAAATTCATATGTTGTATTACCATTTTCTATTGTTGTTGTATTAAATTCTTCTCCATTTTTCAATAGCTTAATTGTTACAGTTGGATGTGTTATTCCTGCTGGTGTAATCCATGTTTTGTTTCCTCCAACCACAACAGTATTGTCTTGCTCAATTGTGTTTATAAAGTTATTGCCATTTTGTTCTGACTTATATCCTTCTACCTTATTTTCAGTTACAGTATATACATACTCATGACCATCTGTTAAGTCATATCTGTCTAGTTCATCAAATAAGTATGATGTAGTTCCATTTGGTAGTTCTTTTGAAACTATTTGTTTTCCATCTTGCAACAAATTAATTGTTATTGTTGGGAAAGTAGTTCCAACTGGTGCAATCCATTTTTTCTCACCGTTTACAGCTATCTTCTCTTGTTTTATTGTGTTTGTAATATTTTCGTTGTATTCGCCTGAATATGATGGAGTATATCCTTCTACATTTTCCTCTACGATTGTGTAGTTATAAATGTGCCCATCTGGTGCATATTTGTCTAAATCTTTGAATTGATAACTTGTTGTTCCATTTGATAATTTAATTGTACCAACATTTGTTATATCATCTCTTATTAAATTTAATGTAATTGTTGGATGTTCTACTCCTTGTGGATCTACCCATGTTTTCGTTCCATTTATTGTTATTTTTTCTTGGTTAATTGTATTGATAAAATCGACTTTGTTTTCTGCCTTTGTAGATGTGTAACCTTCTACATTCTCTTCTTCAACAGCATATTCGTTTAATTGAACTCTTCCATTTTCATCTAGTTCATATTTTCCATTTTCGTCTACTCTATATTGGGGTAAGTTATTAAATGAATATGAAGTTGTTCCATTTTCAAGTTCTACATTATCATATAATTGTCCATTTTGGAATAGATTAATTTTTATTGTTGGATGTTCTATTCCTTCTGGTGCTATCCATGTTTTTGTTCCACTTATAGATACCGTATTTTCTTGTTCTATTGTATTTGTTATTGTTAATGTATCATTGCTATATTCTGGTGTGTATCCATTTATTTCAGCTTCCTCGGTTGTGTACACATATTCGTTTCCATCAGCATCATATTTAGGAAGATTTGTAAATTCATGTGATGTTTCCCCATTTTTCAATGTATAACTTGCAAATACATCATCACTTCCGTTTTGATGTAAATTAATTGTAATTTCTGGACGTACCATGTTTTCTGGATCTATCCAAATTTTGTTTACTGTAAGACTTGTAGATATATCTTCATATTTTTAGTGTTATATTATTTTGTTCCTGCTTTTTATCATATGATGCTGTATAGTTTTCATTAATGTCTAATTCTCTCACATCATAATTTATTAATTCTTTTGTATCGAAATCATATTTATCTAATCCTATAAATGATTCTTTCCAGCCATTTTGTTCGTTTAATGTTCTTGTATCAATATATGTTTCATCGTTTTCGCTTTTATAAAGAGCAACAACTACATCTGTTGGACGTAACTCCTCTACATTTTCTTTGTCTACAAATTCTTTGTTTACATCTATTGAAACATATTCTTTTACTACCTCATCATCTGTTGGAGGTACTGGAGTCTCATCTTGCTTTGCCTCTGCATTTCTTACTGTTATTTTTTCATCTTTAAATGGATTTATTGTTACTGTGAATGTTATATATTTTTCTTCTCCACCTTCCAACGAAACTTCTATTCCAGCGTTTAGTTCGGCTTCAGTATAAGTATTTTCTCCACACTTAATGCTGTCTGCTACTAGTGTTGTTCCCTCTGGAACAGTATCTGATATTTTAACTATGCCTTTACCATTTCCAATATTTTTAACTGCTAATGTATATGTGATTGTATCTAATTCATGTAATGGATTTTCTTTTGTTACAGGTGTTCCATCTTTGTGTTTTCCTTCACTAGTTTTTATTGTACTAATATCTGGAAATTTATTTACATGAACTTTCAATTTAGTAGCTATATCAAAAGCTCTTATGTTTATTGGACTCCAACCTATTTCTGTATTTTGCTCAACTAATACGTTTTCTCTTCCCGGTATTACTGTTGTTTGTGTATATTCTTGGTTTGGCACATTTGCTTCACCTGTTGTAGTGCTCGTTGATGTATTTCCATCATTTTCTATTGTAGCTCCATTATTTCCATTTTGTCCTATATCAACAGAATCTGCATTTTCTCCAGTGTTTGGCAAAAAATTTCCATTATCATTATTTTCTGTTTCATTATTGTTTAGGTTTCCATTATCTGCTATGCTTGTATTTGTTTTACTATTATCTTCACTGTTTTCTACAGTTTGACGATTTTCATCGTTTATTGCAGTAGCTACATTTCTATTACCTTTTACAAAGGCTACTGTACCTGTAATTGCTGCTATTAATAGAACTACTGCTATACTCATAATTATAATGATCTGCCTACTCTTATAATTAATTCTCGCCTTCAATTTATTTACCCCCATATTTTATTTATTGAATTTGTCTAGCTTTAGTTATTAATCTATTCTTATGTCCATTTGTACATGTTATTAATGTTATTTCTCTCGTTTCAGCCTCTACACTCTCTACACAACTCACATCATCTGGATCTATAGAATATATTTTTAATATTTCATACTCTACCGTTTCATTTTTTAGATTAGTTAATTTTATTCTATCTCCTATTTGCAGGTATTTAGTTTTTCCAAACATTGTACCATCTTTGTTATTATGCCCTGCAATAGTGTAGTTTCCAATCTCGTTTGCCTGAGGCCCCCAGAATTTAGTTATACAAACCTTCATTGTTTCTTCGTTTGTATGGTCTATAATCGGGTATTTTATATTTATTTTTGGAATTTCTATTATCCCTTCAACTTTATACCCTTTAAATTCTAACTCTGGCAAACTCTCTGATTGCAAGGTTTCTTCTTTATTTAGCTCTTCTTCTATTGTAGTAAGTGATGCTGATACATCTTTTTCATTCAAATAATTTCCGCCATATCTAATTATTATCATGGCCACTACTATAATTAGTGCTACGATTAACATGGCAATAATAAGATTATAGATTTTTTTCATAACTATTTGCTCTCAGTTTTCTTGTTTAATTTTTTTCTTAACATTATGAATATTGTAAGTGCTATTAATATTACTCCCAGTAATGTAAACAATACAGTTCCTCTATCGAATGTTACTGGTAATTTAACTGTTTCTTTTATTATTTTATCTTTTTCGTCTATACGTTTTTCTTCAAAGTCATATTGGCTTACAAGTAACTTTGCATCTATTATTTCTTTTTCTCCATTAGTTTCTTTTATGTATACTATATATTTATCTCCAGTTCTAGCCGTTTCTGGTTGTAGGATTTCAGAATTTTCAATTTCTGTCCAATCTGTTTTCTCTGGTGTTAATCCTTTATACAATTCATAAAATTTCTTTTCTAATAACAGTCTTTCATATGTATTAGTTTCATCATTTTTTGCCATTTTCTCGGCTAAATTATACATTTCTTCTGCTTCTTTATTCTCGTTGTCCACTTTTATTAAATTATAGTAATATTGTGAACCTTCATTTTCTTTTACTACAATTTTTCCAGTTGTTACTGTTGTAGTTACTCCCTCTACTTCTGGATGTGTAATGTGTTGTTTTGTAACATCTATTTCTATTCTATCTGTTTTCTCGTTTACTTTGGTAGTAGTGTCCACTAAAGCAATTATTTCATCTGTTAGTGCGTCTTCAAGATTAATTTCATCGGCTTCCATTGCTATATTATCGTTTGCATCTTTTACCCAAATATAAGCAATTAAGCTTGTTGGATTTTCTCCAAAAATTTCTTCAAATGAAGCCTTGTCTATGTATGCCACATTTAAAGCCCCTGCTTCTTGTCCTGGCTGATCTGTTGCAGAGTTTGTAAAATTTAAATCAGCTATTTTTGCATTTTTGTTGACACTAATTGCAAATTGAAATTCCTTATTGCAAAACTCTTCGTAATAAATTAAATATTCATTGTTAGAGTTTTTTAAAATGACCTTTTCATTGGTATTTGCAAGCACTAAGGCATCTGTCATTAATATAATTATTACAACTAGCATAATAACAATTTTTTTAGTTTTCATTTCCACTTTTTCCTTTCTTTTTTATAATAGATATTCATGCAATACAAATATATGAGAAAAAAATAAAATGTTGCTAATAACATAAGTTTTTAATAACTTTGCTATTAACAACATTTTTATATATTATTGAGCCCTTTGTAACATTTTTTATAAAAATAAAGAAAATATTGGAAATAAAATTGTAAAAATCTTGAATTTATGATAATATGTTACCAATAGTTCAAAAATTTTACAAGGAGGTAGTTCACGATATGAATAACAATAAACTAGATACAATTACAAACCTGTTTGAAGAAAAAGAAATAAGAAGTATTTGGGATAGTGAAAAAGAAGAATATTTTTTTAGCGTGGTTGATGTTGTAAGTGCATTGACAGATAGTAACGACCCAGCACATTATTGGAGAACCCTTAAATCAAGAATGATTCAAGAAGGAAATGAAACCGTCACAAATTGTGACACTTTCAAATTAAAAGCAAAAGATGGAAAAATGAGAAATACTGATATGCTAGATACACAAAATATTTTAAGACTTATTGAGTCAATACCATCACCAAAAGCCGAACCTTTTAAAATGTGGTTAGCAGGTTTAGGGAATGAGCGAATAAATGAAGTATTTGATCCAGAGATAGCAATTAATCGTGCTGTAAACTATTATCGTAATAAGGGTTATAGTGATGAATGGATTAAAAAAAGATTAACAGGTATTGTTGATAGATTTAAACTAACAGATATATGGAAAGATGGTGGTGTTGAAAAACCAATTGAATATGCCATGCTTACTAATGAAATATATAAAGGATGGTCTGGAATGAAAGCCTCTGAATATAAAAAGCATAAAGGTCTACGAAAAGAAAGTTTAAGAGATAATATGACTGATATTGAAGTACTTCTTACTGATTTAGGAGAAATTGCTACTCGTGATATAGCAAGAACAGAACATCCACAGGGATTTAATGAAAATATGACTGTTGCTAAACGAGGTGGACAAGTTGCAAATGATGCTAGGAAGTCTTATGAAAAGCAAACTAAAAAATCTGCAATTTCAAAAGAAAATGCTTTAAATTATAAATATATAGATGATAAGAAATTAATTGAAGATAAGAAATTTAAAAAGAAGAATTAGTTTACTAAAATAATTATTATAGTTTTATTATGTAAAAAAAATTTAATATATCATATTTTGCTTTTACTTGTTTATCAGTATCTATAATATGTTTTCTTAAAGTACCATCTAAAAGCATTATAGTATAATTAGCTTTCTTATATTTTTTCAAATATTCTAGTCTTAAATGACCGTACTTTACAATATGATAATTTTTTTCGTATTCATCTTCTGCTAAATATAAGTCAGGAATAAAATAATCTCCTTCTTTATGATAAGTTATCTCCCTCATAACTAAAAACCACCTAAAATTTATTTTCACTACAAAATGAATAAAAATTTTATATCATATCAAGCTATCAAAACGCCAATAAAATAAGGAAGAACATAATAAGTACAATTTTGTCCTTATTTAAATTCTCCCTTCCCTCGTCTTTTTAATTTATTCTACTTTTAAATTTATTTTGCGTAGTCTACAACTCTTGTTTCTCTTATGATGTTTACTTTTATTTGTCCTGGATATTCCATTTCTTCTTCTACTTTTTTAGCAACATCTCTTGCAAGAATTGTCATGTCTGCATCTGAAATTTGTTCTGGTTTTACAACTATTCTAACCTCACGACCAGCTTGAATTGCGAATGATTTTTCAACTCCTTTGAATGAGTCTGCAATTGATTCTAGCTTCTCTAAACGCTTGATGTAGTTTTCAAGTGTTTCTCTTCTAGCTCCCGGTCTTGAAGCAGATATTGCATCGGCTGCAGCAACTAAAACAGCTTCTACTGTTTGTGGTTCTACATCTCCATGGTGAGCCTCTACTGCATTTATTACTAGTGGATTTTCTTTGTATTTTTTAAGAATATCTACACCAATTTGAACGTGAGTTCCTTCTACATCATGGTCTAGTGCCTTACCAATATCATGTAATAATCCTGCTCTTCTTGCAAGTTTTGGATCTAATCCTAATTCATCTGCCATAATTCTTGCCAAGTTAGAAACTTCTATTGAATGGTTTAATACATTTTGTCCATAGCTTGTTCTGTATTTTAATTTTCCTAGCAAGTTTACGATGTCTGGATGAAGTCCAATTACGCCTGTTTCCATGCAAGCTCTTTCTCCTTCTTCCTTGATTGTTTCGGCAACTTCTTCTTTTGCCTTTTCAACCATTTCTTCAATTTTTGCTGGGTGGATTCTTCCATCTTCCATCAATTTTTCAAGAGCTATTCTTGCAATTTCTCTTCTTAATGCATCAAATCCAGATATTACTACTGCTTCTGGTGTATCATCAATTATTAAATCTACTCCTGTTAAAGTCTCTAATGTACGGATATTTCTTCCTTCTCTTCCTATTATTCTACCTTTCATTTCATCATTTGGTAGTGGAACTATAGATACAGTTGTTTCTGCTGTATGGTCTGCCGCACATTTTTGAATAGCATATCCAATTACTTCTCTTGCATTTTTTATAGACTCTTCTTTAACCTTATTTTCTGCAGCCTTTATTAAGTTTGCTTTTTCTAAAGTTAATTGCTTGTCCATATCTGCAAGTAATTGATTTTTTGCTTCTTCCTTAGATAATCCTGAAATTCTTTGAAGCTCTTGCATTTGCTTGTCCAAAGTTTTTGATATTTCTTGTTTCTTATTTTCAAGCTCTTGCTTCTTGTTTTCGATTTCTTGTTCCTTTCTCTCAATGTGCTCCATTTTGTTTTCAAGATTTTCCTCTTTTTGTAATAATCTTCTTTCTTGTTGTTGTACTTCGCTTCTTCTTTCTCTAATCTCGTTATCAAGATCTTTTCTACTGTTCATGATCTCTTCTTTAGCCTTAAAAATTTCTTCTTTCTTTTTGTTTTCGGCTTCTTTTTGTGCAAGGTTAATTATCTTTCTTGCTTCTTCCTCTGCACTTCCTAATTTTGATTCTGCTACTTTTTTTCTTATTGCCATACCTACAAAGGTAAAAATGATTGCTGAGACTAGAAAAATGGCGATATCAATTACAATTTGCATAATCTAACACCTCTTTCTATTAAATTTTCAATGTGCATAAATATATATCTAATACTCTCTCTAAATATATAAATTTTATTTAATTATCTATCTATAATTTTTTATATTAGCTATACTTTACATATACTATTTTATATGTATTATGGCTGGCTGTCAAGTGTTTTTTTCAAAAGTATAATTATACCAACTCCTATTTTAATCCTATGTATTCCTTGTAATTTATATCTTTTTTTCTATAAGAATTTGGATCAAGTCCAACTCTTGTTCTCATATAATTTAATATTAAAATCATAATTGTAAAAAATACTATTCCAAATATTATCATTGAATGTTTTACACTAAAGTTTGATGAAATAACAGCTCCAAATGCGCATATTATTAGGTTTCCAAGTCCTATTACGAAACTGTGTGCAGAGTACACTTTGTTTGCAACCTCTCCATTTGTGAAATTCGTTATATATTTTTTTATTAACACATAATAAAAACCTGTTGATAAATAACGTACTGCATATGTTGCTACAATTATTCCTATAATTAGCCAATATGGTAACCCTGTAACAGCAATAATTCCTGCCATTAAACATGCAAGCGTATATGAAACTCCAACAATTGATAATGTTTTATTTTTATATTTTTGATGTATTTTTTCATGCTGTTTTGATGATATTCCAGCAACTATTTGCATTATAGCATATATAATTCCTGTTATAGATGCTGATAATCCCATTTCATCTAGAAGTCCCATTTCGTATGTATTCATAACCATTATAATTCCATACATTACTCCCGAAAATAGCATTAATGCTTTTAATCTACTCGAATTAAATATGAATGAAAATGCTAATTTTAAATCTCTAAAATATGTTTTATAATATTTTTTAATGTCTTCTTGTTTCTGTACTGGTATAAGTTCTGTAAAACCAGTCGCAAGTAATGCTGATATTAACAATATTATTACACATATTGTCATTGGTATATAACCATTTATATCAAATAAAAATCCCGACACTATTGCTGAAAAAGCAGAAATGTAATAAAAGTTTCCAACAGATTTTCCATCAATTTTAGAATATATTTGGCTCTTTTCTTTTACATCAGGTATTGATGAATTTAAAAGCCCCGGTTCTGCCACGTCTTTCATTGCAACTGCTATCGCTCCAAACAAGTTACCAATAATTAACACTGGCAAAGAATTTGATAACATTATTACTGTAACAGATGTTGCTTGAAATAAATCTGCTATAATCAAACTTCTTCTATTTCCTATTTTATCGATTACAACTGTTATTGGTATTTGAAATAACACCTTAAATAAGCCCAAGAATGCACTCACTACCACTATATCACTTGCAGTAAAACCTTTTACTTGTGTTAAAAATAAAAACTTTATTGCATAGTAAAATAGTAAATCGAATGTTAGCATTCTGTGGACTGAATAAATTCGCATATTTTTCTTTCTTGCGTTTATTTGTTCTTTTTCTTTTGATTCCATCGTTACTCCTTTTACGGTTAATATTTTTTCTATTTACTATATATCTCTTCATTTTATAATTATATAGTAACATTTTTGTTTTTTCAATAGAAAAATTTAGCAATTTTATAATACTTGTTACATAATAATGGTTTTATATAAAAATAAACCATTTACCAATACTAAAGCAAACACAAAGTTTAAGTTTTTGTGTGCATTACATATTTGTAAATGATTTGTTTTTTATTATTTTAAATATATATTAGGGTCTACATTTTCTCCGTTTTGTTTTATTTCGAAGTGAAGGTGTGTTTCATCTGCTATTTCAAATCTTGCAGTATTTCCAACTGTTGCAATGGTTTGCCCCTGTTTTACTTCTTCTCCAACAGTTATAAATTCTGCTGTTAACAAATTTGAATAAACACTCTCAAACCCATTTGTATGTTCTATTACAACCGTTAGTCCATATCTTGGATCATTTTTTATTGATTTGATTTTTCCGTCTGCTGAGGCTTTTACTATATCTGTCTTTTCTGATTTATAGTCAATTCCTAAATGAGTAGTCCATTCATCTAAAGTTACTGAATATACTAAGTTGTCACTTGAATAATCTTTAATTTTTTCACCATCTACTGGATTTACAAAAGTTGGGTCTTTTGTTTTCTCAACTTGTTCAACATTTGTTACATTTTCGGTTGCTGTATTTTCTTTTACATTATTATTTTTTGTTGCATCTGGCTTTTCTTCTTTTTCATTCTTATTATTTAAATTTTTATTTTCTTCATTTTTGCTTGTATTTACTGCCATTTTATTTGTATTTTCTGTATTTGTAGTACTTTTTGTTGTATTTTCAAGTTCATTTACGCTTTTACCAATAGAACTGCTTGCCGCTTCTGTGTTTTCTATCATATTCATTCTATTATTATCTGTAGATGATATTTTTTGTGTATTGTTTATGTTTTTTGCTTGTGTTGATAAGTTATTACTGTACAACACGTACGCTACAATAAATGCAACTACTGCAATTAAAATTATACCTCCCCATGTAAAAAAACTTACACCTTTTCTAGAATCCGCATCTCTTCTTCCTCTTCTATCCATTTGGTTCCTCCTTATTTTTTATTAATATAAGTTTTCCCAAATTTTCAAGATATATACATTTTTTAGTAACTACTATATAAAAGTAGATTGCTTTTTAAATTAGTTTGCTCATACTTTGCAGACTTCTTATTTACTATAATTCTTGCTATAATTTTCAATCCTTTGACAATATCATTTCATAGCTATAATCTAATTTCTTTACAAATTTGTAATTTCCACTCCTGTATAATAATGCTTTATAATTGCTTCATAATTGCTTCCTTGTTTTGCCATGCTATCTGCACCAGTTTGGCTCATTCCAACACCATGCCCATAACCTTTTACAGTGAATTTTATTTCATTTTCACTTATTTGCGTTGTAAAATTTGCAGACCTTAGTGCTAATAAACTTCTAACTTCAACCCCAGATAGTTCCAAGTTGCCAATTTTTATTGTTTTAACTCTGTCGCCTTGTGTGTATTCTATCACTTTTATGCAATTTTCATCATTATAATCTATTGTAAACTCCGGATATTTATCCTTTATCTTTTTTTCAAATTCTTCTTTTGTAAATATAGCTTCTGATTGATATTGACTGTAAGCATCTTCTCCAGATGTCTCCACGCTTTGTAAATATGGTAGGTCACTACCACCCCAAACATTAGACACCTCTTCCGTCTTTCCACCGCTATTAGAATGAAAAAATGCGTCTATTACCTCTCCATTATAAGTAACCACTTTTCCAGCAGTTGAACTCACAGCTTTTTCTATCTTCTCCCAATTACTTTCTCTTTTATCTTCATCCCATCTAGCCATCCTATCATCTTTAGATATCCATGCCTGACAACACGCAGAATTATCGCAAATGTCCGCTTCTCCATGTTTACTTTGGTTATGTTCAATTTTGTACACTGTATATGTCCTTGCAACAACCGCTTGCGCCTTTAACGCTTCTTCTTCAAAATCGGCCGGCATCTCAGCAGAAACAACTCCTAATAAGTACTCATCCATTTTCATTTCTTCTATACTATTATCTTTGGTATGCAAAACCTTCACTGTACCATACCTCTTATACTCATAATTTTCGCCCATTAGGGACGCCCCATTTTGGTCGAAATTTTCTTTTTTTTCTTCATTTAATTCATTGTTTCCTATATTTTCTACTGTTCCTCCAGTTTCTTTTACGTTTTTTTCTCCATCTCCAAAACGAATTGTAAATATAATTGGTATTGTAAATGTAGCCAATATAATCAGCATTATAATTAATATCAATTTTCTCATAATTGATTGAATTCCTCTCTTATAGGCACAAACTTGGTTGCAAAATTATAATTATTTTGCAACCATTTTCACAACCATTCAAATTACTAATATTTATATTACCAATTTTTGTTTCATAGAATATAATATTCTTTTTTCTATTCTAGATACTTGAACTTGGCTTATTCCGAGCTTTTTTGCCACTTCTGTCTGTGTTTTTCCTTTATAATATCTTAGCATTACAATTTCTTGTTCTTGACTATTTAATTCTTCTACTAGTTTTTTTATTGTAAGTTTATCTGCAATCTTATTTTCTTCATCTTTATCACTTGCAATTGTATCTTCTATACAAAGCTCTTTTCCAGATTTATCATTATACACCGGCTCATTAATCGAGGTTACCACACTTGCTGAGTTTGCATCTAATGCTAATGCTATTTCTTCTTTTGATACCTTTAAAATTTCTGCTATTTGCTCTACCTTTAATTCTTCTCCATTCTTATCCATTGCTTCTTTTTGAATTTGATTTATTTTTACAGCCAATTCTTTTATGCTTCTACTTACTTTTATTCGTCCGTCATCTCGTATATATCTTTTTATTTCTCCTATTATAAAAGGAACAGCATATGTAGATAGCTGAACATTGTAATTTGTGTCAAATTTCTTTATAGACTTAACCAATCCCATTGCTCCAATTTGATTTAAATCTTCTATCTCATATCCTCTTCCTACAAACCTTTTTGCTATGTTATAGACAAGCCCCATATTGTTTTTTACGAGGCTTTCTAGTACTTCTGTGTTTCCCTGCTGAGCCTTTACGATATTTTCATATGTACTTTCCAGCATTCTAAAACCTTCCTTTATTCTTGTGTTCACATTCTTTTTATATACTATTTACTAACTTTTTCAATATCTTCTACTTCACTTTTCTCTTCTCTAGCAGTCATTATGTATTTTCTCATAGTTACTTTTGTTCCCATATCTGGAATAGATTCAACTTTTAGCTCGTCCATAAAGCTTTCCATTATTGTGAAGCCCATTCCCGACCTTTCCAAATTAGCCTTTGTTGTATATAACGGCTTTTTAGCCAATTCGATATCTTCTATTCCTTTTCCCGAATCTGATATTTGTATTTCTACACAATTATCTTTTAATTTACACTCTACCTTAACAATCCCTTCAGAATTTTCGTACCCATGTATTATAGAATTTGTTACAGCTTCAGATACAGCCGTTTTTATGTCTGCTAGTTCTTCTATTGTTGGGTCAAGTTGTGATGCAAACGCAGCCACCGTTATACGTGCAAACGCTTCATTAGAAGATTTGCTTACAAACTCCAATTTCATTTCATTATCATAAATTCCTACCATTTTAGCCTCCATCTAACCAACATTTTCTTCATTATTTTTTATTAATGGTATAATCTTTAATATTCCACTAATTTCAAAAACTTTTTCAATTTGCTTATTCACATTCATAAGTTCTAGCTGTCCACCAAGCATCTTAATAACCTTATACCTTCCTAGCAACATTCCTATTCCTGCACTGTCCATGAAAGCAACGTTACTAAAATCAAATATAACTTTTCTAGGCAAAAATCGCGTAATCTCATTGTCAATCTTCCTCCTTAATTTTTCTGTTGTGTGTTCATCAATCTCTTCTGCTATTTTTAAAGTTAATTGCTTGTCCTTTGGCACATAAATACATTCCAATATTTTTTCCCCCTTTTTAGCACACATTATTAGTTTTGTGTTCTGTTTTTTGTTTTATACAAGCATACTACATATTCCATAAATTTCCAATAGCAAATTTTGACTAGTTTTATCGATTTATAAGAAGTTTTCGACATTTTTCCCTTCTGAGCCATTCCATATTAAGCAACAAAAATCAGCACCCATATTCTGAATGCTGATTTTTTATTATTTTATTTTTGTTTTTATTGTTTCTATAGCTTTTTTCACTTGTGCATCTTTATCAAATTCTGTTTCGTATTTTCCTTCTGCATTTTTCGTTAAATCTACTTCAACATCTGGAGTAATACCCTCTTTATTTATTTTGTTATGGTTTGGTGTGTAATATTCTTCTGTTGTTATTTTTAATCCACTTCCATCTGATAAACTATATAGTGTCTGAATTACTCCTTTTCCATATGTTTGCATGCCTACTATTGTAGTATTTGGATATTTATCTTTCAACGCTCCTGCTAATATTTCTGATGCACTTGCTGTACCTTCATTTACAAGTATGACTACTGGAATATCTGTTATAATTGCATCATTCTTAGATACTGTTAATTGTTCATTTGCTATTTTTGATTTGGTTATAAGAATTGTCTCATCTTTCTTTAAGAATAAGTCTGCAATTCCTGTCGCTTCACTAACTATTCCTCCACCATTGCTTCTTAAATCTATTATTATTCCCTTTGCACCTTTATTAACTAGCTCTGTTACTTGTTTTTTGAATGACTCTGCAACACCGCTATCAAATGAATCTACTTGAAGATATGCGATATTGTTTTCTACCATTTTTGAAGAAACATGCTCTACTGTAATTTTCTTTCTTGTTACAGTTAAATCAATTTCTTTTCCATCTCTTAAAACTGTTACCTTTGCTGATGTTCCTTCTTCGCCTTTTAGTACTTTTATTGCATCATCCATTGTTTCTCCTGTATAAGCAACATCATTTACTTTTTCTATTATATCACCTGCTTGCATTCCTGCCTCTAGAGCTGGTGAACCATTCATAGTACCAACAACAAGTATGGTATTTGTTGTCTTATCATTTGTTAAATATACACCTATTCCAACATATTGGCTGCTTGTTTCTTCTGTAAACTCAGTCATTTCTTCTTTAGGTAAATATTCTGTGTATGGATCTCCTAATCCTTCAACAAAGCCTTTTATTGCTCCTTCTACCATTTTTTCTTCATCAACTTCACCAATGTATTTTTGCTTTATCATTGTTTTAAATGCTTCTAAAGTTTTAACCAAATCTTTATAATCCGATTTAGTAGTTCCTGTTGTACTTGTTGTTGTATTTCCTATGTTAATATACGTAGATGAAAACTTATTGTACATCACCATTGTAGTTAGCATAAATGTGATTGTTGCAGTTAGAATTACTAACATGATAACTTTGTAAATGTTTTGTCTTTTTATTTTTTTATCTTCCATTTTTATGTCCTTTCTTTTTAAGCCAATTATGATAAACATTGGCTATTTTTATTATACTTTATTATTATCAACTTTATTACATTTTTAGCATTTAATCAATTGTGTTCTATCAAACATATATAAAATATGGTAATACAAGCCTCTCAAAATAGTGTGCTTTTATGTTACATTTGCAACTTCATTATTATTTATAATTGTATTTTCATTTGTGTTACTTTCATTTTTCGTATTATCACCTTGCAAATATGGAATTGGATCTACTGCTACCCCAAATTTTCTTACTTCAAAGTGTAGGTGCGGTCCAGTTGAATTTCCGGTTGAACCAACAGCCATTATTACATCTCCTTGTTTTACAGTTGCACCAAGTTCTGTATATATTTCTTGCCCGTGTCCATATAAAGTTACTATTCCATCTCCATGGTTTATCATTACACAATTTCCATATCCGCTCATTACACCCGCATATGTTACAATTCCATCTGCTGCTGCAATAACTGGAGCTCCATAGCCTGCGTTTCCAATGTCTATGCCATCATGGTATCTATACACTCCTTGTATTGGGTGTAATCTGTTTCCATATGGAGATGTTATATATGTTCCATCTACTGCTATTGGCCATAACATTACTCCACCTTTGTATTGTATTGCTAAGGCTCCACTCCAATTTATAGCTGCTTGAATTTGATTTTCTAAATCTTCTTGTTCTTTTTTATATTGCTCTATTTGCTCATATAAATTCTTTTCTTCTTCACTTAATTTTGATGCATAACTTACCTGCAAAGTTTTCTGGTTTTCCATTAATATTTGCATCTGTCCTTGTTTTGCCTTTGCAACTCTTAAATCTGTTTTTTTCTTTTCTTGTTCTGCTTTTTTTACTTCTATGTTCTGTTTTTGTTCATCTAATTCATTTAATAAGTTACTGTCAAATTCTATAATTTGTTCTAACATATAATAATTAGATAAGAAATCGAATAAATTTTTAGATGACAACAATACATCTAAATAAGTAGTTTCACCACCTTCATATAGTGCTACTACTCTCTTTTTTAGTAAATTTTCTTTTCTTGCATATTCTTGTTCAGTTTTTGTTAAGTCATTTTGTGTTGAAGAAATTTCTGCTTCTAATGATGCTATTTGTGATTGTAATTCATTATATTTATTTTGATAGTCGTTTATGGAATCATCTAGTTCTTGCACCTTCTGCATTGAAGCAGAAATTTCACTTTTTACATATTCAAGTCTAGAATTTGATTCATTTAGTTTATTATCTACCTCTGTTTTCTGTTCAAATAGAGTCTTATTAGTTGCTTCACTATTTGTTTCTCCATCTATTATTTCATTTTGTGAAACCTCATTAGCAGAAAAAACATTTATGGAGAAGCATACTAAAATTAAACAAATGGTAATTAGTGTTAGTATTTTCTTCTTCATAAATGTTCCCTCCTTTTATGTATTTAATTTATTGTTAATCTACTATTGTATATCCACCAGGCAAATAATCTAATGGGTCTTTCCAGTTGTTTCCGAAGAAGTCTCCTATTGACGTTGCCTTTCTTATTTCAAAATGTAAGTGAGGCGCAACACCACCAGTGTTTCCAGAGTACCCAATTAATTGTCCTTGTGATACTCTTTGCCCTGTACTTACTGCTTTTGAATTCATGTGTGCATATAATGAGCAATATCCATTTCCATGATAAATAATCAAGTAATTTCCATAACCTGCACTTGATGATGAACCTGCTTGATATGCACTATATATTACTGTTCCAGATGCTGCTGCTATAACTCTTTTTCCTATTTCAGCATTTGTTCCAATGTCTATACCCTTGTGCCATCTGCCCCATCTGTATTTCATTCTAGAAGTTACTCTTCTTGGTGAATAATCTAATGGCCATGCAAAAGTTCCATCAAAGCTACTTCCATTTCCACCATTTGTTGCATTATTTTTTTTCTCTTCTTCTTGAGCTTTTCTCAAAGCCTCTGCAATTGCATCATCAATCTCTTTTAACTTAGCATTATAGGCATCTAACTCTGCTTGTTTTGCCTTTTCATCAGCTGATAGTTTATTAATTTCTGATTGTTTTTTCTCTTGCAATGCAGATAGCTGAGCTCTTTTAACTTCTTGATCTGCTTTTACTGATATAACTTTTGCCTTATCTTCTTCTAAATTATCTTTATCTTTTTGCAATTGTTCCTTCTTGGCTTCCAATTCATCAATCAAAGCCGAGTCAGTTTCAACAATTTGTTGTATCATCGAATAGTTAGATAAGAAATCTAGTATATTTTCCGAATTAAACAGTACGTCTAAATATGAAGTTTCTCCAATTTCGTATAAAGCAACCATTCTCTCTTTTAATAGATTATCTGTCTTTTCAATTTCTGCTTCTTCATCTTCAATCTCTTTTTGTTTTTCATCTATTGTATCATTTAGCTCATCTATTTGTGCTGCTAATGTATCTAATTGCTTTTGTGCTTCTGTAACTTGTGTAGTAATTTTTTGCAATTCTGTTTCAGCTTCATCTTTGTCGTCAGATATGTCGTTTAACGCATTTTTAGCTTCATTTATCTTGTTTTGCACATCACTCTTATCGTCCGTAAGAGATGCATATGACTTTACTACTATTGATGATATTAGCATAAATACTGTTAACGCTGACAGTACAGTTAATAACATTCTTTTTTTCATAGTTTATTTATCCTTTCTTATAATTGGTTGTAAAAGAATTCAATTTTGGCAAGGAAAATGAATTTCAAAGGCAAGGGCGCATACTTGCTGTATGTAACCGCGTTTGAAATGATATTTGACGCAGCCAAAATTGTAATTATTTTTCAACTTTTCTCCTTTATACCTGCAAATATTTTCTCATTGAAATAGAACTTCCTAATGCACCAATTCCAATTCCTAATACCATATACACAATAACTAATAATGTTGTCATATCTGTAAATGATAGAAGTTTTATTCCCATTGTACTTATTATTGAGTTTGCTGCTGCATTTGTAATTAAGCTATATGCAATTCCAAGAACTAGTATTGAAAGTAATGCTGCAACAATACCAATTATTATACCTTCAATTACGAATGGCCATCTAATGAAGCTGTCTGTTGCTCCAACATATTTCATAATTGATATTTCTTTTCTTCTTGCATGTACTGTTAATTTTATTGTGTTTCCTATTATGAATATAGATATTAATACTAGCAATGTTAATATTACAGCAGAAACAATTCTTACTCCATTTGCTATTGCAACTAAGCCATTAATTGTCTCGTCTCTACTTTGTATACTATCAATATTGTCTATTTTTTTAATTTCATCTTGTACTTGAGAACTTAATTTTAGGTCCGTTAGTGTTACTAAATATGAGGCTTTAAATGGATTAGATTCATCCCAACCAGCAATTAAAGCTTGCTTGTCCTTTAATTTTTCCTTAGTCTGATTTAGTGCATCTTCTTTAGACACGAATGTTACCTTATTTACTCCATCTATTGCTTGTATTTGTTCTCCAATTTGCTCCATTTGAGCATCTGTTGCAGTCTTTTGAATAAAAACTTGAATTCCTTGTTGTGTTTCCAATGTTTCAACTGCATTGTTTAGGTTTTCTATAATCATGAAAAATAAGCCAAAAATCAACATAGTGGCACACATAATTGCAAGTGACGCACCCGATGATTTTTTATTGTGAAATACATTTCTAAAACCTTCTCCTAATAAATAACCAAATATACTATGCTTCACTGTCATACCCACCTTTTTTATCACTTATAATATTTCCGTTTTCTATACGAATAACTCTTTTGTTCATTTTATCTACTATATCTTTTGCATGTGTTGCAACAACCAAAGTAGTACCTCTTAAATTGATTTCATTTAAAAGTCTCATAATATCCCAAGCTGTATCTGGGTCTAGGTTTCCTGTAGGCTCATCTGCAATTAACATTGATGGATTGTTTACTAATGCTCTAGCAAGCGCAACTCTTTGTTGCTCACCACCAGATAACTCATTTGGATATACATTTGCTTTATCCGAAAGGCCTACCATTGCAAGAACCATTGGCACTTGTCTTCTTATATGTTTTGGTGTAGCCCTTACAATATACATTGCAAAAGCAACATTCTCATAAACAGTTTTATCTGGTAAAAGTCTGAAATCTTGGAAAACAACACCCATACTTCTTCTTAAATATGGAACTCTCTTAGGCTTTAAGAAAGTAGTATCTTTTCCATTAATAATAATGTGTCCAGAAGTTGGCTCTTCCTCTTTCAAAATTAACTTTATTAAAGTAGACTTACCAGAACCAGAACTACCAACTAAGAATGCAAAATCTCCTTTATTAATAGTAAAATTAGCATTGTGTACAGCCTCTGTGCCAGTATCATATACTTTAGAAACATTTCTAAACTCTATCATTTTAAAATCCTCTCTTCGCCCATTAGGGACGCCCCTTGGGGGGCGAAATTAATAGTTTTATTTATCTCAGACCATTTTCAGTCATTTTTTAATTCTGTCTTTAGTAAAATGAATGTCATATATTCGACATCTTATATCATAATATTTTATTCTTCTCTATAATAACAATAAACGACATTAAATGCAAGAGTATTCGGCAAAAAAAATAGCAATTTAAGTTTAATTTTCTCACTTAAATTGCTTGATATTCGCTATTATTCAAGAGTATAAAATTCACAAAAAATTCACAATTATTTTGATAATATTTTTACTAAATATTCACTATTTAAATTGTATTTTTTTAAAAGCTCTTCTGCTTTTCCAGACTCTCCAAATGTATCATTTATTCCTATTCTTGTTACCTTTGCTGGGAAATTTTCTGAAAGTACCTCACATACAGCCGTTCCAAGCCCTCCTATTATGTTATGGTCTTCTATTGTAATTATTCTTTTTGTCTCTTTTGCACACTTTATTATCATTTCTTTGTCTAATGGTTTTATAGTATGAACATCTATTACTCTTACATTTATGCCTTTTTCTTTTAATACTTCCTGTGCCTTTAAAGCCTCAGAAACTGTCACACCTGTTGCAATTATGCTTGCATCTGTTCCATCTCCAATTTGAATTGCCTTACCAATTTCAAACTTTATATTGTTTTCCTTAACAAATCCTTCATCATATATTACTGGTGTTGCAAGTCTCGATAATCTTACATACACGGGTCCATTTACATTTGCAATTTCTTTTATTGCCCATTTAGTTTGAACATCATCAGATGGACTCATAACCATCATGTTTGGAAGAGTTCTCATCATGCTTATATCTTCTAGCATTTGATGTGTTGCACCATCTTCGCCAACAGTTATTCCAGCATGTGTAGCACATATTTTTACATTAGCATTTGTGTGTGCTATTGTATTTCTTATTTGATCATAAGCTCTTCCTGCAGCAAACACCGCAAAAGTACTAACATATGGAATTTTTCCAAAAGTACTTAATCCTGCTCCAGTTCCCATCATATCTTGCTCTGCAATTCCCATATCAAAAAATCTTTCAGGGAATTCCTTTGCAAAAATTGATGTTTTTGTTGCTCCAGATAAATCTGCATCTAGTACAACCACATTTTTATTTTCTTCTCCTAGCTCTGCTAAAGCCTCTCCATAGCTTTGACGTGTTGCAATTTTCTTATCTAAAAGCATATTGAATCCTCCTTTCCAGGTAGCTCTGAAATATTATGTTCTATTTTTTCTTCTTCTAATTTTAGAGCCTTCATCGCCCTTTCGTACTGTTCATCATTTGGAGCTTTTCCATGCCATTCAGCTTTGTTCTCCATGAATGGTACTCCTTTTCCTTTTACAGTTCTAGCAATTATTATACTTGGCTGTCCTTTAGTCTGTCTTGCTTTCTCGAAACTATCTATCAACATTTCAATATTATGCCCATCACATGGAATAACATTAAAACCAAATGATTCCCATTTGCTATACAAACAATCCAAAGCTTTAACTTCTTCAACTTTTCCATCTATTTGCAAGCCATTATTGTCTAAAATTACACATAAATTATCTAATTTATATTTATTAGACGTCATTGCGGCTTCCCAGATTTGTCCCTCTTCAATTTCTCCGTCTCCTAAAACGCAATAAACTCTGCAACCCAAATTATCCATTTTAGATGCAATAGCCATTCCATTTGCGATAGACAAACCTTGCCCCAACGAACCAGTAGACATATCCACTCCTGGAACTTTTTCCATGTCTGGATGTCCTTGTAAGTTTGAACCTAATTTTCTGAAAGTTTTTAAATCTTCTTTATTAATAAATCCTCTTTCTGCAAGCACCGCATATAAAGCAGCTGATGCATGCCCCTTCGAGAGCACCAATCTGTCTCTTAAATTAGATTCCGGCATCTCTGGATTTATATTCATCTGATTAAAATATAAAACCGTTAATATATCTGCTATTGATAGTGCGCCTCCTGGGTGTCCAGATTTAGCACTGTATACTTCATTTATTATATCAATTCTAACATCATTTGCAATTTTTCTTAATTCCTTCTCATCAGTAATTTTCAAATAAATCACACTCCTTCGAAGAATAATATACTATAAGTCACGTAAAAAAACAAGGAGATTTTCAGAAAACCTCAAGCATCAGTATTCATCTACATTTCGATTGATTTTTGTTCTATATTGTGGTATAATATTCCTAGTTCGCAACGAGCATTTTTTTGAAAGGATGGTAACACAATGACAGAACGGCAACTCAAAATATTAAAGGAAGATTATTTTTACATAACGGGAATAGTACGTGCAAAAACAGTTGACAAGACTTCTATCGCAATCAAACTTGGCGTAAGTTGGCCTACTGTGAAGAAAAAAGTTGCATCTTTGCTTAATGAAAGCATAATAATTAACGGAGGAGATTCTTATAAGATCAATCCAGATATTTTGGCCACATCATTATTTATTGGCATTTATTCTGATGGAATTAGCATTAACTGCATTGCACTGAATCTAGCCCAAGAAACTGTTGAATTAAGTGAAGTGCTCTCTAAGGAAAACTATGATAGTTTTATTGCAATCATTCATAACACAAACCTTAGTCTTTTGTCCAAAATCACATTTTTAGTTCATCTCTTCTCGCAAGAGGACAAAATACTAAATGTCGGCATTTCTATTCAAGGAACAATAACTTCCTCAAAGGAAATTGTTATCTCTAATTCGTATTTGTCACTTAACAGTTCTTCGTTCCTAGACAAATGTACACTTTTTGAAGCAGTACGAGCTAACTACTACATGTTGAAAGCAGATTACTTATTTGCCGATATGTGGTATCTGTACGTTGGCAATGAAGCTATTTATCTGTTATCAAATGACACAATTAGTCCCGTCAAGGGATTAATTACTCTTGACACATGTGAGAAAAAGGCTATCAGCACTCTCTTTAAGCATGGCACAAATTCCATTAGCCTCTTTGAGGCGAAAGACATCGTATTGCGAAAAATTATTCCTTTTATGCATTTTGTACATCCCTCCGTTTTAATCGTCGGAGGAGCACTAGCTAGTCAAGATGTTTCCAGTTTTGTCTATTCTGACTTTAAAGCTTTAAACATCAGCGAGGTAAAATTCGATGACAGCAACTTTGCAAAGTCTATCGCATGCTTTGCGATGAGCAAGTTCTTCGAAGGTCGGGAGTGATATCATTCTCAATAAAAGAGTCGTATTTTCTGAATAGATGGTACGACTCTTTTATTAATGATATGATATAATAATTTTTATGTCCTTAGTAAAATAACTAGTAGTATCGAAACTTGTATTTCCACCAATGGAAATAGTTTCTACCTTTCCATTGTTCCAGAACATAATTCCCGAATCATTTAAATCAATTAATTCAATATTAGTAAACCCCGCTGCTTTTAAGTGTGCTTCTACACTTTTATAATCTTTTCCTATTAATTCAATATAACTCCCTGCACTTATTTTTCCTTCTTTTTCTGCCACTATTTTGTTTATCTGAGGACCTCCCCATATAATAGCTAGAGTTAAAATCGAAATTAGAAAAGTAATTATTAATACAACAAAATTTCTTTTATCTTCTTTTTCCTTATTTTTTTCCCTAATAATCTTCGCCTCATCAACAGTACTCTTATTTATGTTGATGTTAATCATTTTTTCCTCATCATCAATTAAAAACTTTTGCCCACAATAAGGGCAAAATATTTCTTCTTCTCCGTTTTCTAATTTAATATTTAATTGTGCATTACAATTTGGACATATCAATTTATTTAACTTCATATTAGTATTCCTTCATATTCTGGTGGAGATGAGGGGAGTCGCCGAGCCGCGTCGGGAAAATTGTCCACTGGACAATTTTCTATTCCTCCTTTTCGACTCCCTAGTACTTTATATTATTCATTTAAGTTATATATAAAGTTCTAGTTTTTCTTTCTGTTCTGGTGGAGATGAGGGGAGTCGAACCCCTGTCCAATATTCTTTCCATATATGT